>ENA-OQCE01000252-OQCE01000252.1-human-gut-metagenome-genome-assembly--contig:-NODE-252-length-26095-cov-13.681993_pt1 | contig 26095 bp, 38 predicted proteins | sample MGYA00242495_ERZ504572 | MGnify/ENA primary metagenome ERZ504572 (study PRJEB26092, sample SAMD00036228) | human gut metagenome | host: Homo sapiens | study: EMG produced TPA metagenomics assembly of... | reverse complement strand
AAAAGCCCCGAGGAAGCAACGGCCGAGGCCGAGCGCATCGGCTGCCCCGTGCTTATTAAGGCGCGCGCGGGCGGCGGCGGTCGCGGTATTCGCAAGGTCGAGCGCGTGGAAGATGCGGCAAAGGCGTTCATCGAGCGCGTGCCGAGGGTGAGGCCGTTTTTGGCGACGGCGAGTGCTACATGGAGAAGTTCGTTGCGCCGGCGCATCACGTTGAGGTACAGATTATGGCCGATAAGCAGGGCCATGTGTTTTCGCTCGGCGAGCGCGAGTGCTCGGTGCAGCGCCGCAACCAAAAGCTGATCGAGGAGAGCCCCGCGCCGTGCCTCGACGGACGCGATGATATTCGTGCCCGTATGCACAAGGCCGCGCGCGACCTGGCTCGTGCCGTTGGCTATGAGGGCGCTGGCACCATCGAGTTTTTGTACTCAGATGACGGCAATTTCTACTTTATGGAAATGAACACGCGCTTGCAGGTGGAGCATCCGGTTACGGAGTTTGTGACCGATACCGACCTGGTTAAGTGGCAGCTGCGCGTGGCTGCCGGCCAGCCTCTGCCCTTTGAGCAGGAGGACGTACCGGTCCGCAACCACGCCATGGAGTGCCGCATCAATGCCGAAACGCCGGACTTTCTACCGTCATGTGGAACGGTCACCGCGTTGCGTGTGCCGGGTGGTCCGCGCGTGCGCTGGGATTCCGCCATGTTTACCGGAGCGAAAGTTCCGCCGTACTACGACTCCATGCTCGGCAAGCTCATCGTGTGCGCGCCACGCGTGACGGTGCCATTCGCAAGATGCGCTCGGCCCTGGGCGAGCTCGTGATTGAGGGCGTGAGCGAAAATAGCGAGCTTCAGCTCGACGTGCTGGCAAACGACGAGTTTTTGTCGGGCATGTATCACACCGATCTGATGGGGCATCTCTATGCTGATGAATAGAAAAGCGAAGACGGTCAATGTCCTTGAGGGCCGATAACCGAGTCGTGCGCCGAGTTCCCCGCGCGCCACGTGTTTGTCAAATGCCCGGAGTGCCGCCGTGTGATCGATGAGGCGCGCCTGCACGACAACCTCGAGGTCTGCCCTCGTTGCGGCAAACACTTTCGCGTGAGCGGTCGCGCGCGCATGCGCATGACGGTCGACGCGGGTACCTTTGAGGAATGGGATGCCAATCTGGCGTCGAAGGACTTCCTCTCGTTTCCCGGTTATGCCAACAAGCTTAAGAGCGTGAGCGAGCGTTCGGGCGAGCGCGATGCCGTTGTGTGCGGCAGGGGCAAAATCTGCGGCTGCGATACCGCGCTCTTCTTTATGGATGCCAACTTTATGATGGGCTCAATGGGCTCCGTGGTGGGCGAGAAGATCTGTCATGTCTTTGAGCGCGCGGCCGAGTTGGGGCTGCCGGTCGTTGGCTTTACCGTATCGGGCGGCGCCCGCATGCAGGAGGGCGTGACCTCGCTCATGCAGATGGCCAAGATTTCTGCGGCGGTTAGGCGCCACAGCGAGGCGGGCGGCCTGTATATCACGGTGCTCACCGATCCCACGACCGGAGGTGTAACCGCGAGCTTTGCCATGGAGGGCGACATTATCCTGGCCGAGCCCGATGCCCTGACGGCATTTGCCGGCCCGCGCGTGATCGAGCAGAACATGCACAAGCGTCTGCCCAAGGGATTCCAGCGTTCCGAGTTTTTGCTGGAGCACGGCTTTTGCGATGCCGTTGTTCCGCGTGGTGAGATTGCGCTCACGGTAGGCGAGCTGCTGGCGCTGCACGAAGGGCACGCGCCTGGTCTGGGGGCTCCGCATGAGATCGTGCATACGGGTCTCGCGACAAAAAGCTGGGACACTTGTTTAAGCGCTCGGCCGCACCAAAAAGCGCGCTCGAAATCGTCAAACAGACTCGCTCGGCGAACCGCGCCACGGCAGGCGAGATGATCTCGTTGGGTCTCGACGGATTCGTAGAGCTGCACGGCGACCGCTACTTTGGCGACGATGCTGCCGTGGTGGGCGGCATCGGCTGGAAAGACGGGCGACCCGTGACGGTTATCGCCATCGAGCGCGGTACCACGACCAAAGAGCGCATGCGTCGCAACTTTGGTATGGCACATCCCGAGGGCTACCGCAAGGCACGTCGCCTGATGCACCAAGCCGAGAAATTTGGTCGGCCGGTTCTGTGCCTGGTTGATACTTCGGGCGCGTTTTGCGGCATCGGTGCCGAGGAGCGCGGCCAGGGCGAGGCGATTGCCCAGAATCTCATGGAGATGAGCGGCCTTAAGACGCCGATTGTCTCGGTGGTGACAGGCGAGGGCGGCTCTGGTGGCGCGCTGGCGCTGTCCGTGGCCGACCGCATCCTGATGCTCTCGAGCTCGGCCTATTCGGTCGTGAGCCCCGAGGCCTGTGCGTCGATCCTGTGGAAGGATACCGAGCGCGCGAATGAGGCCGCTGAGGCGCTTAAGCTCACGGCCCCCGATCTGTTGGCGCTCGGCATCATCGACGGCATTGTTGACGATAGGGGCCTGTCGCATGAGGAGATCGCCGGTGTCGTCATGTCCTCGGCATTTGATGCCTTCGATACGCTTGGGCAGCTCGACGACGCGACCCTCACAAACCTCCGCTACGAAAAGTACCGCGCAATCGGTCAGTACCGCACGATGTGACAAAGGGACAGTCCGCATGTCACATTGGGAAAGGCGTTCCATGTCACAAGTTTCTAACACCTCGTTTACAACGACGGTTTCATCAAACGCCATGGCCGTGGTGGACTATCTGTCCAAAAGCATGATGTCGGCGTTGCCGTTTATTGTCTGCGCGGCGCTGTTCCGCACCGTTGCCGTCATTATGGGCGAAGGCATGCTTGGTCTATGGCCTGCCGATTCCGAAATCTATCGCCTGTTTTACAGCTGGCTGTATAACGCTGGCTATTACTTTTTGCCCATCTATCTTGGTTGGGCCGCTGCCCGCCAGCTCGGTTGCTCGGAGCAGCTGGGCATGATGCTGGGCGGCGTATTGATTGTGCCCGATCTGCTTAAGCTCGTTGATGCCGCATCGACGACGGGGGCATCGATGACTTTCGTGTATGATCTACTTCCCGCGCCGGTCAACGATTACACGACGACTGTTATTCCGGTTCTCATCTCGGTGCCCGTGCTATGGCAGGTGGAGCGTTTCTTTAAGCGCACTATCCCTCAGGCTGTGGCGTTTTCTTTTGTACCGTTTGCAACCATGCTTGTCATGGTTCCGGTGTCGCTGTGTGTTACGGCGCCGGCAGGCAGCTATCTGGGCATGCTGTTGGGACAGCTTATGTTTATGCTTGGCAATTCCGGTGGCATCGTGTCGCTGCTCACGCTCATGGGGCTTGCCGCGGGCTGGGAGTTTCTTAAGATCGCGGGTGTCAGCAACGTTGTCCTATCGCTCGCCTATGCGCAGTTTATGAGTGTGGGAACGGATTCGTGCATCCTGATCGCCGCGACGATGGCAACGTTCGCCGTTTGGGGTATGCCCTTTGGCGCGTCGCTCCGCGTTGCGGATAAGGACGAGAAGGCGCTCATGCTGGGCTATTCAATCTCGGGGATTCTTGGCGGCGTAAGCGAGCCAGCGCTGTACGGATGCGGCTTTAAATATGGCAGGTGTCTGACGTGCATGGCCGTTGGCGGCGCCGTCGGAGCCTTGTTGCGGCCGTGGGCCACGTTACGGCTTATACCATCGGTATGACGAATGTCCTCATGGTCATTGGCTTTGCCACGGGCGGCATCTCGAATCTGCTGTGGTGCTGCGCTGCCGGCGGCGCAGCATTTGCGGTGTCTGCGGCGCTGAGCTGCTGTTTTGGCGTGGTGCCGACAAAGATGCAGGCGGCAGAAGACGCAGCTGATTCGCTCGAAACAGTGGCGAGCGCTGCTGAAGCAAGCGCATAAATCTGTGCGACAAAAGGACGATTCCTTTGTCATATTCCAAGGCTGCGGCCCGTGTGGGCTGCGGCCTTTTTGTATCTGGAGGACAAAGTGGCTACACTACAATCCGTTTGAGCAATAGATATATAGGTAGTACCGTGGGGACTGATGAGGATGGTCGAGTGGATTGTTCGTCGTGCGCAGGGCGACCGTGCGCGCGTGGGAACGTTGACGGGCATAGTGTGTATTCTCGCCAATGTTGCGCTTTGCGCTGCGAAGGGTGCAATTGGCGTGCTGTCGGGATCGGTTTCGATTGTGGCGGACGCATGAACAACCTGTCCGATGCCAGCTCGAACATCGTGAGCGTGCTTGGCTTTAAGCTGGCGGGCAAGCCGGCCGACCCCGAGCATCCTTACGGACATGGCCGCTACGAGTATCTCTCGGGTCTGGTCGTGGCGGCGCTCGTGCTGCTGATTGGCGTTGAGCTGGTGAAGTCCTCGGTTGAGCGCATCATCACCCCGAACCTGTCGAGTTCTCGCTTGCCCTGGTGGCAGTCTTGGTGCTTTCGATGATTGTTAAGCTCTGGATGGCGGCCCTCAACCAAAAGCTCGGCGATCGCATTGAGTCCGAGACGTTGCATGCGACCGCTCAGGACTCAAAGAACGATGTCCTAGCTACGGGTGCCGTGCTGGCGTGCGCAATTGTTTCGCAGGTGACGCACATCAATCTTGACGCATGGGTCGGCCTTGCCGTTGGCGCCTATATCGGCTGGAGCGGCTTTGAGCTCATCCAGGATACGGTGAGCCCGCTTTTGGGCCAGGCACCCGATCCAAAGCTGGTCAAGCACATTCGAGACAAGATCATGAGCTACCCCGGCGTTTTGGGCGTTCACGATTTGATGGTTCACGACTACGGCCCGGGCAGGAAGTTCGCAAGCGCTCACGCCGAGATGGCAGCCGAGGCCAGCCCGCTGGAAAGTCACGACACGCTCGATAACATCGAGCAGTCGTTTAGGGTCGAAGACGGCATGATCGTCACGCTCCATTACGATCCCATCGTGACCGACGATCCAAAGGTGGCGAGCATGCGTCTGCGCATCAACGCTATGGCTCAAGAGATTGATAGCCGCCTCTCGATCCACGACCTACGCTGTGTTCCGGGCCCCACGCATACCAACGTGATCTTTGACTGCGTACGTCCCTCGGATTTGGCGATGAGCGCCGAGGACCTGAAGCGCGCGCTGGCGAAACGGTCGAATCGGAATATCCCAAGTCGGTCGCCAAGATCACGATCGACGAAGACTACGTAGGCCATACCCACGAGTAGGGCTGTGCCAGCAAAGCAAGTTATACAGAAGGGAGAGCATGAAGCGTCTATATCTACTCCGCCACGGTCAGACAGAATTCAACGTTAAAAAGCTCGTCCAGGGCCGCTGCGATTCTCCGTTGACCGATCTGGGCCGCAAGCAAGCGGGAATGGCAGCCGCATGCTCAAAGCCCACGGCGTCGTCCCCGACAAAGTGGTCTCTTCGCCCTTAGGCCGAGCCATGGACACGGCTCAGCTCGTCGCATGCGAGCTCCTCGGCCCGGACACAGCAGTCGAGCCCTGCGAAGGCATCATCGAGCGCAGCTACGGCACCTTCGAAGAAGGCCCCCACGACGCCCTACCCACCGACGTCTGGGACCCCGGCGAGGACCTGATCCCATTTGGCGGAGAAGGAAGCCATGCCCTGCAGGAGCGCATGGTGGGCACCCTCACCAATCTCATGGGCGCCGAGGGCATCGAAACCCTCCTAGCAGTAAGCCACGGCAGCGCCAGCCGCCAATTCATCAAGGCTGCAGCCCCAGAGGGCTTCGAGCTCCCAACAAAACTCCCCAACTGCGCCATTATGATTTTCGATTTTGATGAGGCGGAGCCACAAGTAGAGGGCGAGCCAATGCAATGCAAGTTCACCCTCCAGCAAATAGTGGACCCCCAACAAAGTCATTAGCCTGAGCGAGCAGAGTTAAGCAGACATCAACGTGTCGTCTCCCGAGCACGGCGGAGGGCCGGAGAAATATATTAAGGTCATCGCGAGTTCCGCACGCAAAGGAGAGCACTTAATGTGCTCTCCGTCGTGAGCAGGACTGTAGAGCAGCAACCTTAATATGTCTCAGGCCCGCCCCCTCCGCCGCACACTGAACGTGCCACGCACTTTACCTGCGTAAACAATGTGAGTGAAATATGAATCTCGATGGATACGCCCGCAGCCGTGTATACTAAACAGCTGTGTGAAACCAGGGGAGTATTCTGGCTGGACAAAATGCCTGCTTAATAGGGTTGTCAGGTAGTCCGGGCGAAATACAAGGCTGGGGAGCACGTCGTGTAAGTAGTGGTCCTCTAGGGGCGTACGCTCGGTGGTGTACGCATTGTCCCAAGACCACGCGAGAGTTGGGATCATATCTTGATCAGCATGATTCTCGGCCGCAAGATTGGCATGACCCAGGTTTGGGACGAGGACGACAACGTCGTTCCCGTCACGGTCATCCAGGCTGGCCCCTGCGCTGTCTCGCAGGTTAAAACTCAGGCAACCGACGGCTATGACGCCGTCCAGATCGGTTTCGGCGACATCAAGGCCAAGAACGTGAACAAGCCCATGGCTGGTCACTTCGCCAAGGCTGGCGTCGAGCCTGTCCGCTTCCTTCGTGAGGTCCGCGTCGAGAACGGCGAGGAGCACAAGGTCGGCGAGGTCGTCACCGTCGCTGATTTCGCTGATGTCGAGAAGGTCGACGTCATCGGTACCTCCAAGGGTAAGGGCTTCCAGGGTCGCATCAAGCGCTGGGGTCAGCGCCGCGGTCCTATGACGCATGGTTCTCACTTCCAGCGTCACCCCGGTTCTATCGGTCAGTGCGCCTATCCTGCGCGCGTCCTCAAGGGCGTCAAGATGGCCGGTCACATGGGTAACGAGCGCGTTACCGTCAAGAACCTTTCCGTTGTCCGCATCGATGCCGAGCAGAACCTCATCTTGGTCAAGGGCGCTGTCCCGGGTGCCAAGAATGGTCTCGTCGCCATCCGTATGGCCTAAGGGCCCAGCCCATTTAGCCCAGCGTCATACCAAGGAGAACACTTAAATGGCAAAGTTTGAAGTAAAGAACAGCGAGGGCAAGAAGGTCGCCGAGGCCGAGCTCGCCGCTGAGGTGTACGGCATCGAGCCGAACATCCACGTTATGCACCACATCGTCAAGTGCCAGATGGCCTCTTGGCGTCAGGGCACCCAGTCTGCTAAGGGTCGCTCTGAGGTTTCCGGTGGCGGCAAGAAGCTTGGCGTCAGAAGGCACCGGCCGTGCCCGCCAGGGTTCCATCCGTGCTGCCCAGTGGCGTCACGGTGGCGTTGTCTTCGCCCCCAAGCCCCGTTCCTACGCTAAGCGTATGAACAACAAGGAGGTCAAGCTGGCTATGCGCTCCGCGCTGTCCGCCAAGCTGGCCGATGGCGAGCTCGTGCTCGTCGACGACTACGGCTTCGAGAAGCTTCCACCAAGGCTGCCGTCGCCATGCTCAAGGCTCTCGGCCTTGAGGGCAAGCGTCTGACCATCATCGTTCGCGATGAGGACGTCAACGCCTACCTGTCGTTCCGCAACATTCCCAAGACGTTCATCATCACTGCCGACGAGGCCAACACCTACGATCTCGTCAACAACAACGCTGTGCTGATGCCCGCCGACATCGCCGCTCACTTCGGGAGGTGCTTGCATAAATGACCGCCCACGAGATCATCATCCGTCCGATCGTGTCCGAGCGTTCCTTCTCCGGCATGGAGCTGAACAAGTACACGTTCGAGGTCGCCAAGGATGCTAACAAGTATCAGATCAAGGACGCTGTCGAGGAGATCTTCGGCGTCAAGGTCGTTCGCGTGAACACCTTGACGGTCAAGCCCAAGATCAAGCGCGTGCGCTATGTCGCCGGCAAGACCCGTTCTTGGAAGAAGGCCATCGTCACGCTGGCCGAGGGCGACACCATCGAGGTCTTTGGCAACCAGGCCTAAGACTCGCTGCTGTTGAGTGAGCTCATGCCTCCCAAATAGGGGAGGCGAGAGCTCAAGGTTTCGGGCGTATAAAATGGACACGCCCGGAACCGTGTATACGTCCGGTGTCATCGCACCCGAGGCAGAACCTCGAATCCCTGTCTGCGATGGCTAACGGATTCCTATTGAAAGGGATTGTAATGGCTGTAAAGCACCTTAAGCCGACCTCCGCTGGTAGGCGTTGGCAGACGATCTCCGACTTCTCCGAGATCACCTGCACCAAGCCCGAGAAGTCCCTTCTCGAGCCCCTGCCCAAGAAGGCCGGTCGTAACAACAACGGCCGCATCACCACCCGCCACCAGGGCGGCGGCGTGAAGCGTCGTTACCGCGTGATCGACTTCAAGCGCAACAAGGACGGCGTGCCCGCCAAGGTTGCCACGATCGAGTACGATCCGAACCGTTCCGCTCGCATCGCTCTGCTGCACTACGCTGACGGTGAGAAGCGCTACATCCTGGCCCCCAAGGGCCTCGAGGTCGGTCAGACCATCATGTCCGGTTCTGACGCCGACATCAAGCCGGGCAACGCTCTGCCCCTCGCCGACATCCCCGTCGGTACGCTCATCCACGCCGTCGAGTTCCAGCCGGGCAAGGGCGCTGCTATCGCCCGTTCCGCCGGTAACTCCTGCCAGCTGATGGGTAAGGAAGGCAAGTACGCTATCGTCCGTATGCCTTCCTCCGAGATGCGCCGCATCCTCGTTACCTGCCGCGCCACCGTCGGTGAGGTCGGCAACGCCGATCACGCCAACATCGTCATCGGCAAGGCCGGCCGTAAGCGTCACATGAACGTGCGCCCGACCGTCCGCGGTACCGTCATGAACCCTGTCGACCACCCGCACGGCGGTGGCGAGGGCAAGAACCACACCTCTGGTCGTCCCTCTGTTACCCCCTGGGGTAAGCCGACGAAGGGCCTTCGTACGCGCAAGAAGAAGAAGGTCTCGAACCAGCACATCATTCGTCGCCGTAAGAAGTAATTTCGGATACCGAGTTTTAGGAGAAAGCACTTATGAGCAGAAGTCTCAAAAAGGGCCCGTTCGTGGAGACTCGCCTTCTCTCGCGTATCACCGCGATGAACGAGGCTGGCAAGAAGGACGTCGTGAAGACCTGGTCCCGCGCGTCCACCATCTTCCCCGAGATGGTTGGTCACACCATCGCCGTCCACGACGGCCGCAAGCATGTGCCGTGTATGTTACCGAGTCCATGGTTGGTCACAAGCTCGGCGAGTTCGCGCCGACTCGTACGTTCCGTGGCCACAAGGCCAAATAGGGGGTTAACCGTAAATGGCAACTAAGTCTATTGAAACTGAGGCCACCGAGGTTCGCGCCGTCGCTAAGTACGTGCGTGTTTCCCCCAGCAAGGCCCGCCTGGTGGTCGATCTGATCCGCCGCAAGCCTGTCGCTCAGGCCTTCGACATCCTCCACTTCTGCGACCGCGCCGTCGCCGTGGATGTCGAGAAGGTTCTCCGTTCCGCCGTTGCGAACGCCGAGAACAACAACGGTCTGCGTGCCGACAACCTGGTTGTCGCCGCTGCCTATGTTGACGAGGGTCCGACGCTTAAGCGCATCCGTCCCCGCGCCAAGGGTTCCGCTTCTCGCATTCTGAAGCGTACTTCCCACATCACCGTCGTCGTTGCTCCTCGAAAGGAGGCGTAAAGCTGTATGGGTCAGAAAGTCTACCCCACCGGCTTCCGTCTTGGCATCACCGAGAACTGGCGCTCCCGCTGGTTCGCAGAGAAGGATTACGCTAAGACCCTCGGTAACGATCTCGAGATCCGCAAGTACCTCGAGAAGCGTCTTTCCCGCGCAGCTGTCTCCCGCGTCGAGATCGAGCGCGCTGGCGACAAGGTGAAGGTCATCATCCTCACCGCTCGCCCCGGCGTTGTCATCGGTAAGAAGGGTGCCGAGATCGATACCCTCCGCACCGAGCTCGAGAAGGTCGCTGGCGTCTCCAAGGGCCAGCTCTCCGTCGACGTTGTCGAGATCAAGCGCCCCGAGCTCGACGCCAACCTCGTTGCTCAGTCTATCGCCGAGCAGCTCGAGGGCCGCGTTGCCTTCCGTCGCGCTATGCGCAAGGCTGTCCAGTCCGCCCGCAAGGCCGGCGCTAAGGGCATCCGTATCCAGTGCTCCGGTCGTCTCGGCGGTGCCGAGATGGGCCGTCGTGAGTGGTACCGTGAGGGTCGCGTGCCTCTGCACACCCTCCGTGCCAAGATCGACTACGGCACGGCTGTCGCCAGCACCACCATGGGCGCTTGCGGCGTGAAGGTCTGGATCTACCTGGGCGAGAAGCTCCCGGGCCAGCCTGTTCCCAACCCTGCACTCGAGGGCTCTTCCCGTCCTCGTCGTCGTAACTCCGAGAGGAGGGGTCAGTAGTGCTTGCCCCTAAGCGTATTCTTCACCGCAAGGTGCAGCGTGGCTCCATGAAGGGCCAGGCCAAGGGTAATACCGAGCTGCATTTCGGCGAGTTTGGTATCCAGGCTCTCGAGGCCCATTGGATCACCAACCGTCAGATCGAGGCCGCTCGTATTGCCATGACCCGCTACATGAAGCGTGGCGGTCGTGTCTACATCACGATCTTCCCCGATAAGCCCATCACCAAGAAGCCTGCCGAGACTCGCATGGTTCTGGTAAGGGTAACCCCGAGGAGTGGGTGGCCGTCGTCAAGCCCGGCCGCATCATGTTCGAGGTCAAGGGCGTGCCCGAGGAGGTCGCTCGCGAGGCTCTGCGTCTTGCACAGCACAAGCTTCCCATCAAGACCAAGATTGTTGCTGCCAAGAACGCTGAGCAGCGCATCGAGAAGGAGATGGCTGAGGAGGCCGCTCTCGAGGCCAAGTGGCTGCTGAGGACGCCGCCGCCGCCAAGGAGGAGAACTAATGAAGCCCGCAGAGATTCGTGAGCTCTCGGACGCTCAGCTCGTTGAGAAGCTGAAGGAAATGCGCGCCGAGCTCTTTAACCTTCGTTTCCAGATGGCCACCAGCCAGCTGGACAACACCGCTCGCGTCAACACCGTGAAGAAGGACATCGCTCGCGTCCTCACGGAGCAGCGCGCCCGCGAGATCGCAGCGGAGAAGTCCGCTGTCGCCGAGTAGGACCTAAGGAGAGAACATGACTGATTCGCGTAACTCGCGTAAGGTCCGTACGGGTGTCGTTACCTCCGTCTCCGGTGCCAAGACCATCGTTGTCACCATCACCGAGCGCAAGCGTCACCCTAAGTACGGCAAGATGATGACCAGCTCCAAGAAGCTGCACGCTCACGACGAGGAGTGCACGGCTGGCGTGGGCGACACCGTCCGCGTTATGGAGACCCGTCCTATGTCCAAGATGAAGCGTTGGCGCCTCATCGAGGTCGTCGAGCGCGCTAAATAAGCAGTCGCTCTTACGACTTGTACGTTTCCGAAGATGTGCGTATGTCTGGCTTGCATACCACGGGCCGTATAAAGCTGCGCACCTCTCTTCGGTTCTTAGTTCGGAGGAACATCTACCATGATTCAGATGCAAACCATGCTGAACGTCGCCGACAACTCCGGCGCTCGCAAGATTCGCTGCATCAAGGTGCTTGGCGGTTCCAAGCGTCGTTATGCAGGCATCGGCGATGTGTTCATCGGTGCTGTCCAGGAGGCTACCCCTGGCGCCAACGTCAAGAAGAAGGACGTTGTCCGTTGCGTCGTCGTTCGCACCGTTAAGGAGATCCGCCGCAAGGATGGCTCCTACATTCGCTTTGATGAGAACGCCTGCGTTGTCATCAACAACGATGGTTCGCCCGTCGGCACCCGTATCTTCGGGCCCGTCGCTCGCGAGCTTCGTGACAAGAAGTACATGAAGATCGTCTCGCTCGCTCCCGAGACCCTGTAGTTAGGGAGATATATGTATATCAAGAAGGGCGATAAGGTCCAGGTTCTCTCTGGTAAGGATCGCGGCAAGCAGGGCGTTGTCCTGCGTGCTCTCCCCGCCGAGAACAAGGTCGTTGTCGAGGGCGTTTCGGTCGTCAAGAAGGCCGTCAAGCCCAACGCTGCCAACCAGCAGGGCGGCATCGTTTCGCAGGAGGCTCCCATCGACGCCTCCAACGTCAATCTCGTTTGCCCCGAGTGCGGTAAGGTTACCCGCGTCGGTCACGAGAAGGACGGCAAGAACAAGCTGCGCGTCTGCAAGAAGTGCGGCCACAAGTTCTAAGCTGCCCGCAACATCAAGTTGCTAGCAAAGGCCCGGATGCCATGGCACCCGGGCCTTTTTCTATCCCTACTCGATGGCTTCGGTTCTGCCGTCCTGTCATTCCGGTTGCATCCAGTTTTCGGTGCCGTCTCGAATCGAGTGCCGCCAGGTGACACCCTGTCGCGTTTCGTCGGCTTCGGGGACAAAAGTCGGGACAACTCCAAAAACTATTTTCGAACTCAGGGCTTTGAGTTTTTGTTTTTGTCCCAAAGGGCGCGGCGGGATGCCTTTGGAGGCTCGATAGCGCCGAAAACGCCCGTTTTGAAACTTAAATGCCTTTTCGCGTGCAAGCCGCCAGCTGCAATAGGAAGTGAATCAACGCAGGTGGCTTTCAAGCAGTTTGCAAAACTGCAGGTCGCAGGTCTTCATTGCCAGTAGGAGAAATGAGTAGTCTCAGGTGGCTTGCCCATGAGTTGACGAACGGGATTTGAGATTACGCTGACGTCCGGAAACGCTTCGAGCACGGCGTTACGTTTTTGGGGTTTGGGCGTAGCCCCTGCACCCGCGAGCGCGGGCCTTAAGCCCGCCGAGAGGGTGACGCGTCGAAAACGAAGGGGAAAGAGAGAAGGGGCCGTCCCTATCATTCAGGTTGCGACCGAAGAAGACAAGGAGACCCCCTGAGCCTGAATGATGCCCCACAGACCGCGTCCGACCGAGCTCAAGCCGAGCTTTTCCTGACGTCCGCCTTCGCGAAGATGATGGCTGGATTGGCTATGGATTGGCAACACTTATTTGGACGATTCCGGGAGGGACGGCCCCGCCTCCCTGAACTCGACCGGCGACATGTAGCCCAGCGTCGAGTGGATCCTGAAGTTGTTGTACCAGTGCACGTAATCCAAGAGCTTGGCTCGGAGCTCGCGCGTCCCTCCTCGGTCCTTCGGAGTGGCCGACGATCTCCCCGTTGCAGAGGTCGACGAGCAGGCAGACGTAGTTCCACGACGCCCCGACGCGCACGCAGACCAAGTCGCTGCATATATGGGTGCACGGCGCCCTGCCGCCGAAGCCGCGCGCGACGACGTTCGACACGTCGGCCTCGTTGACCGCCCCGGGGTGCACCTTGAACCTCTTCCTGCCGTATGCGCCGGCCAGGCCGTTCTCCCTCATGATGCGGCAGACGCGGCGCCGGCTGACGGTAACGCCCCGACCTCCCGGGCGACGCCTTGATCTTGCGCGATCCGTTCCGGCCCTTGCTGGCGGCGTGCGCCGCCGCGGCCGCCGTCGCCCCGACATTAAGGTCCTCAAGGGCCGCGTCGTCTCCGGCGACCAGTTCGTCTCGCCCGCGGAACAGAAGGAGCGAATCCTCGCGACCTTCGGCGACTGTGCTGCGAGATGGAGGCTGCACCATCGCGCAGGCCGCTTATCTCAACGGCGTGCCCCTCGTCGTCGTGCGCGCCATCAGCGACAAGCCTGCGCCGAGGGCCGGGTCGTGACTACAACTCTTTCGAGAAGAAGGCCGCCTGCGACTGCGCCCGCATCGCCGCGCGCATGGTTAAGCTTTAGGCCTGCGCGCCGGGGCCCTTCTTTATGTTGGGACCCGGCGCGCCGGGGCCCTTTCCAAAGCGAAGTGTCGAGCCGAAGTGTTGAGCGTCGGCCCTGAATGTTCAATGGCCGTTGTTTTCTGCCCCTCAAGTGGTGGACTTTTCCTCGGAGCTGTTGATTCCCCCACGCGCCCCCTTCCGTTCTCTGTTCTCCCCTTATACTCCTTGTACGAGGAGGTAAGAAGTCATGGACAAGACCACACAGGACAGCTTGGCAAAGAAACCCGTCGACATGAGGGACAGGATTCTCGAGCATCTCGAGGCCCTCACCTCTGCCGTCTCGCTCGACGACCTTGCCCGTCTGTCCACCTCCGACATCGCCGAGACACTCATCATCTCCAGGAGCCTGGCGAGCCAGTACCTCAACGACCTTGTTCGCGCCGGTCTTGTGGTTAAGGTGGCGGGCAGGCCTGTCCGTTATTTTCATCGCCGCGCGTTCCAGAAGCGTTTTCAGGTAAAGCTCTCTGCAAGCGAGTACGCCTCGCTCGCCGACCTCATCCAGGCGACGGGAATCGCCGATCACCGCGACTTCGCGCGTGCCGTGGGCTTCGACATGAGCCTCAGCTCCGTTGTCGAGCAGTGCAAGGCTGCGGTTCAGTACCCTCCGTTTGGCCTGCCCATCCTCTTGAGCGGCGGCGTGGGTGTCGGTAAGTCTTTCCTTTCTCGCCTTGTGTACGAGTACGGCAAGAACCAGGGCTTGCTGTCCCGCGACTCCTCCTATGTGCGCATCGACTGCGCCGGGGTCCCGGACGCCGCCTCGTTCAACGGGCTTCTTGACGAGTCGATCGCGAAAGCGCGCGGGGGTGTGGTCTTTGTCAACGGCATCGAGCACTCTCTCCCTCTGCGATGGAGCACTGCCTTGCGACGGCCCTCGGGCTCGATGCCTCCCAGGATGCGCCGCGCGCTCGCCTCGTTCTTTCGACGACGCTTTCCGCCGATGACCTGAAGGTTTCCTCGGCCTACAGCAAAATGCCCATCTGTGCCCGCGTCCCCTCACTCAAGGAGCGGACCCCCGAGGAGCGCGAGGATCTCATCTTGAGCTTCCTGCGCAGCGAGGGGTGCCGAATCGGTTCTGATGTGAAGATCAGCCGCGGCGCATACCGTTGCCTCGTGAACGCGGACTTTTCCGATAACATCGCCGGCTTGCGCGCCTGCGTGACGAACTGCTGCGCCAAAGCGTTCCTCAATCGCGAGGGCGACTACGTCGTCGTTCGCCCGTATCTTCTTCCCAGCGGCTCCTCTCCTCCGCGCAGATCGATCAACAGCCCGACGATGGCGTTCTGATCGACGCGTCTCTGGATGCCGCCGAGAGCACAGGGCCGGTCGAGCAGGCGCTCGATGCCCTGTGCTCCCTCGATGAGCGATTCTGCGCCGGGGAGCTCTCTGTCTCCGAGCTTGTCTCGCAAGCTGTCTCCGCTGTGCGCGGCGTTGAGGATCACTTGATCTTCGACCACGGCGTCGCCTCCTCGAGGTCGCGCGCCTTCGAGCGCGTCGTGGGCGCGGTCCTTGCCGACGCAGGCTCTTCTTATGGCATCGAGCTTTCGAGGAAGGTCGCTTTTCTACTGGCCCAGGAGATTTGCCTGCAGTTGTGGCCGGGTATCGGCCTGGCTAAGCGAAAGTCTGCCTGTGCGGAGCAAATCTCCCATCTCCTCGGTGCCGTGACCTCCGAATTACCGTTTGCCTCGAGTGTCTCCGATCAGGTCGCCGCAGACGTGGAAGGGGCGCTGGGAATCTCGCTCGATCACTTCACGAAGACGCTTCTGACGCTGTGCGTCGCATCGGAGTCTCGCGATGCGAAGGCCCTTCGGACGCTCTGCGTCATCTTGTCCCACGGCTACTCAACGGCGACGAGCATCGCCGACGCGGCGAACCGTATGCTCGGCATGCATGTGTACGAGGCTGTCGACATGCCCTACGACCAGCAGCTGAAGGACATCGTCGGTCCGCTCCAGCGCCTCGTCGACCGCCATTCCTACTGCACCGGGGTCGTGTTCCTCGTCGACATGGGCTCCTTGGAGGAGGCCTATAAGGCCCTCGAGAACGTTACCGACTCCACTATCGGCGTGGTGAACAACGTCTCTACCGGTCTTGCGCTCGAGATCGGGGTCGGGCTGCTCGGCGGCAAGTCCATCGCCGAGGTTCTTGGCGATGCGACCGCCGCGTGCGTGACGCACTGCAAGGTGATCGAGCGCGTCAACCGTGAGGACGCCATCGTCTTCTGCTCCGAGTCCGGGGTCGACGCCGCGGAGAGGATACGCCAGCTCGTCTCGCAGAGCCTCCCGCGCACCATAGGCGCGCGCCTGCTCACGAGGCCCTTCAAGCAGCTCGTCGCGAACGGGTCGAACGACGCCGTTTTCTCCGAGCACCGCGTCTGCGCCGTCATCGGCACGGGAGACCCCGGGGTCGCCTCCGTCCCCTTCGTCGCCCTCGAGGACATCATGTCGACGGCGTCCGCCTCTAAGGTTGATGCCGTGTTCGGCAGGTGGCTTGACGCTTCCGAGCTCTCTTCTTTCCACGAGAAGCTGCTCTCGAACATGACGCTGCAGAACGTCATCCGCTCCATCACCATCCTCGACCCGGAGCGGCTATTCCATGAGATCGAGAGCGCCGTGCACGAGCTTCAGCGCAGGACAGGCGAGAAGATCGGCAGCAACGCCATCATTGGGCTCTACGTTCACCTCTGCTGTCTCGTCGAGCGCCTTGTTACCAGAAACCCCATTGAGACCTACGTTGGCCAGGACCGCTTCGAGGAGGAACGCGCCGATTTCATCGAGTCCTTCAGGCAGAGCTTCTCGAGCATCTCGACGCGCTATCGCGTAGAGGTTCCCGTAAGCGAGATCGCATATGTCTTCGACTACATAAGCGTGAGCGCCGCCCCGGCGCGAGAAGAGCGCCTCGGCTCCTCGGACCTCCTGCTCGACGAGTGACCTTCCCCGCGCCGCCGCAAGCTGACCGCGCGTCCTCAATAATCCGATAACCCCTTGCCCGGCGCGAATCCGGATAGCGCCGAGGCAGTACCGAACGTAAAACTTCATTTGATAGGAGCAAACATGAGTGTTGTTATGGCACGAATCGACAATCGCCTGCTTCACGGCATCATCGTGACGCAGTGGGCCCCGGTGTCGGGCGCGACCCGAGTCATGGTCATCGACGACAAGGTCGCCGGCGACGAGGTCCTGAAGTCCACCATGAGGATGGCGCGCCCCGCGGGCATGGCCGTTTCGATCATCTCCGAGCAGACCGCGCTCAAGAACTTCGCCGCGGGCAAGTACGACCGCGAGAAGGTCTTCGTCATCGCCAAGGAGCCCGAGACGATGCTTCGCCTGGTCGAGTCGGGCGTCGAGCTCCCGTCGCTGGTCGTCGGCGGCTCGCTCGTCAAGGAGGACGGCATCCAGCTCACCCAGCGCGCCTACGCCTCCGCCGAGAACGTCCAGAGCTACAAGGCGCTCATCGCCCGTGGCGTCAAGGTGACGGCCCAGTTCGTGCCCGCCGACAAGCCCGTCTCCGTCGCAGACCTCATCTAAGGGGGAAATATGGTCAACTTCACTATCCTGCAGGTCGTCCTTTTGACCCTGCTGGCCTTCATCAAGCACGTGGACTACTACGGCATCCCGATGATCTTCGTCAATTACGCCGTTTTCTGGGGCCTCATCACCGGAGTCGTCATGGGCGACTGGAAGACCGGCCTTGTCATCGGCGGCACCATTCAGCTCATGCAGCTCGGCGTCGCGGGCTTCGGCGGCTCCTCCATTCCCGACTACGGCACGATGGCCATCATCGCCACCGCCTACGGCGTGACCCTGGGCTCCGACACGGGCCTCGCCATCGGCCTGCCGGTCGGCATGCTCGGCATCCAGCTCGACGTCGTCGCCAAGATCCTCAACGGCTTTGTCGTCGAGAAGTCCCAGAAGTTCTGCAACGAGGGTAAGTTCAATCAGATGAACGCCATCCTGTGGGTCTGCCCCGCGCTCTTCGGCCTGTGCGCCGCCCTGCCCGTCTTTGTCTCCGTGACGCTCGGCCAGCCCGCCGTCAACTGGCTCCTCGAGGTCATGCCCCAGTGGTTCCTCTCCGGCCTCACCCTCGCCGGCAAGATGCTCCCGGCCGTCGGTATCGCCATGCTGCTCCGCTACATGCCAACCGCCAAGTACTTCCAGTACCTGCTCGCCGGCTTCTTCCTCTCGGCCTTCCTGAACGTGCCCATCATCGGCGCCGCCATCGTCGGCGTTGCCCTCGCGATTGCGTTCTACCAGCGTGCCGAGAGGGACACCGAGCTCGCCGCCCACGCTTCCGCAGACGCCTTCATCGGAGAGGATGAGTAACCATGGAAAACGAGAACATCACCGCCGTCGGCGACTCCCTGCTCATGACCATGATCCCGACCATCATGGGCTCCATCGCCGCCTACATGGCCATCGAGGGCAACCCCGTGGGAGCCGGCATCTGGTTCGCGCTCATCCTGGCCATCTTCTGGGTCCGCATGCACGCCCTCGAGTTCGGCTACAAGCAGGGCGTGAAGCTCGTCACCGACTTCAGCGAGAAGCTTCCCAACCTCACTGCCGCCGCCTCCGTGCTCGGCCTCACCGTGGTCGGCTGCCTCATCGCCTCGGTCATCGGCGTCACCTGCCCGATTAGCTTCAGCTTCGGCGACGTCGCGATGGAGATTCAGCCGCTGCTCGACAAGATCCTGCCTGCCATGATCCCCGCCGCCATCACGGGAAGCGCGTATTACCTTCTTACCAAGAAGAACGCGAGCATGACGGCCCTCATCCTCGTGGTGATCGTCCTCGCGATGGTCGCCTCCGCCGCCGGCATCCTCGCCTAGCTTCGACCCAAGAGATTGGTGAATCAATGAGAAAGATAGTTGTGGCGAGCCATTCCCTTCTCGCCCAGGCTTCAAGGACACCCTCGAGTTCCTTACGGGTAAGGGCGACGCCGTCAACGCCGTGTGCGCCTACGTGAACGACAACGGCGAGGGGCTCGACGCGGCGGTCGAGGCGGCTCTTTCGGGCACTGACGAGGTCGTCGTCCTCACCGACGCGTACGGCGGCAGCGTGAACCAGCGCTTTTCCCGCTTCGCCTCCGACCGGATCCACGTGATCGCGGGTGTCAACCTCCCGCTCGCCATGACGGTCGCGCTCGCGCGCCCCGACGAGAAACTCGACTTCGACGCCCTCGTCAACGAGGCGCGCCAGCAGATCATCTACGTGAACGGTGCCAGTTCCGCCGAGTGCGACGACGACGAATAGAGGAGGTCGACGATGAGAGAGTTCCTTAAGGACGTGTGGATGCACGGCGGTGAGGAAAGCCGCGCCATCACCCCCGAGAACATCACGGGCGAGAAGGGCCGCGCCGCCATGTCGGCCAGCCACCTCGGCGTCGGCCGCAAGGCTCGTGCTGCGTGCCCCTTGAGTCCGGCGAGACCATCACGCTCGCGGACATCGAGGGCCCCGGCATCATCCGCCACATCTGGATGACCGTCCCCGACAAGACCGCCGCCGGCAGCTTCGTCATGCGTGACCTCGTGCTGCGCTTCTACTGGGACGACGAGGAGACCCCCTCGGTCGAGTGCCCTGTCGGCGACTTCTTCTGCAACGGCTTCGGTGAGCGCGCCATCGTCAACTCGATGCCCATCTGCGTGAACCCGACGGGCGGCATGAACTGCTACTTCGAGATGCCCTTCAGGAAGCACGCCAAGGTCACGCTTACGAGCGAGCACCCCGGGTTCATTAAGTACATCTTCTACACGTTCAACTACGCGCTCACCGACGTGCCGGACGACGCCATGTACTTCCACGCCCGCTTTAACCGCGAGCGCAGCACCCGCAGGGGCGTCGACTACACCGTGCTCGACGGCGTGCGCGGCAAGGGCTACTACGTCGGCACCTACATGGCCCTGTGCGCCCTGGAGCGCTATTGGTGGGGCGAGGGCGAGATGAAGTTCTTCCTCGACGGCGACGAGGAGTTCCCCACGGTCACCTCGACGGGAGCCGAGGACTACTTCGGCGGTGCCTGGGCCTTCCTCGACAGGCCGCCCCACGCGCTGCCCGAGGCGCAGTGCTTCAACACGCTGTTCGCCGGCTACCCGTACCGCTCGACGCGCGACGCCACGCGCGACCGCTTCAGCGCGGGCAAGCCGAACCCGAATCCGATGCTCGCGACTAACGACGACGCGCTGCCCAGGCACGGCCTCTACAGGTGGCACCTTCCCGACCCGATCTCGTTCAAGGAGGACCTGCGCGTGACGTTCCAGGACCTCGGCAACGACGACATCAAGCTCTACGAGCGCGAGGACGACATCTCCACCGTCGCCTACTGGTACCAAAGCGAGCCGCATGCCGTGCTCGCCCCGTTTGCCGCAAGGCAGGACCGCGTGCCCAGGTAGGGTCGCCTCGAAACAAGCCAACGTTATGGGCGCCCGCGGTTGACCATGACTGCGGGCGTCCCTTTGTAAGGAGGATCACATGAGCGAAAAGCAAATGAGGCTCGGCGCCCTCGAAGCCGGCGGGACCAAGATGGTCTGTGCCGTGGTGTCCGGCGACGGCGAGGTCCTCGACCGTATGGAGACCCCGACGCTTACGCCCGCCAAGACCGTCCCGCAGATGATCGAGTGGTTCACCGCCCGCGATGTGGACGCGTTGGGCATCGGCGCCTTCGGCCCGACCTGCGTCGACCCCAACGACGAGCGCTACGGCTCCATCCTCCAGACGCCCAAGCTCGCGTGGCGAGGCCATGGTCTTCGCGCCGCGTTCGCCGACGCCTCGGGATTCCGGTGGCCTACGACACGGACGTGAACGTTGCCTGCCTCGGCGAAGTGGTCTTCGGCTGCTGCAAGGGGCTCGAGGACGCCGTCTACGTGACCATCGGCACCGGCGTGGGCGCGGGCGTCATGTGCGCGGGCAGACTCCTTCACGGCATGCTGCACCCCGAGGCCGGTCACATGCTGGTAAGGACCCGTCCCACCGAGGAGGGACGCTGCGTCTGCCCGAGCCACGCGAGCTGTCTCGAGGGGCTCGCCTCCGGCCCCGCCATCGCCGCGCGCTGGGGAAAGCCCGCGGCCGAGCTCGCGGACAACGATGAGGTGTGGGCGCTCGAGGGGGATTATCTGGGGCAGATGTGCGCGAACCTCGTGCTCATGTACTCGCCTCGCCGCATCGTCCTCGGCGGCGGCGTGATGCACCAGGAGCAGCTCTACGGCATCGTCCGCAAGAAGACCCTCGAATATCTGGGTGGCTACATCCAGACCGCCGAGCTTAAGGACATGGAGAGCTACATCTGCGCCCCGGGCTGCGGCGGCGACCAAGGAATCCTCGGCGCGGCCGAGCTGGCAAGAAGGGCGCTCGCGTAACTTGCGCTCTCTCCGCCATACAACGCGTTAAGAAAAGACGAGCGCTTCTTGCCAATTGAGCGGCAAGAAGTGCTCGTCTTTTGCATTTGTTTTTGGGGCAGGACGCCCCGCCTCCGCTAGAGTCCCTGGACCGCCACACCCACGAGGTTTGGACCGGTGTGGACAAGAAGCGCGGGGCTGATGTCGGAGCGGACGACCTCCACCGCGTTGGCCACGCGCTCGCACAGGGCCTGCTCCATGCGGTCGTAGAGGTCGGCGTGGGCCGAGGTGCGGCTCGCGGCAAAGCGCACCTTGGGGTGCTTCTCGACGATGGCGGCGATGAGCTTGACCTCGGTGCGATGCGGTACTTGCACAGCCATTTCGTGTGCGCGAGGCTGTTGGCTTTCTGGGCCACAGCAATCACCTTCCCCCTAGTATGATGACCTGAACAATCCTCATGCTAGGGGGAAGGTTTTTGTCGCGTAGCGGAAATTGGCCTCCACCCGCTGAGCGGGTGGCTTTCTATGCCGCGCGTGCGCGCGGCACGGACTAAAGTCCATGAATAAAAACGAGGAAGGCCACGTCCGGCCTCCCTCGCAAAGGGTCTCTGATTACTCCCACTCATTGGGGACAGACTTAAATGAGTGCTCTTGAAATGCCGGCGCCTGGGGACGTTCTTTTTCTGTCTGCAGTTTGGAACGTTCCTTTTCTGTCGGCAGTTTGGGACGGTCCTTAGAGCTGCAGCGCGCCATGAGCGAAGGCGAAGCGGATCATCCTGTCTTTTGAGTTCTAAGCATAAGCCCCTGTCTCTGAGCAATGACCGGTTCGCATTTGTGCGTATTTGCGTGCGTGGGATTGCGTGAATATGCGTATAGATGCGCCGTTTACGGGACAAAAATGACCGTTTAGCGGTGAGATACGCACAAACACGCACAGACGCGCGTGTTTGTGCGAATATAGAGCTATCCGAAATGCAAGACGTTCTATGACACAGGAGGCACATATGGTAGATTCCAAGCAGGCTCCACTCGACTCCGCGGCAGCCGCAAAAGCAGCGTTCGCTTCGGTCCAGGACAAGCCATTCCCCGATGATATCTTTACGGCTCCCGAGCTTCGTTGGGCTGTGATCGGGTGCGGCGTTATCGCTAACCAGATGGCCCAGTCTCTCGCTCTTGCCGGCCGCAAGCTTGCGGGCGTCGCCAACCGTACGCTGTCCAAGGCTCAGGCTTTTGCAGAGCAGTATGGCATCGAGAAGGTCTATGAATCGGTTGAGGACCTCTACGCCGATCCGGGCATCGACGCCGTCTATATCACCACGCCGCACAACACGCATATCACCTATCTGCGTGACGCGCTGGCCGCCGGCAAGCACGTGCTCTGCGAGAAAGCCATTACCCTCAATTCCGCTGAGCTCGACGAGGCGCGTGCCATCGCCGACGAGCACAACGTGTCCTTATGGACGCTACCACGGTGCTTCATATGCCCTTGTATCAAGAGCTGCGCCGTCGCATGGATGCCGGCGAGTTTGGTCGCATGAACCTCGCCCAGCTCAACTTTGGTAGCTACAAGGAGTACGGCGATCTGACCAATCGCTTCTACAACCGCAACCTTGCTGGCGGTGCCATGCTCGACATTGGCGTGTATGCCCTGTCCGTCATGCGTCTCTTTATGGCAAGCCAGCCCATTGAGGTCGTTTCGTTGGGCAACACCTGTGAGACCGGTGTTGACGTTGCGGGCGGCATCGTCTGCCGTAATGCCGAGCAGCAGCTGGGTGTTGTGGGCCTCACGCTCCACTCCAAGCAACCCAAGCGCTCGATTATTAGCTTCGATAAGTGCTATATCGAGGTCAACGAGTATCCGCGCGCCGATCACGCGACTATCGTGTGGACTGCGGACGGCCACCGCGAGGAGGTCCACGCCGGCACCGAGGCTTACGCCCTTTGCTATGAGATGGCCGATCTTGAGAAGGCCGTTGCCGGCGACGACTCTAAGCGTGAGCTTCTGGGCTATGCTTCTGATGTTATGGAGCTGATGACCAAGCTACGCGCCGACTGGGGAGTCGTGTACCCCGAGGAGGAGTAGCGATGCTAGCGGAAGATAGGCTCAACGCGATCGTGTCGATGGTTCAGCAGACCGGCTCGGTTACCGTGCCGGAGCTTGCCGAAGCCCTGGGCGTGACGGCGTCTACCATTCGGCGCGACCTGCAGACGCTCGACCGAGCACACCGTATCGCCAAGGTGCACGGAGGCGCGACAAGTCTGGAGCGCGCGCACGTGACGCGCGACCTAACGCTTAATGAGCGCAGCGACCTCCATAACGACGACAAGGAGCGTATCTGCGCCCGTGCGGCGGCACTTGTGGAGCCCGAGAGCTTTGTATACATCGACTCGGGTTCGACGACGCTCAGGCTCATCGAGCATCTTCCACACCTTGAAGATGTCACCTATGTGACCGATTCCGTGCTCCATGCTCAACGCCTTGCTTTGCGCGGCATGCGTACCGTGGTGCTGGGTGGCGAGCTCAAACCCGAGACCGAGGCGCTCGTTGGCCCCGATGCTTGGCAACCTTAGACCGCTACAACTTCAACTGTGGCTTTTGGGGCTCTAACGGCATTGCCGCCGAGCAGGGCTTCACGGCGCCCGATATCGAGGAGGCGCAAGTAAAGCGTATCTCGATGCGCCATACGGCCAAGCGCTTCGTAATCTCGGACGCCAGTAAATTTGGCATGGTGGCGCCCGTCAAGTTCGCGGACTTCCGCGATGCAACGATCATCACCGCGGGCGAGGTGCCCGCCAAGTACCGGGCAATGGACAACGTCGTCACGGTCTAGCGGCGGGGCAAGGTCAAAACCATTTAGTTTTCTCAATAGAAAAGCGGCAACGTCCATTACGGGCGTTGCCGCTTTCGTTGTCTGCCGGTTTGTCTAAGTCTGTAACAACTGGACCGTTAAAAGTGGGCTAGGTGTTACAGATCGAGATACTTACGAACCGCGCCGCCCCTTTGTCTCAATCTGTAACATCTGGGACTGATTTTGCCGAGTTACTGTTACAGATTGAGATTATTCCCTTGAGGGGATTCGAATGTCTCGATCTGTAACAGATAGACCGGAAAATGGGTTCTAACTGTTACAGATCGAGACGTTTTGGGACCGCGGCTGAGCCATTGCGGCAAAACCACCATAAAGGTGCTTGTCCCCTTTGTGGTGGTTTAGGGCTCCCAGGGGCAGGGGGCTTCGATGTGGATGTGCTCGCCGGTTACGGGATGCGTAAAGGACACGCTGTGGGCATGGAGCATGAGCCGCAGGGGCGCGGCGTTCCGTACAGGTCGTCGCCAACCAGGGGATGATGCTCGCTTGCCAGGTGCACGCGAATCTGATGCTTGCGGCCGGTGAGCAGCTCGACATCAATATACGAGCGCGTGGGCAGGCCTCGACGGCTCTTAAGACGCTTGAGCACCTTTACGCGTGTTTGAGACGGCTTGCCGCTGGCGCCGACGCGCATCTTTCGACTGTCGTGACGGTCGCGGGCGATGGGCTTGTCGATGAGCTTTTCGTTCCAGTCGATCTTGCCCTCGGCCAGCGCCAGGTAGTGCTTTTCGAACGCGTGGTCGATGATCATCTGATCAAAGGCGGGCTGCGTCTGCTTGTCGAGTGAGAACAGCACCACGCCGGTGGTGTCACGGTCCAAGCGGTTGAGCGGCTGCATGTCGGTCGCGGCAAAGCCGTCGCCCATCGCCAGCAGCAGGTCGCTGGCGTAGTCGGTGAGCGTGCGCTCGCCGGTGCCATCGCCGTGGACGATTATGCCGGCAGGCTTGTCGATGGCCATGAGCCAGGCGTCGCAGTAGAGGACTTGAGGTTCTTCGTTCACGTGTAAGCCTTTCGGTTAGCTAATTCCCACAAACATGCAGCCCGAGGTCGCCCCGCGTAGGCGGGCGGCGGGCTTGCGACCGGCCTGCGCGCCTCAACGGCGCGACGGACGCGGGCGACGGCACGGCCCACCTCATCCGTCTCGAGCAGCGTTCCGTCCACCATGAGACGGCGCACGCCGCGTCGAGCAGCTGTGGACCTGCGGTGTGAGGTCGATGGGGTAGCGTCGTACAGGCGAGAGCGGCCGTGGATGTCGGTGCGGACGGGCATGACCTTTCCGTCGATATTCTTGAGCGAGAGCTTACGGGCACGCAGGCGGCAGCTGGCACAATCGTGGATGCAACCGTTGGCAACCTGCAGAATGCAATGCTCGCTTGTCATGACGCGCGGGCGGCCAAAGACGGTGATGCCCAGAGCCGCGGGCGCGGCGGCGCCGAGCGAGACAATCTCGTCGAGCGTGATCTCGGGCGAGAGCCAAAACGCGCCGGCTCCGCGTTCGGCGAGTGCTCCATGCAGGGCGTGTTGTGCACCGGCAGGCAAGAGCGAATCTCGGCCGTGGCGCCAACCTGGGCGGCCAGGGCAAGCTCAGAGATGTTGCCAATAGCGACCGTGGCGCCAGCAACAACCCATGGGTCAACGCGGACGTGGCCAACGGCGCGGCAGACCTCATCGAGCACGGGTACGATGCCCTGCTCAAACGTATCGGCGGGGGAGAGCTTGGCCGCATCGAGCGCGTCGGTGGTCATGTAGATGCGCGTTGCACCCTCCGCCCGCGCTGCCTCGGCGGCCTCGAGCGAGGTGACGGTGGCGCAGATCTGCGGCTCGTCGCGGTAGTGCTCGGGCGCGGGGCGGGAATCACTGGTGACAATCGCCGGCAGCTCGAGCGTTTTCGCGCGCTCCGCGTACGGCGCCAGAATGGCCTCTTCCAGTGCCTTGCAAGCGGCGGCGCGCACCTTATGTACGGCGGAGAAACCCATGCCACAGCCCTCATCGAGCGCCACCTCAAAGCTCGCAGCCTCAAAGGGAGAGGAACCCATGCGGCCGACGTGCTCAACCAGATCGGACGCCTCGACCGCACGGGTCTTGGCGGCTTCGACAGTAAAGCCGTGGCCGTGGCCGTAAGCGAAGGGTCGTCGCAGCAGGTGAGTGTGACGGCAAACGGCTCGCCCAGCGCGCCACGACGGATACATCAACAGCTCGGCCGGCGCAGCACATCGCGCTTGAGCGCGGCGCTGG
>ENA-OQCE01000251-OQCE01000251.1-human-gut-metagenome-genome-assembly--contig:-NODE-251-length-26126-cov-4.927459_pt1 | contig 26126 bp, 33 predicted proteins | sample MGYA00242495_ERZ504572 | MGnify/ENA primary metagenome ERZ504572 (study PRJEB26092, sample SAMD00036228) | human gut metagenome | host: Homo sapiens | study: EMG produced TPA metagenomics assembly of... | reverse complement strand
AACCAGATGTTCTGCCTAATTTCACGAATAAAGTACAGCATCTCCTGCGTTCTTCCAACAGCAAACGACGGGATCACGAGGTTGCCGCCGCGGTCGAGCGTTTCCTGAATGATTTTTGCCAGCTCCGGTACATAATCCGGTTTCGGGCCATGGCTGCGGTCGCCGTAGGTGGATTCCATAATCACGTAATCGGCACTCTCCGGGTACTCCGGGTCGTTGATCAGAGGCTGATGGATATTTCCGATATCGCCGGAGAAGAGCAGTTTTTTCGTCACACCGTCCTCTGTCAGCCACAGCTCAATGGATGCGGAGCCGAGCAGATGACCGGCATCGAGGAAACGGATCTGGATGCCGTCCGATAGTGTCACACGCTGATGATACGGAATGCCCTCCAGCAGACGGATCACGCCGAGGGCGTCCTCCATTGTGTACGGCGTGACGTAATCTTCTTTTCCCGCCCGGCGGTTCTTGCGGTTCCGCCACTCGGCCTCGGCGAGCTGAATGTGTGCGCTGTCGCGGAGCATGATGTCCGAAAGCGCTACCGTCGCCGGAGTCATATAGATTGGACCGCGGAAACCGTGCGCATACAGCAGCGGCAGATTTCCGGTATGGTCGATGTGCGCGTGCGTGATCAATACAAAATCAAGCTGGGATACCGGGACCGGAATCGGCTTGTTTTCATAAATATTCGGTCCCTGCTCCATACCGCAGTCCACTAAAAACTTCTTTCCGGCAGCCTCCAGATAATAACAACTGCCCGTCACTTCATGTGTTGCTCCAAGAAATGTAAGACGCATAAGATGCCTCCTGTTCTCCCGTTTTGTTCGGGGACAAAATGTTGTCACTACGGGTCAAAACACGCGTTATGCGTTTGGCCCGTTATCGCGGCCAGCAGTCGTCAAGTTCTCATGCCAGCATGGTCTTTGACGCGTTGCCGCGAAAATAATCTGAAATTTCTTTTGTATTTTATGCTTATTCTCTCTTTTTTTGATTATTATAACATAATATCTGGCGGATTCCAACGGAATTTTAAAGCAGATTGCACAACAATCTTGATATTTTTGTTCAGTTATGGGCATCGGACGCCGGAAGTGCATAGAAAAGAGGCACCGGTATTCCTGCAGTAATACCGATGCCTCACTTATCGGGGCCAGCCGATGTTCCGTATGATCACTCACACGCTGAACATAGTAACACATGATGACTCAGATCTGTGTTGTGGTTGGAAAAAGGAATTTCGACGCGTTGAAAATCCTGAAAGATCTGCGTTTTCGTCTTAATATATTCATTGTTATAAGGTTTCTATAGGGGACTGGCCCCGAGGGTTTTAAAGAGTGGAGGAAGTGTAAACTTGGTTGGGTTAGAAATTATGTCTGTTCGTTTACGCCACTTTCTTGTTTTCTCTTATATTATAGATAATATCTTATTCGTTTTCATTCTTATATATTTATAAGTTACATAAATGTGTTATTAGCCAATGTAGATACCATTGGTTCTACTACCACCATTTTCAGTAACACCGTTCTTAGTACAAGAATGATAACCTCTTAAACGATAATAATAACCTTTTTCTACTTTTACTTCCTTACTCATATATAAAGAATCTGTATTATAATCTACATTTTCCCACTTCTTATAACTATAAAAGTTACCGTCGCCACTCGAACGTTCCAAGTAAATATTTAATTTCACCGTATTGCAAGTAACACTGCATTCTGTTCCACCAAATATTCCAACATATCCATTTCCATTATTTGTGATTCTTACAAATCCCTCCAACAAATATGTACTTCTTGCAACACTTTTATATGTTCCTAATGCTTCATTATCATTTGTTAACAAGGACCCATCTACAGTACTTCCTAAATAGTCCAATGATTCCGCTTGTACATTTACCGTATTAAATGTCATTGTCAAAACCATTATAGCGCAGAAAAACATACTTTTTAAACTGATGTGTTTTTTCATATACCCTCTTTCTCTCGTCTTCATCACTTATACTATATACGTATATATTTATTGAAAATTACATATTATACTGCATTTCATTTAATATTTTTATTATCTCTTCTTTTTCAATATTTCCTCCGATTTGATAATATGCATCCTTATATTTCCATGTTGCATAATAGTATTTTTCATTATTTTCTAACAAATTACCCATCTCAACATTAATCTCTTCGTCTAATGTTTCCACTTTTATCTGTTGTCTATCTTTCCAGTTTCCTTGAGATAAGTCTTTTTCATTTGCTGCTAAATGAAAATATACCGAATATTCATTATATTTATACTTAATTACGGCCATTTGCGTTTCTTGTGATACAACCACGCCACTATACTTCATTCCGCTTGGAATGTAATAAAATTCTGGCACTGCAATATGTAACGTATCTTTTATCTCTTGTACTGCATCATCTAAACTTCCATCCGAATATTCTCTATTCTCCCCATTATCTGTTCCTATCACATCTCCACTATTCAAAATTCCATGCACCGAATCCACCAACCGAATCCGATTCGCCTCGCTCGTCATACTCGCCCCAAAAACGCAAGCTCCCACAACCAACACAACACCAGCCGCCTTTGCCGTCCGTACCCAGTGTTTTGTTGTTTTCGCTCTCTTCGCAATCTTCTTCTGTCTCTCCGCCTGCTTTTCGCGTTCCACCTTTTTCTCCACGATCTGGCGGCGGATCTCCAGTGTTTTTTCTGTCGGGTTGCCTTCCGCGTCCGCGAGTCCTTCCTTCTGGAGGCGCTGCTGGAAGCGCTCGTACATTGCGTTCAGTTCTTCCTCTGAAAGCGCAGGCGCAGCCTCCTGTTCTGTTGCTGTGTTTCCTTCCTCTGCCTTTACAACTGCCGATTCCCCTTCCACCGTTTTCGAATCCGCAGCCATTTTTTCTTCCATCGTCTGCTCCAGTTTCTTTTTCAGCTGTTCTTCTTTTTCTATCTTTTTCATCTTCTTCCGTTCCTCGGCATTTTCCATGTTGTAACCGCTCTTGACTTTTTTTCTTCTTGAGGGGATAATAAAAGCCAAATGATATTATCAAATTCCAGGGAGGAATTCTCATGAAGCATATTGTTCTGACAGGCGGAGGTACCGCCGGCCATGTTACCCCGAATATTGCCCTGATTCCAAAATTAAAGGAAGCAGGTTATAAAATCTCTTATATCGGTTCCTACGACGGTATGGAGCGCAAGCTGATCGAAGATCTCGGCATTCCGTATTACGGAATTTCATCCGGAAAGCTGCGCCGCTACTTCGATCCGAAAAACTTTTCCGATCCATTCCGCGTCGTAAAAGGCTACTTTGAAGCAAAAAAACTGCTCAAAAAGCTGAAACCAAACGTTGTCTTCTCCAAAGGCGGCTTCGTTTCGGTACCGGTTGTCCTTGCCGCCAAAGCATGTAAAGTCCCGGCGCTCATCCATGAATCGGATATGACGCCTGGCCTGGCAAATAAGCTGTGTATTCCGTCCGCTGCAAAAGTCTGCTGTAATTTCCCGGAAACCGTTAAATGTCTCCCGGAAAACAAAGCCGTTCTGACCGGAACGCCAATCCGCCAGGAACTGCTGTCCGGCGATGCACGGGAAGGCCTGAAGTTCTGCGGATTCAATGCCGCAAAACCGGTTATTCTCGTCATCGGAGGAAGCCTCGGTTCCGTCGCTGTCAATCATGCGGTCCGTTCTATTTTACCAGAACTTCTGAAAGATTTCCAGGTGATTCATCTCTGCGGTAAAGATAAACTGGATGCATCCTTAAATGGTACCGAAGGTTACGTTCAGTTCGAGTACATCAAAGATGAGCTCCCGGATCTCTTCGCCGCAGCAGATCTGATCATCTCCCGCGCCGGCGCAAATGCGATCTGCGAAATCAGTGCTCTGGCAAAACCAAACATTCTGATTCCGCTTTCTGCCAATGCCAGCCGCGGAGACCAGATTTTAAATGCGCGTTCCTTTGAGCGTCAGGGTTACAGTAAAGTTCTGGAAGAAGAATCCGTGAATGCGCAGACTCTTCAGTCCGCAATCCGTGAGGTTTACGAAAACCGTCAGACCTACATCAATGCGATGAAGAAGAGCAGCCACACCGATTCCATCGGCCGCATCCTTTCCCTGATCCAGGAATGCGAACGCAAATAGTAACTACAGAAATCCCCTTTCTCTGGCTTTGTCAGCAAAGTGCTGGCAAAGCCATTTTTCGTCCGAGTCATTTTCACCCGCAGATTTCCGATGGTGATACCCATTTCGGATGCTACTTCCTTTTCCGAACGCTCATGCACCTTGATTTCACGCGTAATATAATAACCCGATTCATCATGATCTTTCAGTGCATCCATCACTTCCTGAAAAAAATGATTTCTCTCCTGCTTTTCTTCCTCTGCAAGCGTCGGAAGTTCCATCTCTTCCGCCCGAAGATCCTCATCCAGTTCGTTCCAGTCAAAACGTTGTGTTTTTCTTTGATAATCAATTCCCAGATTCTTTGCAGCGACACGGACCCAGCCTTCTACTCTGTCTTCATCCAGCGCATCAATATTCAGGTACAGTTTCACCATCGTTTCCTGTGCGATATCATCCGCATCGGCTTCATTGTGCACCACCTGCATTGCGGCTGAATAGGCTGTCATTACATACTTTTTATATATTTCTGAAAAGTTATTTTTGTCCATTGTTCTCCGCCCCTGTTCGTCTGTCATTGATTCTTTTTCTGGCTGCTGCCAGCCTTTTCTCAGGCCTTCAGCTCTGCCGTCACGCTCTCAATGATCTGCTCTTTTACCGCATCCTCGAGAGTTCCCTGCTTCCATGCAGCAATACCGGCATTGTCACCTTCATATCTTGGAATCAGATGCATATGGAAGTGGAATACCGTCTGTCCTGCTGCCTCACCATTGTTCTGTACCAGATTGAAGCCATCAGAATGAAGCGCTTTCGTCATGGCCGTCGCCATTTTTTTGCCGAGAATCATTGCTTTCGCTGCGGTTTCATCCGGAATTTCATAAATGTTTGCAAAATGCTGTTTTGGAAGAATCAGCGCATGTCCTTTCGTTGCCGGTCCCTGATCCAGAATGACACGGAACTCATCGTCCTCATACAATGTCGCGGTTGGAATTTCTCCGTTTGCTAATTTACAAAAAATACAATCCATGATCTTTTTCTCCTTTACTTTTTTTAATTCTTCTGTTGTTCCGAATCCCGTTCTGCACGGTTCCGAACAACTCTATTTTCTCACTATTTGTCGAAAAATGTCAAATAATGCAGAACGCTTTTTGTTGCGCGCTCCCCCTTTTCAATGCTAAACTTTTGCCTAATCAAAAATCATTACCTACGCATCATAAGGAGGATACGGCTATGTCAAAAGAACCAACAACCAATTCACAGGCTTATCGGAAGAATGTCACGCTATGATTTCCCGGATTTCACATGAGGTTCGAAATCCTGTTGCGGTTATCCACAGCTTTCATCAGCTTCTTCTTTTAGCGCATCCGGAGCTTTCCAACGATCTCTATTTTCAGAAAATCCAGGAAAATATGGCTTTTCTGAACTCCCTGCTCGATGAGCTCTCCTGCTATAATCATTCATATCGGGCGGTACGCGCTTACGTGAATCCTTATCTTCTGCTCCAGAATCTCTGTGCCGATACCGGCGTTCTCCTCGAAAAACAACAGGTTTCCATTGAACTTGTCAAGGAATCTGCCATTCCGCGCTTTGCCCTTGATACCACGCAATTTCGTCAGCTTTTTCTGAACCTGATCCGAAATGCGGCGGAAGCAATGCCTTCCGGCGGAACGATCAAAATCTCTCTCTGTTTCGACGGTGACTTTCTGACCATCCGTGTGCAGGACACTGGCTGCGGAATCCCCGCCGAGGATCTGCCGACTCTCTTTGACCTTTTTGTCACACATAAGAAAAACGGAACCGGCCTTGGACTTGCCATCTGCAAGGAAATTGTAACCGCACACGACGGCACGATTTCCGTTTCTTCCGTTCCCGGGGAAGGAAGCACCTTTACGGTCGTTTTCCCCTTTTCCTGATCCTTGCCATTCCCGGATAGAGAACCGCCATCAGGACTGCACCTGCCAGAAAACCGCCGATGTGTGCGAAGTTGTCCACATTTGAAGACTGGAATCCGACCAGCAGCGAAAGGACAGCCATGACGGCCATCCTCCGGAAGGTGAGATCCTCCAGCCTTCCTTTCCGAAATGCCAGAAGAACAAGCATCGCTCCGACAGCAGAAAAAATCGCTCCCGAAGCGCCGGCGGAAACTGCCGGTGCTTCCCCTGTTTTCATCAGGGACAGTTCATGCAGATACGAGCACAGATTTCCGACGAGTCCGCCGCCCAGATAGATGACCAGATAACGGATCTTTCCAACTGCGCGTTCTAGGTAATCCCCAAGGAACAAAAGAAGCAGCATGTTGTTGATCAGATGCTGGATGCCAAAGTGAAGAAACATACTCGTAAACAGGCGATAGTATTCTCCGCTCTCAATCAGCGGCGCATACGCCGCACCGCAGTCCATCATATGTCTGGAGCTCTCTGTCCCTCCGGTCAGTGTGACTGCAAGGAATACCAGAATATTGCATACGACGATGACCAGATTGATGCTGTTTTTTGACCTCTTCCACATACGGTCCACGATATCTTCGTTCGGATCGTAACTGTTTTTCCTTTGTTCTTCCATTACATCATTTCCTTATCTGTGCTATTTTTTTATTATATTTAATTCACTTGTAAATGCAAGTAAATTCGTCAAATTTTTTTTCATTTTTTGATTAAACAGTTTTTTCGTTCAATATTGTCGCTCAACGACGGCTTTCGTACGTTTTATGACATTTATTTTTTACATTATTTCTTTTTTTAATTTTATGCATAATTTTCTTTTCTATAATATTTTTGTTTCATTCGCATAACTTTTTTCTTTGATCATTCTGCCATATTAAAAATAACGCATCCAGCGCTTTCTCCAAATCGAAAAAGTGTAATGCGTCATTTTTCTCTAATTTCTGTTTTTCTCTCCCGCCTTATACCGGTATTTCTTCCCGGCAAATGAGATATCGTCTCCATCCTCCAGCTTCTTTTTTGTCTCGCCCATCAATGGAACGCCATTCACCGTTGTTCCGTTCCGCGAATTCAGATCCAGCAGATAATCTCCCTCTTCTGTACTGACCAGCTTTGCGTGAAGGCGGCTTACCGTACGGTATGGCAGAATTACATCTGCCGCCGCTGACAGTTTTCCAATCAATGTGCTTCCGCGTTCAATCGGAATCAGCGGAAGATCAATCGGATCTATCGGAATCAGATATGCCTTCCCTCATCCTCCGGGCTGGTCAGCAGTTCCGTTTTTCCAAACAGATCCTCTTCATGCCCCTCCAATTCCATCAGGCTGTGCATCTTTCTGTTTTCCTGTTCTTCATTCTTTTCCCATGTTTTCTCTTTTTCGACTGAGGAATCCCTTTTCCATCCCTGCTGTTCTGTATCGCTTTTCGGATTCCATGTTCCATCTTTCTGTTTTAAGCCCTTCCGATTCTGATATTCCGAAAATACATCTCCTGTTTCTCCTTGTTTCCGGATTCCTGCGGCCTTCCCATAGCTTCCTGTTTCTGTTCCCGACTGCCGCTTTTTCCATCGGCTGGCAAGTTCCAATGCCAGACTTACAATTCCTACAACAGCCGCCGCTCCTCCCAGCACCAGATACCAAACAGTTTCGGCCTGTGTCCACCGCAGTGCCAGCACACCTCCCAGAAATCCGATGCAGATCACTGCTTCCACAATATTTTTCCAGCGTCCTTCATCCTTTTCTTCCTCCGCTTCCACAAAAAAATTTTCCGCCGCTTCCGCTTCTTGTTCTCCCAAAGTGTTTCCTCCATCTGTACAGGCGGATTTTCTTCCCTAGGACGCTCTTTTCCCTCCTGCTCCGTCGTTTCTTTCTTCTCTTTCCCTGTCTGATATAAGAGTGCCTGAATCATCTCAACCGAAAAGATCTCCGCCGAAATCTCCCGATACAGTCCATACCCGAGTACCACCGCATCCTGCTCCTGGTGATCCAGCTTCGGCAGCAGATATTCCATCAGCTCCCGGATCTGCTTCTGAAAACAGCCTGTGTGTCCCTGCTTTCCCGGCAGATAACAGAAGGAAAAGTTCTCCAGATTTGCATCTGCAAAAACCAGCTCCGGCTGCAGAACGAGACCGTCCGGTGCAAGCAGGTACTGCCCCAGTTCTTCGAGAAGATCCAGCAGCTGTTCAAACAGTTTCCGCAGCGCCTCCGCCCCAATCGAGCGCTGTTCAAACACACTCTGAAGCGACTGCTTTGATGTCACCTCATAGTAAAACAATGTTTTATCATCCATTTTCCCGATTTTGCAGTCCAAAAGCCTGGGATTGTGTTTGTCAGCAGCATACGGATCTGATACGACGCGTGTCCGGCTCTTTTTCCTCCTGTAAAATAACATATGTATGATTCAAATCTCTTTTATAATCAATCTGCATTTCTCCGCTTCCGTCCTTACTTCTGGTTCCAGATCTGTTTTACTGCCCGTATCTTCCGGATCGTTTTCACCGGATTGTTTCTCCTGCTTTCACTCAAAACCGAATATTCCCACGCGTTCCGGCTCCAGATTGGCAGAATGTTTCCTTCTGCTTTTATCTGAATCTCTTTTTCTCTGCATTCCGTCTGTACAGTCACCGGTTCAGCCGGAAGCGGTATCTGGGAAATCCACCATTCCATCCGGCTTTGGGCGGCTGCCTCTCCTTTTTCCACAGACAGACGGCCTTCACTGGCGGCAAGCATTGTGCTTTCATATGCCGCAAATGTATACCAGCTCCGTGCGTGTACAAAAAAGGTCAGCGACAGCAGAAGAAAAATCACCATCAGAACAAGCGGCACGACCAGAACTGCCTCTACCGTAATACTTGCTTTTCTCATTTTCACTTTCAAAGCATTCCGCACCTCCCCACAAATCCAAGCAGCAGAAACGGCACCAGCGGTATGGAATCCTGTTTCCGTATTTTCTTCCGCATCAGAAGGACTCCGCAGAGTACCGAACAGAGAATGAGTCCCAGCGTCAGAACGCCGAACGTCTGCCCAAATCCCAGCCAGATTCCAACCGTCAGAAGCAGAAGGCCGTCCCCGTATCCCACCTGTTCCCGTGATATATAACTGAGCGTCAGAAATCCTGCTCCCGGCAGCAGGGACAGCAGCCATTCCAGCCACGATGTCTGTTCCACCAGAATCTGCCATCCAATGCCTGTAAGGAATAAAACACCGGTCAGGACAAGGCTGATCTGCCGTTTCCTCACATCCATTCCGGCAAGAATCCCCAGATACAGCAATATAATTGCACTCTTTACTTCTTCCTGATACACAGCCGCGGCCTCCTTTCCGCAAACCCGAGTTTCTGTTTACCGTCCTTCTTTCCGGTCTCACCCGGAAAGAATACACCTGCTCTGCTCATATCCGGCTTTCTTACGCCGCCTTTTTCGCGCATTTCGAGCACTGCGGCAGTCCATCCGTCTGTTCCAGTGCTACAAGTTTTACTTTACGTTTCAGCCCTTTGCAGGAAAGACTGTTATGATACCGGTTTCCGTATTTCGTATAGTAAACTTCCGCACCCGCAGCGCCATTTCCCACGCACTGTTCGCATTCCTTATATTTTTCTCCATCCTGATTCCGTTTCCACGCAAGCGCACCCGGTGAGGAAACCTGGATCGAAAGATTGATATGACTGCACGACGAATCGGTATGATACACACTGCCGTTCTCAGTCACCCACACCATCTGTTTTGCTTCGCCCTCTTCTTCATCCGCCTCCTCTTCTGTCTTTCCGCAGAACAGATGCACTTTCGCACACGCTGCAATTCCCCGGTTCCGCACCGGAACGAGGCGGTTTCCCATTTTCGGCCAGTAAATCGCTTTCAGTTCCAGCCATCCATTTTTCACACGGCTTCCTGCCAGTGTCACCGTTCCATTTTCGCGGATTTCTTTTGGAATCTTTGCTTCTGCATAAGCAATGCACGCGGCCGTTTCTGGTATTTCATACGTTTCTTTTCCCGTCTCATCCACCGCGTAGGCACAAACGGAAAGATACCGCGCGGACTCCTGCAGAGATACCGTCAGCATTCCATGCAGCCGGTAAAGATCCACGATTTTTAATAACACAAGAACCGCGATCAGAAAAACAGGAAGTGCCAGTGAAGCTTCCACCGTCAGGCTTGCCCTGTTCCATTTTCGTTTTACAAAAGGCTGCTCTCCTGATCCGGATTTATAAAAATTCCCGGAAGAGTGGATAAGTTTTTTGATAAGGTTCCAGAAATAAATGTGCCGTTCAGAAGAACACCCTTTTGTATCCCTGCCGGAGTCATCCCATTTTTCAGGCTGCTCCCTGCATCTCATATCCATAATTTCTCGTAATCTCATACTCTCGTTTCCCAATTACCGCCGTAAAACCGGCTTCCAGTTCATCGACACAGCAATCCAGTCGGAAACCCGGCTGCTGCTGTTCTGTCCGCATATTGTATTCCACCAGATCCATCGCTCCAAACGTTACCGCTTTTCCCGATTTCTGCATCAAAAGCAGCCGCAGATAATCGGAATACTCCATGCCGCCCGGTGCATTTTTTCTGCTCTGATCCCCTGTTTCCAGCAGTTTCGGAAGCTGTTCCAGAGAAAGCTGCCACGATTCTGCCGTTTTGAACAGCGCTACTTTTCCACCATCCAGCAGTTCCCGCAGATCCAGAATGCTTTCTGCAAATGCCCAGCACACGGCAAGTGCCATTTTCACAACCGGCATCGCCGCCGGAACTCCAAACGACGCGGCAATTACCCCCGCCATTGCTTCCATCTCGCCCTGCTTCTGCGCATCTTTCGCCAGATACACCAGATTTGCCGCCTCCCGCAGCGCCAGCAGACGGTTCACGGTTCCCGCCAGATTATCCTGATCACTGTTTTTTCCGCAGAGCACATATTCCACCTGGCACTGCAGCTCTTCCTTCTTCTCCTTGCTGGTATAGCACGGAAATTTCCACAGAATATATTCGGACGAAAGCATCTTATCCACAAAGCTCAGTTCTTTTCCACACTCTGCCATGCCAAACCCGCTCTGCAGCTCCCGTTTTGATGCAAGAAACGATACATCCGTTTCCCCCTGCGACAGTGCCTGCCCTTCCGGGAGGACCAGTCTAAAATTCCCATTTTCATTACTTTTTGAATGACCTCAATCGGATTCACAAAATCTTCCGGTACCGGCTGCTTCTGATCCGGTTCCGAAGGCGTGCCGTTTCCAGATTCTCCTTCACCTTCTGTTTTTTCTGTTCCCTCTTCTGGCTGTTTGGATTCTTCATACTGTTTTAAAACCTCCTCTTCCTCGTAACCGCTCTGTCCGTCCTCCTGACGTTTCACGGTTTCCTGTTCTCCTCTTAATTTCTGGGAAAGCTGCTGTATTCCATAAGTTCCAAGGCTGGCTTTCATTGCCTCACAGATCTGACGGGAGAAAGCACTTCCCTCCTCGTCTGTCGCAAGACGATAGCCGCCGAGATAAACTTCTGTAACCTGTCCGCCAGATAAACTGCCTGATAGAATTCCCATCCCCGATGCAGTGGGGGACAGAACTTCTCCCGCAGTTTCTGCGACTTTTCTGCTCATGGTTTCAGGTTTCCAGACACCGCTCTTATCCCCGCCGTTATAAAAAAACAGCTCGTACTGTCCCAGCAGTGTTCTGTCATACCCGGCAAACAGAGAATACAGTCCCTGTTCCATTGCGCAGGCCGTCATCACCCGTGCATGGGCATTTCGCACCGACGCAATTGTCCCGGAAATCAGGGAAAGCATCAGTATCAGAACGAGACACAAATATGCTGTTATGCTTCCGGCTGCCCATCTTTTCTGTCTTTCTGTTTCCCTCATGGGATACAGCTCCTTCCACTTTACTTTTACTTTTTCGAACTTTAGATGCCGTGGATCGGATAAAGGATATACCGAGACACAGATATGCAAATGACATATAGGTCCGTACCGGCTTCTAAATTTTTCTTTGGAGTTCCGTATTGGACATTTTCCCGTTTATACGGTGTTGCTCTGGTTTGTGACCTTCTCCATCAGACTGTTGACCAGACTCACAAGCTGCTTTTTAAAGATTAGTACGAGTCCGATCAGCACAACGAGAATCAGAATCACTTCCACAACCCCCACCGCATCTTCCTCTTTCCAGAACTCCGATATCAGCTTCATAATTCCCACCTCCTCTCTTTACCAGCTGTTTGTTGTGGGGATAAAAACATCCCCTATGCATAAAAGGACAAAAATGCCGGAACCGTGAGTATGACCAATACAACCGCAAGCATCATGCCCATCGGAAGAAGAAGCTTTGTCGATGCCTTTTCTCCTGTTGTTTTCGCCTGCCTTCTTCTCTCCTCAAAGGCCTCCTGCGATTCCTGTTTCAATAATTCCAGCAGTCCTTTACTGCCTTTTTTCAGATTCTGCGTCAGCAGAACAGCAAGGGAACGATACGCTCCGGTTCCCATACGCATTCCCATGCGCTGGTACGCTTCCTGCTCGGAAACACCGTTTTCCATCTCCTGGCAGGTAAATACAATCTCTTCATAGGCAAAACGTTTCTGCCCGCCAAGCGCCAGATTTTTCCGGTAATCCACTGCAATCCGCTCGAGTACTTTCCGCATCCCAAGCCCGGCACCCAGAAGAAGAACCATTTTGCTGACAATTTCGGGATAATCCCGCAGCATCTGTTCTTCTCTTTTCTGCCTTGCTTTTTCTTGTTCCCTTCCTTTTGCCGCCCAGCAGACTGCTCCTGCCGCCGCGGCAAGTGCCATAAGTTCCAGACCTGTCAGATCCGGCACTTTTGACCATGTTACAGTTTCTCCGTTCAGTGTCTCCGGCAGATAATAGGCTGTTTCTTCGGGATGCGCTTCGTTTTCTTTTTCCACTGCTTTTTTCAGTGCCCTAAAAACCGCATCCCGCCCTTTTATCTCCGGTGGATAGACCTGAACCTTCCGTATATATTCTGTTGTTTCCCCCTGAAGTTCCAGTTCCGCTTTCAGCGTAACCTCCACTCCTTCTTCGGGAATCTCGTCTGACAGCAAACCCCGGCTGTCAATCAACAACGGCCTGTCTGTTTCCCAGCTAAGCGCCACCGGGCTTCCCGGTATTTCCGTAACCAGATCCATGTTTCTGTTTACCGTATGAAAAGACAGATTCTCACCTAAGATGATTTCATCCAGCGCCTCTATCGCCGCACTGAACGCCTCTTCTATCTCTTCTGCGCTGTAAGCTCTTGCAGGTACAGACAGTGTAATTCTTTCCGGTTTCTGATTTCCAACAGAAACCTCAAGTTTTTCCTCTGTCGGTTGGCTGCCTAAGGCACCCCGTTCCAGTTGAAGTTCCGCTTTTTCATCTCCTGAAACTTTTCGCACTCCGATCGAAGGCAGAGTGCAGTGCCCGCTATAAACCCTGTCGCTGCAAGGCAGAAAATCCGTCTCACCAATTTGTGATCTTCCGCCTTTTTTCTCATCCGGAAATACCAGATGAACAGCCCCGCCCATGCGGTCAGACAAATCCACAACATTTGATTCCTCCCCTTTTTTGCGGACGAATCGTTATGATTCGCAGTCTTACTTTTTAAACTTCAATTGCTTCTTAAAACTCAATGTCCAGAATCTTCTTTCCAAGCACCCATGCCGCCAGATACACGGCAAGGCATCCGCTCATGAAGAAAACCCCGATTACATTCCCATACATCACACTTAAGAATTCCGGAAAGGAAAGCTGTACATATCCCAGAATTCCAAACGGCACAACACTCATAATATTCTGCTCGAACCGCCGGGAAGAAACGCCCGCACGGATTTCCCGCATCGTGTCAATTCTCGTACAGAAAATATCCCACGTATTCTGAAAGATCTCGCAGACATTTCCTCCTGTCCGCTTCGCAATCACCAGTACACTTGCAAACGTCGCAATATCGTCAATGCGGCTTCGCACCGCAAGATCCTGAAACAGTTGTTCCACCGGCACGGAAATCATCATTTTATGACGCATCCGGCGCAGTTCCTGTACCAGAATGTTTTCTTTTCCCAGCGACTGTTCCAGCTGTCCTGCCGCCTCCAGCACTGCATTTTCCATGGAATAGCCGGAACGCAGTGCCGTGTGCATCCACGCAATCAGATCCCGGAAGCTGTCGTACAGCTCCTCTTTCCGTCTCTGAATCCGGTTTTTCCGATACGTGTGAAAACATACGATTCCAACCGGAACCACAGCAATGCATGCCCACCACGCCCGGTAACAGAGCAGGTTCACAGCGGCGGCAATCCCAAGACTGATTCCCGCTATTTCGAGATATTCCCGACCGGTAAATTCCCAGGTCTGATAGTCGATCCCCTTCGTCTCCTTCTCCTCTGCCATGCCCGTCTTTACCTGGCTTCCCTCACGTATTCTCATCCTGTTTTCCCCTCCAGTTTTTCTCTGTGTACCAGTTCGCCTGTCTTTTGCAGGCCTCTCCCATATTCTCTTCGAAACAAAGAAACCGTTTTGATTTCGTCCTCCTCCATCCTGTGATCTCTGCGATCTCCTCCACCCGACGGCTTCCATCCTCCCCGCGTCCTAAATGCACGAGAATTTCGATTCCCGATGCAATCTGGCGGCGGATTGCTTCCAACGGGAGCTGCACTCCCATCAGCACCATCGTTTCCAGACGGGAGATCATATCTTTCACGCTGTTTGCATGTGCCGTGCTCAAAGATCCCGCATGCCCGGTATTGAGTGCGGATAATAATTCAAACGTTTCCGCTCCGCGCACTTCGCCAATAATTACGCGGTTCGGCCGCATACGCAAAGCTGCGCGGATCAGATCGCGGATCGTAATTTCTGTTCCTGATTCCAGATTTGCCTCTTTTGCTTCCAGCCGCACCAGATTCTCCACACCCTGGATCTGCAACTCTGCATTGTCTTCGATGGTTATGATGCGCTCGCCCTTTGGAATGTAGGCGGAAAGCGCATTCAGAAATGTCGTTTTGCCAGATCCGGTCGCCCCGCCGATCATCATGCTGTAGCGGGTCCGGACGAGAGCCTGCAGAAACTCTGCCGCCTCTTTTGTAATACTCCCGATGGAGACCAGAAATTCCATCGTCACCGCCTGCTCCGGAAAGCGGCGGATGGTCAGAATCGGCCCATTTAACGCGACCGGTTTCATGACAACGTTGACACGGTCTCCATTTTCCAGCCGTGCATCCACAATCGGGTTCTGTTCATTCACCACGCGGTTGCACCGGCCTACAATCTGCTGAATCACATCCTCCAGTTTTTCTGCGGAGGTAAAGCTTTTTCCATATCGTTCGATTCTGCCGTTCCGTTCCACGAAAATATGCTGATAACCGTTCACCATAATTTCTGTAATTCCAGTATCTTCCAGAAGTTCCTGCAGTACATCCAGCCGCCGCACACTGTAAAACAGCTGCCTGCGCAGCTCTGCTTTCTGTGACACCGGAAGATACCTTGTTTCTTCTTCTCCCAGGATCAGACGGTCAATCTCTTCCAGCACTTCTCCATCATCCGGCTCGGATGCAATATCGATCCGTTCCATCAGTTTTCTTCGCAGAATTTCTGACATTGTCATGTTTCTTCTCCTCTTCTGCCATCCCGCAGAATCTGACGCACATAGTCGCCCAGCTCGCTCCAGACGAGTTCCTCAAAATATGCTTTTCCCGTCCTGTTTGCCGTGTGAAACGGAACGTGAATTTTCCGCATCTTGTCCAGCACCGACTGGCAGTCCCACCGGCGCAGCAAATTTTCAAACTGCTCCATTTTTGCTGCAGAAATCACATCATTCCTTGTCGGAACGTAAATTTCATTGCAAAATCCAGGATCTGATACAGATCCGCCACGCCATCCCCCAGGTCGAGAATCAGCACTTCATAGCTGCTGTTCTTCTCAATCTCCTGAAACAGCCATTTCCATTCTTCATATTTTGCAGTCTGAATGTCCATCGGCGATGCGGCGGGCGGCAGATAATCCAGGTTCTGCATTGACTGGACCATTCCGCCCAGTTTGTAGATGATGCCCTGATTTTCCTGTCTCGCATAATACAGAATATCGCTCATTCCCCTGTCGTAGCTGCATTCCAGCAGCCGTTCAAATCCGGAATAGCTCTCCATATTGAGATACAGCACTGCCCGCTCCTTCGCCAGAATCTGCCCCATCGTCAGGGCAAACGAGGTCTTCTGCGTCCGTCCGACCGGCGAATAAATGCCGATAATACGCATTTCCTTTTTCGGCAGCAGTGCAGGCGATGTATCGACACCATTTTCTACGCCGTAGCACGCCATGACCTCGCGGATCACCTTTTCCGACGACTGGTATTTGTAGACCGCCGGATACTGATCCAGCACCGGACTGTGTACGCCCTCAGACAGAATGATAATCTGACGAATCGGATACCGGCGGATCTCTTCTTTCATCGCTTTATCCGAAATCAGAAGAATCTCTGTTTCGTTATTCTTTGCGAACTCCAGAAACATCTCCGCACTGGAAAACGCATGCACTTCGAACGGAATATTTCTCTTCTGGTTCAGATATTCCATAAAATTGCGTGCATATTCCATTTCCGTGTCACAGACTGCAAAAACACTCTTTTTCTTTGCAGTATTCAATAAAATCCCCCAATCCAGAGCAGCACTCCCATCAGCACGGGAACGGAAAAATGGATGCACTCCATGCCCCACTTCCCATCGTAATAGGGAACCGGCTCTGTTTTTTTCTGGTATTTTCTTTTGGTAAAATAAGTTTGGAAATAATTGAAAAATTTGGTAAGACGCTGCGGTAAATTTCCGCAGACGAGAATGATTCCGATAGATAAGACCGCTCCAGACAGGAACGACACAATCATACATTTCAGGATCGCTGGCACACCGAGAAAGCCTCCAACAGCGGATAGGAGTTTGATATCTCCCGCGCCCAGCATATGAAAATAGAACAGAATGTAAAGTGCGAGTATCGGGAAAAGCATCCCAAAAAGAAAAATACCCGCTCCCGCGGCGCCATAGCGGATGAGCTGTGTAACCAGCCCGGCGATCCATGCGGTGATAATCCATTCATTTGCAATTCTGCGTGTTCTTAAATCCATCCATACCGCCCCTGTCGCAACTGTCAGTACCAGACAGTGCTGCAAAGACATCTTGTTTCTCACCTCCCGTTTCGTTTGGCTTAACTTGATTGTGAGGTCATTATAGTTTCCCCATCTCGATTTGTCCAGCGGTTTTCGCCAAGTTTTTCCGGTTTGTGAATTGCTTCCAAAAATGAGAGGAAAAATTCTCACGCCAATTTGAAAAGTCGTGTGAAAGCTTTTCCGATTTTCACGGATCCGTAGAATCGTATCGCAATTTCAGCACTGTCTTTTTGGCTATTTATTTTCTTGTTCTGTTTTTGAAAGAAATTTCATCTTAACCCTGCCTGCTTTCTACATCTTTCGACTTTTTCACGGATCGTTCTTCTCGGATACGCCCCCGGTAAAAAGAAAAAAACAGACCAGAACCTTTTCTTTGATTCTGGTCTGCATAAATATATTTTTTTCGATTTTACTGTATAAAATCCGCATACTCCGCCCTGCTGACCTTCTTCAGTCTTCCGGCGCCATGCACAGTGTCGTTCCGATTCGTCCTCCGCTCACGTAAACCTTGTCAAAGTCTGCCGCGCATTCCTGGATCACAGTCGGATACTGTTTTTTCATGCCGATCGGGCTGCAGCCGCCACGGACGTAGCCGCTGACTGCGGTGATGTCTTTCACATGGATCATCTCAATGGATTTTTCCCCTACCGCTTTTGCCGCTTTTTTCAGATCCACTTCCTCTGCAATCGGAAGAACCAACACATAATACTGTTTACTTTTTCCCTGTGCCACAAGCGTTTTAAACGACTGCTCGACCGGCGCACCGGTTACTTCGGCAGTGTGGAGACCATCGATAAATTCATCGCATTCGTACTGAAGAACCTCGTATTTGACCTTCTGCCGGTCCAGAATACGCATTGCATTTGTTTTAATTTCTTTCTCTTTTGCCATATTTGCTTTCTCCCTGTTTTTGCTGTCCTACATCATATGCTTCTTCACAATCGGGAATTTTATTTTTTTCTCTCCGGTGCTCCCTGCAGTGTATACAGTTCTTTTTTGAGCTGTTTCATTTCTTTTTTCATCTCAATATTTTTCTGTTTCAGCCGTACCACGGCATCTCCGGCCTCCTCCGGTTTTACGGAAAGCAGACGGGCGATGCCAAGTGTATTAACATGCTTTAAGCAATAATCCGCATACGCTTTTTCACCGGAAAGCATAGCGACGCGGACGCCGCCTTTGTATTTCTGAGCGCTTAGGATTTTAATCAGACGGATTTCTCCTGTTTTTGCAACATGGGTTCCGCAGCATGCACAGCGGTCATACCCCTCGATGGTCACAATCCGCACCTGCCCCTCAATTTCTTTTTTGCTGCGATAATCCATCGTTTCCAGCTCTTCCTTTGACGGATAGCTGATGGTAACCGGAACATTGCGAAGTACAGCCTCATTGGCCTCCTGTTCTACATCGTAGAGCTGTTCCTCGGTCAGAACGCCGTCAAAATCAACGGTAGTCACATCACTTCCCATATGGAAGCCAACGTTGTTGAAGCCGTAAATCCGGTGGATAATGCCTGACACGATATGCTCTCCGCAATGATTCTGCATATTGGAAAAACGTTTTTCAAAGTCAAGCTTTCCGACCACCATTTTGCCCGGCTCAAGCGGTGCTTCCACGGTATGCCAGATTTCACCGTCGATTTCCTGTACATCTGACACAAAAATGCCATCCAGCGTTCCCTCATCTGATGGCTGACCGCCGCCCTCCGGGAAAAATGCGGTCTGGTCCAGCAGCACGCGGTACATGCCGCCCTCACAGACGCTTCGTTCTACGGTTGCCTCAAATTCACCCAGGTACGCATCCTGATCAAATAATCTTGTTGTGCTCATTGCTCTTCCTCTTTTCTGTCTATTCGTTTATGACGTCAATCTGGCACATTTTCATAGCTTCCAATGCATTTTTATGACTCTTCGGCGTTACGCCCGCGCACGCGGATGCATCGACCGAAATCGGCACTTCCGGATAAAATGCTTTCAGCAGCATGGCATTGGAAATCACGCAGATGTCGGTGCAGAGTCCCACGAGTTCAATGGATTCCGGCACGCCGCCTGCCAGTTTTTCGATCTCCTCCGGCAGATTTTTTGCACCGAGGGTGATTTTATTCATCACCACGACCTGTTTTTTCTCTGCCATTTTCTGAATTGTATCCTGCAGTGCATGACCCTTCGTTCCTTCGATACAATGCTCTACCGGAAGTTTTCTGCCCTCGGAAGTGTTCAGATAGTCTGCAAAATGTGTATCTCTGGTGCAGATGACGGCTCCGTCAAACGAATCCATCACCTCTGCAACACGGTTCACAATTTCAACCGCTTCTTTTGTGCCAAGACTTCCGTCAATAAAATCATTCTGCATATCTACTACAATCAATACCTTCATGCTATATTATCCTTTCGCCTGCTGTCATCCTGTTGATCTCATGCCGGATTTTTTTCTCATTCCGGCAGCCTTTAAAATTCCGTTTTTTATAAATGCCGCATCCAGTCAATCGCAAGAGAAATCCAGCTCTGGCACTCTTCGCGCACGGCATTTTGATACTCATAGCTCTGTGTCTCTTCGTTTGCAAGCCCAAGGCCATGGCCGCCGACCGGATAAATATGCATTTCTACCGGAATCTCCAGTGCATGCAGTGCTGTAAAGAACAGAATGGAGTTTTCTACCGGCACACAGTCGTCCGGCGCGGTATGCCACAGAAACGTTTTCGGTGTATCGAGAGTGACCTGATTTTCCAGAGACATTTCATCTACAAGGTTATCATACTGATCGCCCAGCAGATTTTTAAAGGAATCGCGGTGTGCCTTCGGACCGGATGTGATTACCGGATAGGATAACAACAGTCCGTTCGGGCGAAGCTGCTTCGCGTCTACTTCAAGCTCTTCTGCAAGAAATGTTTTCTTTTTCCAGAATACACCGTACGATGCCGCCAGATGGCCACCTGCGGAAAATCCGGCTACTACTACTTTGTTCGGATCAATGTGATATTCTGCCGCATGCTCCCGCAGATACGCAACAGTCCAGGCAAGCTGGCGAAGTGCGGTCGGGTAATGAGCTACCGGTGCAACGCTGTAGCGCAGAATAACGGCATGATAACCTGCTCCTAAAAACCTCATCGCAATCGGCTCTGCTTCGCGGTCGGAGACCATTCCATATCCGCCGCCCGGGCAGATCACGATGACCGGACGCACACGGTTCGGATCAATTTCCTGTGAATTGTCCAGAAAATACGTGTATAATTTTCCGATTTCTTCTGTATCCTTTACTTTGACATCTAATACCTGATAATTCATAAGTTCTTCCTTTCCCCCATTTTTCCTGGCACGGCCACAGCCGTCCGTTTTTACTCTGTTGTCATTATACCGTATCAGCGCAAAATATCAAGCGTATCGCACCAGGCACTTTTTTCTTTTCAAACCCAACTGCTCATAGTATAATAAATTGTAACTGTTCAGAGCCAAATAAAATTTCAAAAAACAGGTATAAAATGCTTGCATTTTTAAAACTGTTTTTGAAATTTATTTGACGGATACGCCACACCGACGAAATGCGTAGCATTTTGGAGGCTGACTCTGAACAGTTGCAATAAATTTATATTTGCATGTTTTTGAGCGGCAAAAATAACACATAAAGGAGTATATTGCAATTATGGATTCCAATCTTATTGTCCTTACCGATCAGGACGGAAATTCTGTCCGTTTTGAGCTTCTGGATATCGTAGAATACAAGGAGGATGAGTACGCCGTTCTCTATCCGGCCGACGGCGGCGATGACGAACCGGTACACATTCTGCGCATCATTTCCGAGAATCTCGATGTCAACGAAGCCGAGTTCGAAGGCCTCGATGACGATGAACTGATCGACACCATTTATCAGATCTTCCGCGAGCGCAACGATCTGGACGACTGATTCTGCCACGCAAAAAGAGCAGCATTTTTACCTTTCACACGTCGGTAAAATGCTGCTCTTTCTTTATTCTAATTTTTCCTCTTTCTTTGTTTCAATCCACAGTCGGTAATTTCACAGAGTCTGACATGTCAGCAAAATGCTGACTGTGGTTTGCCTCATGTCAGTGGGGGATACCGATTTCTCTCCGCCCGCCACTGCCGTTAACTTTCTTATTTGCAATTCATCTCACCACCTATAGAGGTGAGAGAATCCTTGCTATTATTTGTTGAATATTTTTCCAATATCGCAGCCAGTGGAGAGAATATCTCTTTCTGAGGGACATTACAATTTATACTGCATAAAATTTCCATTATGCACAAATCCAAAATCTGTATACAACTTAACGCCCATATCCGATGCCGTAATCTGTATTGTTCCGCATCCATATTCTTTTGCATCTTCTATCACACGGGACAGCAATTCTTTTGCAATACCTCTTCTTCGATACGCCGGATCTGTAAACATACTGGACAGTAATCCAATTCTGCCGCTCGGGCATCCAAAGTATGGAGGTTTTTCTACAAATGACATTCCACTTGTTGCGATGATGCTCTCTCCGTCAACAGCAATCCAAGATACAAAAGTACCATCCGCCATATGACGTTCATAGTAATCTTTTAACGCAGGTGCTAAATCAATTTCTTCTTTTGCCCCCTCTTCGCGAAGCTGATGGATTCTCATCTGAATGAAAAAATCCAGTTCCTTTTGGGTAAGTCTTTTATATTCGATTGCCATTTTTATTTCCTTCTGCTTATTTTCTCACATCCAGCACCTGCACATACGGGTCGTCCTTTGTGCATGGTTTCCAGTCGTCTTTTCCCTCTGCGTTCGGGTTTCCGGTTTTCATGAAATTGGTCCAGTCGTCCATCATTTCTTTGCTGAGGCATAGTCGCCTTCGGTTTTCGGGCGCCAGCTTCGGCCCAGAGTTCCGAACATGTACCAGAGTTCGGAAGAATGGAACGCTCCGGCGTCGTCACCTAACAGGGCACGGGTGAAGTAGTAAACGTAAGCCGGTTTTCTTCCGAGTTTTTCCAGCGCAAGGCTCCAGTTGATGCATCCCTTATAGATGCCGCCGTGCTCGCCTTTTTCTTTCATCTCCGGGAACACGCCGATGTCGTCTGCGGTTGATCCGAGCATGTATGGGATGTCCTTGATTTTTCCTTCGGTTACGGCATCGTTATAGCCGCAGGTCAGCAGATGATTGTCGATGTTCGGCACGAAGCTCAGCATTCTCGATGGATTTACGCGGTCAAACTCCTCCTGCAGCTCCACAATTTTCTCAGCCGGAATCGCACGCAGTTCTTCCAGCGATTTTGCTCCGCTAAGCTCTACAAATTCCTGGCCGATCATTTCCGCCTCAGAAAGCAGCATATCGCGGTTCAGTCCGGTGTCGTAGCCGCCGGCGCTCTGGAAAATGGCTTTGCTGATCCAGTTTTCAGTCAGCGGAGAACTGATGAGTGTCTGTACGCTCATGCATCCCGCGGACTGGCCGAATACGGTGATATTTTCCGGGTCGCCGCCGAATGCTGCGATATTTTCTTTTACCCATTTCAGTGCTGCGATCTGGTCGAGAATCGCGTAGTTTCCGCTTCTTCCGACACCGCTCTCCTCGGACAGCCACGGATGTGCCAAAAATCCGAAAGCACCGAGACGGTAATTGATCGTAACGAGAATCACTCCGCGTTCGCAGTAAGCAGCTCCATCAAATTCGGATTCGTGGCTGAAGCCGTGCATAAACGCGCCGCCGTGAATCCAGAAAGCAACCGGCAGTTTTTCATCCACTGTATTTGCCGGTGTCCAGATATTTAAGTACAGACAGTCCTCACTCTGCTTCATGCCGAATTCCGGATCGAGATAAAATTCTTTTCCATAGAAGGAGTCCGGCTCATGCTCGGTCTGCGGGCAGACGCATCCGAAATGATCCGCCTCGTAAACCCCCTCCCAGCACTCCGGCTCTTCCGGCGGCAGAACCGTTTTTCGCCTACCGGCGGCTTTGCGTACGGAACGCCGCGGAATACCGTGTAACCGTCTTTTTGCACACCATGAACCTGTCCATATTTTGTTTTTGTCTCTGTAATTGCCATAAGTAAAAATCCCCTTTCCGTTTCTTATAACTGTGATAAAAACCCTCATACAGCTTCAGTATAGCAAATCTTTTTCTTCGTTTCTATATGCACAATTCCAAATAATGGCACCCAGTTTTGTAACTATTGATTATTGGTTATGCAGACATTTAAAAATCCTCTTGATTTATTAGCACACAGAAATAATAATATTTTGTATATAAGATTGACTTATTATCACTGACAAAAACCTTTCATGACTGATCTGGTTTACTTTGACCGGTTTTGGTGCTACACTTTTCTTTGCTTCAAAACGACATATTTCATAGTGAGGAGGAGTATTTAGTATGAAAGCCATTTTAACAGATCTTCTGGCAATCATCGGCGTTGTGCTGAATGGTCTGCCGCAGGGTCTTCTTGCTCTGACGTTTGGATTTGCATCGGTTCCGACGGCGCTGGCATTCTTTGTTGGTGCGGTGGGCAATACGATTACGCAGAGTGTCGCACCAATTTCCTTCCAGGCGGAGACGATCACTTACGCCGGAACGGCTGGAAAAGACCGTTCGGAACGCTGTACGATGATTTTTATCGGCGGTGTGATTATGGCTCTGATCGGAGTGTTTGGACTGCTGACAAAAATCGTAAACTTTGTAGGTGAGGATGTTGCCTATGGAATGATGGCCGGTGTCGGTATCATTCTGGTAAAGGCCGCGATCGATATGATCAAGAGTGATGCCATTTCCGGCGGTGTTTCCCTGGCCGCAGCACTGATCACCTATTACTTTACCAAAGACAGTGCCAATACCCTGGTTTATACCATCGTCATTTCCGTTGTAGCATCCTGCATTGCCAATGCATTTTTCAACAAAGAGAAATCCAGCATTGTCGTAGAGGATGATAAATTTGTCCGCCAGAAATTTACAATCAATGCCAACGTAATTCTCGGCGCACTCGGTATGGTCTGCCTGAACATTGGTTCCAACATTTCCTTCGGCGGAATTACCGCAGGAATGGCAACCGGTGGAAATTACAACGTCGATAACCTGACCGTGATTTCTTCCCTGGCCGATATGTTTTCTTCCTTTTTCGGAGGAGCCCCGGTTGAGGCAATCATTTCCGCAACTGCCAATGCACCGCACGCTGTATGGCTGGTGTCATCATGATGGTTGTGATCGGTGTAATTCTGCTTCTGAAACTGCTTCCGAAAATCGGAAAATTTGTTCCGTCTTCTTCGATCGCAGGTTTCCTGTTTGTACTCGGTATCTTCAAAACCGTTGTACTGGATGCGCCGTCTGCCTTCGCTGTCAATGCAGCCGTCGGCGGAACCACAATGGTTGTCACTGCAGTAACAAACCCGTTCCTCGGAATGCTGGCCGGTGTTGCTGCAAAACTGCTTGGATTATAACTTCAGTAACATAAGAGGAAAATCGTATGAAAGAATACAGCATGGAGCTCTGCGGAGTGAAAAGAACACTTCCATTTATCCCGATCAGTGAGGAGATGGCGTTTGCAAGCTTTGTTGTCCTTGGTGACACCGAGCTGGTAAGTGCATGTGCGCCGGAGCTGGCCGCAAAAATCGGAGAAGTCGATGCCATTGTCACCGCAGAAGCGAAAGGTATTGCCCTAGCGTATGAAGTAAGCAAAGAGCTGGGCCATAAAGAATTTATCGTTGCACGAAAAAGCACAAAATCCTACATGAAAGATGTGGTTTCCGCATCCGTTCATTCGATTACAACAGCGGGTGAGCAGCATCTTTATCTGGATGGAAAAGACGCAGATAAAATCCGCGGCAAACGTGTCTGCCTGCTGGATGATGTCATTTCCACCGGCGAGTCCCTGCACGCACTGGAATGCCTGATGGCGAATGCCAGTGCAGAGGTTGTAAAAAAAGCAGCGATCCTTGCTGAGGGCGATGCTGCTGATCGAAAAGATATTGTATTTCTGCAGAAGCTTCCGTTATTCAAAAAGACGGGCGACGGAGAGTACGAAGTCATCGAATAATTGCCAATCCTTCTAATGCATATAGAGAATAGAAAAACGGTGCAGTTCTGAATTTCTGCCATGAATTCAGAACTGCACCGTTTCTTTTTAAAAGAGACGCAGAAGCATCATATACGAAATGGTTCCAAGAAGGATGGAGACGAGGGTCTGGTGTTTCCATTTGTAGGTGATAAAAACGACCGCTGCTGCGAGCAGTTTCGGTACTGCGGCAGAGATACCGCCGGTGGGAATATCTTTCATACAGTAAATGATCAGTACCGCCATGATGGCAGACGGCAGTGCCTGGCCGAGTCGTTCGAGTGATGCGGGCATTTTACGGCTGCCGGAAAATGTAAGAAACGGGAGTGCACGGAGTCCGAAGGTGATCAGAGCGGAGACAGCGCCAGCGTGTGCTTCTCTGCTTTTTCCCATTGGTCAATGAAGATAATGAGAAACAGGGCTGTCATACAGAAATCAAGGCCCGTCAGGTCAAATGGAATGATCTGGCCTAAAATGTCGCCAAGAACCGAACCAACTATCCAATAGTAGCGGCTGAACAGAGCGACGAGGAACATGGTGTCCTCTTTTTCTTTTTTCGGAAGATCTAAGGTACAGTTTACGGCGTATGTCTCATCGGTCATCGTGTGAATCATGTACAGCTTGCGGCGCCCCATCTGTTTGAATTCCTTCAGGAAGGTAATGCTGTAAAAACTCTGGCGGCTGTTCATCAGAAGTGCAGTGAGCGCAATGGTGATGAGGGAAGCGCCGCTAGAAAGAAACGTAATCAGAACGAACTGGAACGCGCCCGTATAGACCGTCAGACTTACCAGCAGTGAATCATACCAGGGAAAGCCGGCGGATGCCATCATCATGCCGTAGGCCATGCTGACGAAAACGTAGCTGCAGAAAATCGGGATGGATTTACGAAAGCAGTTTTAAGGTAGTGGAAGAAAATCGTTTCATAGATAAATATCCTCACACTACGTACGTCT
>ENA-OQCE01000249-OQCE01000249.1-human-gut-metagenome-genome-assembly--contig:-NODE-249-length-26147-cov-3.656034_pt1 | contig 26147 bp, 22 predicted proteins | sample MGYA00242495_ERZ504572 | MGnify/ENA primary metagenome ERZ504572 (study PRJEB26092, sample SAMD00036228) | human gut metagenome | host: Homo sapiens | study: EMG produced TPA metagenomics assembly of... | reverse complement strand
CAGCATTGCTATCACTCCTTTCCTTTTCGCCCTTAGTCGAAAGTTTTTGACCTGTGTCGAAAGGGCTTTTGACCAAGGGCGAAAGTTTTCGACTAAAGGCAAAAGTCTATGAGCAGGCTGTTTGACAACAGTAGCATGGCGATTGTCATTTAAATAGAACCTTCCGGGGCCCGACTTTATCCCTGATGGAGGCAGACGTAAGCGGTGAAACTCCTTTTACTACTGGCATTCATCTGTTCGATGCCGACAGAAAGGAATGACACTGGCGTATGTTTCTTAACATACTCTTTTGGGTGACATAATGTTAGCCTTATTTCTTATCTTTGGGACAAGGACGTAAGAAACGCTTACAGTCTGCTAATTTTAAATCTGAATAAAGATGAGACCGGAAGATTACATCACCCGTGAGGGGAAGTTTGGTGCGCACAACTATCATCCCCTGCCTGTCGTTCTCCAGAAGGGAGAAGGTGTTTATGTTTGGGACGTGGAAGGAAAACGATATTTTGATTTCCTGTCCGGCTATTCCGCCCTGAGCCAAGGGCATTGTCATCCGAAGATCATTAAGGCACTTACCGACCAGGCACAGCAGTTGACACTAGTGTCGCGTGCTTTCCATGCCGATATTTTAGGAGAGTACATGGAGTTTGCCTGCAAGTTCTTCGGGTATGACAAACTGTTGCCGATGAATACCGGAGCCGAGGCGGTCGAAACGGCTCTGAAGCTGGCGCGGCGCTGGGGATACCGGGTGAAGGGGATAACCCCTGAACATGCGAAGGTCGTCGTCTGCAGCGAGAACTTTCACGGACGGACGATCACGATCATTTCTATGAGTACCGATCCCAGTTCGTATGCGGACTTCGGGCCTTATACGCCTGGTTTTATCAAAGTGCAATATAATAATGTGGCCGAATTGGAAGAGGCATTGAACGATCCGGACGTAGTCGGTTTCTTGCTGGAACCTATACAAGGGGAGGCTGGCGTGGTCGTCCCCGACGAGGGTATTTGCGTAAGTGTTATGACCTCTGCCGGCAACATAACGTTCTCTTTATCGCCGATGAGATCCAGACGGGTATCGGACGCACCGGTAAACTGCTTGCCTGTGATTATGAGAATGTCCATCCTGACATACTGATTTTAGGTAAGGCTTTATCCGGAGGTGTCACTCCTGTCTCGGCGGTCTTTGCCGACGATGAGATCATGTTGACGATCGCTCCGGGTGAACATGGTTCCACCTATGGCGGTAACCCGTTGGCTGCCCGTGTAGCGATAGCTGCCCTTGAGGTGGTGCGTGACGAGCATCTTTCGGAGAATGCTTTCGAAATGGGTATCCTTTTCCGCAGTGAAATGGAGAAGATCGACAATCCGATGATCCGCCAGGTGCGTGGAAAAGGACTTTTGAATGCTGTTGTCACTGAGCCGCGAGGTGGAAAAGCGGCCTGGGATATCTGTTTGGCACTGAAAGAAAAAGGATTGATCGCCAAGCCAACGCACGACCATATCATCCGTTTCACTCCTCCGTTGGTCATTGACCGGGATCAGATGATGGAGGCTATTGGCATTATTAAAGATACGTTCGCTCAATTTTGATTGCCTATGAAGATAAATGTGATAGGAGTACCTCTCAATTTAGGGTGTGACCGCGAAGGTGTGGAGCGCGCTCCGAACCATCTGCGTGAACGAGGCCTGATGAGGATTATCCGTAAAAACGGACATCGGGCCTTCGATCTGGGTAATCTGTATGTCCCTTTGGTTTCGGAGGCGGATAAGTTTGCCAGAGGGCGGAGCTTGAAATATCTGGATGCGATTGTCGAAGTCAATAATAACCTGGCAGAGCTGGTCTACGACACGTTGCGCGGAGGGGCTTTCCCTTTGGTGATAGGCGGAGATCATTCGTTAGGGTTGGGCAGTGCGTCAGGGGTGGGAAAGAGCTTTGATGATTTCGGTATCATCTGGTTGGATGCGCATGGCGACATCAATACGAGCGAGACTTCTCCCAGCGGCAATATTCATGGGATGCCGCTTAGCGCCTTGATGGGGATGGGGAGCGAAGAATTAGTCAATATCTATGCGCCCGGCAATAAGGTGAACCCGCAGAATGTCTTCCTGGTCGGGACCCGGAGCCTGGATGAAGGGGAGCAGGCTTTGATCGAGCGTGAGCAGTTAAGCGTTTATACGATGGACATGATCCACCTGAAGGGTATCGGTTTTGTTGCCGAAGATATCAAACGGAAGCTAAAGGAACGGAAGATACGGAATGTCCATTTCAGCATAGACGTGGACAGTATCGATCCCCGCTTTGCACCCGGTACAGGGACACGCGTGTGCGAAGGGTTGATGCCGGACGAGTTCAAGGATTTCGTCGAACATATACTATTCACCAATCTGATCAAGTCGATGGATCTGGTCGAGCTGAATCCCGAACTGGATGTGAACGATCAGACAACCAATCTATGCTTGGATATAATCGATTATATAACAGCCCGTTTGTAAGCGGATTCTATTGTTGAGAATGGGACTTGGGGTTCCTCGTAGAAGAAACTGTCTTGAAACTCCAAGAGCCGTTCCTGAAGCGGTAAGCATATCCGAAACCGTTTCTTTAGAACGGATAACCGATTGCCAGATGGACGCCCATGCCGTCTTTGAAGTCCGGAATATTGTAATAGCCTTTCTTTCCCGTATCGTACGGTACGTGCAAGCCGATTCCCCAATCCAGGCGGATAACGAGGAAGGTCAGGTCGTAGCGTAGTCCGATACCGGTTCCTAAAGCCAGGTCTTTCAGGAAACGGCCCCATTTCAACTGTCCGCCGGGGCGGCTTTTGTCGTAGCGTAGCAGCCAAACGTTGCCGGCATCGAGGAAAGTCGCTCCGTGCAGATCGCCCAAAATCGGGAAACGGTATTCCAGATTGGCTTCGAACTTGATGTCACCGGTCTGATCCAAATAGCCGTATTTTGAGTCGGTCGGGCGATAACTGCCCGGTCCGATGCTTCGGATCGTGAAAGCCGGATACTGTTGGCACCGCCTATATAAAATTGTTCGCTGTAAGGTGTCGTGATCGAATTGCCGTAGCTATATGCGACTCCGGCCATCAGGCGTCCGACCAGGTGTTGCTTCTTTCCGAGATAATAGTTGTATCGTATTTCGCTCGTCAGTTTGGCAAACTGGGCGAAGCGGTTCCCTAACAGTTTCTTATCCCGTTTGTTAAAGCTCTTACCGGCGATGGCATAGGCACCGTCGAGAATAAGGCCCGCCTGTGTGATGGAAGACTGCCACCAGAGATGGTTCTTTTTGGTAGTGATGGGAGAATCGTCATACGTGTATGTATAGCCCATCGACGGGATGAACTGGTTCTCGAGGCTTCGCCCCAACGCCTTGTTGACATCTACAATGGAGTCGAATTCATGCGTCGTATGCTGCAACAGCGAGTAGGTCAGCTTGAACGGCGTCACCGAATGGTGGCTGGTCGCCGATGGCTGGAACTCGTACGAGGCGCTTCCGCCGAATGCCAGCATCTTGAAGAATTTGGCACGGTTCAACTGATCCGCATAGATACGGAAAGAGGTACTGGAAGGGTATTTCGTATCATGCTTTATCAAACTGGGGAAAAGTACCGCGGGAAAGTCAGCGTACCGCTGATACCGAACTCCCAGCTATTGATCGCCGAGCTGCTGCCCGAAACCCGTTTGCCGGTCTGCCATTCGTAAGAACCGCGCATACTGACGCCGAATGTCTCCCCTCCTCCGAATATATTCCGTTTGGTAACGCTGAAAATGGCGCCCGGTCCTGTCTGGTCATTGCTCTTGGTAGTCACGTTCAGTTCCAGTTCTCCATCCAGAGGAAGGTCGTAAACGGTGTTGATCTGCAAGTTCAACGTATCGCAACGGCGGGCGGTATCTTTGGGGATATATTGCATTTCCGAATAACGGAAAATGCCGAGACGGGAGAAGCCGGTCTGGGTCTTTTCCTGCTGTTGCTGCGAATAGAGATCGCCGGGGCGGAATTTCAGCCGGTCGTACAGCACCTTCGGACGGACACGCAACTTCCCTTCGTAAAAGATGGTCATATCTTTATACCGGATGGAATCTGTCGGTGGCTCGTTGTTGTAGCCGTTCAGGAATACCGATATGTCGCCTATCTTCCAGGGGCGCAGTACGGTGCGTGGCAGCCCTGGCTTTGTGGAGATACGGAGCGCTACCTTTCCGGGATTCATGATCGTATCGGCCTGGTAGCTGATAAATTCGGGACGGAAATAGTAATACCCGTTGTTACGAAGCAGGGAAGAGATGCGCTGGCGTTCGGCTTCGAGTTGTACGACATTGAAATTATCTCCGTCGCGCAGAAGCCGGTCGCCGATGTTGCGCTGGACGAGTGTGTCGATGCGATGCCGTAGCCGGACGTAAGCAATGCTGTCGTATGTGTAGCATTGTTCATCTCCACCTTGTAGCTGATCTTTGCCTTTTTGGGGTTCTTGGGGTCCGGTTCCACCTCGTAGGAAGTCGCTCCGTTGAAGTATCCATATTCGCGAAGCAGGTTATAGGCTACCTTTGTCCGGACTTCCGGATTGACCGTGTTGATGAAAACGGGTTTGGATGCCAGTTTATTGAATATCCATTTACCCACTTTTCCCTTTCTGTTCACGAATGCATTGTACATCCATAGTCCGAACGGCAAAGGGATACGGATAGACGAACTCCCTAGCAGGGCGTTATTGGGCGGATAGGCAAGAGCGGCCTCTATTTCCGTCAGCGCCTCTTCCCCTTCCTTGCTTTTGTCCTCATTCGTCACTTCAATCTTCTTGATTCCCGTATATAAAACTTCCCCCTCCGGCAAATTCTTCGTTGTAGAGCAGGAAGCAAGCAGGAATAACGAAATATATGCAATATATTTGATGTGTTTCATTTTTTCTCTTCTGTTTGTTTGTCGTCCGTTACCGGTTTGGGCTTGTTTTTTTTAAAGATGAAGAGTTCACGGAGGTGAAGCATCTTTTTGCGCAGGACGATACCGGCACCGGTTTCTGTGATCTCGCCTTCCAGCAGACTCTCGTAGTTCTTGTCGTGGAAGAGCTTGATGTAGCGGGTTCCGCTGCCGTCGAGACGGTATTCGATCGAAACGTTGTCGATGAACTGCTGCGACTGTCCGGCGTTGACATCCTGTCCGGTCGAAACACGTCCGCCCAGTATGATACTGATCCGGTCGTTGTAGAACCGCTTGGCGAAGCGGAAGGAGAAGTCTGTCCGCTCCCCGCCCGATCCTGTGCCGTTCTGGTCGTACTGCTCCATGCCCAAAGTGATATCCACAGACTTCAAGGCGCTACCCGCGATATTGTTGATCTCGCTTTGCAGGAGCTGTTCAGGCGGCTCCCATATCGAGCTCGGTTTCTTTCCGCCGCCGCCGACATCGCTCATGTTGAGGTACATCCCTGTGACAAGCATCGTAACGGCGATCTGCGAGCGTTGTCCTTCGCCCATCTTGTCCAGTTCCTGTTGCATGGATTGGTCTTCCGGTGCGGAGAGGATAAATTGCAGTTGCAGGTTCTCCAATGTCTGTTTGATCGCCACACCGACATTGAAGGTGACCAGACGTGAGCTGCCGTCGTCTTGTGTGACGGATGCCCGCATCCGTTCGGTTGCTGTCAGGTTCAGCATCGGGTCCATCGGGTTGCCGCTCCACTGGACGTAACTACCGTCCTGTATCGTGAACTCCTTGAGCGGAATAATCGGCATGGCATATTTTACCATGCCTCCCGAAAGTGTATAACGTCCGTTCAGGATCATTTCACCCTGTGTCGTATATTGGAATGACAAGTCGCCCCCTCCTCCAGTTCCACACGGCTCGATTGGTCGGGGGTGATATCTGCGTTCAGACGGACGGCCTGGTCGATCCGGATCGTCATCAACATGTCCAGTCCGCCGATGGGCAGAGGTGCTTCCGGCCGGTGCCGGCGGGTCAGCAGCGTATCGGAGAAATCGGTAAAAGTCACAAGGTCTGCTAAGCGGTCTTGAGCCGTGAGCGGGGATTCCTGCATCACGTAAGTGACATTTGTCCCGCCCAACAGTTGTAAATCTCCTCGCATGATCAAGGCATCGAGCGGCCCCTTGACAGTCGAGTTGAGGTTGACAAGCAGCTTGCCGTACACCATGCTTTCCTTATTGCGTTTCACATTCAGCAGTTGCATGTCGTGGGCTGTCAGTTTCAAGTTTGCCGTCATTCGGGAAAGATTGTGAATGTCGATCGTTCCGTCGACTACGAACGGATTGATCCCCGATGCATAGATGTTGTATTTGTCGAAACTGATCAGATTATTCTTGATCTTGATATCCTGCTTGTCGAAACGGAAGGAAGAACCGACTGCCGTGACATATACCGCCGAGCTGTCCATCCGCACATACCCGTTGACGGCAGGGGCCGAGGTGGTTCCGGTTATCGCCAGTTCCCCTTGCAAGGCTCCCGTCAGTTTGGCCATCTTGTCCGGAATGAACGGGTTTACCATCTCCAATGGCAAGGCGGTGATGTTCATATTTCCGTCCAGATAATCCGTTTTTCCCATTTTGTAATAGGCATTGATCGCCGCAACCTCGTTACGGTCGCGGAAAAGGTGCATGTCGACCTGATGCTCCTTGTCGCTAAGTGGCAGGTAAACAGTGTTGAACATCAGTTCACCTACCGTCCCCCTTCATAGAACAGGCTGTCGATATGAGCGTCCGCCACAACCATGAAGCTGCTGTCCGAAGGGGCATACTGCAAGTCGGCGCTAAGCATTCCTCGCATGGAAGGGAGGTCCGGGAATCCCTTCGTGATCGCATCTAGGTCTATCTGGCTTAGCTCGGCATGGATTTCTTCCATTCCTTCTTCTCCGGCAAGCGAGTGAATCCAGAGCGAAGCATTGTTTTCACCGGTCAGCCGGACATCGGCGGCAATATCCTTTATGTTGCGGTACAGGATATAATTATCGGTATTCAATTTAAATGTACGGAAAGCCAGTATAGGGTCTTCCGGGAAAAGATGCAGGCGCAATCCCTCTTTTTCCTTGTCGACACGAGCCCCTAACCGGATACCGGTTTTACCTTGGCCGTCGGTATATTTCAGTTTGGCATCGACAAAAGTGTTGCGGAGCTTTCCCAGCAAGCTGGCGGTGAAAGGTTGTTGTTTCCTGTATTTTGTCTTGATGACTTTCGTGTCGTACAACAAGCCGAGCGAATCCTGCCGGACAATGAGGCAGATCGTGTCGATCCGTGTTGTGTCCTGCATCAGGTTGAAGAGATCGGCATCGAGGAAGAAACCCTTTTCTGGTGAAGTGTTGGCTTCGATATTCAGGTTGTCGAAGGTAATATAATATTGTTGCAGGATGTTGTAGATCGGATTATCCTTACCGGCTGTGATTTTCAGGTCCATATCCGGGAGGAGAGGACGGAAAGATGGAATGTCGATCATCGAATCGCGTTCTAGCTGTTGGGTGAGACCTTCGTTTATTTTCGTGAACTTATCGGTCATCGTCTCGATATCCGCATTTCCGGTCAGGACGATTCCAAAGTCTCCGGCGTGGAAAGAGACGCGGGTAGTGTCTTTATCGCTGTGAGCGTGTAAAGTCAATGTTTTCGGGTGGAACTTACCGGTCGGATTTATCAGTTCCCAGTTACCGAGGGTAACGTCCACTTGGTTATTCTTTCCCATGTCTGTTTCCGCCTCTGCGAAAAGTTGGAAGGAGGTCGCCAGCGAATCATTCATAAAGTGCATGCCGTATAGGTCCAGGTTTTGCACGTCGGCGATTAGCATCGCATTCACTTTCTTCTTGTGGAGGGTTGCATTGAGCGACATATCCATCTTCGCAAGCGGATAATGGCTGAGCAGGTCGAATTTCAACAAGTTCTTTTCCAGCGAACCGTCTAACCTTACGTCGGATACGGCGTATGTCCCATACTCGATATTCGTAATCTTCCCCTCTAATTTAGCCCAAGTGGAAACGTCGAACGGATCATACCCTTTCCCCTCAGCACGGAACGAGGCGGCCAGGTGGTAAAGGGAATCTTTGGGTAAGAATTCGGTTGGTTTCAGGCTGTCAATCTTCAGGTCAGCCAAGTAAGACGCTTGTACGGGGTTATAACGTGCAGTCAGTCCGACCTTGCCTTCGCCTTGCGTGAGCAAAAGGTCGGCGCGGTACTCTTGGTTTTGCAAAGTCGCTTCCCCTTTCAGTTTCATTACCGGAAGGTTATAGCGTGACCGTTCGGATTCCGGTAGCATGCTGAGAACAAAGTCAAGATTCCCGGTTTGGGCATCCAGCTGAAACTTACCCGAACGGCGGATACTGTCTGCCACGGCTCTCATTTCTCCTGTGATATTCAGATTGAAGATGCCAGGCAGTTCGCCTTTCAGCTGGCGCAGCCGTAAAGCAGCCAGGTTCCCTTCTATTCCGGCTGTCAGGCTGATTTCTTTTTGGGGATAGGCTTGTTTGAACTCCTTGGGGAGAGGACCGGCAAAGATAAATACATCTTCTTTTCCTACCGAGCTGTCAGCAGGCTATGGAGCGTACCGCTCGGTGTATTGTCGAACGTATTCCAGGGAACGGTTGCCAGCAGGCGGATCTCTGAGTAAGGTGTTTTCAACAGAAGCCCCGGAACCTGTATCGTCGTGCTGTCACTGCTGATGTCTCCGGTCAGTGAACTGAGCGTCAAACCCGAGCGGTCATTAGCAGAAAATTTTTTGATCCGTGCACTGATGTCCCTGCCTCCGTATAAAAGCGAATCGATCCGGATATTCACATCGTTCAAGGCTATATGTGCCGGATCGAAACCGGCGCCGGGTCACTATAGCTACCGTCGTAGCTCAGGGAAGAGCCGGACAGCAGAAACTGGGATGCACTGTAGCGTGCCGATCCGAGGTCGACTATCCCGTCGGTTAATCCAGCCTTGTCGATATAGGTCGAAAGACGCAGCGAGTCGCCCGGCATCTGCATGGCAAACGCTACCCGATCCAGGTCGATTTGATCCAGCATCAATTTCCAGTTGACCGCCGTCGATGTCGTATCCTTGTTTGTTGTCGTGTCGTTCATCAGGAGAGTGATGGCTGTGTCCGAAAGGTCGATTTTGTTCAGCCGGGCGATCTCTTTTCCGAGGTCTATACGATCTGCTTTAGCATAGAGCTTTCCTAAAGTACCTTTGATCTCCATTCCCTCGATCAGGTTGCCAGTATTGGCTTTCACGCCGCGCAGGTCGATCGCATCCACCAAGACTTCTTTTTTCAGCAGTGGCAGCGGACGGATGTTGACTTGGAAACTTTCGAGTGACAATAACGTGTCGGGAGGAGTTATGACTTTCACGTCCCGGATCGTCAGATTCAGCGGGAAGGAAAGACGTATCTGCCGATCCCGATATTCATACCGGTTGTTTCACTGGCATATTCGGTGGCTAGCCGCACAGCGAAATTCTGGAAGGGAGGTATATATAAAAGAATTGAAATCAAGATGACCAATACCATCGGTATCAGGCATATGATCCCTATTCGCTTCATCCAACGTCTCATTTGTTCTTATTGTGTGTTTTCGTTATAATCATAACGGTTAAAGGACCTGTTTTGTTTGACATTCCATTAACAAAAATAGGGAATAAATTAAAAATAAAGAAGTAATATCGATAAAACGGTAATAATAACTGCTTAGAGCCGTTATATTAAGGCTGAACATAAAAAGATTAAACGATGATTGGAATATCGGACCTGGAATACCTTTGTGCGGAAGTACGGCAAATAGCCCGTAAAGCCGGTGCATTTCTGCGTGATGAACGGCAAAAGTTCGATCGGGAGCGGGTGGAGGAAAAGAGTGCACACAATTATGTCTCGTATGTGGATAAAGAATCCGAACGGCGTCTGGTCGAACAACTTTCGACATTGCTTCCCGAAGCAGGGTTTATTGCCGAAGAGGGTTCGGGAAGCCTGACGGACGAGGAGTATTGTTGGGTGATCGATCCGCTCGACGGAACCTCCAACTATATCCATGATATGGCTCCTTACAGTGTCAGTATTGCCTTGCGGGATAGGGAAGAACTGTTGTTGGGTGTTGTATATGAGGTCTGTCGCAATGAATGTTTTTATGCTTGGAAAGGAAGTAAGGCTTATCTGGACGGTAAAGAAATACGGGTAACGGATGTAGCTGTTTTGGATAAGGCTTTTGTTGCGCTTGGTTTCCCCTATGATTCCGACCACTATCGTCCGGTCGCCCAAAAGCTGGTGGACCGTTTGTATGGTTATGCCGGGGGGACGAGGCTGTTGGGATCTGCTGCGGCCGAGCTCTGTTACGTCGCCTGTGGGCGATTCGATGCTCGGATAGAAGGACATCTCGGCCCGTGGGATGTTGCGGCAGGCGGCTTGATCCTGATGCAGGCGGGTGGCAGGCTGTCAGACTTTGCCGGTGGCGACACTTGGCCTTCTGCCGAGCAGGTGATGGCGAGTAACGGGGTGATACATGATAAGATCCTCCGCTTGTTGTAGTATTGTTTTTATCAATGCCGTTATTTCCTTTTCCAGTCCTTTTTGAGGGCTTTCTTTCGGATTAGGATGATTGGGATAAATATGATAGCTATCCAAAAGAGGCTGATCTACATAAGAGTTAGAGATGAAAGGTTCTCCGGCATCAATGCTTTGTCGGCCTGTTTATCGGGTATTGCTTCGGAATGTATCTTTTGGGCGGATAGATGAAAAAAGTCCTACCTATTTTTAGGTATGAATGTAAAGGGCAGAATGATTTATTTGTCGGAAAGAATCGTGATGAGGAGCGATATCCCTGCTAACAAGCCCCCGAAACTAATCAATTCTGGTGAAAGAGGTTGTGCCGAAACAGTCTTGTTCCCGCACAACCTTTTTATTTAAATAGATACAGGCAGATTAGGAATGGATCAATCGTTTTCTATCACACGGATCATGTCGAAGTAGAATTCGCCGGCTACTTCTGCTCCCTTTTCTACAACTCCCGTCTTTGTATCGTAGATGTAGATGATGGCATTAGTGTCGGCTTCAGTGTTCACACCGAAATAAGCTTTCTCGTTGAAGACGACAGAACGCTGTGAGAAACGGCCGCCACTGTAAGCGAGTTCTTTTCCTTCATAGCTCAAACGTGTCCTTTCGCCTGTAGTAAGATCGATGATAGAATAATAATGGCTGTAACTGTCAATTGCTGTACCAGCAGCATCGTTGCGTGCATAAGCTAGAGCTTTGCCGTTTCCCAAATACTGGATGGTGAGCAATTTACCGTCTGCATTCGGATATCCTTCGTAAGTGGCGTCGAAATCGATTTCACCATTGTTGATACGCAACAGGTGTCCTTGTTCCAAATCGCCCTTTTCGGTGATTGCGGCGAGGTAGAGGTTACCGCTTTCATCATACATTACGCAGTCTTGCATCAATTCGCCGTAGGCACTTCCCGCCATTTCTCGGGCAAGCGAGTTGCGCTTGTTGCTTTCTACCGCCAGAGTGACAGGATCGAGCACTGCTGTATAAAAAGCAGTAGTGGTTTTGCCGCTCTTTCCTGAAAGACCGTTCTTCCCGTAATAGAAATAGAACAGTTTTCCCGTTTTTTCATTATAGGTAAGGATGCCCGATGTGGTGAATTTCTTTGTTTCTTCTCCTGTAACCTCTGATTCCGGTAGTAGGATGTCCAGTGTGCCTTCTGCCAGAATCGACATATTATCGGTGTTCAGCTTACTCCAGATGACCTTGCTTGCATCGCCGTTGGCAGCCATGACAACAAGCGTGTTGTCATCTATCCAGGCATGGGTGTAGGAGCGTACTTTGTATGTATTTGTCTTAAAGGGAGATGATGCACATTCTATTACTTTGTTATCTTTGATCTGATATTTTACGAAACGGTCGTTGCTTGAAGGGATCTGATAGTAATATTTCCCTTTCGAGATGCTTTCCATCGAGTAGTCTCCCAATTCGGTTCCTTCACCTTTAACAGTGATAGTCCCCATATCGGCTGTCAGTTTATTGACGCTGTTGACAACCGTCGTGTTCTTGCTGCTCATGCCGCCATGTTTTCCTACGGTCAGAAACAGGTCGAAATGATACTTGCTTTCGTCGAAGGCAGGTGCATCGTTGGTTACAGTCACTTCACAAGTGGCAGTGAATCCACCGTCGTCCGTTTTTACCTTGATTGTAGTCGAACCTTCGGAAATTGCTGTTACAATACCATTTTCTATTGTAGCGATATTCGTGTCCGAACTGCTCCAAGCGACAGTTGTAACAGCTGCATTTTCAGGAACGACAGTCGCAGTCAGTGTTCCTGTAGTTCCTGTTTTTAGTGTTAATGTGGTAGGAGTGATCGTGACACCGGTCACAGACACGTTTTTCAAATCATCGTCATCAGAACAAGCCGTGAAACTAAGTGAGATCAGGGCTGTCATGAAGGTGAGTAATGCAAATTTGAACTTCTTCATTTTTTTCTTGTTTTTAAATATGAATGTTAATTGATAAATACTCTGAATTTTGCAAAGAATGCGCGTCCGGGTTTTTGCAGTTTATAGTTGTCATAAGCTGTTTCGTCGAGGAAATTAGAACATTCCAGTGAGATGTTGTAGCTGTCGTGTTTCCATGAATAGGTGATATTGGCATTGCAGATATGCTGTGAGGGTATACGGGCTTTGGTATCGCGGTTGCCATAGGCTTCCCATGTCAGGAAATACCAATGTACCCACTGGAATGTACAGCCTAAACGTAGCTTGTTGTCATGTAGTAGGAGGTTGTGGAACGTATAACTCGCCTCCGCGTTGCCGAATAGCCAGGGACGGTTGGTACGTGGTTGTCGTATGTGGCGGATGGTTTGCCGTCTTCTTTGTATTTTTGTTGGTCACGGGCGTCTTGATAGCTGACGTTGGCATGAGTTGTAATCGACCGTCCCAATCATAACGAATTTCCCCTTCTACGCCTTTGATATGGACGGCTGGATCATTGACAAACTGCATCATACCCTCTTTTTCAATGACGGAGGTTTGAATATAATTGTCCACATAACGTAGGAATCCGTTTGCCTCGTAATAGATAGTATGTCTGCCGGCAGGATGCCATGTGCCGAACAAGGCGAGATTGACGTTGTTGCTTTTTTCTGGTTTCAGCGCTACATTTGCATAAATGGTGGTTCCGTTGCCTAACAATTCACGGGCGATGGGCAAGCGTACGCTGTGTTCATAAGAAACCTTTACCGCTAATGGGTCGAAGAACATATAGCGCAGTCCGGTACCATATCCAAAGTAATTTTTGGTAGTAGAACCTTGCACTTTGTCCGATCCCGTCACGGTGGACTGGTCGGTCTGCCGGATATTCGGGTGATTCACATAATCTTTGGCAAAGAATACATTCTGCATTTTCCCATCAAAAAACGACTGGCTGTAGGTCAGTCCGATGATATGTTTGGTAACTGCATCGTTTGATGGTTCGAAACTTTGGTCCAAATCATCATAGCGATCATTTCCGGTCCGGTTCATATGATAATTCAGGTTAAGACCGTGATGTCCGTCCAGTTGGTAATCCAAATTGACACGCACGATAGTCAGAGGGCGTTTGTAATGACGTATAGAAGGTTCATTACCTCTGATTTCGTTGCGTTGACTCACGATATAGCCTCCATCCCAATAATATTTCCGATAAGCTGTATCGATAGTAATGGAATGATCCCATGTATGTGACAAAGTTGCTTTCAATGTCATGCCTTCGGTCATGAAATTATATTTGTTATAACGAACCGATACGTTCCATGCATCCGAATTACGTTCCGCCATACCATAAACTTTGGTTTGTATGGATCCGGTCTGCAGTTCCTTGTCTGTTTTGGAGTAGGAAGCGGAAACGAAAAGTTCGTCAGCCCAAAACTTACCTGTGATTCCAGCTTCTATCTGTGCCAATAGCGAAAAATAGCCGTCATGGAAACGTTTTGGGTTGCCGTAGATGAATTGATCACCTGTCTCATTGCGCATCTGCACGTCTTTCATCCGGTAGTCGTTTTTCGAATAGCTGATACCGATGGCAGGACGCACGACCAATCCGGTGTGCCGTTCCATAAACTGTGCGTTCAGGTTGGCACGATGTGTATGGAAGGAACCGATGCTATAAGAAGCGTCCATGAAACTTTTCTTTTCTGCCTGGGTGATAATGTTGACAGCTCCGCCTAATGCATCCGTCCCCAATGAGCTGGTACTACGCCTTTATAGATTTCCACTCGGTCAATCAGGTTGACGGGCAGATTGGCGAGCGTCACATAGCTCCCTTTGCTATCCAAGGGAACACCGTCTATGAAATAGCGGACGGAATTACCTGACAGACCGTTGATCGAGAGGTCGAAATCGGAACCTACGCTCCCTCTTCGCGTATTTTGACACCGCTTGTACGATTCACTAATTCATTCAGGCTATTAAGTGAATTAATGACAGGCTTAACGTCAAGAGCATTAACCGAAAGTGCGCTTTCTCTTACCTGTTGTGATTGTGTTTTCCCATACACCTCCACTGGACTTATGCTTACGGAACTTTCTTCCAGTTTGAAGTCGAGGGTTTTGTTGTGATGAAGGTCGAGTGAGGTTTTGATCGTTTGGTATCCTAAGGAGGATACGACGAATGTGTGTTTGCCAGGGGATACTTGTAGGGAATAAAGCCCACTGTCATCCGTATAAGTGCCGGAGACCGTGTTTTCGACGGCGATCGTTACCAACGACAGGGGCGTACCTTGCTGATCGGTGACTTTCCCGGAGAGCGTAATTTTGTTTTGTGCCGTCAGACTTAGTTGCAACAGGCAGACAAGCAAAAGGAATACATGTACAAAGACTTTCATTTTAATCCTTGATATAGTGTTCATGACTTGCTTAAGGGAATACACACAAGGAGAAATGATATCTTTATGTAAGGGGATAAAGAATGACTTGACTCGATGTTTTGTAGCTTTATTTCCCGAAAGCTTTAAAACTATGTTTGTTTTGGCAGGTCTTCTGACTTGTTCCGTCTTTGAATGCCTTCCCATCCGGTGACGGACAGTGGCTTGTAGCGTATTCAAAGATTTGGAGAGGAACTTACAGCAGCGGGTCTGTTCAGGATTCGCACCTGATTCCCTTTTCATCACGCCTCCCGTAGCGGTTGGGAGCCGTGAAACCAAAACTGTGGCAAAGGTATGAAAAAAGTCTGTCTGTACAAAAAACGGATTAAAAAACAAATTCATTATTTTTGGCGCCGGATTCGTTAGACTCCGTGAAAGAATAACAGAATGTGGAACGATTAAAAATGAAGTGACTATGTTGGAAAAAGGATTGAAACATATCAGCCGGACTGTCGTGCAGCCGGATAATTTCGCATTGACGATGGGATCGGGAGATTTGCCTGTATTGGCAACGCCGGCTTTGGTAGCATTGATGGAAAATGCGGCAATGTTGGCCGTAGCGGCTGAACTCCCCGAAGGGGCGACTACTGTCGGTGCTAAAATGGACATGATACATGTTCGTCCTTCCGGTGAAGGTGAGGAAGTGCATGCGGAAGCGACGCTGGTTGAGGTGGAAGGGCGAAAGTTGACCTTCTCGTTGGTTGCCAGGGATTCGGCAGATGTGATCGGCGAAGGCACGCATATCCGCTATATTGTCGACAGAGCGAAATTTTTGTTGAAACTGAAAGGCTAACCATCACTTCGATTGCTGCGAGAAAAGGAATATGAAGTTACCTATTTGTAGGTATTTACAGTCTGCTGAATAGTTATTTATGGTGATTTTATATTTCTTTTCCACCTTCTATCTTTGCCTCAATTTAAAATAATCAGATATAATCATAATTGCTAATTTGCATAGACAACGAAACTAAAATCGAAGAAGGCTTCTCGTGAGAGAGGCCTTTTTTATTTGAATGTATTCTACCGATAACTCGATCCTGAAAATGACTATATGTAGGTAGTATGGAGGTCTGTTTTACCTGTAAATAGGGATTGGATATTATCGTTAAATTTGCGAACTTTGTCACCTAAATGGCTGTTATGTCTATAGTTCTCGATAAATGGAAGGATTAAGGAAATATTTAAGGATTGCGCTCCCATTACTTTTCATATCGTATTTGGGATGCCTGATAGCTTTTACCCACGTTCATATAGTGAACGGGGTGACGATCGTCCACTCCCATCCTATCAGAAAAATGACGACGGGACTCCCAAGAAAGAACATAACTACGCCGAGTTTCAGTTGCTGCACCAACTTTCGACTATTCAAATCAGCGGTGCTGCTTTTGCACAAGTGCTGATTGCTGCGTTTCTTGCAACATTTTGTGTTTTATCCACCTGTCCGGTTTATCCGGATCACCTTCGTCCCGTCCTGGGGAAGGTTTCGCTTCGTGCGCCACCATTTGTCTTTTTTAATAATTAATGACGGTACAAAAATCTACTTGTCCCTGCATCTTGCGGCGAGACCGTAAAAGAACATGCCTTATCAACCAGATGTTTTTATGGCCGGCTTTTATGTGATCTCGCGTCTAACGTGGGAACAAGGCGGTTCTGTATACCTACCACTTCCTATATTATTAATTTTTAAAAGACATCTCAATGAACAAAATTTATATACTTTTCCTATGCCTTTGCTATGCCGTTTCGGCAATAATGGCAAACACCTATAAAAATGATAAAGAAGTGACGAGCCCTACGGATGCCAATATTTTTGGGCATGTCGTGGATAAGGCGACCGGTGAACATTTGCCGGGAATAACGATCATCCTGAAAGGAACGACGATCGGTTCCGTGACCGATGACTCCGGGCATTATATGTTAAAAAATCTCCCCGAAGGAGAGTTTACGATCGAAGTCTCTTTTGTCGGCTTCAAGACAGTTACGAAAAAAGTAACGACCGGAAAAGGGAAGACGCAGGAACTGAATTTTGAGCTTGAAGAAGATTTGATATCGCTCGAAGGAGTGGTCGTCTCTGCCAACCGCAACGAGACGAAACGCCGTCTGGCGCCTACCTGGTGAAGGTACTCAGCCCGACCGTGTTCGAAAAGACCAACTCCACGACTTTAGCACAAGGGCTGGTTTTCCAACCGGGCGTCCGGGTCGAAAACGATTGCCAGAACTGTGGTTACTCGCAAGTCCGCATCAACGGTATGGAAGGAAAATATACACAGATATTGATTGATTCCCGTCCTATCTTCTCCGCATTGGCTGGCGTGTACGGATTGGAACAAATTCCGGCCAATATGATCGAACGGGTCGAAGTGATACGGGGCGGAGGATCTGCTTTGTTCGGTTCGTCGGCTATCGCCGGAACAATCAATATCATAACGAAAGAGCCCATTCGCAATTCCGGTTCCTTTGGACATACGATCTCTAATCTGGACGGATCTGGAGCGTATGATAACAATACGACCCTCAACCTCTCGTGGGTATCGTCTGACAATAAGATGGGAGCTTATATCTATGGGCAAAACCGCTATCGTTCGGCCTGGGATTCGAATGGAGACGGCTTTTCCGAGCTTCCAAAGCTGAAAAATCAGACGATTGGTTTCAACGGCTTCTATAAGACCAGTGCCTACTCCAAATTGAATATTGAATACCATCATATGGAAGAATATCGTAGAGGCGGTAGTGGAATGAAACTTCCGCCGCATATCGCCGAAGACCCCGAGCTCAACGGAACAGGTGAGGCCGGGCTTGTCGAACAGTTACAACATTCGATTAATACGGGAAGCCTAAAGTTTAATCTTTTTACTCCGAACCAGAAACATAACCTCAGCTTCTATGCGTCCGGACAGCATATCCACCGTGACAGTTATTACAGCGCATATGGCCGGACGACGGATTTCACAGGAGTGATGGGAGCGCAGTATATCTACAGTTTTGACAAATGCCTCTTCATGCCTGCCGATCTGACGGGAGGTATCGAGTTCAGTCACGACGATCTGGACGATCGTGCCACCGACAAGCAGAAGTACCGGGAAGCGGCCCTGGCGGAAGATCCGACGGCTACCGGACAGCATTTGCAGGAACTGATCGAAAAATATACGCCGGCATCCTTGCATCAGATCATAAACGTATGGAGCGCCTATGCACAGAACGAGTGGAAAAATGATAAATGGAGCTTCCTTATCGGTGGGCGTGTCGATAAAAACAGCATTATGGATAAGGCTGTTTTCAGTCCACGTGCCAATGTGCGCTATAATCCGACAGCCGACGTCAATCTCCGGTTGAGCTATGCCGAAGGTTTCCGTGCCCCGCAGGCCTTTGACGAAGATTTGCATATCAGTAATGTCGGAGGTGCGCGCGTCTCGATCGTGCGGGATCCGAATCTGAAGGAAGAGCGTTCGCGGAGCGTGAACGGGTCTGTCGACTGGTATCATTATTTTGGAGATTTCCAGGTGAATATGTTACTGGAAGGATTCTATACGAAATTGAGTGACCCGTTTGTCTTGTCAGCCCCTGTAGAATCGGAAAATGGTTCGCTGGTGCAGACTCGCAGCAACGGTTCGGGGGCAAAGGTGTACGGTTCTACGCTGGAGGGAAAGATTGTCTGGAGGAATAAAGTACAGATACAGGCAGGTATAACGGTACAACGGAGTTTATATGACGAACCAGAGGAATGGAGCGCGGATAAGGAACATTTGACGGATGCGGAGCGGTATAGCGATAAAATTTTGCGTACTCCGAATCTGTACGGTTATTTCACTGCATCCTATACACCGGTAAAACCGTTTACAATAGCGTTTAACGGTAATTATACCGGGCGAATGTATGTACCTCATCTGATGTCTGAAGTGAATGGGACGGCGGATGTTTTGGTGAAGAGTCCGGATTTCTTTGAATTGGGAGTCAAGTTGAGCTATGATTTCAGGTTGACGGCAGCCATGACCTTGCAACTTAATCTGGGTATCCAGAACCTGTTCGATTCCTATCAGAATGACTTCGACAAAGGGGCAACCCGTGACTCCGGCTACATTTACGGTCCGGGAACTCCCCGCACCTACTATGCGGGGGCAAAGTTCAGTTTTTGATTTTCCTTTATGGACGCCTGTTCGTTATTTCATTCCCTTCTTATTTAAACTTTCGATTCAGCGTCCATACGCGGGTTCTTTATGTTGTTGTAGATTGTAAAAGAATAGACGAAATTTTGGGAGAACTATGTCAAGATAAAAGAAAAATTGATCGTTAACAGTGTTTAACGAATAAGATGGGGTCATTTGGGGCGTTCTTTTGTCTTTTGGTAAAACAAACTCAAAGTGGAAGAACTGCGACATAGAAAAAATATAGACCAATTGTTACATGACAAATCTTTTATTCTTTGGTGTCTGTTTCCTACAGAGGAATCGGATAAACAATGGAAGGAGAATTATTTGTCACTTTATCCTGAAGAAGCGGAGACTTTGATGTTGGCTAGAGAGAAGGTTTGCCGACTTAAATTCAACCACGTACGACTTGCCTTTGCGGAAAAGACTGCATTGAAAAAAAGAATTCTGGATAATTACGAGAAACACCGTAAGCCTAAATATATTAGGTTGAGTTGGCTGTTTGCGGCTGCTTGCTTGTTGATATTCTGTTTTTTGGGATCTTTATACTTGCAGTATCAAGAAGTGTCGAATGTGGAATTGAGCACTTCGGTCTTAGCTGATGTCAAAGTGGATCCGGAACAAAAAGAAGTTGAACTTCATTTGTCAAAGGAAAAAATCCAGGTTACGGATAATTCTACAATTTCAGTCGATAAAAAGGGTAATGTACAAGTTGCTGAAATAGAAATAAAATCAATTGATCGAAAGCAACATTCTGAGCAGGAAAAAGAAGACGAACATCTGAACATGTTGAGTGTCCCAAATGGGCGACGATCTTCATTGATCTTGTCTGATGGGACAAAAGTATGGATTAATTCAGGAACGGTATTGCAGTTTCCTGAAACATTCGAGAAAGAGAAAAGAGTGCTCTATGTGAACGGGGAAATCTATATTGAAGTAGCCAAACATCCCCAATGGCCTTTTTATGTTAAAACGAATCAAATGGAAGTACAGGTTTTAGGTACTTCTTTCGGGATTACTGCGTATGATGACGAAATTTTCCAGACTGTCGTATTAAAAGAAGGAAGCGTCTTTGTTAAGAATAACCAGGGAAATGGACAGACAATTCAACCTAACCAATGTCTGATGGTTGAAAAAGAAGAAATGACCGTCAAGGACGTTGATGTTTATGATTATATCTCATGGATAGATGGTGTACTTCAATTTCATGAGAAAAGTTTGCAAAAGGTGTTGAACAGCTTATCACGCTATTATCGTGTCCGTTTTGACTGCCCTATGGAGATTGGCAGATAAAGTGCTCGGGTAATTTGGTCTTGTTTGATGACATTGACCAAGTCTTGCAGACACTTCAACGGACTCTCTCTATTTCTTTTAGCCATCGGGATGAAGTAATAAAAATAGAATATGTTCATAAATAATAAAAAGCCTATGAGAAAACATACAAAGTGAAGTTTAATTGAAACCAAGTATTTGGTAATATGAATCATGTGATTTTTTTTAATAATTTATGCTATCATGAAATATCAAAAATTAAAAAGAAATTTGTACACAGCACGCGTAGTCGCAAATTTATTTTTGATTCCTAGTCCTGTACTTTGGGCTGAACAATCATATGCGCAGTCTACGCGTTTGTCATTGGAATTATCCAACGCAACGATCAGTGATGTTTTTGCATCTGTTGAGAAAAATAGTGAATATCGTTTCTTTTATTCTGACGCAGTTCGTGCGGAATTATACCGGAATGTCGATGTGAATATTAAGAATAAAACCATTGACCGAATCTTATCGGAAGTTTTGGATGGTACGAATCTGACGTATTTCCTTAACGACAGGCAGGTGATGATTATCAGGAAAGAGGAAAAAACGCAGCAAGAGAAAAAAATATCAATCAACGGAACTGTCAGAGATGCCCAACAGGAACCTTTGCCCGGAGTCAACGTATTGGTCAAAGGTACGACTATCGGTACGACGACGGATATCGATGGAAATTATTTTATCAGCGTTCCCGATAAGAATGCAGTGCTAGTCTTCAGTTATATCGGCTTTGAATCGCAAGAAGTGAAGGTTGGTGGACAAATCAATATCAATGTCAATATGTCAGAAGAGTCTAATAGCCTTGATGAAGTGGTGGTTGTCGGCTATGGCTCTCAGAAAAGAGCTTCTGTAGTCGGTTCTATCACGGCGATAGAGCCTGCTCAGTTACAACAAGGGACTACCCGTGCCGTGTCTAACAATCTGGCAGGACAATTGGCTGGTGTGATTGCCGTACAACGTAATGGTGAACCGGGATCTGATGGTTCGGATTTTTGGATTCGCGGTATCTCTTCTTTTAAGGGGACTGGTGTTTCGCCATTGGTGTTGGTCGATGGGATTGAGCGCACGCTGGATGACTTGTCGGCTGCCGAAATCGAATCGTTTTCCGTACTAAAGGATGCAGCGGCTAGTGCTGTATATGGCGTACGAGGTGCAAACGGTGTCATCCTTGTGAAAACGAAGAGAGGTCAATTGGGAAAACCGAAAGTCAATTTCCATTTGGAACAAGGTTTTACCAAGCCGACACAGTTGCCTGATTATATCGGTTCGGTAGATTATCTTTCCTTGATGGATGAATTGTATATGGATGCCGGTAATCCGAATCCGCTTTATGGAGAGGAAATGATCAACAACTACCGTAATAATGTAGATCCGGAGTTATATCCGAATGTCAATTGGTTGGATGCCGTATCGAAAGACATGGCTTCCAATACGCGTGGAGATTTGACTATTACCGGTGGTAGCGATATCCTTCGTTATGCGTTGGTCGCATCGTATTATGGTGAACGAGGCATCTTTGTTCGGGATGAAAGTAAGGATTGGGATTCGTCTACACGCTTGAACAAATATAATATTCGTTCGAATGTGGATATCAATGTGACGAAGACGACTGTTGTGGGCATTAGTATCGGTGGTTACCTGCAAGAACAGAACGGTATGGCTGTCAGTGGACAGGATGTCTGGAATCATGCATTTGAGACGCCTCCATTCGTTCATCCGATCCAATATTCAGAGGGACGTGATGTACGTGTCCGGGAACGAACTAATCCATGGGCAGAAGCAACACAACATGGTTATCAGACAACATCCAGCTCCAAAGTTGAATCATTGTTCTCGGTTGAACAAGATCTGAAATTTATTACTCCCGGTTTGAAATTCAAAGGTCTGTTTTCTTTTGACCGCTATTCGAAGTCGTGGGTGAAACGGCATCGCACACCAACCTACTACAATCCGGCTACGGGCCGTGATGAGGAAGGTAACTTACTGCTGAGTGTCGGAACGGACGGACAGGAGTTCCTCGATACGGAAAACAAAGGCGAATGGGGTAATAAGGCTACTTACTTGGAAGGAAATATCACGTACGATCGTACGTTTGATGGGAAACATGCCGTCAACGCCATGTTTCTTTATAACCAACGCGACTATCAGGACGGCAATGTCGTCCCTTTCCGCCGCATGGGTATCGCCGGACGTGCTTCCTATACGTATGACAATCGCTACATTGCCGAATTTAACTTTGGATATAACGGCTCCGAAAACTTCACGAAAGGGAACCGCTTTGGTTTCTTCCCCTCTGTGGCTGTCGGCTATATGCTCTCAGAGGAAAAATTCATGGAGAAATACAAAGATACTTTTTCTAAGATCAAATTCCGTGCTTCTTGGGGGTTGACCGGTAATGACCAGTTGGATGGCCGTCGTTTTGCCTTTTTGCCGACCATTGATACGGATGGCAGTTATAAATGGGGAGTCAACAACGATTATAACCGTGCTTCCCGTTTTGAAGGAGAATTTGGGGTGATGAATCTGACTTGGGAAACGGTTGAGAAACTGAATGTCGGAACCGAAATAGGTTTATGGAATGCCTTGGATTTGCAAGTGGATTGGTTTAAAGAGCAGCGTCGGGACATCTTTATGCAGCGTAACAACATTCCGTCGGCAGCCGGATTCCGCAAAACGCCGTGGGCAAACTATGGTAAGGTGGATAATATCGGTGTGGATTTGTCGCTGACTTACAACCAACAGATTACAAAAGATTTACATATCGGTTTTAGAGGTACGTTTACATATGCTCACAATACGATTGTCGAAATGGATGAAGCGCTCGGTGTTATGGGAACGAACCGCCAACGGACGGGACATTCTGTGAACGAACTGTTCGGGTTAGTGGCAGACGGGCTCTTTACGGAAGATGATTTTGTTACTAATGATAAAGGGGATCTGGTGTTGAAAGAAGGTATTCCGTCGCATACGTTTAACAGTGTGCGTCCCGGTGATATTAAATATGTGGATATTGACGGTGACGGATCGATCACAAATAAGGATGAGGTTGCATGGGAGGAACGGTCAATCCGGAAATTGTTTATGGTTTCGGGGCGACAGCCCGTTATAAGCAGGTCGATTTCAATGTCTTTTTCCAAGGAAACGGTAAGACTCATCGTTTCATCGGTGGTGTGGCTTCGAACTTCTTGCCCGGATCTTCACAAGGTGCAATGGGCAATGTCTTGACTAACTACAATGACCGCTGGACTCCGGAAAATCCGAGCGAAGATGTTTTCTATCCGCGCCTAAGCTATGGGGCGAATACGAACAACAGCCAGAATTCGACTTGGTGGCTGCGTAATATGAGCATGCTGCGTATGAAGGATATAGAAGTCGGATATACGTTGCCCAAACGTTGGATGAGTCGGATCGGATTGGAAAATATCCGCCTGTATGCTAAAGGGTCAAATTTATTGACATTCTCGGCTTTTGATCTCTGGGACCCGGAACTTGATACGCAGAACGGTGCGAAATACCCGATTATGAAATCTGTCTCATTCGGTATTGATGTTAATTTCTAATTTGAGTTTAAGTTTATAAAAATAGAATCATGAAACTGTTTAAATACATAACGATAGCTTTTTCAAGTCTTTTTATGTGTGGTTGTTCGGACTATTTGGATAATGCTCCGGATGATACATTGACAATGGAAATGGTCTTCAATGATAGAACTCGTACAGAGGATTGGTTATCAGGTGTATATAATCGTATTCCAGATAATTATTGGGATTTGTTGAAAGTTTGGGGATATGACTCGATGGGGGATGATTTGGATCCGTCGCAGCGTTGGTATCAATGGTGGGGGAATTCACTGAACTTCATCATCGGACAGTGGTTTACTAGTTCGACCTGGGATGCTGCCATTTGGAGTGCGAACCCGATTCGTATTCGTTCGGCTTATCTTTTCATTGAAAATGCTCACGCTTTGCCGGATCAGGGGGTGAGTGAGGCTAACATCGAACGGATGAAGGATGAATGTCGTTTTTTGATTGCCTATTATTATTGGCAAATGATTGAAGCTTATGGAAGTGTTCCTTTTTTCGATGGACTGGCAGATGTGAATGATCCGAATTTGATGCGTGGACAAATGCCTTTCGATGAAATGGTAGATTGGATTGATGCACAGTTGGTTGACCTTTCCAAGAAACTTCCGGCTTCTTACTTGAATGAATCTACACAATTTTATGGCCGTGCCACTTCCATCATGTGTTTGGCGGTTCGTGCCCGTATGTTGTTGTTTGCTGCAAGTCCGTTGGTAAATGGGAACGAATGGTATGCAGGTTTCAAAAATTATGATGGTAAATTCCGGTTCAGCCAAACTTACGATCCTGCAAAATGGAAACGTGCCGCTGATGCTAACCGGGAGTTGATCGAAGCAGCACATGCTGCCGGTCATGATTTGGTACGTGAATATAATGCCGATGGCAGTATTGATCCTTTCATGTCTTGTTATAATGTGTTTTTCCTGCGCGGCGATCAGAATCCGGAAGCTCTGTTCATCCGTTCCGACTGTAATTTCAGTGAGTTTGAAAAACATGCTACTCCGCGTGGAGCATCCGGTAACGGCGGTTTGGGTGTCTATCAGACATTGGTCGATGCCTTCGCCATGAAGGATGGTTCCCTTCCGATTACCGGTTATGATGGCAATTATGGAAAACCGATTATCAACAAGGAATCCGGCTATACGGAACGCGGTTTTTCTGCGCAAAAGGATATCCGTAAAACTAAGTACAATCTTTACCGTAATTGTCCGGGAGCTACAGTCGACTCGGTTGGAGCAGATGGTTGCACCTATAATCAAGTGGCTGCCTCCGGCACTTACAATATGTATGTCGGTCGTGAACCTCGTTTCTATTTGACGGTGATGTGGAATCGTCAGTGGTACCATCAGGCAGAACGTGAAGTACAAATGATGTCGAACGAACAAGACGGCGGCCCTACGCATGACGCTCCGCAAAACGGTTATCTGAACCGTAAGAAAGTCTCATTGGATCAAAACCAGCGTAACGGTATTCATCCGTATCGTCCGGGTATCCTTTACCGTTTGGGCGAGGCTTATCTGAATTATGCCGAGGCCTTGAATGAGTGCGATCCGGGTAATCCTGACATCTTGAAGTATCTGAACTTGATTCGTGAACGTGCCGGTATGCCGCAGTATGGAACCGGAAAGGATAGTAATGGCTTTGATAAAATTCCATTGAACGGCCAGGATGAGGTGCGCGAAGCGATCTATCATGAACGTCGCGTAGAACTTTGCTGTGAAAACGGCTTGCGTTATTTAGACCTCCGTCGTTGGAAGAAAGCGGAAGAAGTGTTGAATCAACCTATGTATGGTATGAATTTCAGTGGAACGAAGTTGTCGGATGATCCAAATGATGATGCTGCATTCTTCAAGCGCACGCAATATATCAAACGTGTCTACGAGCGTAAATTCTATTGGTATCCGATCTATCAAGATCAAATAGATAAAGACCCGACACTTGTTCAGGCTCCGTTCTGGGACAAGTGAGAATGTACAAAAAGTTATTCGTAATGCTAAAGAGGGGCAAAACTGCCCCTCTTTATTGTTTATCTCAGGAACATCAGTAGAAACAATAGTTCAATTTTTCCTTGTTGCATACGTTCTATGGCACGGTAGATCATTTTTCGCACACTTTTGGGAGTGATATTAAGTATTTCGGAAATTTCTTGTATGGAGAGTGCTTTGATAAAGCGCAAATATATGACTTCCCGCTGCTTGTTTGTCAGTAAATTCAATAGGTTTTCAACCTCTTTCTCATAGTTTCTTCTTTCTTCTTCATCTTCCA
>ENA-OQCE01000248-OQCE01000248.1-human-gut-metagenome-genome-assembly--contig:-NODE-248-length-26195-cov-2.477290_pt1 | contig 26195 bp, 26 predicted proteins | sample MGYA00242495_ERZ504572 | MGnify/ENA primary metagenome ERZ504572 (study PRJEB26092, sample SAMD00036228) | human gut metagenome | host: Homo sapiens | study: EMG produced TPA metagenomics assembly of... | reverse complement strand
TACAAAAGCTCCTATATAGTAATTTATTAAATAACATACTATATAGGAGCTTTATTGTCAAGAGTTTATATGTCTTAATAGGTAAATTCCGTTTTTTTCAATTCTCCAAACTGAAAGTTTCTTTTTCTTGATAAATGGGGATTAGTTTTCCTTTTTTCCAATCAGCAATAACCACCTATGGTCAAAGCATATTTGTCCCTCCTTGATATAGGGATTAAAACCTGTTTTATCTCCACCATTCAAATCGTATTCCATTTTATCAATAATATCTTTTTGAATATCCTCTGGTGTACTTGTCAAATCCATCCAACTTTGTAGATTTACAGGAACAAGTGTTGTTTCTTCAAGCTGAAGCTCAAAAGCATCCTCAAACAATGCTTCAAATTCTTCTCTGCTAAGTATTCTTGTATGTGAGTTATCACGCATCGTTTCAATAGCGTCATTAGTTTCACGCAATTCTTCTGTAGTCGCTACCATATCCCAAATAACAAGTTTTCCACCTTTTTTCAAAACTCGTTGCATCTCCCGAAAAGGCTTTTCAGGCTCAACAAAATGGTGCAATGAAAGTCTTGTAATCACAAGGTCAAATGTTTCATCTTCAAAAGGTAAGCATTCCGCATTCCCCGATACAAATGATATGTTCTGAATACCTTCTTGCTTTGCCAGTTTTTTTCCCTGCTCCAACATTGCTTCTGTCAAATCCAAACAAGTAATGTCCTTAACATAAGGAGCCACTGCTCTTCCACATATACAGGTTCCAGCAGCAACCTCCTTTTATTCCTGCTGAATCATCTTAAAATGCTCCAATGCCTCCACAATTGCTCTCTCCTTATCCTCCGGGCACTGTGGTTGCCTACTGTCTTCATTTTTAGGTAAATTATAATTCTTTCCAACCTCAATTCCACATTTTCTCTTTACCTGTGAAATATACAGATTGGAACCTTCATGCCGGCATTATGTTCAAACACATACTTCTTTATCTCATCATATGTTGCCTTAGTCTCTGCAGATGTTATATCCACATCATCAAGTTCAATCGTTACATTAATGTAATCATCTGGCTTTTGTTTCAGTTGGGACAAAAGAACAACCGTTTCTACATGTCCGGTGTGAGCGAACTGGTCAAATGCCCGCACTTTTTGTAGCTCATATCCACCGTCTACTAAAATACGCAGATCTCTGGCAAGCGTAGCAGAATCACAACTCACATAGACAATCCGCTCCGGACGCATGGCAAGCATCGTGGACAAACACTGCTCATCGCACCCCTTCCGAGGCGGATCTACCACAATCACATCCGGATGGCGCATTCCCGCATCCAGATCGTCGCTGTTATAAAACTGCGGCAATACTTCCTCCGCTTTTCCCACAAAAAACTCTGCATTCGTAATGCCGTTTAATGCAGCATTATTCTTTGCATCCTCGATCGCCTGAGGAACAATTTCCACTCCGTATACCTGCTTTGCCTTCTGGGATAAAAAGAGCGAAATCGTGCCAATCCCGCAATACAGATCCCAGACGGATTCTTTTCCGGTCAGCTTTGCATACTCCAGTGCTGTGCTGTAGAGTTTCTCTGTCTGTACCGGATTGACCTGATAAAACGACTGCGGAGAAATATGATAGGCAATCGCCGTATCTTCCACTGAAAAATCTCCGGTATTACGCAGATGAATATAATCCGTGATGTATGGCATGCCCCAGATACATTCCGTGTGTTTTCCAAGAATGACATTGGTGCGCTCGGTATTTACATTATAGGAAATGGAAGTCATCCCCGGCAGCACCGAAAGCTTCTCGATGAGAGCTTCTTTTTCCGGCAGCCGGTCTCCGTTAATAATCAGGCATACCATCACCTCTTCGGTGGTAAATCCATAGCGGATCAAAATATGGCGTACCAGTCCTGTTCCGGTAGTCTCATCGTAAGCCGGAATCTGCTTTAGCAGCATCCATTCCTTTACCGCCATAAGCACATCCTTATTTTCCTCTACCCCAAGCAGACAGTCTTCCACCGGAATGATGGCATGCGTACGTGCCGCATAAAATCCGGTCACAAGTTTTCCTTCTTTATCCAGTCCACCGGAACTGTGCCTTGTTGCGGTAGCGGAAAGGGTGCTCCATCCAACAATCGGCAGACACACCCGCTCTAACTCCTCTTTGGAAAATCCACCAATCCGCTGCAGATTACTGCGTACCTTGTTTTCCTTGAATGCAAGCTGCTGCTCATAGGAAAGTGCCTGTATCTGACAGCCACCGCAGCGGCGGTGCAACGGACATTGCGGTTCTACACGGTATGGAGATGGTGTGATAATTTCCTCCACACGGCATATCCATAGTGCTTTTTCAGTTTTGTGGCACGGGCACGGATTTCATCTCCGATCAGCGCATCCTTGACGAAAAATGTCATCCCATCGTACTTTCCGATCCTTCCCCGTCAACTCCCATATCTGTAATTTTCAAAGAAAAATAAATCGTTTTTTTTCATCCTTTTAACCTGCGAAGTCGGAGTCAAAATATCTTTCGGCTCCGACTTTATCTCATCTTATTTGCTTGTCTTGCGTATATTTGTCTCCAGCAGACGGCTGTACCCCTGCCATTCAAGATTATTGTCCGGTACATTTGCCAGAATCTCCCGCATGGTTTCCATCTTTGCATCCACGTTGTCCGCGAAGCTCAAAGCCATCGCTTCAACCAGTGCCGGTTTCTTCGGAGATCCATACTCCAGTTCTCCGTGGTGCGCCAGAATGCAGTGCTTTAACTCATTTTCCAGAACCACCGGAAATCCCTCAATGGAACGGATTCCCTCGCCTACCCACTCGGCACCAATCATAATATGCCCAAGCAGCTGTCCTGCATCGGTATAATCATTTGCCGGAAACGCCGACAACTCTTTTAATTTACCGATATCGTGGAAAATCGCCGCCGTAATCAGAAGATCCCGGTTCAAAAACGGATAATTCTGCGCAAAATAATTACAGTTTCTTGTCACGCTGACGGTGTGTTCCAACAGACCCCCGACAAATCCATGATGTACACTCTTTGCTGCCGAATGAAATTTAAACCGGTCCGCAAATGTTTGATTATCGAAAAATCTGTGCAGCAGCTGGTTCAGGTAAGGATTTTTCACAGAATCAATATATCCTGTCAATTCGGCATACATCTCCTCCACATCCTTGTCCGTACAAGAAGATACTCCTTAGGATCAATGTCCTCCTCTGAAACACGGCGTGCACGCCGGATCGACATCTGCAGATTTCCCTGAAAGCTGGTGACATCTCCCGTAACCGCCACATAATCCAGCGCGTCAAACTCATCAATTCCCACAGAACCCGGATCCCAGATCTTGGCATCAATCGTTCCTGTTTTATCCTGCAGGATCACATTGTCGTATGCTTTTCCGGCTTTGGTCAGTGCCGCCTGTTTGAATTTACACAGATATACTTCATTTACTTTTTCTCCTTCTCGGAGAGATTCAATATATTTCATAATAACTCCTTATTTCCAATTTTACTGCAAAACCCCTGCTTTTAATTTACAGGTAATCTTTTTATACCCCCTAGTACCTTCCCGCATAACCGTAACCGAATAGGTTTCTTTCGGTGTCAGCTGCAACAGCACCTCCCGGAATTGCTCTGCACTTGCAACCTCCTGGCCTGCAACGGAACGGATCACATCCCCGCTCTGCAGTCCCGCATCCATGGCAGGCGAATCTATCTCAACTTTTTTGATATATACGCCCTTCGGAATATCGTATTTCTGCGCAATATGCTGGGTAACCGTAGAAATGTGCACACCAAAATACGGCACCTCTTTGTCCGCAAATAATAGATCAATCACTGGCATCAGTTCTGATATTTCCACTGCAGTGAGCGTATTTGCAGAAGCCGCACTATAGCTTTGCATCACAACACCAACAAGTTCCCCATCCGTGTTGATCAGCACACCGCTTCCATTCTCGCTGGCAACAATATCTGTCGTGTATACACTGTAATTATTGTCCGGAGTGGAAATTTCATTGTTGGTCGCTGTAATGGTTCCGGTCAAAATCGAATAATTCGTTCCAAGCGGGCTGCCAAGAGCAATCACAATGCTCCCCTTATGTATGGTATTCGAGCCTGCTGTTTTCATCACGGTAATGGCATTCTGCGTGGAAGTCTCCAGATCCTCCAGATCCACGGTAAGTGCCGCAAGACCGGTATTCCCATCATATCTGACCAGCTTTGCCTCTGCCACCGCATCATTTACAAAGGTAACTTTGATCTTTGCAGCATCTTTAATCGTTTTTTTCTCCGTAAGAATCCAGAGTTTACCTCCACTTTCTCCAATGATCGTGCCACAGCCCTGACCTTCCCGTTCATAAGAGTTGTTAAACCAGTCCGTATCACTGACCACCCTGTGATCGTAACGATGGACTTATTTGCCGTATTTCCAATGGCGTACAGCTCTGTCTGAATCTGTTGGTAATCGTCCAGCGTCATCGGCTGTCTCTCTTCCGGAGTCTGTGTCTCCTCCTTTTCCTCAGACCCCTGCTCCGTTTCTTCCACCGATGCCTGCTGTGAATCCTGTGCTCCGGTATCCGGCACAGAACCTTCCTCCTGCCGCAGAACCGGAATCATAAAAAGCAGCACCAGACACACAGCCAGCGCAAATACACCCCCACAGGCAGCAGATTCCCCCAACCGGACCCACATACGTTTATAATTCTTTGGTTTGTCCTTAATCTGTTCTCTGACAAACGCATTCTTTGGTTGCTGTTTATCACTCATAACCACTATTATATTCGCATTTCCATGCACTTGCAACAAATCACATTATTTTTCTTTTCCAAAATGGCACTTTGCGTTATAATACAAGAGAGAATACTATATAAAAAGGAATATCACTATGAATCAGAAAGTTTATCATACCCTTGAATATTATAAAATACTGGACCGTCTGGCAGATTATGCCAGCTGTGAAGAGGCAAAAGACCGCTGTCACAAACTGGTTCCCCTGACCGATCCTGCGGAAATTGCACATCTGCAGGAAACTACGGCAGACGCACTCAGCCGCCTGTACCGTGGAAGCGGCATCAGTTTTTCCGGTGTTCACAATGTCAATGCTTCCCTGAAGCGTCTCGATATCGGTGGCACCTTAAATACCACAGAACTCCTTATGATCTGTTCTCTGTTGGAAGTTGCCAAGCGGGTCAAAGCATACGACCGAAGCGACCGCAACGATGAAAAAACAGATTCCCTGTCACCGCTTTTTTCACAGATCCAGCCGCTTTCTCCCCTTTTGGATGAAATCCGCCGCTGTGTTGTCGGGGAAGACGAAATTGCAGGCGACGCCTCTGCGGCACTTTCTAAAATCCGTAAATCCATCCGGGGGATGAACGACCGCATTCACGCACAGCTGACTGGTCTTATGAACAACACAACCACCCGCAGCTATCTGCAGGATGCTGTGATTACCATGCGTGACGGCCGCTACTGTCTGCCGGTTCGTGCCGAATCCAAAACCTCGGTTCCCGGTATGGTACATGACCAGTCCTCAAGCGGTTCTACCTTATTTATTGAACCAATGGCTGTCGTCAATTTAAATAACGAACTTAAGGAACTGTTTTTAAAAGAGCAGGAAGAAATTGACCGCATTTTAGCAGATCTTTCCAACCGTGTGGCAGAAAACGCAAACGGAATCCGTCAGGATTATACTGTTCTTGCGGAACTGGATTTTATTTTTGCCAAAGCCGAACTTGCCAAAAGTTACAACGGTGTTGCCCCTGTCTTTAATGAAGAGGGACGGATTAACATCCGCAAAGGCCGCCACCCACTCTTAGATCCTAAGAAAGTGGTTCCGATTGATGTACGTCTCGGTGCGGATTTCCGGCAGCTGATCGTGACCGGTCCAAACACCGGTGGTAAAACCGTCTCTTTAAAAACGGTGGGACTGCTGACTCTGATGGGACAGTCCGGTCTGCACATTCCGGCCGGAGATCGCTCGGAACTTGCCATTTTTCACGAAATTTTTGCAGATATCGGAGATGAACAGAGTATTGAGCAAAGCCTGAGTACGTTTTCTTCCCACATGACCAATATCGTCCGCATTTTACAAAAGGCGGATGACCAGAGCCTGTGTCTGTTTGACGAACTCTGCGCCGGTACCGATCCGACCGAAGGTGCCGCACTTGCCATCTCCATCTTAAACAAACTGCACCAGTATGGAGCGGTCACCATGGCTACCACGCATTACAGTGAATTGAAAGTTTATGCGCTCTCCACAGAAGGTGTTGAAAATGCCTGCTGTGAATTTGATGTCGATACGCTCAGTCCTACCTACCGTCTGCTGATCGGTATTCCGGGAAAAAGTAATGCGTTTGCCATCAGTTCCAAACTCGGACTGGCAGAAAATATCATTGAAGATGCCAAAGGCCGCCTGAGTGAGCGCGACGTCAATTTCGAAGATATGCTTGCCAATCTGGAACAGAGCCGTATCACCATTGAAAAAGAACAGCTGGAAATCCAGAAATACAAAGCAGAAATTGAAGATTTAAAGAAGAAACTGACCGCAAAAAATGAACGTCTGGACAACAGCCGTGACGAGATCCTGCGCAAAGCCAATGAAGAAGCCGTACAGATTCTCAAAGAAGCCAAAGACCTTGCCGATGAGACCATCCGCAATTTCAACAAGTACGGACAGGGACAGGCGCCTATGTCCAAAATGGAAAAAGAACGCAGCCGTGTACGTGACAAAATGAGTGCCAGTGAAAAAGCACTCTCCATGAAGAAAAAGGAAACGGTCAACCACAAAGTACCTAAAAAGCTGCGCATCGGTGATTCCGTGCGTGTACTGTCCATGAACTTAAAGGGAACCGTGCACACACTGCCAAACGCCAAAGGGGATCTGTATGTCCAGATGGGAATCTTACGTTCCCTGGTCAACATCAAAGATCTGGTACTGATTGATGAAGATGCCTCTCCGGCGGCAAAAAAATACGGAGGTACTTCTTCCGGAAAAATAAAAATGAGCAAAGCGGCATCCGTTTCTACAGAGATCAATCTGATTGGTATGACGGTAGACGAAGCCATTGCCCATCTGGATAAATATCTTGATGATGCCTATGTGGCTCATCTGCCATCCGTCCGGATCGTTCACGGAAAAGGAACCGGTGCACTGCGCAATGCCGTACAGGCACATCTGAAAAACCAGCGGTACGTGAAATCTTACCGGATGGGAGAGCCGTCTGAGGCGGTGCCGGTGTGACCATTGCTGCTTTTGATGTTTAAATACCTATTGATTTTTTATAATAAGGAGGGATTTCCATGTCCAAACAGAAAATACTGATTGTGGACGATGACAATAATATTGCAGAACTTATTTCCCTGTATCTGACCAAGGAATGCTATGATACCAAAATCGTCAATGACGGGGAAGAAGCCCTGCACGCATTTGAACACTATAACCCTAACCTGATCCTGCTTGATCTGATGCTTCCGGGCATTGACGGCTATCAGGTCTGCCGGGAAATCCGTACCAAAAGCAACGTTCCGATCATCATGCTTTCCGCCAAAGGCGAAATCTTTGATAAAGTACTCGGACTAGAGCTCGGTGCGGATGATTACATATTAAAGCCATTTGATTCCAAGGAACTGGTAGCACGCGTCAAAGCGGTTCTCCGCCGTTTCCAGCCTGCCAAAACCGAGTCCGTTGTAGAATTAAAATGTGTGGAATATCCGGATCTGACCGTCAATCTGTCCAATTATTCGGTCATGTACAATGGGCATCCGATTGACATGCCGCCAAAAGAACTGGAACTGTTATATTTCCTTGCAGCTTCTCCCAACCAGGTGTTTACCCGCGAACAGCTGCTGGATCACATCTGGGGATATGAATACATCGGGGATACCCGCACAGTAGATGTCCACGTCAAACGTCTCCGGGAAAAGATCAAAGACCATGAAACCTGGTCAATCGCAACTGTCTGGGGAATCGGTTACAAATTTGAGGTAAAAGGATGAAAAAAACACTGATACCCAAACTCATTTTCGGCTATGTCCTGTTTGTGGTTCTCGGCTTTATCATCCTGTGTACGTTCACACAGCATGCGATCACGCATTATGCCGAAAACCGGGAGGCACAGCAGCTATACCGGGAATCTGTACAGATTGCATCAGGTTATGCTGACAATTATAATAAATACAGTTTTTCGTTGCAGGATTTTCAAAAACAGATGCAAAGTCTTGGCGAATATCTTTCTGCCCAAATCTGGATCATGGACAATCAGGGAAATATTCTTTTTGATTCTACCGATGAATCCGTCGGCAAAGATGCAGCAAATGCCAATTATAAAACGCTCAAAGGTTTCAACACTTCCGACTTTGGCAACCGTTATTATATGACCGGTAACTTTTACGGATCGTTTTCCGAAAAAAACCTTACGGTATTTTCTCCGATCACCAGCAATTACCGGATTCACAGTTATGTCATGATCCATAAGACCGTGTCCTCCATCACACAGAATGCAAACGGTTTTATGAACATTGTTTTTTATACCATTGAATTTGTTTTTCTGACAGCACTGTTCCTCCTTTTGCTGTTTGCACATGGATTTTACCGTCCACTGCATCGGCTGACAATCGTCTCCGAGAGTTATGCCAAAGGAAATTTTGAACCGCGCACACAGATCCACCGGAACGATGAACTGGGATATCTTGCCAACACCATGATATATGGCGAATGAACTGGACACACTCGAAGAAGACAGAGAAGTTTATCTCGAATGTTTCTCACGATTTCCGTTCTCCGCTGACATCAATCAAAGGATATATCGAAGCCATGTTAGACGGAACCATTCCACCGGAGCTACAGAATAAATATCTGAATATCATCCTGTTTGAAACCGAACGTCTGACCAAACTGACACAGGGAATTCTGGATCTGAACCGTTTTGGACAGCACCGGGGTATGATGCTTGACCTTACAGATTTCGATATCAACCGCATGATAAAGACGACCATCCTCACCTTTGAAGGAACCTGTTCTGCCAAAGGGCTTTCTTTTGATCTTGTCTTAACAGGACAAAAGTTATATGTTCACGGTGATATGAGCAAAATCCAGCAGGTTCTCTATAACCTGATCGACAATGCCACAAAGTTTTCCCACAATGATGCATCAATCAAGATTGAAACAAGCATCAAAAATGAAAAAGTTCTTATTTCCGTGAAAGAATTCCGGAATCGGAATTCCTGCAGAAAGTATCAAAAAAATCTGGGACCGCTTTTATAAAACGGACCTTTCCCGGGGAAAAGATAAACGGGGAACCGGCCTGGGACTTGCTATTGTAAAAGAAATTATTCAGGCACACAATGAACATATCAACGTCATCAGCACCGAAGGAGTGGGAACAGAGTTCATCTTTACCCTGCCACTCGCAAAAAAGAAGTACAGTCATAACTGACCGTACTTCTTTTTTCAGTCAATGGTAAGTTCCTGATCCTTCCGGTCATACACACTGCGATACATCTTTGTATCTATGCTTTCCTTATCCAGAGACCATTTATTTTCTTCTTCCATGGCATCTTCCCGCAGCAGATCCGTTTCAAACCGATACCCTTCCGTTGTCACAGCACGCAGATAGATACGCAGTGGTTTCCGCGAAGGGGTTTGTCCTTCCTGTGCCTGCGTCTGTTCTACGTCTTCTTTCTGCTGCTGTGGCTTCTCATATACCATCCTGCAGGTAACGGTACCGGAACCTGAATCAACGGTAGATCCTTCCGAATTCTCCTCCACCGCCTGTTCTGTCGTCACCAGATCCTTATCGTCCTTTGATGACTCCTGTTTTTCCTCTAGCAGATTCTGCATCAGATCCTGCGTCCAGATTTCCTCTCCATCCAGGGATGCTGCTATTTCAAAACTTTTAAAATGATACATTGCAACATTATCAAGCGTATAGGTACACTTTCCTTTCAGAGAAAGTTTTCCGTCCTTTAATGCCGGCGTTCCATCTAACGTTCCCGATAAAACCTGATCAAATTTTCCGCTGACACCATCAAAGTCTTCCACCACTTCCGTTGTCTTCTTTTTTCCGTTTGCAAGAAGGAACGTGACATTTCCGTTGAATGTTTTGTTAAGCGGAAGTGTGATATTTCCTTTGAACATGTAACCGTCTGCTTTCAGCGGACATTCCGTTGTTCCGAAATAGATGCTCATCGTTGTATTATCGGTATACTCTTTCGGAATCACGGAAACTTCCACCTTATACTCGTGACGGGCAAAATCCATATCCTTTACTTCTATGGAATAATCCTCGACCATACTGGCCTCTTCTTCGAGTGTTTTTTCAATGCTTGACTGCATTCCTCCTACATCCGAAAGAATGATGTTGGTCGTATCCTGCAGATAGGCAAGCTGGTTGGTCAGCTCACTGACTTTGCCATACATCAGAATTCCAAACACCAAAAGCAAGATAAGGATCAGTACAATGAGTATTTTTTTCCAGTTTGCTTTCCATTTTTTCATAGAAATTATTCTTCGCTATCCTCACGCTTTACGATCGCAATACCAAGTTCTTCTAACTGTTTCTCATCCACAGAACCGGTGCCTCAGACATCAGATCGGAAGCATCCTTTACCTTCGGGAATGCAATCACGTCACGGATAGAATCTGCATGTACCATGTGCATAATCATACGGTCTACACCGTAAGCCAGTCCTGCGTGTGGCGGCACACCATAGGAGAATGCATCCAGAAGGAATCCAAACTGCTCATGTGCGCGCTCCTTGGTAAATCCAAGCACCTCAAACATCTTTTCCTGAATGTCATCCTGATGAATACGGACAGAACCACCGCCAAGTTCGGTACCGTTTAATACGATATCGTATGCCTTTGCGCGGACAGCACCCGGATCGCTGTCGATCTTATCCCAATCCTCTTCCATCGGCATGGTAAATGGATGATGCATTGCCATAAAACGGTTCTCTTCATCGGACCACTCCAGAAGTGGGAATTCTGTTACCCACAGGAAATTGTACTTGTTCTCATCGATCAGTCCAAGTTCTTCTCCAAGCTGTAAACGAAGTGCGCCCAGTACGTTCCATACGATCTTATTTTTATCTGCTGCAAACAAAAGCAGATCGCCCGGCTTGCCGTTCATCTTTGCAACAAGTGCGTTTAACTCGTCTTCTGTCATAAACTTTGCGAAAGAAGACTTGTAAGTGCCATCTTCGTTAATGCACAGATAAGCAAGTCCCTTGGCACCGCAGCCCTTTGCATGCTCCACCAGCTTGTCAATCTTCTTACGCGGCATATGTCCCTGTCCCTCGACATTGATACCACGGACAGAACCACCGTTTTCCAGTGCACCGGTAAATACACCGAATCCACAGCCCTTTACGGTCTCGGATACATCGACCAGTTCCATACCGAAACGGGTATCCGGCTTGTCGGAACCGAAACGATCCATGGCTTCCTGCCACGGCATACGCTGCAGCGGAATCTGCACGTCCACACCGATGGCTTCCTTAAATACAAATTTTAACAGACGCTCGTTGACATCAATGACATCGTCGATATCAACAAAGGAAAGCTCCATATCTGCCTGTGTAAACTCCGGCTGACGGTCTGCACGCAGATCCTCGTCACGGAAGCAGCGGGCGATCTGGAAATACCGGTCATAGCCGGATGCCATCAGAAGCTGCTTGAACAGCTGCGGAGACTGTGGCAGTGCATAGAAATTTCCCGGATGCACACGGCTTGGCACAAGATAATCTCTGGCACCTTCCGGTGTGGACTTGCACAGGATCGGAGTCTCGATCTCTAAAAATCCCTCGTTTGCCATAAACTGACGCATCAGTCCGAGCACACGGCTTTTCAGCATTAAGTTCTTTTGAATGTCCGGTCTGCGCAGATCCAGATAACGGTATTTCAGACGAATATCTTCCTTGGTCTGGCTGTTCTCCTCAATTGCAAACGGAGGTGTCTGTGACTCAGATAAAATGCGAAGGCTGGTTGCGATCACTTCGATATCTCCGGTCTTTAAGTTTTCATTGACTGCTGCAGAACGCTTCTGTACCGTTCCTTCAACAGCCACTACATATTCACTTCTTAAAGTTCCTGCCTTTGCAAATCCCTCTGCTCCGACACTCTCCTCATCAAACACGATCTGTAACAGACCACTTCTGTCACGCAGGTCGATAAAAATCAGACTTCCTAAATTTCTTCTCTTCTGTACCCAGCCCATAATGGTTACTTTTTCACCGATGTTGGCACTGCTTATCTCGGTACATCTGTGGCTTCTGTGCAAGCCTTTCATTGATTCTGCCATGATTGTCTCCTTTATACTCTCCTTATTCTATTTGTTAAAAAACTCCTCAAATTCTTCGTATCCTTCTTTGGAAAGCTGCTCTTTCTGGAATTTCTTGTTCTTGTTCATGCGGACAACCAATACCTGCTGTCCGTTCTCGCGGGCTTCTTTTGCCTGTTTCATCACATCCACAAGTTTCTCTGCCGGATACTTCTTTTCTACTAAGTAAGCAACTCTCTTCGGACGCTCCGGAATTTTGAACCCGCTCTCCATCAGAAGCAGGATAATACGCTCAAATCCGATGGAAAAACCACATGCCGGCACATCGTTGCCTGTGAATTTTCCAATCATCTTGTCGTATCTTCCACCGCCGCCGCAGGCTGCACCAAGCTCCGGCATTGCGATCTCAAAAATGGTTCCGGTATAATAGCTCATGCCGCGCACGAGTGTCGGATCAAAAACCAGTGTAAACTCTGCATTCTTTGTCGCATTGACTGCCGTTGCGATCTCTGTCAGACTGTCCGCCACTTCCTGATCCAGGAAATCTCCCAGCTTGTCCTTTAAGAATGCCACACCTTCCGCAACATCCTTGCGGTCTTTTAATAACTCAAACAGCTCTAAGTATTTGTCAATCGACTCTTTTGCATAGCCTTCTTCCTCGAGTTCTGCTGCCACACCTTCGAGACCGATCTTGTCCATCTTATCGAGGGTGATGAAAATGCTGTCGTAATCCTTCTCTTCAAATCCGCTGTATGCTGCCATTGCCTTTAAAATCCGGCGCTCATTGATGTGGATCTCAAAATTCTTAAATCCGAGTCTGCCGATGGTGGTGGTTGTCGCAGTGATCAGCTCAATCTCTGCAAGATTACTCGGCTCACCTAAAATATCAATATCGCACTGGGTAAACTGACGGTAACGTCCACGCTGCGGACGTCGGCTCTCCACACGCTTCCAATCTGCAATGCCTTAAACGGTGTCGGCAGATCATTGGCATGGTTTGCATAGAAACGGGAAAGTGGAACGGTCAGATCGTAACGCATACCGAAATCGACCACATCCGCCTCTTCTTTTGCGGTCTCGAGATTTAACTTCTCGCCACGCTTTAATACTTTAAAGATCAGTTTCTCGTTCTCGCCGCCCTGCTTGTTGGAAAGGTTTGCAATATTTTCCATGCATGGGGTTTCAATCGGCGTAAATCCAAAGCTGCGATAGGTATCTTTGATCACGCTCGTCACATAATCACGGATTTCCATCTCTGCAGGTAATATATCCTTCATGCCGTTGACCGGCTTTTTGCTCAGTGCCATTTGATTTCCTCCATTTTTTTCTCTTTTTATCCAGCATTTATTATACGTTTCGGGGCCTGATACGTCAAGGATTGTTGCAAAATGCTTTTTCAATCAGACAACTGTGTGTTACAAGTTTACCTCTGAACAGTAACAGATCGTCCAAGAAAATGTCCGCACCCTCCCGTCACGAAATTGATCTGTTTCATCAGTTACTTTCTGATTATATTTTAAGGCAGATGTAAATGTTTCCATTTCACATCTGCCTTAATGCCGTTAATACGCATTTATTTTAATTCATCTTCCAGCAATAATGCCGCATCCTTTACACAGTCAATGCATTCTCTCCTGACAACCCCATCCGCAATACCTTTGAGTTCTTTACAGATAACGGTACCATTCTGTTCTTTGAATCTGCTGATGATTCGTCTTGCACTCTGCATTGTTTTCTGCGGATTTTTATTGATCATACCCAATACATTTACTGCTCCGATGATTGCTCCGCATGTTGCTTCCATACTGCCACCCATGCCTACTGCAAATCCCTGTGTAAGATTTTTGACTGTTTCTTCATCCAACCCTGCCTGTTCGCAATACGTACATGCCACAGCCTGCGCACAGTTATAACCACACATTTTTTCTTTGAACTGCCTCTTTTACTTTTGATTCCATCTTTTTCTTTCCTTTTCTTTTTGTAATTAGGAAGGGGATTTCATCCAGCTATTTTTCTGAGAACAACTGCTGCTTGCGCGCAATCATCTCATCAATCCTCTTCATATACAGCCCGACATCTTTGACATTCTCACACCGCTCGATCCGGTGTGTGCCATCCGCATTCGGCTGCGGCCATACCCGTTTGGTAGATGCCCCTGCGCCACAGGCAACGATTGTCTGGCGTTCCTCCATGATTAACACGTTATACACCCCTGCCTTGCCCGGCTTGGCATATCCCACGTTTTCCATATTTCCCGCCATTCCTTTCTGACGGTACAGATAATACGGAGAGAGTCCCATCTGATGACAGTATTCGGCACACAGATCCATGTGCTCCTGCGTATTGACCATCATCATGCTCTCATAGCGATCTTTGAAAATGTTTAACCGTGCCGCACGCTTGATGGCAAGTGAATGGATCGTGATATTATCCGGATCGAGTTCTTTTAAAATCTCCATCGTATTTCGCACATCCGCAAGATCCTCTTCCGGAAGCCCCATAATCAGATCCATGTTGATATTGTCAAATCCCAGTTTTCTTGCCATATGAAAACTTTCTATCGTCTGTTCGACCGTATGATGGCGTCCGATCAGATCGAGCGTTTTCTGCTTCATGGTCTGCGGATTGATGGATATACGGCTAATGCCATTCTTTCGCAGCACCAGAAGTTTTTCTTCCGTGATGGAATCCGGTCGTCCTGCTTCCACCGTAAATTCCAGACAATCTCCCAGATCAAAACTGCACCTGATCTTGCGGATCAGACGATCCAGCTGGTATGGCTCAAGTGTGGTCGGTGTCCCTCCCCCGATATAGATCGAGTTCAGTTTGCGATGATAATTCTTTGCGGCAACATAATCCAGTTCCTTTTCCAGTGCGTCCAGATATGCGTCAACCTGTGTTTTCCAGGCAGTCAGCGGATAGGAAGTAAACGAGCAGTACAGACAGGTGCTCGGGCAAAACGGTATGCCGATATACAGACTGTATCCATTCTTATAATCCAGCCGGGAAAGCAATGCCCGCTCACGCTCTGCAATGGCAATCGACAGATTGATTTTCTCATCGGATGCCAGATAGGTCTGTTTCATATAGGAAGCAATCTCTTCTTTTGTTTTTCCCTCATCAAGCATCTGCATCGGAATCTTCGTCGGACGGATACCGGTCAGTGTACCCCATGGCAGCGGCTGTCCCGTCTCTTCCTCCAGCAGGCGGTACAGATGTTCCTTCAATGCATTCTTTGTCTCTGTACGATTGGAAAAATCCACCGCAAAGGTGCGCCGCGCCGGACCATCCGGCGCGTCATCCCAGGCGATGGAAATTCTGTCATCCGCATAATCAATCGAAAAATGGGAACTCCCCGCTTCTTCCTGCTCCGCAGAATGATTGGTACACGCCACATTTTTTTCGTCCGCATGCGCTTCCTTCGTATAGTAAAGCTCCACATCTTCCTTCGGGAAAAACGCTTTAATCAGCGAATGAATATCATATTCAAATTCTGTTCTGTTTAATGTTACAGTAATCATAAGTATGGATTGTACATCCTCTCGTTTTCAATGGTCGTTACATCGTTGTGTCCCGGATAAACGGTCGTGCGGTCCGGCAGTGTCATCAGCTTTTCCTTGATGGAACGAATGATATCAGACATGCTTCCGCCCGGAAAATCGGTACGTCCTACCGATGTGCAAAACAGTGTATCTCCGGAAAATACCACATTTTCGTATGGGAAATAGTAACAGCATCCCCCCGGTGTATGTCCCGGTGTGTGCAGTACCCGGATATGAAATCCTGCCAGATCCAGTTCCTGCTCATCCTTTAAATATATGTCCGCATGGAACACGTGGTGTTCCCCTGTCATGTGGCATAAATTCATCTCTTCATTTTCCAGCGTTTCTTTTTCCGTCTCATAGGCATAGACCGGAATCGAAAATTCTTTTGCCAGATCTGCTGCTCCGGTTGCATGATCAAAATGTCCATGTGTCAGCAGAATTGCCACCGGTGTACATCCTTCCTGACGCACACGCTCCGCCAGCTGCTTGGGACTGTAGCCCGGATCAATAATGATCAGTTCTTTTGTCTCATCATTGATTGCAAAATAGCAGTTGGTCTGTACCGGCCCTACCACATAGTGATTTATTTTTAATTTTGCCATTCTCTTCCTCCTGTCGGCGCAACCTTAGCCAGTCGTCCGCTCCACATCCATCACGCTCTCAATCTGTCGGATCTTTTCCACAATTTTTGTGATCTGTCCCCTGCCTTTTGTCTGGAAGGCCACATCAATTGTTGCGATCCCCTGCTTGCTGGTCTTCGAGTGAATCCCGGAAATATTGATCTCCGCCTCTGTAAATACTTTGGTAATATCCACAAGAAGTCCGGAACGGTCGTGACAGAAAATCTTGATTTCCGCATGATACTCGCCAAACTGTTCTTTGTCTGCACCCTCCTGCCACTCAGCTTCAATCAGGCGCACACGCTCCATATCGGACAAATGCAGAATATTGACACAGTCGGTACGGTGGATCGACACACCACGTCCGCGGGTGACAAATCCCACAATCTCATCTCCCGGAACCGGGCTGCAGCACTTACTGAAATGCACAGCCACATCATAAAGTCCCTTGACCACAATTCCGCTCTTGGAATGCTTTGGCATATCCTCCTGCTTATTCTCCCCAACAGCCTCAAGCACTTCCTGATCTGTCAGCGTAGTCGGATGATCCTTGCGGTATTCATCGTACATACGGTTTACAATCTGGCTTTCTTTCAATCCTCCGTGTCCTACGGTTGCCAGACAGGAATTCCAGTCATGGAACCCGTATTTGCGGATAATCTTTCCCTGATATTCCGGCTTATTGATTTCTCCGAAATTGATTCCCTTTGCCTTGGCATAATTGTTAATCAGTTCCTTGCCGTGCAGAATATTTTCTTCTTTTAATTCGCTGCGGAACCACTGATTGATCTTGTTCTTGGCCTGTGTGCTCTTGACAATGGAAAGCCAGTCACGGCTCGGTCCCTTGGAGTTCTGGGAAGTGATGACCTCAATCCGGTCTCCGTTCTGGATCACATAGTCAATCGGCACCAGCTTGCCATTGACTTTGGCACCTACCATCTTATTTCCCACAGCAGAGTGAATGCTGTACGCAAAATCAATCGGTGTGGAACCGTTTGGCAGGTTCTTTACATCTCCGGACGGGGTAAAACAGAACACGGTATCGGAAAACAGATCCAGATCACTCTTTAAAAGTGTCATAAACTCTTTATTATCCGACATGTCACGCTGCCACTCAAGGATCTGACGCAGCCAGCTTAATTTTTCTTCTTCGGTTACGGTCGTGGAAGTGGTTACCCCATTGTTCACTTCCTTGTATTTCCAGTGCGCCGCAATACCGTATTCTGCGGTACGGTGCATCTCAAACGTACGGATCTGGATCTCAAACGGCTGTCCGCTCGGTCCGATCAGTGTCGTATGCAAAGACTGATACATATTCGGTTTTGGCATGGCAATATAGTCTTTGAAACGGCCCGGAATCGGTTTATATTTTTCGTGCATGATACCCAGAGCCGCATAGCAGTCTTTTACGGTATCCACAATGATACGGATGGCAAACAGATCATAAATCTGATCAATGGTCTTGTTCTGGTTCACCATCTTTTTATAAATGGAGAAGAAATGCTTGGCACGTCCGGAAATCTCCGCTTTGATGCCAGCCTCTTCAATTTCCCTGCGCACATCGGCAACCAGTCCCTGTACATAGGCATCCCGCACATTTTTGCGCAGTGCAACCTTTTCCACCAGATCATAGTAAGCCTCCGGCTCCAGATATTTAAGAGAAAGATCTTCCAGTTCAATCTTGATCTTGCTGATACCAAGGCGCTGCGCGATCGGGCAGTAAATCTCCTGTGTCTCACGGGCGATCCGCTGCTGTGCCTCCTTGGACTGGTATTTTAAGGTACGCATATTGTGCAGACGATCCGCCAGTTTGATCATAATGACACGGATATCTTTCGCCATCGCAAGAAACATCTTACGCAGATTCTCCGCCTGCATCTCCAACCGGTCTGCATTCTTGTCCTTCGGATTTTTAATATTATCCGTCAGATGCAGATGCTGCAGCTTGGTTACACCATCCACGAGAAGAAGGACTTCATCCCCGAATTCCTCCCGCATCTGTTCTTCGGTCATCACGGTATCTTCCAGCACATCATGCAACAGACCCGCAGCAATGGTTTCCTTGTCCAGTTCCAGCTCTGCCAGAATGATTGCCACACAGAGCGGATGGATAATATATGCCTCTCCGGATTTACGCACCTGTCCTTTGTGCGCCTCAAAAGCGACATGATATGCCTTTTCAATTAATGTGATATCCGTGGAGGGATGGTATTTCCGGATACTTGCAATCAGTTCGTCATACAAGTCCTCCGGCTTGGAAAATTCCTGAATTGGTTTAATGTTGTCGGAACCCGAATGATACTCGCGCTCAATTCGTTCCAGTTCTTCTGTAGAAATATCTGCCATGCGTTCACCTACTTTTTCCATATGCCATAATATAATAGATTATTATAATTTATAATTTTTCATATTGCAATGGTTTCCCCTAAGAAAACTCGTAGATATAGCGTTGTGTCCGGCTCCCGGAAACATCTGTATCCTCCAGATAGTAAAATCCCAGTTTCTGAAGAAGTGCCACAGAAGCCACATTCTTTTGATCCGTCAGGGCATTGACTCTTGGAAAATCCAGTTCTTCCCGGGCAAATGCAAGAATTGCCTGACACACTTCCGTGGCCAGTCCCTGTCCCTGTCTGTCCGGATCGATCAGATATCCCAGTTCCAGTTCCACGGCATCCGGAAATTCCCGGTGCTCGAGTCCTGCCCTGCCGATCAGTTCCCCAGAAGCTTTATCAAAAACCAGCCACATCCCATATCCATAGTATCCGTACATATTGGTAATATATGCCTGCTGATATTTTTTTTCTTTTTCCTTTGCAAACAATGGTTCAATAAATCCCGGAATCCTCTCTCCGTCTGCATCCAGGCGCCATGTTACCCCTTCTTTCTGATACAGTTTTTCCAGAGCGGAAGATCTTCCAGCGACAATTCCCGGATCACGCACCGTTTCGTGCGCGCAATCTCCCACGGCTGGCCATGGCATCTTTGAAAAATCCGCTCCAGAAATTCATCATCCACTTCCTCAAAACCTTCAATCACCATCCAGGCGCCCGCATAACTCTGTTCCGGAAATGCCGGATCTGCATAGGCAGCCACCGCCATATGCGCACGGACTGCCGCCTGAATCCCGGCATCTGTCGGCGTAATCAGGAGGACTTCCTCTGCATGAAGTTTCCACACAGCAAGCGCTTCTTCCGTTATGTTTTCCACCGGAAATACCGGAAAGTCTGTGGACAATTGCAGAGGATTCCATTCTTTCTGTTGATAGACCAGTGCCTTTAATTTCATCCTGTCAAAAAAGGCAGACTCTTTCGAATCTGCCTCTCCTTTCTAAATATTACACGGTTTCCGGTTCCGGATATTCTTCCCCGAAGGTATCCACAACAACTGTTTTCATCACCTGATCTTCCAGCGGACGATCACTGTAATCGGTAGCGGTCTCTGCAATGGCATCTACACATCCTGTCCCTCGATAATCTTGCCGAACGCTGCATATGCGCCATCCAGATGCGGAGCGTCTTTGTGCATGATAAAGAACTGGCTTCCTGCGGAATCCGGCATCATGGAACGTGCCATGGAAAGCACGCCTGCGGTGTGGCGCAGATCATTTTTGACACCATTCTGTGCAAATTCTCCCTTAATTCCATATCCAGGGCCGCCCATACCGGTTCCTTCCGGATCTCCTCCCTGAATCATGAATCCTTTGATAACACGGTGGAAAATCAGTCCGTCATAAAATCCCTTTTTTACCAGACTGATAAAGTTATTTACAGTATTTGGTGCAACTTCCGGATACAGCTCTGCCTTCATCACTTTGCCGTCCGCCATTGTAAATGTAACTACTGGATTTGCCATAATATTTGTTCCTCTTCTTTCTTATATAAATTTATTTATTCTTTGGTCAGTGCCTCAACAACTTTTGGAAATTCCATAAAATGAGAAGCCTTAACCAGTACGGTATCTCCTTCTTTTACATATGCCAGAAGTTCTTCCGTCATCTCTTCACGGGTTTTCTTATAATGTACCTCACACTCTGGATTTGCTTTTGCCTCGCTGGCATATTCCTCCGCAAGTGTACCCGCACAGAACAATGCATCAATCCCGGAAGCTGCAACTGCCTTTCCGATACTTCTGTGAAGTTCCTTTTCCTCTGCTCCAAGTTCGCCCATATCGCCAAGCACCGCAATCCGTCTGCCGACGTATGTGCCAGCACATCGATAGATGCTTTCATGGATACCGGATTTGCATTGTAACAGTCATCGATCACGGTCATTCCCTTTACATGCAGCAGATTGGTGCGCCCGGCAATGGTCTGCACAGATGCAATGCCCTGTGCAATCTCCCGGATGGAAAGTCCCAGCTGCAGTCCGACCGCAGTTCCTGCCAGCGCATTGTATACATTATGTTCACCCGGAATCGGAATCTTCGCATCGAAATCGCCCTGTGGCGTATGGATCTTTGCACACATTCCTTCGAGTCCATGATTTTCAATGTCTGTCGCATAAATATCTTTTTTGATATCAAATGCGGAATCCGCCCCCACTCCATAAAAAATTACCGGTTTTCCGTTTACCTCTTTTTTCGTAGAAAGCTTATCATCATCTCCATTTAAAATTACGGTTCCATCGACCTGCAGATGGTCAAACATTTCTGTCTTTGCCTGCAGAATTCCGTCTCTTGTACCAAGATTTTCCAGATGGCACAAACCAATATTTGTGATCACTCCGATATCCGGCCGTGCCATCGCTGCCAGACGGTGCATCTCTCCAAAATCGGAAATTCCCATTTCCAGTACCGCGACTTCGTGTTTTGCGCGAATCTTAAAAATAGTGAGCGGAAGTCCGATCTCATTGTTAAAGTTTCCCTCTGTCTTAAGCACTTTATACCGCTGTTCCAAAACGGAAGCTATCATTTCCTTGGTGCTTGTTTTTCCGACACTTCCCGTAATTCCAACCACTTTACAGGATAACTGTGTCCGGTAAAAAGCTGCAATTTTTTTCATCGCTTCTGTTGTGGAACTTACCAGAATATAGGGTCCCGTCTCTTCCGGCAGTGCATGATCCGAAAGCACTACCAGTGCTCCCTTTTCAAATACCTGCGGAATAAAATCATGACCATCCACACGTGCCCCTTTGATCGGAATAAACAGATAATCTTTTTGTACCTGGCGACTGTCGGTCACTGCTCCGGCAATTTCCTTCGTAACCAGGTCCCGGTCCCCGACAAACGTCCCCTCACATGCCGCTGCAATATTTTCAATTGTCATCCCCGGCATTTTATTTTCCAGTTCATTTTTATAAAAACATCCAAACATGATTATCCCTCATACTTTTTCATGGAAATGGCAATCAGTTTCTCGCAGAGCTCATTGAAATTGATTCCAATGACAGCAGCTTCCTGTGGCAGCAGACTTGTCGGTGTCATACCCGGCAGAGTGTTTGCTCCAGACAATACATATGATTATTTTCATCCAGCAGGAAATCCGAACGGGAATAGGTATCCAGTCCGATCACTTCGGCTACCTGCTCTGCATATTTACGCATCTGCGCAGAAACTTCTTCTGGCAGATCTGCCGGACAGGTCTCTACCGCACTGCCTGCTTTGTATTTATTCTTGTAATCGTAGAAGCCCTGAATCGGCGCAATCTCAATAACTGGAAGTGCCTTTCCTTCAATCACACCAACCGAGAATTCACGTCCCTTGACATATTCCTCAATGACCAGCTCATCTTCCAGTGAAACGCTTACATCGAGTGCTTTCTTAAACTCTGCTGCATCTCTGACAATCGTCACACCGATACTGGACCTCCGCAGCATGGCTTTACGACGCACGGAAGTGTCAGCGGAAGCTTTGTCACATCATCCTCACGATTCTCTTTTTTCATGGCAATGCCTCTCGGTGCAGGAATTCCCGCACTTGCAAACAGCTGTTTTGCCATACCTTTATTCATGGCAATCGCGCTGCTCAAATAATCACTTCCGGTATATTTTACACCAAGCAGATCAAAAGCTGCCTGCAGCTTTCCGTTCTCTCCGTTTTCTCCGTGCAGTGCCATAAACACGATATCTGCCATCTGGCACATACGGATTACATTCGGTCCGAAAAAGCATGGGGACTGATCCTTTCTGGAAGCTTTTACGGCTGCCAGATCCGGTGCTACCTCCGGGATGTCATCTACTTTTACGCTGATTTCATCCGCACGGTCAAAAATTCCGTCCAGATTTTCCTCTTTATCACTGTAACCCATGAACACATCCAGCAAGATCACCCGGTGTCCATTTTCTTTTAATGCAGAAGCAACCATGCTTCCTGTCTTAAATGACACATCCCGCTCTGTGCTGAGCCCACCTGCTAATACTATGATATCCATGATCTGTTTTCCTCTTTTCCATTAATAATAATCCTTCGGATACCGGAACCTTTTTATTTTCCGGCATCAGACCTTTTGTATCATTATATACGTTTGCCCCTGACTAACACAAGATATTATTTTCTTTTAGACACTTTTTTAACAATATCCAGCACTTCTTGTACAGAAAAAAGAGACTGCTCAGCACTACAGTCTCCTTTTGCACAAACTCCGGTAGGATTCCCCCTTTATTCTATTGCTGCCGGCAAAGCCGCTGCCCTGCGATTCTGTTCCATTTTCCGCACCAGCTCTGCCATGTATTCGAAAAACTTTCTCTCCAGATAGTTTTTCTCTGTGAGATAACTCCCATATTGATACAAAACATTTTTTAATTCTTCGGTTTCCGATAACTCCACTTCAAAAATAAACTGCCTTAACAGCTGCATGCGCTCGTCCTCTATGGAAAGAAGCCAGCTGGCAACCAGTTCTAAAAAATCTTCCCGCTCTATGAGGAACTGCACGTAGCGCCCAATTTTATTTTCTGTATAAATTTTCTTCTTCTCCTTTTTCTTTTGTTTTCCTACCCGAATTTGTATCAAAAACCAACCCCCAATGTCAGTTTCTATATGTAATCATATCTTATTACATATTTGATGTAAAGACGCGATTCGCGTATGCTTTTTACACAAATTATTACTGTATAAATAATGCATTTTACACAAAAAAAGGGCATCCAATGGATGCCTCCGGTTTCTATGAACTAGCACTCCGGCTCGATCAGACCAAATGTATTTCCTTTTCTCTTGTATACGACATTGACCTCGTCTGTCTCTGCATTGCGGAATACGAAGAAATCGTGTCCGGTCAGTTCCATCTGCACACATGCATCCTCCGGATACATTGGCTTCATACCAAATCTCTTGGTACGCACGATCTTGATCTCCTCATCCTCATCTGCATCGCTGTCGATAAATGCTTCGTTGAAATTGTCTGCTACATTCATCTTCTTGGACGCAAGTTTGGTACGATATTTTCTAAGCTGACGCTCGATAACCTCCTCAACCAAGTCGATAGATACATACATATCATTGCTGCTCTGCTCTGAACGAATCACATGTCCCTTAATCGGAATCGTTACCTCAATCTTCTGGCGCTCCTTCTCCACGCTTAATGTAACAAATACATTGGTATCCGGTGCGAAAAACTTCTCCAGTTTGGAAAGCTTCTCCTCTACCGCTGCCTTTAATCCCTCTGTCAGTTCGATATTTCTTCCGGTAATTGTAATTCTCATGATGCCCAACCCCTTTGCTGTGTATTGATACAAGAAGTATCATGGTTTCATTATATCATAAGTACCAAAAAAGCAACGAGTTTTATAAAATTTTATGCATATTTTATATTTTTATTGCAAATATCCATCCTTAACGATATCTGAAAGCTTCTCTGTCGGAACCGAAAATTCTACCAGCCCATATATCCAGGAGCCACCTCATACTTATCAAAGACAAACGTTAACTCTCCATTGTCGCTGATATAAAAATTCGCATCATCCTTAATCTGCTTAAAATCCCATTCCGGTTGATCATCGTCCAGAAAATATGTCTTACTGCTGTCCTTTTTCATCTGGGCACGCATCTGTCTTTTATACTGTCAGAAATACGCTTTTTATAATCACTTCCCTCGTGGAATAAATCTTTCAGTGTAATCATCTTTCCGGTCTTTTTGTCAATATTGTATATCTTTGTAAAACTGTCCGAACCTCCCATGGCAATAACCGTATCCACGCGAAGACTAAACAGCCGCTCATTGTTTGTGACAATCCGGTAATCCGAAGTGATTTCCTCATGTCCTTCCTCTCCGTCACTGACAGCTGCCACATCTTTCTTGTACCTCTGAATGATTTTGTCCAGATATCCGGATACCGCTGCATTTAACTCCTTTGATTCTCTTGTCAGTGGTTTTCCATCTGTTCCGATGACTTTTACTTCCGGCACCCTGACCGTTGCTTCCATCTGCTTTTTTTCCTGCTTATCCGAATACGTGGTAAAATTCACGATTTTAACAATCGCACCAAGTACCGGCACCTGTTCCATTGCATTAGCCACTGTTGGACTGACATTGACACTGATGACCAGCACTGCAACTGCTGCCGCCACTGCTTCTGCCACGCGGACAAACGGAAGCAGATGACCTTTCTTTTGATTCCGTTCACTTTTTCCGGCAAACGCTTTGCCGGATTCTTTTTTTTTCTCCACACGCATCCTTTTTGCCGCGTTCCATGCTTTGCAGCACACGTTCTTTTAATTCCGCCGGCACCTGAATGTTATCATATGCCTCTTTGATATCATCTAATCTGCTCATACCATCTCCGCCTCCACTTTTCCCCTTAATTTTTTCAGGCCGCGATAAAGCATTGATTTCACCGTATTCGGATTTTCATGCAGACAATCCGCAATTTCGCGGATTGTCCACTCTTCAAAAACTTTCAGCATGATCACCTTACGCTCTTTTTCCTCGAGCGTATCAAGCGCAACCATGATATCCGTGTCCTCATAGCGATCCTCCTGTCCTTCCTCCTGAACCTGATCATCGCTCACGAACCTTGACTGACGCCGGGTTGCATCTACCGCCGTGTTAATCACAATACGCCACAGCCATGTTTTGATATATTTTTTCTCTTTGATCTGACTGGCATTTTTCATGGCTTTGTATACGCTCTCCTGCACAACGTCCATAGCGTCCTGCTCATTTTTCACGTATGAAAATGCAAGCCGGTAAAGCTTTTCATAAGAAGCCAGAATTTCCTGTTCGACAGCTTTGCTTATATCCGGATATTTCATGCTCTCTTTTGCCCCTTTCTGTTTATTAGACGTTCGGATGCCCGGAAAAGTTTCAGATTATCTTCTTAAATTACAAATTAAAGTGCAAAAATGCTTTACCAATTTACACACATATGTTTTAATAAAATAAATCTATATGGAAGGGGTGTTTTTTATATCATTTTATGAAACTATGCTTTTGCAACAGAAACAGCTGCAGCAAAAGCTGACAGACATTCAAAAACAGTTACAACAGCTTCCCGAAGGGAAACTGATCTGCACCAGATGTGGTAATCGAACCAAATGGTATCGCAGTGATGGGCATACCAAAACCTATATTCCCAAAGACCAGAAACCTTATGCCTCTCAGCTTGCTATCCGACGTTATCTTCTGGAAAAGCAAAAGGAATATCAAACTAATTTAGATGCTTTAGCTTATTATTTCCGTCATGACAGTTATAACAGTGGCAAAGCAGAACAATTACTCACTTATGATAGTGCTTATCATTCACTGCTGGCAGAACATTTTCAGCCAGTATCCCAGGAACTTCAAACCTGGGAATCATCTCCATATAACAAAAACAAAAA
>ENA-OQCE01000247-OQCE01000247.1-human-gut-metagenome-genome-assembly--contig:-NODE-247-length-26209-cov-11.931639_pt1 | contig 26209 bp, 36 predicted proteins | sample MGYA00242495_ERZ504572 | MGnify/ENA primary metagenome ERZ504572 (study PRJEB26092, sample SAMD00036228) | human gut metagenome | host: Homo sapiens | study: EMG produced TPA metagenomics assembly of... | reverse complement strand
CGGACCCTAGACCGTCCTTGGGCTTGTGGATACCCGGGGTATCGACAAAGACCAGCTGGTAGCCGGGGCGGTTGACGACGGCGCGCATGCGGGCGGCGGCGGGTCGCTGGGCCACCGGCGAGGTGATGGCGACCTTTTTGCCATAGCAGGCGTTGAGCAGCGTTGACTTACCGGCGTTGGGGCGGCCGACCAAGGCCACGAAGCCACTGCGGAAACCGGCTCAACGTCGCCAAAGCCCGCGAGGCTGTCGTCCTCATCGCACAGGCGTCGAGCTCCTCGTCGCTCATGCCCTCAAACGGGTCGAACTCCTCGACTTCCTCATAGGCCTCGGTCGCCTTAGCATCCGGGGACTCGTCGTCCAAAATCTCATCGGTAGACTGCATATTGTCGGACATGGGAATCCCTTTCTAAATAAAGCCGAGCGCGTGGGCAAATACCAGCACGCCCACAATCGCGGCGGTGATGGAAAGAACGTATACAGAGGCGGCGGCGATGTCCTTGGCGCGTTTTGCCAGCGGATGGAGCTCCTGGGTCGCCAGATCGACAATGGCCTCCATGGCGGTATTGCACAGCTCGCCGTGAATCACCAGCCGCAGCAGATGATAATCGTGGCCCACTCGGCAATGTCGAGCCCCACGATGCAGCCGGCAATGACGGTGCACACGCCCGCCACGAGCATGACCTTAATGTTGCGCTCGGTCTTGACGGCGGTGACGAAGCCCTCCATGGCGTAGGAGAACGACTTTAAAAAGGACGGATGGTCCTTGTTCGATCCGGGAATCATAAACGGCTCCTAGTCGTGGGCATGATTGGTGATGGGGCCGACGTGAACCAGTTTGGGATCCTCGCCGCGCTCGAGCGCCAGATCGCGCAGGATAGCGTCCTCGCGGGCCTCCATAACCTCGGCCTCGTCGTCCTCGATGTGGTCATAGCCCAGCAGGTGCAGCATGCCGTGAACGAGCATCAGACGGCACTCGTCAGCGGGGCTATTGCCAAAACCGGGGGCCTGACGGGCAATAACCTGCGGGGCCAAGATGATATCGCCGAGCTCGAGCGTCTCATCGGCGGGAATGTCATCGTCAAAGGCCGAATCGCACTCAAACGAGAGCACATCGGTGGTGCGGTCGATACCGCGCCACTCGTGGTTGAGCTCGTGCATCTCGTCCTCGTCGACATACGAAAGGGAAATCTCGACTTCACGCTCAACGCCCTCGGCGGCAAGCACGACCTCGCAGATGTGCTCCACCTCCTGAGCATCGAGCAGCGTATCGAGCTCGGCATCGTTGCTGATCAATACACTCAACGGGACTCCTTTCGGTCGCGTGAGCGTTGCTCACGCACGTCATCATAAGCATCATATGCCTCAACGATACAACCCACTAGGGCATGACGCACCACGTCGGCACGCTCGAGGTGAGAAAATGCCACATCGTCGACACGGCCCAAAATCTTCTCGACATCCGCCAAGCCACCACGACGACCCACCAGGTCGCGCTGGCTGAGGTCGCCGGTAATCACGAACTTGGAGTTGAATCCAAGGCGTGTCAGGAACATCTTCATCTGCTCGGGCGTGGTATTTTGCGCCTCGTCGAGCACCACGAAAGCATCGCTCAGCGTACGACCGCGCATGTAGGCGAGCGGGGCGATCTCGATCACGCCGCGCTCCATAAGCTCATCGGTGCGCTCACGATCCATCATGTCAAAAAGGGCATCGTAGAGCGGGCGCATGTACGGATCGATCTTTTCCTCGAGGGTGCCGGGCAAAAAGCCCAGGTTCTCCCCTGCTTCGACAACCGGACGCGTCAAGATCAAACGGCCCACCTCATGGCGCTTGAGCGCGGCAACGGCGAGCGCCATGGCCAGATAGGTCTTACCGGTACCGGCAGGACCCAAGCCAAAGGTGATGGTATGCGAGCGAATGGCATCCACATAGCGCTTTTGCCCAAGCGTCTTGGGACGAATGACGCGACCGCGATACGAAAGCAGCACGTCATCGCGAAGCGATGTGCCTCATGCTCGCCGTCGCGCAAGACGGCCAGGCAACGCGAGACATCGTCGGCAGACAGGGTACGACCGGCCGCCGCCTCGCGAAAAGCATGTTCGAAAAAGCGAGCCACGAGCTCGACCTCGTCCGGGTCGCCGCTCACGGAGATCCTATCGCCACGGGCGACCACGTGAGCGCGAACCAAGCTCTCGAGCGCACGAAGGACGCCGTCGCCGGCGCCCAAAACACGCGAGGGATCAACTCCCTCGGGAACGGTAAGTCTAATCTTCGAGGCTTCCATGGACCTCCCTGCGCGCATGGACCAAGCCGGAATCATCGACTCCGATGATAGCAACATCGAGCAGGCACGGGGCTGTAAGTCCACAGGTATCGTCAAGACGGGCATGATGGAACGAACCGAGCGTCAGGTTGTCACCATACTCGAGCACGGCGCGCTCAACGGTGCCCACGCGACGACGAGCGTCGGCGATAGCGAGCTCCTGCGCCGCGTCTCGCATACGGCGGCTGCGCTCGGCCATAACCTCGGGCGGCACCTGGTCGGGCATGTCGGCAGCAAGGTACCGGGACGCTTACTGTAGCGGAACACGTGCATACGCGAGAACCCCACGCGGCGGCACAGCGCCAGCGACTCCTCGAACTCCTCGTCCGTCTCACCAGGAAAACCGACGATGACGTCGCACGAAAGAGACGCCTGCGGCAGGATGGCGCGAATCATGCGCACCGTGTCCTCAAAGGCCTCGGCACTATAGGGACGACCCATGCGATGCAGCGTCGCCGTACAGCCGGACTGTACGGGCAGGTGCAAAAACGGGGCAATACGCTGCGGATAGCGCGCCATAACCTTAAGCAGGCGCTCAGAGATATCCATGGGTTCGACCGAGGAAATGCGCACATGCGCAATAGTCGTGCGCTCCATGATGGCCTCGAGCAGCTCATCGATTTCGACATGCTCGTCGGTCGCGCTCTTGCCATCGTAGGCACCCAGGTTCACACCGGTCAGCACCACCTCGGGCACGCCGGCCTCCTGGGCCTCGCGAACTTGCTCAAGCACGGACTCGACGGGCACGGAACGCTCGGGACCGCGGGCCTTCCACACGATGCAATAGGTGCAACGGTGGTTGCAGCCATCCTGGATCTTCACACCCAGACGCGAGCGACCCAGAGCGTCGACCACATCGCTGTCGCTGCAGGCGGCCACACTATCGGATTCGACACCCAGCACATCGCAGACACGTTCGGCGACATCGATCTTAGACGGCTCGGCAATCACGCGATCCGAAAGCTCCAACAGCTCCTCGGGATGCAAATTGACCACGCATCCGGTCACGACTACATAGGCTCATTTGGATGGGCCAGCGCATGACGGACGGCCTTACGGGTCTTGGCCTCGGCCTCGCCCGTAACGGCACAGGTGTTAATGACGATCAGGTCGGCATCCTGGGGCTCCACCATAGCAAAACCCAGGCGCATAAGATCGGCAGTGATACGGTCAGACTCAACCCGGTTGACACGGCAGCCGAGGTTGACGACGGAAATATGGGGTGCGAGCACGCGGGCTCCTTAATCGAGGATATCGTCGAGGGCACTCTTGATACGGTCGGTCACCGACTTCTTACCGGAAGCGACGTCATCGCCCATCTCATCGGCAAAAGCACGGAGCAGCTCGCGCTGCTTATTGGAAAGATTGGTGGGAACGACCACGCGCAGTTGCACGATCAAGCGGCCACGCGAACCGCCACCGCCAATGCGCGGCATGCCGTAATTATTGACGCTCACGGTGTCGCCGTACTGGGCGCCGGCGGGGACGCACACCTTAACGACCTCGTCGGGCATAATGCCCTCGACATCGATCTCGCAGCCGAGCGCAGCCTGCGCAATCGAGATATCGCTCACCAGGTACAGGTCTCACCGTTGCGCTTAAAGCGCTCATGGTCGGCAACGCGCACGTTGACAATCAAGTCGCCCGAAGCTCGCCGCGAAGACCGGCCTCGCCAAAGCCGCTCACACGCAGCTGTCGACCGGTCGAAACGCCGGCGGGAATATCGATGTCAATCTTTTCATGCGAAGGCGTGCGGCCCTGACCATCGCAGGTCTCGCAGGGATGGTCGATAACCGTGCCCTCGCCATGGCAGTCGGGGCAAGGCGAGGAAGACTGAACCTGGCCCAAAAACGATCGCTGAACCGTCGTGACATAGCCCGTGCCGTGGCAGCGGCCGCACTGCTTTTCCTGTGCGCCCTCTGCCCTACCGGTGCCATTGCAGTCCTCGCAAGGAGCAAAGCGGTCATAGCTGATTGTCTTTTTGCAGCCGAGCGCCGCCTCCTCGAGCGTCACCGAAAGCGAGATGGCCATGTCACGACCGCGACGACGCTCGTGACGGCTGCGGGCGCCACCGCCGGCACCGCCGCCAAAAAACGACGAGAACAAGTCGTCCATGCCCATACCACCAAAGATATCGTTGATATCGACGTAGCCCGAACCACCAGGGCCGTCGGCAGTGCCGTAACGGTCGTAGTTAGCACGCTTCTGCTCATCGGAAAGAACGGAATAGGCCTCGTTGAGCTCCTTGAACTTGGCCTCGGCCTCGGGGTCGTCCGAAACGTCCGGGTGTACGGTACGGGCCTTCTTTAGAAACGCGCGCTTAATCGTCCGCGCGTCGGCATCCTTGTCGACGCCAAGTACCTCGTAGTAATCCCTATTTTCCGACACGACCGAATCCTTCCGACTTTCATTATTGTCACAGTGCGTCCTATACCCAAGCTGGGCCAACCGCAAACAGAGGGTTTGATGTTATTGCATTCCGTAAGGCGAAAGCATGGCCCGTTGCGAGCAGCTCGCGAACCAAACCGACACGAGCGCGAACATGAAGCCATTGGCAAAACCGTTGGCAAACTGCATCGCACCGCGCTTCCACCACAGCAGGCTGCGATGAAGCACGCCGTCCGAAAGCACCATGAACAGGCCCATGGTAAACGGAATAAAGCACATCACAGCAAAGGCCGAGAACACGCCCGAGATGGCCGAGAGTACCAAAAACGGCGCCACGATGCCCATCAGGTAAAAACCGGTACGAGCTTTGCCTTCCAAGCGCTCGGACTCGACATGGGCACGGCCGACTAGATCACCGCCAGCGGCACCGTTAGTGCCGGCGTGACCCATGCCGCTAATGCGGACCTCGTCGCCATCGTGCGTGCCGGCAGGAAACTCAATCGTCTGCTCGGAGGTTACGCGAGTACGACCGCTGCCACCGCAATCGGGGCAGGGGTCGGCCACGACCTTACCGGAACCGCCGCACTCGGGGCAGACCGACTGGAACGTGCCCGCACCAAACAGGAAGGACAAGTCGACGTCGATGTGCCCGCGGCCACCGCAGCTCGGGCAGGTATGGGCATGCTCGGAGGAGACAGAACCCGAGCCGCCGCAGTGACCACAGGTATCGAAGCGCGTATAGCGGACGGTCTTGCGGGCACCGTCCTTGGCCTCCTTGGCGTCCAGTTTGATATCGACGACCACGTTGGCGCCGTTCTCGGGATTGTAGGCAGCCTGGCCGCGACGCTGCTGGCCCCAGGCACCGCCAAAAGGAAAGCCGCCCTCAAAGGGATTGCCATAGCCCGTGTTGCCGGCATAGCCGCCACCATAGGGCGAAGCCGTAGGGGCACCGGCAAAGGGATTGCCAGAACGCATGGCATCGTAGCGCGCACGTTTTTGCTCATCCGAAAGCACGGCGTAGGCCTCGGAAACCTCTTTAAACTTTTCCTCGGCATCCGGCTCTTTGTTGACGTCCGGATGGAGCTTACGGGCCTTTTGCTGGAAGGCCTTTTGAATATCACGCGAGGTGGCGTCCTTGGAGACACCTAGAATCTCGTAGTAATCTTTTTCGTTCATCGTCGCCATGCGCGGCAACCTCCTGCTCACAGCAGCGTATATATTCCGGTAATTCTACCCGAGCGGCCTAAGCTAGATCCCAAAACAGCTCGAACAGAACATTTCCATCGAGCCAGCCCAGGTGTGTCGGTGCTAAACGAGCTCGAACATGGCCCGCGACGACATCTGCCGAAGTAAAGGGTCCCTCATGGACCCCGAGCGTCTCGGGCACCCAAGTGGCAAGACCCAATTCGAGCGCGCGATCACAAGCGGCTGTCAGCTCATCGGCCGGGATGACACGAGCCGCGCGAACCAACAGGTCGGACGCAATACCGCGCGTCATGCGACAAGCGAGCATCAGGTCTTCGGCCGCAGCCTCTCGCTGCGACAGGTATTCGGCCTCAAACGACGTCGCGTCATCGTCGCGCTGAACCAAACGCACACGGTACGCGTCGCCTCGAGCAGACACGCCGGGGAACAAACCTGCAAGACGGTCGAAATCCCCAGTATCAAGCATACCGGCGGCAGAACGGCCCAGGCCCAGGTAGCCCCGTCCGGTCCAGTAGGCAATGTTATGGGCGCACTCATGGCCGTCGAGCGCGTAGCTCGCCACCTCATACGGATGATAGCCGGCCGCACCCAGGCGCTCACGCGCCGCGTCCATGCACGAAGCCTGAAAATCCTCATCGGGCTCGAGCGACTCGTCACGGCACGCCATGCGGTAAAGGGGCGTCCCCTCCTCGAGCGTGAGCGGGTAGACCGACACATGATGAGGCGCCGCCGCCAACACGCCATCGAGCGTGCTCCGCCAGTTTGCGGCCGTCTGCCCGGGAAGGCCGCACATCAGGTCGCACGACACATCGAGGCCAGCGTCCTTCACCGTCGCGATAGCCGCAAGTGCGCGATTAGCATCGTGAATGCGGCCAATAGCAGCCAGCTCGGTATTGTCGAGGGTTTGCACGCCCAGAGAGATGCGCGTGACACCCGCCTCGGCAAGCGCGGTGGCGAGCTCAGCGGTCAGGGACTCAGGATTGGCTTCGCAAGTAAATTCAAAGGGTTTGCACCACATGGAGATACGCCGGGCAAGTTCCACCAGGCGCTCCCCTGCCAGCGATGGCGTGCCGCCGCCAGTATAGACCGTGCAGACCTGCGCAAGCGCCCCGGCGTCGCCAAAGGAATCGAGGCGCGCATACAACTGCTCAAAATAGGAATCAAGCGCGGCATCCAAATCATACGCAGCAAAGCTGCGCGAGTCAAAGTCGCAGTACCGGCACTTTTGAGCGCAAAACGGCACGTGCACGTACAGCGCGGTAACGGCCACCGTTAGGCCTCCAGCGGATGAGCAGGCACCGACTCGCCGGCGGCAAGCGCGGCCTCGCAGGCCACCACGTCGCGCTCGATATCATCGACCAGCGCCATAAACTCCTCGTACGTAGAGCAACGCACCACCTGAGCGCGCCAGGCGGCGGCATGGGGCATACCCTTTAAGTACCAGCTTGCGTACGTGCGAGCACGCGACATGAGCGGCAGAAGCTCGTGCGTCAACGTCAGGTGCTCGCGCAGAGCCTCCAGGCGCTCGACCGAGGAGCGAGAAGGAACCGGCGTGCCATCGAGTGCAAGGGCTCGGGCATCGCCGAACACCCACGGATTGCCGTAGATGCCGCGCGCGATAAACACCGCGCTGGCACCCGAGCCGTGCAGATGCTCAGCAGCGTCCTCGGCCGAGAACACATCGCCCGAACCAATCACGGGAATCTCGACAGCGTCGGCAACCTCATCGACGACAGACCAATCGGCCTGGCCCGTGTAGAGCTGCGTGGCGCAACGACCATGCACGGCGACTGCGGCAGCCCCTGCACTCTCAAGCATCTGGCACATGTCGCGGCATTGCGGTCCTCGGCATAAAAGCCTTGCGAATCTTGACGGTCACGGCACGTGCGCCGCGCCCACCGTGGCCTCGACGATCTTCTCGGCCAGGTCGGGCGTGCGCATGAGCGCCGAGCCCTCGCCCTTGGTAACGACCTTGCGGGCGGGACATGCCATGTTGATATCGATGAGCGACAGGCGATCGCCCACACGTTCCTCGACGGCAGCGACGGCGCTCGCAAACTGATCGGGTTTGGAGCCAAAGAGCTGCACGCAAATCTGCTGCTCCTCGTCGGCCGGTAGCACCAGGCGCCACGTCTTATTGCTGGCATAGGCAAGGCCCGCCACGCTCACCATCTCGCTGTAGGCAAGGTTGGCACCGCGGCGGCGGCACATGATACGGTAGGCAGGGTCGGTCACGCCCGCCATGGGAGCCATAAGGAACGGCTGCTCGGCATAGGCGCCCAGCAGCCGCTTGCTGTATTCAGAAAGCGCCATAGACCTACTCGTCCACCTTGAGGATCGCCATAAAGGCCTCCTGCGGGACCTCGACCGATCCGATGGCCTTCATGCGCTTCTTGCCCTCTTTCTGCTTCTCGAGCAGCTTGCGCTTACGCGAGATATCGCCGCCGTAGCACTTAGCAAGAACGTCCTTGCGACGCGCCTTGACGGTGGAACGGGCGATGATCTTGTTGCCGATAGCACCCTGGATGGGCACCTCGAACAGCTGACGCGGGATGATCTCCTTGAGCTTGTCGCACAGGCCACGGGCCAGGCCATATGCCTTGTCCTTATGGACGATAAACGAAAGCGCGTCCACCTCGTCGCCCGAAAGCAGGATGTCGAGCTTGACGAGCTCAGAGGGGCGATATTCGTTGAACTCATAGTCGAGCGAGGCGTAACCCTTGGTGCGGCTCTTGAGCTGATCGAAGAAGTCCAAGATGAGCTCAGCGAGCGGCATATCGAAGCGCATCTCGACCGATTTGCTCGTCAGGTGGATCATGTCGGTTGTGACGCCGCGGTGCTCGATGGCGAGCTGCATGACGGCACCCGTGTACTCAGGCGGGCAGATGATCTTTGCCTTGAGGTAGGGTTCCTCGATACGTTCGATGCGCGTGGCCTCGGGAAGGTCCTGCGGACTGCGGACATCGATCATTTCGCCGTCGGTCTTGTAGACGTGATAGTCGACCGAGGGACTCGTGGCAATGAGGTCCAGGTTGAACTCGCGCTCCAGGCGTTCCTTGACGACTTCCATGTGCAGCAGGCCCAGGAAGCCCACGCGGAAGCCGAAACCGAGCGCCACCGACGTCTCGGGCTCCCACACCAACGACGGGTCGTTGACGTGCAGCTTATCGAGGGCGTCACGCAGGTTCTCGTAGTCCTTGTTGTCGATCGGGAACAGGCCCGTGTAGACCATGGGCTTGGCCTCGCGGTAGCCCGGCAGAGGCTCGGGGCAGGGGTTCGAAGCCCACGTAAGGGTATCGCCCACGCGCACAGCCTCGGGGTCCTTCAGACCCGTGACCACATAGCCAACCTCGCCGACGGTCAGCGCGTCGACCGGGGTCTCGGCAGGACGCTTGACGCCCACGCCGTCGACCAAAAAGTCACCCTTGGCCTGCATCATAAGCAGAGTATCGCCCTTTTTGATGGAACCATCGAAGACGCGCACCGTAGCCACCACACCGCGATACTCGTCAAAGTACGAATCCAAAATGAGCGCTTTGAGCGGAGCGTTTGCATCGCCCTTAGGCGGCGAAATCAAAAAGACGATGGACTCCAGCAGATCGTGAATGCCCTCGCCGGTCTTGCCCGAGACGCACACGGCATCATCGGCGGGAATCGCCAGGTCGTCCTCGATCTCGGTCTTAACCTCGTCGGGATGGGCCGAGGGCAGGTCGATCTTGTTGATGGCGGGCACAATGTCCAGATTGGCGTTCATGGCGAGCGTCGCGTTGGAAACGGTCTGCGCCTCGACGCCTGCGTGGCGTCGACAACGAGTACCGCGCCCTCACAGGCTGCCAGCGAGCGCGAGACCTCATAGGTAAAGTCAACGTGGCCCGGCGTATCGATCAGATTGAACTGATACGTCTCACCATCGTCGGCGTCATAGGAAACGCGGACGGCATTGGACTTGATCGTAATGCCGCGCTCGCGCTCGATATCCATGGTGTCGAGCAGCTGCGACTCCATGTCGCGTTCGTCGACGGTATGGGTGAGCTCGAGGATGCGGTCGCTGATCGTGGACTTGCCATGGTCGATATGCGCAACGATCGAGAAGTTGCGGATGTGGGAAATGTCAATTGAAGTATTCATGCGGACTATCTTACCCGAGCGGTACAAAAATGGAGCCTGTTCCATAAAACAGGCTCCATTTATGCGCGTAATCTGTGTGGTGTGAAATTTACAACTTAGGCGTTGATGCTGTTCACGAGCTTGGCAAGACCGGACTTGCGGTTGGAAGCCTGGTTCTTGTGGATAACATGCTTGGCGGCAGCCATGTCGAGACGCTTGGTGACGGTCTTGAGGCAGCCTGGGCCTTCTCGGCGTCGCCCTCGGCGACGGCGGACTGGACGTGCTTGGTCAGCGTCTTGAGCTCGGACTTGACAGCCTTGTTACGCATGCGAGCTGCCTCATTGGTGCGGATACGCTTCTTCTGAGACTTGATGTTTGCCACTTCTGGAGTTCCTTTCGAGTTCCTTGCAAAAAATGTATGACACCTCTGAGACACGGTGAGGTCATGCAAGCGCCTACTATAGCACGCTCCCTCTCAAAGGGATAGAACGAATTTGTCAAATAGGCAGGTATCATCACGATTTTCTCAAGATGTTCGTAATCCAGAGCAAAAGCGCCGTCTGAGAATCGGCCGAACCCTTGAGCGCGAGCTCCACATCGACCGCACCCTCGAGCGCTGCGATGAGCTCTGCCATCGAAAAGCGACGTGCCCAGGTCAGGTGATTCTTGACCTGCCAGGACTGGAGCTTGAGCGTTGCGGCCAGCTCGCGACCCTGCCCACGCGCGTCGAGCGCCTTGGCGACGATAAGCTCGCGAATGCGACCGCACAGCAATGTGTAAGTCCACACGTAGCTCTTGGAGGGCAGGAGCTTAAAGAGCTCGAGCGAACGCCGCATATCGCGAGCCGAGACGGCGTTGAGGAAGTCCCAGGGTTGGACCTCGGCCGTACGAACAATCCAGCGCTCAACATCGGCAAGTTCAATCTGAGGCGACTCGACCATCTGGCAAGCTTAGCCAAGTCGTTATCGAGCATGCGCGTGTTTTCGCCCGAACGCGAGACGAGCTCCTCGGCGGCCGCCGTCGAAATCGACTTACCGCGCTGCGTCGCCATCTGCTGAACACGGCGCGGCAGTTCCCAGCGCTTGGTACCCGAGCAATCGACGATAGCCTTCTTGTCGATCTTGGCGATTGCCTTATACAGGCGCGTATTCTTGGCAAGTGAGTCGGCGATGATGAGGCAGACCGTTGTGGGGCTGGGACTCGCCAGATACCCAACGAGCGGCTCCGAGACCGCCTTGGCGAGCTTTGAGCAGCCATCGAGGATTACCAGACGAAACTCACTGCCCATCGGAAAGGTGTTAAGCGATCCGATAATGGACTCGATATCGGGGTCCTTGGTCATGTCTCGCTCGTCGAGGTTGAACTCGACCATACCCGATTTTTCCAGACGCGCTTTCATACGCGAGACGGCGTGGTCGCGCTTAACTCCGTCGGTACCGACGATCAGATATGCCGGCAGCAAACCGGTTTCGGACATTGCGCCCCCCCTCCCGCAGGCCTTCGTATTCGTTCCGTGCCATTCTAGCCCAGAGGCCCACCACACGCCAACGACGTCGTCACGGTCGCTGGCATCGCATCGCAAAGCAATTCGCAGTCGGTGTGACGGTAATGTCGCCGTGTTCGATGGTACACGCGAACACACCACCCGCTTCCTTAACGGCATCGATACAGGCATCGGACGGATGGCCGTATCGATTCCCCTCACCGGCGCTTGCGAGGGAAAGCTCGGGCTTCAGGACGTCCAGCAACTCGCCATCGACTGAAACCTTGGAGCCGTGATGCCCAAGTTTAAGGACATCGATATCCCCCACCTCCTGCACGAATTCCCGCTCTTGGTCGAGCTCGGCATCACCGGTGAGAAGTATTCGCAGGCCCTTGCCTTCCTGAACATAAGAGAGCAGCAGGACAAGCGAGTCCTCATTTCCCTCGCCATCCACGAACTCGAATGGCCACATCACGCGAGCGCAAAATAAGCCGATGTCGACCGTATCCCCACGGCGCACCTGCCGATACTCCACGCCAGGTCGGTTCAATACCTCGGCAGGAGCATCCTCCAGCGCATCCGCCGCCACGGCAATCGTTCCGACCGAAAACTGTTCGAGCACGGCAGGCAAACCACCCCAGTGGTCCTCATCCCAATGCGTCACAAAAACGGCATCGATATGGTGCACGTTATTGCGAACCAACGCCGCAACCACACGCTCGTCGAGCCCGCAGTCGACGAGAGCTACTGCGCCGCCTTGGCGGATAAGAATCGCATCGGCCTGGCCCACATCGAGCACCGTCACCGAAGGCGGAGCGAATCGATCCCAATAGACGTACGGAATCGCAGCCAAGAGCATCAGGCATGCAAGCCCCGCCGCCATAGGACGTGCACGGGGACGCGGCCACCAGACCAGCAGAACCGCCAGAAAACACGGCACTAGGTAAATCCACATGCTATCGGGCGGCACGCTCACGTATGCACCCGGCACGGCGGCAAACAGCTGCTCGAAGAACAGCGCGCAACGGGCGGCAATCATGGGCACAACGAGCGCCCAAGTCCGCAACGGTCCCACGAGCGAAAAGGGAGCCAGCACGATCGACACAGCGAGCAGTACGCTCACCACCGGACCGATGACCGCATTTGCCAACGGAGCAATGAGCGAGAATGTACCGAAGGCAGGAATGGTAATGGGAAGTGTCGCCAGTTGTGAGCACAGCGTGACGGAAAGCACGCTGGCAAAGCCTGATGGCACACCTAGCTCACCCAAAGCGTAGGTCGCATAGGGACAAAAGCACAGAATGGCTAAGACGCTGGCACACGAGAGTTGAAAGCCCATCTCGAACAGCACCGTCGGCCGCAGTAGCACAAAGATGGACATGGTTACGAAGAGTGCCGAAAGGCCGTGCCGACGACGCCCCGCGCCGTTTACGACAAGCGTCACGAACACCATGCAGCACGCACGCACGGCCGAGGGAGACGCCCCCGTAAAGGCAGCATAGCCGACAAGCGTTATCGCCAATATCGCCCGCTGAAGACCACGTGAGCACCGAGTCTTTTGCAATACACCCTCGATTACAAACCCCACGATAGCCAAATGGCTGCCCGAGACGGCGATAAGATGCGCCGTTCCCGTCACCGAAAACCAGTCGCCCGCCGGCTGGGCGCGCAGCTCGGCCGAACGACCGCAGGCGACACCGGCTATGAGCGCCCGCGCCGGGTCGGTCGCAGGCGCGATGGACGCAAGCAGCCCATTTCTCAGCCGAAGCAGCGGCACCGGAGAGCCTCATCGACCGACACGACTCGAACGGCTTTAGCCTTGCGCACCTCGCCTCGGAGCACGCGCGATCGTCCATATGCATCGTTCTCAAAACGTGAAACGCGACCGATAACACGCACGTGCGCCCCGACCTTGAGCTCACGATCACACGATAGGCGAACCGTTGCCAAGTTCTTACCGTCCGCGCGTGCCTCGCAGGTATAGGAATACACGTCGTCGTTTATGGATGGATCACCCTGCACGACAAACTCGAGGCCGCTTGCCGCTCGACCGTCGAGCGCCCTCGAGGCGCTGAGCGCACCCACAGCCCACCACGCCGAGACGACCGCTCCCGCCACGAGACCGACGGACGCGGCATACAGCCACCGCTTCAAAGGGGCAAGCCTCGCACAAGAGTGAGCCAGCACAACGAAAACCGCTGCCGCAACGGGAATGGCCCATAGCGGCCCGACCGCCGTCGCCCGCTCCCTCAGCAGCGCATCAGCGGCTATGCTGAGCACCAAGCGCAGCTCACGCACATGCCGGCACACAGGGCCATCGTCCACGGAATCAGGGGCCGCGGAGGTATCACGTGCTCTCGCTCGGTCGCACTCATACGCAGATGCAATCTTTGATTTTGGCAAGCTTCTTCTCGCCGATTCCCGACACGCGCATCAGATCGTCAACCGAAGCAAAAGCACCGTTCTTTGTCCGCTCATCGATAATCGACTGTGCCATTGAGGGACCGATTCCCGAGAGCGTCTGCAGCTCTGCCGAGCTTGCCGTATTAATGTTTACTAGGCCTGTTGCGCCACCGACGCCTGATGATGCGGAAGCCCCACCATCAACACCGGCTTCCGCAATGGACACCTGCTGCTCCCCTACCGTTGGAACGTGAATTTTTTGTCCATCAGTGACCTTGGATGCACGATTAAGCCCGTAACGTCTGCTTCGGGCGCCAGCCCGCCGGCGGCATCAATCGCCTGAGCCACCCGCGCCCCGTCTTTGAGGCGATATACACCGGGTGACACCACGGCGCCATCAACATCGACATAGACCTCTGCCGCGGCAGACGCCTTAGGCGAAGAGCCTTCGGATGTCTTTCCGCTCGAAGCATCGCCGGATCCCGGCACCACTAACGTGCCCGAACCATCAGTGCGCTCAAACGACACACCGCCGGCACCGCCGCCAAGGTTCGCCATCGCCAGCCCACTCGCCATCGCAATGACGACCAGTATCGCCATCACCACTGCCTTATGACCGAGCAGCTTGCCCGCCCAGCGGTCCATCTTTTTGACTCGTTCGTGTTGTTCGCGCTGCGCCATAGCAAAACCTCCCAACACCATCGTGTCAGGAAAGGAGCTCCACAACAGCCACGCCCCAAAACCGGTTTTGCGGTCAAACCAAAAACGACCAAAACCTTGCACAAATCTGTCCATTTATTCAGGCAAACGTCAGCAAATGAACACTTAGCCGCAAAATGCCCAGATAGCAAAAGACCGACGATGCAGGCGCATCGTCGGTCTATGCACAAATTTACTCGTGATCTTGGTAAATCTCACGCGGAGCAAGCTCCGAATGTTTGCGTTTTAAGGTCTTAGGGGCCTTATATGTGTTGCTCTCGAAGTCGATGTACTCGGTCTGCTTGAGCAGGCGCTCAATCATCTCCTCGTGGTCGAACAGCTCCCAGGCCTCGTGCACGGCATCGAGTTTGGCGTGCGTCTCGGGACGACGCGGCATAAACAGCGTGCAGCAGTCGGGAGCGGCCTCAGTCGAGATATCGAACGTACCGATCTCCTCGGCGCGTGCGATGATCTCCTGTTTGTCCGAACCGATGAGAGGACGGAACACGGGAATCTTCACGGCTTCGTTGACGGCATGATGTTCTCAAGCGTTTGGGAGGCAACCTGCCCAAGCGATTCGCCCGTAACGATGGCCTGGCACCCTCGATGTGCGCAATGCGCTCAGCAACCGAATACATAATGCGGCGATACATGATCACGCGCAGGTTGCTGGGACAGGTGACCGAAATCTCACGCTGGCAGTCGCCAAACGGCACCACGTACAGGCGGCCGATCTGGACACCCGGCTCAAGCGCACGGATGATGTCCTGCACCAGGTATTCACTCGTGTCGGGCGTCTGCGGACGACCGGAGAAATGCACCGGCACGCACACCGCGCCGCGACGCGCGAGCATCCAGGTCGCCACCGGAGAATCGATACCCGACGACAGAAGCGTCACGACCTTGCCGGCAGAACCCACCGGAAGGCCGCCAACGCCGCGCTCGGAGCGCGCATACACGTAGACACTACCCTGAACCACCAGAACGTGCACCATCGCGTCGGGGTCGTGCATCTGGACCTTTTTATCGGGAAACACCTCACACAGCACCTCGCCAACCTGTCGATTGATATCGATCGAGGCGAGCTCATAGTCAGTATTGGAGCGCTTGGCGTGCACCTTAAACGAATCGAAGGAACCAAACTCGCGCAGCGCCTTCACAGCGGCGGCGCAGTACTCCTGCGGGTCGCGGTTGGTGTGATACGCCAAAGACACACGGGCAACGCCGGGGACGGTGCGGATGACACGCGCCGCCTCGTCGGCCTGATGCTCGTTAAAGGTCACGAGGATATAACCGGAAATTCGAGACACGGCGTTCACGGAAAAGGCGGCCAAGGCCGCCTTAATGTTATCCATGAGGATATGCTCAAAATGTGCGCGGTTCTTGCCCTTCAGCCCAACCTCGTGATAGTGGACTAGGCAGACGCGAGCCGCCATTTAGGCTTCAGCAACCTTGTGGCCGAGCGCCTTCTCGTAACGGGCCTCGTCGTAAGAGATGTCGCCGTCGACAATCTCGTCCATAGCCATCGAGATGGTATCGGCACCGGAAAGCCCGATGGTGATGTCATCGACATCCTGAACGGCAAGCACGCGGTTGTGCTGGCCACGCAGCATGCTATTGATGTCGCAGGCGCGCTTGGAGGCAAGCGAAGCGAGCAGGAAGCGGTTGTGATCGGTCTTCTCCAGAAGATCGTCAATGCAAGGCTTTACAACGGACACGGACCTCAGATCCTTTCATGCATATCGAGAACGCGAACGAGCTCATCGGTCGCGCGGTCGAGATCGTCATTCACCACGACGTCGTCGTAGCGGTCGGCAAGGGCAAGCTCATCGGCGGCGTTTGCCATACGCAGCTCAATCGTCTCGGGCGTCTCGGTACCGCGACCGACTAGACGCTCGCGGAGCACCTCAAGCGAAGGCGGCTTGATAAAGATCAGCACGGCCTCGGGGAAACGCTCCTTCACCTGCAGGGCGCCCTGGACATCGATCTCCAAAATCAGAGACGAGCCCGAGGCGAGCTTGGATGTGACCTCGCTCACCAACGTGCCGTAGCAGTTACCGTGGACCTCGGCCCACTCAACAAACTCACCGTTTGCCACGCGGCGGTCGAACTCCTCGCGCGTCAGAAAAAAGTAGTTGACGCCGTCGACCTCACCTTTGCGTGGCGCTCGCGTGGTAGCCGAAACCGTCAGACCCAGGTTCGAGCGGCGCTCGCGCACACGAGTGACGAGCGTACCTTGCCTGCGCCTGACGGTCCAGAAATCACAAAGAGCTTGGAATCCTGAGCGCTCACTTATTTGGTCAGCTGCTCGAGGAGCTGCTCGCGCTGACGGACACCGAGGCCCTGGACGCGACGAGTAGCGGAGATACCGAGCTCCTCCATGATCTTGGCGGCCTTGGCCTTGCCATAACCGGGGAGAGACTCGATGAGGGTGGAAACCTTCATGCGGGAAGCGATGGGGTCATCGGAGTTGAGCACGGACTCGAGGGACTTCTCGCCCTTCTTGATCTGCTCGCGAAGCTCAGCGCGGGCGTGACGTGCGGCAGCAGCCTTCTCAAGAGCCTGCTTGCGCTGCTCGTCGGTAAGCTGAGGGAGTGCCATTCGTACCTCCAAATAGTTGGGTTATATCTGATTCAATAATTGGCATTTTAGCACGTAGAACGTACAAAATGCCTAATCGCGGCTCCATAGGTTAGACGATACCCGCAAAAAGTGCAATATACTGCGCCCAAAGTTAAGCCCCTGACCTGCGATTCCACACAAAGGATGGGAAAGTTTACGCAGGCACAGGGGCTATTTTGTGCTAATGAGACCCAAAAGTGGTGACTTAGGGGAATCTTTTACGCGACGTTTTCGACCAGCTCGGCGACGATGGCGTCAAAGGCGGCAACCGGATCGTCGGCACCGGTGATGGGACGGCCCACCACAATGTGGCTTGCGCCACGCTCGATAGCCTGGGAAGGCGTCGCCACGCGAGACTGGTCACCAAGGGCGGCACCCACCGGACGCACACCCGGAGTCACGATCAGGGCATCAGGACCCAGCAGCTCACGCATGTCGTGAGCCTCCATCGGTGAGCACACGATGCCATCGATGCCACTGTCCTGAGCAAGCTTTGCCAAGCGGGCGGCCTCCTCGGCCACGGGCGACTCGACGCCGATCTCGCTCAAGGCATCCTGATTCATGCTCGTGAGCACGGTGATGGCGACGAGTTTGGCGCGGTCCTCACGCGCCTCCTCGGCACCCTCGCGGCAGGCAGCGAGCATAGCACCCGAGCCCAGGCCGTGGACCGAAAGCAGGTCGGCACCGGCAAGCGAGGCCGAGCGGGCAGCGCCGCGCACCTGATGCGGAATGTCATGGAACTTAAGGTCGAGGAAGACCTTAAAGCCAAGGTCCTTAAAGGTCTTGACGATCTGGGGACCCTCAGCGTAATAGAGCGTCATGCCGACCTTGAGCCAGGCGGCATGGCCCGAAAGCTCGTGGGCGAGCTCGAGCGCGCGCTCACGGTCGCAGTCGAGGGCGACGATAACACGGTCGCGGGCATCATTCTCTAGCATTCGAAAGCACCCACCAGCTCGTTGATGTCCTTTACGCCCTGGGACTCGGCCAGGCCTCGAGCTCATGCGCGATCTTAAGCGAAGCGCACGGATCGACGAAGTTGGCCATGCCGACCGACACGCAGGTGGCGCCGGCCAGGATAAACTCAGCCGCATCCTCGCCAGTCATGACACCGCCGACACCGTTGATGGGGATATCGACGGCCTGGGCAACCTCCCAGACCATGCGCACGGCGATGTGGTGGCACAGCGGGCCCGAAAGGCCGCCCTTGGGCTTGGCCACGCGGGACTTGCGGGTATGGACGTCGATGGCCATGCCTGGATGGAGTTGATGACCGAAAGGCCGTCGGCGCCGGCAGCTCGAGGGCCTTGGCGATCTCGGCGACGTTGACCGGCGCCATCTTCACGAACAGCGGCTTATCGGTCACCTTGCGGCAAGCAGCCATAACGGAAGAGGCGCCCTCGGGCGTGGAGCCCATGGCGGCACCGCCGGCGGCGATATTAGGGCAGCTCACGTTGATCTCGTAGCCGGCAGCCAGGGGCACAGCTCGACATACATCTCGAGTGCGCGGACAAACTCGTCAACGGAGTGACCGGCAACCTGACAGATGACCTGGCAGCCGTCCTTGGACAGCTGTTCGAGCCACGGACCGGACTCGCGGGCAAAGGCGGCCACGCCGGGGTTCTGAAGACCCACGGAGTTGATCATACCGCCGGGAATCTCGGCCATGCGGGGCGCGGGATTGCCGGGCCAGGGCTCGGCAGCGCAACCCTTGGTGGTGATGGCGCCCAGCTGGGAAACATCAAAGAAGTTCTGGAACTGCAACCGTAGCCAAAGGTACCGGCTGCGGTGTTAATGGGGTTCTGCATCTTGACGCCGCCGAAATCGACGGCCATGTTCACGGTACCCACTAGAAGACCACCACCTTGGAAGCATCGAACACGGGGCCGCACATACAAGCACCCTTCATACCGTCGACCGTCTCGACATTGCAGGTGTTGCAGGCGCCAAAGCCACAGCTCATCATGCGTTCGAGCGACACCTCGCAGTACACACCGGCCTCGGCGGCAGCGGCGGCGACCTTCTTCATCATGACGGCGGGGCCGCAGCTGGCGACGTAGTCGTAGCCGCCCTCTCCAAGCAGCTCGGCTGCCGGATCGGTGCAAAAACCGTGCGTGCCGAGCGAACCGTCGTCGGTGCACACGTTAACCGTGGCGCCCAGCGCACGGAACTCATCGACACCCACGGCCTTGGAAGCGGTGCCAAAGCCCAGGCACACGTCCACATCAACACCCTGCTCGGCAAGCATGCCGGCAAGACACAGCACAGGCGGAACGCCGATGCCACCGGCGACGAGCAGTGCCTTCCTGGTGCCTCGGGTACCATCCAGCCACGGCCACCGGGGCCCAACAGGTTAGAGGTGGAGCCAGGGCCATCTGGGACAAACGGCGGGTATCGTCGCCCACGACAGCGTACCACAGCTCGACGGTGCCGGCCTCGGCGTCGGCGCGGTAGAAACTCAAGGGCACACGAAGCAGAGAAGACGCATCGCCGGGGACGGCGATGTTCACAAACTGACCGGGCTTGAGCGCACTTGCAAGCTTGGGGGCCGAGATAACGAGCGAGAAGATACCGTCGGCGATCTCCCGGTTCGAGACGACCTCGAAGTCGTGCATGCGTGCAGTGGAAGGTGTGGGCATAGACGCTCCAATCCCCCATGCGGTTGCATGGTCTAAACGAACAGAAAGCGCGGCACCGCAAGGGCGCCGCGCACAAAAGCGATAAGGCTATGCTAGCAGATGCAGCCGTCGGCAAGCGTCTGTTTACCGCCGACAAATACATCGGTGGCACGACCGGTGAGCGTGCGGCCGGCAAAACCGGAGTTCTCGGCGCGCGACTCGTAACCGTCCTCGCCAACCGTCCAGGTTGCGGAGGGGTCGAACACGGTCAGGTCGGCGACAGAGCCCGCCTTGACCTGAACCTGATCGAGGCCCAGAATCTCACGCGGCTTGATGGCCATGAGCTCGACCATGCGGCTCACGCTCATCTTGCCCGTGTTGACCAGCTCAGTGAGCACGAGCGACAGCGAAGTCTCGAGGCCAATCATTCCAAAGGGCGCGAGCTCGAACTCGCGGGCCTTCTCCCACGGGGTGTGGGGAGCGTGGTCGGTAACGATAGCGTCGACGGTACCGTCGATGACACCCTGACGGATGGCCTCGGCATCCTCGTCAGTGCGCAGCGGCGGATTGACCTTGAGCGAGGTGTTGTAGGTCTCGTCCAGGTCGTTCTCGGTCAGGAACATGTGGTGCGGGGTGGCCTCGCAGGTCACCTGGACACCGGCAGCCTTACCGGCACGCACGAGCTCCAGGCCATGAGCGGTGGAGATGTGCTGGATGTGCAGCTTGGCACCGGTCAGCTTGGCAATCTCGATGTCGCGGGCAATCTGAAGCTCCTCGCCGGCGGCCGGCCAACCCTCGAGGGCCAGACGGGTCGAGACCTTGCCCTCGTTGATCTGCCGTGGCCGACCAGATCCTCGTCCTGGCAGTGGCTCATAAAGACCTTGCCGAACATCTTGCCGTAGTCCATGCAGCGACGGAGCATGCCCGCGCCTGCACGCCGCGACCGTCGTCGGTGAAGGCGACGGCGCCGTGGGCGACATATCGCCCATCTCGGACATGGCCTCGCCCTTAAGACCGCGGGTCATGGCGCCCGACGGATAGACGCGGCAGTGGCCGACCTCGGCAGCGCGGGACTTGACGAACTCCACGACGGTGCCGTTATCGGTGACGGGATCGGTGTTGGGCATGGCGCACACGCCGGTGAAGCCGCCCTTGGCAGCAGCGCGGGTGCCGCTCTCGATGTCCTCTTTGACTCGTAGCCAGGCTCACGCAGATGCACGTGCATATCCACCAGGCCGGGGACGAGATACTTGCCGGAAAGGTCGCGGACCTCGGCTCCCTCGGCGGCGAGGTTCTCGCCGACCTCGGCGATCTTGTCACCGTCGATCAGGACGTCGACGACACCGTCAAGCTCGACGGACGGATCGACGACGTGGGCATTCTTAAGAAGCAAGGCCATTATCGGCACCTCCAAGCAGCAGATACAGGATAGCCATACGCACGCAGATACCGGCGTAGACCTGCTCCAGGATGACGGAGCGTTGCGGGTGGTCGGCCATATAGGAGTCGAACTCAACGCCGCGGTTGATGGGGCCCGGGTGGCAGATAATCGCATCGGGCTTCATGAGCTTCTCGCGGTCCTTGGTCAGACCGAAGAGCTTGTGGTACTCACGAATCGTGGGGAACGGTGCGCCCTCGAGGCGCTCCTGCTGCACGCGCAACATGTAGACGACGTCCAGCTCGGGCAGGACGGAATCGAGGTCGCTCGTCACATGGTCGCAACCCAGAACCTCGGCGCCGGCGGCAGCAGCGTGCCGGGGGCGACAGCGTAGGTCTCGCAGCCCATGATCTTAAGGGCGGGGATCAGCGAGCCGCACACGCGGGAGTGCGCGATATCGCCGACGACGGCGACCTTCAGACCGTGGAAGTCACCCTTGTGCTCCCAGATGGTGTACAGGTCGAGCAGGGCCTGCGTGGGGTGGTTGTGCTTGCCGTCGCCGGCGCAGATGACGCTCGCGGGCGAGTTCTGCGTGACGATGTAGGGAGCACCGGCGTGCTTATCGCGAACGACGATGCAATCAATCTTGTAGGCGTTGAGGGTCTCGACGGTGTCGACGAGGCTCTCGCCCTTGACCGTGGAGGTCGAGGAGCCGCCAAAGTTGAGGCTGTCGGCCGAAAGGCGCTTCTCGGCGAGCTCGAAGGAGCTGCGGGTGCGCGTCGAGGGCTCGTTGAACATGTTGACGATGGTCTTGCCCTTGAGCGTGGGGACCTTCTTGATCGCACGCTCGTTGACCTCAGAGAACGCCTTGGCGGTCTCGAGGATGAGCTTGATGTCCTCTTCGGAGTACTCGGTAATGTCGATCAGGTGCTTATGGTTGAACGCCACGGTACTACTCACCTCCCAGCGGCGCAGAGCCACGTGGGAACCCGGCGCAACGTCGTTAATCTCGACGGCGGTGTGGCCGTCGACTTCCTTCATATATAGGTGCACGTTCTCCTCATGCGACGAGGGAACGTTCTTGCCGACAAAGTCCGGCGAGATGGGGAGCTCACGGTGACCGCGGTCAACGAGAACTGCCAGCTCGATGCGGCTCGGACGGCCCAGGTCCATGACGGCATCCAGAGCGGCGCGGATAGTACGGCCCGTATACAGGATGTCGTCCACCAGCACGACGCGCTTGCCGTCGACGCTGAAGGGAATGTTGGTAGCGTGGATCGCGGGAGCGAAATTGGTCGCATAGTCATCGCGGTAGAAGCTGATGTCCAGGCTGCCGAGCGGAACGTCGACGCCCTCGATCTCCTTGATCTCCTCGGCGAGCTTCTTTGCCAGAAGGTCGCCGCGCGTGACGATGCCGACCAGAGCGAGGTCTTCACAGCCCTCGTTGCGCTCGAGAATCTCGTGCGCGATGCGGGTCATCGCTCGATTGACGGCGGTCTCGTCCATGATGACCGCCTTGGGGGAAGTCGTGCCCATCGATCTCCTTCCTCACATGTCTTGACTGCTGACACAGTCAAAAAAATAGATGCCCGACCGCTTAAAGCGGACCAGACACCCACAGGAAGGGCTGCTCTTTGGCAGCTATGTAATTCCATGTGGGTATCTCGTACCCCTTTAATGGTCAAGGGATAGTGTAGCCAACCTCGAGCTTAATTGCGAGCATAAATACAGAACAATCCGTAAACGGGCGCAGGCGCTCCATAAACCTATATATATTTGTGGGACGAGCTTGAAAACGCACGCACGAGCTGGCATAATCCCCTCTGCTGCACGCAAATCGGATCTACGTCCAGGGCCGTGGCGTGAGCACTATCGCCAAAAGAGGAATATCTCTGTGTAGATTACGCACAGGGAGCTGCTTCTGTGCTATAGTTCAGGCTTGTTTGTTAACGCGACATGTTCGTTTGTCGCCCAAGGAGGGTCAGTTATGTCCAAAGTTTGCGAAGTTTGCGGTAAGCACCCCGTTGCCGGTCGCTCCATCAGCCACTCTCACCGCGTCACCAACCGTAAGTTCCGCCCCAACATCCAGCGCGTTTACGTCGTCGTCGATGGTCACCGTCGCAAGATGAACGTTTGCTCCACCTGCCTCAAGTCCGGCAAGGTTGCGCGCTCCTAAATAAGGTCTTACCAACAAGTACCTCGGACTCTCCGGGTCAAAGACCTCGCGTTCGTATAGAACTTACCAAAGGCGTCCTCCCCCACGGAGGGCGCCTTTTTGCACTCATTGGGGACAGACTTACATGAGTGTTTGCAGATGTCAAAGGAATCATAGCCCAGCTGATATGCTTGAAGCTTGACCAGCGGTACGCATCGAGCGAGTCGAGCGCGCCTTTCACAGGATTGAGATGGATATAATCGAGCAACTGGACCGCCTGCGTGTCCGACTCGACCGCGACCCGCGAATAGCGATTGTCAAACAGGTGCCCCGTTCTCCCCGTTTTCCCATTGAAATACTCATGTATGTCTGTCCCCAATGAGAGGGGCGATGCATTGGGCTGATGGATTAAGTTGAAACGGTTCATTTGATTGAAACGTTTTAGTATGCCTTTTACGGGAATCTTACCGTTTACCGAATTATTTATTGCTATCATGCAAGGCGTAGGGTAAATCTCCGATCGCAAGGAGACACAAATGGTGAAAAAGTCACCGGAAAACACTACTCCCGCAATTGTGGACAACGTAGAGGCGCTTGAGGCTAAGCTCGCTCAGATGCGAGAGGCCCAGGCGCTTTTTGCTACGTACACGCAGGAGCAGGTCGACAAGATCTTCTATGAGGCCGCCATGGCCGCCAACAAGGCTCGTATCCCGTTGGCAAAGATGGCCATCGAGGAGACCGGCCGCGGCGTTCTTGAGGACAAGGTCATCAAGAACCACTACGCCGCAGAGTACATCTACAACGCTTACAAGAACACCAAGACCTGTGGCGTTCTGGAGCGCGACGAGGCTTACGGCATCACCAAGATCGCCGAGCCCATCGGCATCGTGGGCGCCGTCATCCCGACGACCAACCCCACCTCCACCGCGATCTTCAAGACGCTGATCAGCCTGAAGACCCGCAACGGCATCATCATCTCCCCGCACCCGGCAGCCGCCAAGTGCACCATCGCCGCCGCCAAGCTCGTGCTTGACGCCGCCGTCAAGGCCGGCGCCCCCGAGGGCATCATCGGCTGGGTCGATGTCCCCTCCATCGAGCTGACCAACATGGTCATGCGTGACGTCGACATCATCCTCGCCACCGGTGGCCCGGGCATGGTCAAGGCCGCCTACTCCTCGGGCAAGCCCGCCCTGGGCGTTGGCGCCGGTAACACCCCGGTCATCATCGACGACACCGCCGACGTGCTGCTCGCCGTCAACTCCATCATCCACTCCAAGACCTTCGACAACGGCATGATCTGCGCTTCCGAGCAGTCCGTGACCGTCATCGACACCATCTATGACCAGGTCAAAGCCGAGTTCCAGAAGCGCGGCTGCTACTTCGTCAAGCAGGGTGCCGAGATGGAGGCCCTGCGTGCCGCCATGTTCAAGAACGGCGCTCTCGATCACCGCATTCCCGGCATGGCTGCCGCCAAGATCGCCGAGCTCGCCGGCATCGAGGTTCCTGCCAAGACCAAGATCCTGATCGCCGAGGTCAACTCCACCGACCCCGCCAAGGAGGAGTTCTCCCACGAGAAGCTCTCCCCGGTCCTGGCCATGTATCACGCCAAGGACTTCCAGGAGGCCGTCGACAAGGCCGAGCACCTGGTGCTCGCCGGTGGCCCGGGCCACACCGCCTCTCTGTACGTGCACCCCGCCCAGGCCGAGAAGATCAGCCTGTTCGAGCACGTCATGAAGGCCTGCCGTATCGTCATCAACACCCCGTCCTCGCACGGCGGCATCGGTGATCTATACAACTTTGGCATGAAGCGTCTCTGACCCTGGGCTGCGGCTCCTGGGGCGGCAACTCCGTCTCCGAGAACGTTGGGGTGAAGCACTTGATCAACGTTAAGACTGTGGCCGAGCGCCGTGAGAACATGCTGTGGTTCCGCGCTCCCGAGAAGGTCTACTTCAAGAAGGGTTCCACGCCCGTCGCTCTCGACGAGCTCGGTACCGTCATGGGCAAGAAGCGCGCCTTCATCGTCACCGACCAGTTCCTCTTCAAGAATGGCAACACCCGCGCCATCGAGGCCAAGCTCGACGAGATGGGCATCGCCCACGACTGCTTCTACGACGTCGAGCCCGATCCGTCGCTGCAGTGCGCACGTCGCGGCGCCAAGCAGATGGCTCTCTTTGAGCCGGACGTCATCATCGCCGTCGGCGGTGGCTCAGCTATGGACGCCGGCAAGATCATGTGGATGATGTACGAGCACCCCGAGTGCAAGTTTGAGGACATGGCCATGGACTTCATGGACATCCGCAAGCGTATCTTCACTTTCCCCGAGATGGGCAAGAAGGCCTACTTCGTCGCGTCCCGACCTCTTCGGTACCGGCTCCGAGTGCACGCCGTTCGCCATCATCACCGACAAGGAGACCGGCATCAAGTGGCCGCTCGCCGACTACGCGCTGCTCCCCAACATGGCTATCGTTGACGCCGACAACTGCATGACCGCCCCGCGCGGCCTGACCGCTGCCTCCGGCATCGACGTCATGACCCACGCCATCGAGTCCTACGTCTCCATCATGGCTTCCGACTACACCAAGGGCCTCTCCGAGCGCGCTGCCAAGCTCGTCTTCGAGAACCTGCCCTCCAGCTTCACGAACGGCGCCAAGGACCCGCACGCCCGCGAGGAGATGCACAACGCCTCCTGCATGGCCGGTATGGCCTTCGCCAACGCCTTCCTGGGCTCAACCACTCCATGGCCCACAAGCTCGGCGCTTTCCATCACCTGCCCCACGGCTCGCAAACGCTGTCATCCTGACCCGCGTCATGCGCTACAACGCCGCTGAG
>ENA-OQCE01000246-OQCE01000246.1-human-gut-metagenome-genome-assembly--contig:-NODE-246-length-26240-cov-2.242408_pt1 | contig 26240 bp, 29 predicted proteins | sample MGYA00242495_ERZ504572 | MGnify/ENA primary metagenome ERZ504572 (study PRJEB26092, sample SAMD00036228) | human gut metagenome | host: Homo sapiens | study: EMG produced TPA metagenomics assembly of... | reverse complement strand
TATCCCAGGAGCTGGTTTGAACTTCCTTTTTGGAGCGGCGCCCAGGCAACACGAGCTGCAGAAAAAATCATCCAGCCAGGAAGGGCGAGAACGCCTTGGCCATTACGCCAAACTGCATTTTGCCAATACAAAGAATCTCAAGGGATAGCTCCTTGTCTGTTTTCTTGTTCTCTAACCTATGATATAATAAGAGGGTTATGTAGCACTCATTCACTTTCGTGAAATTTTGATGGGAAGGTCTTTCCATGAATAAACAAATTTTTCGCATGCTTCTCGTCCTCTTTTTTGTCGTTGTCTGTGTCTCCGCCGGCGTCATCTATTTTACCTTTGATCGCAGGGCCTTGGATTATCTGACGACATTTCGTCCGCAGTACGCCCTGCTGGCCCTTTTCCTTCTCGGTGTAGGTCTTTTCTTTGACGGGACACGACTTATTACGCTGACTCATCTTTCTGATGAAAAGATGGACTATAAGCACGTGTTCAATGTTGTCTTCAGCAACTATTTTCTGGCCCTTTTGACCCCGGGCCAAGGAGGCGGCGGGATTGCCCAGCTGATGTTCATGAAAAAAGCGGGCGTTTCAGTTGCTAAATCAACCTTGATCATCATTGTCAGGACCGTTATGTCCATTTTGTTTCTTTTCCTCACTGTGCCAGTTGTCTTTTATTTTGATCCGAGTCTTGTGAGCTGGATGCCGCCCAGCGTCATTGCCCTCGTTTGTGCCTTCTTTATTTTTGCACCTGGCATGCTGATTTACTGTATCGTTACAGGACGCTTTGAAAAATGGCTGGTTCGGTTCTGCCGCCGCTTTTCCCCAAAGGTTCAGGAAGCGGTCTTTCTTTGGTACCGTGATTTCCAGCAGGCCCTGCTCCTGCTTTTCAAGAATCCCAAGCAAGTTCTTCGAGCATTTATTGAATCCGGTCTCAGCCTGCTTTTTATTTATTCGGTTGTGCCCGTTTTTATTTACGCCTTTGGCATTACCAATATTCCACTTCATATCATTATGGGACGGATGTGTCTCATCAACCTTGTTTTATACTTTACGCCGACTCCCGGCGGTACTGGGGTTGCGGAAGGGGGATTTCTGGTCCTTTTCAACTCCTTGCTTCCAGCGGGTGTGGCCGGTGTAGTGGCCGTTATGTGGCGCTTTTTCTGTGAATATATTCCCTTTACGATTGGGGCCATCGTCACAATCAAAAGTTTTGGCCTTGATGTGTTGACGCAGATTCGGAGGAGGAACATCGACTGATGAAAAAAATCCTAGTGACCGGTGGGGCAGGTTTCATTGGATCCCACATCTTGGAAAAATGCAGTGAAGTTCCTGGACTTTCCGTAACTGTCCTGGATAATCTCTCTTCAGGATTCAAGGAATATGTCCCTCTTTCGATGAATTTGGTGCAAATGGACGTGCGGGATAAAGCATTGATTGATTTCCTGCTACAGGAAAAGTTTGATACAGTCATCCACCTAGCTGCCCAAACCTTGGTGCCTTTTTCCATGGAATATCCTTTGGTTGATGCGGACATCAACATCAAAGGGCTAATTAATCTATTGGAAGGCTGCCGCAAGAGCGGTGTCAAGCGAATCATCTTTTCATCGAGTGCGGCCGTCTATGGGGATAATCAGCATCTTCCCCTTACGGAAAAGGAAATCCCAGCGCCGACTTCTTTCTACGGTCTATCCAAGGTGACGGCAGAATCCTACATTCGTCTCTACTGCTTACTTTACGGGATGCATGGAATCATCCTGCGATTTGCCAATGTCTATGGCGAGCGGCAGGGAGAAACGGGTGAGGGCGGTGTCATCAGTATTTTTGCCCGTCTTCTTCACGAACATAAGCCCCTTACCGTTTTTGGCGACGGTCAGCAGACCCGGGACTTTATTTATGTAGGTGATATTGCGGAAACAATGGTTCGTTCCCTTAGTTATGAAGGACTTGCCACGCTGAACGTTTCGACAGGATGCAAGGTTTCCCTCAATGCGCTTTTATCCGTTATGGAAAAGCTCACGGGACAGATTCCTTCAGTACAATATGGACCGAGGAGGAAAGGGGATATCCGTGATTCGGTTTTATCCCATGAAGCCCTTCAAAAAGAACTCGGACCTATGACATTTACTTCACTTCAGGATGGCCTTTCCCGTACGCTTGCGTATTTTTCTACCCATCCGTAAGGAGGGATTTTCTTGAAAAAGATTATCATGGTCCTATTGGCGGTCAGTCTCTTTTTGGTCAGCGCCTGTCATAAAAAAGAGACGGCGCCTCAACCGGCTGCAGCACCGATGCCTCAGCTGCGCCTGGCAGCTGATGAAGGACCAAATACCAATGCCCGTGCAGCGGTTGCCATCAGCCGCTTGTTGAGTCTTCATTTTGATGGCCTTGATACAAGTACCCTTTCTACGGCGGGCTCGCTGGCTTCTTTGGATCTTATGAAGCAAGGAAAAGCTGATTTGGCCATTGTTCAGCAGGACGTTGCCGAAGCAGTTTTTTCAGGAAAGGCACTCTACGAAGGAAAACCTTACCAGGATTTTCGTGAACTGTGTTATCTGGGGTCCCGCACACTGTATTTTCTGGTGCCTCGACTTTCCACCCTCTCTGATATAAGGGAGCTCAAGGATTGTAAAGTCGCAGTAGGCGCTCCTGGATCGGGCATGGAAGTTACAGTTCGTGCCTTGTTGCGTGCTGCCCATATGAAACGTCAGGATATGGTCTTTCAGTATCTTTCCGATCAAGAAGCTTTATCTGCTGTAGCTTCCGGTCGAGTCGACGCAGCTTTGGTTATGGGGGGCTTACCGGATAAGGAAATCAATGAAGCTCTCGCGGGCGGAGCCTTCGCTTGATTCCTCTTGAGGGAGCCGCTTTTGAGGAGCTAGCTGAACGGACGGGACTGTATTTGCCAACAACAATCAAATTAGGGACATATCCTTATATGGAGGGCCCTGTTTCCACCCTTTCTGTTCCAGTCCTACTTGTAGGAACAAGCTCGCTCCCGAAGGAGAGGACCCTGGCGCTGCGAAGCTTACTCCAAAATGGGGTGGGGGAGATCAAAAAAAGCGATGTTTCCCTCCTTTCTTTTCCAAATCAGACACTTTTTACGCCCTCAGGAATTCCGTTTCCTGAAAGTTGGGAGAGCTCGGAGAAGAAGAATCCGGGCGAATCTTCTCAATAAAGAGGAGAATGGCTGATTTTCTGCGCCAATCCGTTGCAAATCTAGACGCTACAAGTTATAATGAAATACTAGGGATTAGGGGAAGGATGGTCCATATCCTTCCCTTATTCTTAACGTGATTCTGTGTTAGCAGAGTAAAACAGGAATTTTCCACGGACTGTCATCGTCCCGTGGTTGATGGGTTTTAGGATCTAAAACCCCATAATTCATAGATTATCGTACTTTTGGAAGCCTTTCAGTCTCTTTTTTGTGTTAAAGGTGAGCTGCGAGCTTTCGCTAAAAAATTGAGGAGGTGTCCCTTTTGGCAAAAGGACAACAGAAAAAAATAAGCATCATCCCTTTGGGTGGTCTTGGTGAAATTGGTAAAAATATGACCGCGTTCCGTTACGGAGAGGAAATCATCCTGGTTGATGCCGGTCTTGCTTTCCCGGATGATGAAATGCTCGGGATCGATCTTGTCATTCCAAATTTTTCCTACCTTGTTGAAAACAAGGATAAGGTCAAGGCAATCTTCCTGACCCACGGTCATGAAGATCATATCGGTGCCATGCCCTATGTGATGAAGGAACTGAACTGCCCCGTTTATGGCTGCCCACTGACGCTAGGAATCCTGTCGGGCCGTCTTCGTGAAAATGGCGTTTCAGATCAAAAGTGCAAAGCGGTCAAGGCTGGGGCCACTGTTCGTGCTGGATCTTTTCGGGTCGAATTCATCCATGTGAACCATAGCATCCCCGATGCGGTATCTCTTGCAATCCATACGCCTGTGGGTACAATTGTCCATACGGGTGACTATAAATTCGATCAGACCCCTGTTGACGGCCAGCCTACGGACTTTGCACGGCTTGCCGAAATTGGAGATAAAGGCGTCCTGCTTCTGCTGGCTGATTCAACAAATATTGAACGGCCTGGATTTACGCCCAGTGAAAAGAATGTAGGAAAAACGCTCGATGAACAGTTCAGGCTGCCAAGAACCGGATCATCGTGGCCACCTTTTCCTCCAACGTCCATCGCCTGCAGCAGGTCATTGACGCAGCTGTCATGACGCGCCGCAAGGTTGCCGTCATTGGACGCAGCATGGTCAATGTCTCAATATTGCCAGCGAGATGGGATATCTCAAGATTCCTAAAGGTGTACTCATTGATATTGATGAAACACGCAACTATTCACCGCGTCAAATTGCCATCATTACGACGGGCAGTCAGGGGGAACCCATGAGCGCCCTTACCCGTATGAGCAATAGTGAGCATAAAAAAAGTGTCCATCATGCCCGGCGATACGGTCATCATTTCCGCTACTCCGATTCCAGGAAATGAGCGCGGCGTGGGGCACACCATAGACAACCTCTATAAGCTCGGAGCGGAGGTCGTCTATGGACGGGAGCGGGGCATTCACGTTTCCGGTCACGCCAGTCAGGAAGAAATCAAGATGATGCATCGACTGATCCGTCCAAAATTTTTTATGCCGGTCCACGGTGAATACCGTCACCTCGTGCTTCATAAGAAGCTCGCTATGCAGCTTGGCATGAATAAGGATAATGTCGTCATTGCTGAAAATGGATCTGTTGTGGATGTAACTCCGAACTCCATTGGAATCAGCGGCCACGTAACAGCCGGCAAGACCCTCATCGACGGACTTGGCGTAGGCGATGTCGCAATGTCGTTCTTCGCGACCGCCGCCAGCTCTCACAAGATGGGATTCTCATCGTTGTGGTAACTATTGATCACAGTAATTATTCCATTGCTGCTGGTCCTGATATTGTCTCCCGCGGATTTGTCTATGTCCGTGAATCGGAAGAACTCATGGAAGGCGCACGTGACCGGGTTCTCTCCACTCTTGATAAATGCCGGGAAAGCCATGTGACGGAATGGTCCAGCTTGAAGTCCGCCGTACGGGATTCCTTGGGGCGTTATCTCTTTGAAAAAACGAGACGCGTCCCATGATTTTACCGTTGATCATGGAAGTTTAACTGTCTGATAAAATAAGGAAGGATTGCCGTGAAGAAAAAAACGCAGCCAAAGAATACAAAGAAGAGGACAAAGGCCGGGGAAAATGGTTTTTCCTACAAGCTTGAGGCCCTTGGGATCGTATATGCTGCTCTTGGCCTCTTCATGGCTGTAAGCCTTTGGTATCCCGAAGTCGGTTTTTTGGGAGATTCTGCCCATTATTTCCTGACCATGGGTCTGGGAAGGGGCGCTTTGCTTCTTCCTATCTATTTGGTGATTTTGGGGTTAGGCTATGTTGTGAATCATAAGCGTCTCCAGTTCTCCAAAAGATTCTTTTCCATCCTGCTTTTTTTGGTGTCCCTTCTTTCCCTCTGGCATGCCAGTGTGATCCCGGAAGGGGCTGAAATCCTGCCAGAATCATTACCTATCGGTGGCGCCTCCTTGGAGCGCCATCGTGTTTGTTTTCACAAAGATTGCAGGCCGTATTGGGACCTTTATTCTGCTCATTGCCCTGACCTTGATTTCCTTGGTCCTGACAAATCGCTTCTCCCTCAGCAAACCCTTGAAGGCAGCTGGGGAAGAGATGAAGAACGGAGCCATGACAGCCGCTCAGAAATGGAATGATTACCAAGATGCTCGCAGAAAGCGGAAACGGGAAATTTATGATCAGGAGCGGCAGGAAGAAGCACAAATAGATCAAGAGGCCCAAACCGAGGACCCTAAGCATCAGAGCATCAGTGAGATCATCAAGGGAGCCCTATCGAGTACAAAACCACTTGTTAAATTTGATAAGGATGAAATTGAGGGCACTTTGGCAGCCCAGTCACCGGCTGTGGAAAAGGAACCAGAATATGTGCCCTATGAACCTGTCATCCCACCGAATATTCCCGATGAGCCGGCAGGAACGGAGAAAGAAAAAACACAGACAGCCGTATCCAAAGCTCAGGCAGAGTACTGCCCTTAGCACAGTTGAACAAGCCGATGCGTCCAGCTATGAATTTCCTCCCTTGACGCTTCTTAACCCACCGCGACCTGTCAATCGAAACCATTCTCGCCAGGAAATGGAAACCCAGGGGCACATCATTGAAAAGACGCTGACCGATTTTGGTGTTAAGGCGGCCCTTGTCAATGTCACCAAAGGGCCTTCTGTTACGCGGTATGAACTGGAACCGGCTCCCGGTGTCAAGGTGAACAAGATCCAGAATCTAGCTGAAGATATTGCCTTGAAGCTTGCCGTGACGAGCGTCCGTATTGAGCCAATCCCAGGCAAGGCTGCCATTGGGATTGAGGTACCGAGCCGCTACAGTGAGGCTGTGACATTCCGTTCCATCGTGGACTGTGATGAAATCCGTAACGCCAAAGGAAAACTTTGCGTCGGTCTCGGCAAGGATATCTCCGGCCGTGTTATTGTGGCCGATCTCAGCAAGATGCCTCATTTGCTGATTGCCGGTTCTACCGGGTCTGGTAAATCCGTTTGCATCAATACCATCATTGCCAGTCTTCTTTATCGGGCAAAACCGAACGAGGTCAAACTTATCCTTGTTGACCCAAAGGTCGTAGAACTGACAAATTACAATGGCATTCCCCATCTTTTGACCCCCGTTGTTACAGGGCCTAAACAGGCCGCCTCGGCCCTTCATTGGGCTGTTGTTGAGATGGAACGGCGCTACAGCTTTTTGCAAAAACGCAAGTGAGAAAGATTGACGACTATAACGCCGTTGTTCCTGCTGATGAAGCCCTGCCCTTTATTGTTGTCATCATCGACGAATTAAGTGACCTCATGATGGTTGCCGCCGTCGATGTAGAAGACGCAATCCTGCGTCTTGCCCAAAAGGCCCGTGCTGCTGGAATCCATTTGATCCTTGCGACACAGCGTCCGAGTGTCGACGTCCTTACGGGGACCATCAAGGCCAATATCCCTTCGCGGATTGCCTTTGCTGTATCCTCCAATACGGATAGCCGGACCATCCTTGATATGAGCGGGGCTGAAAACCTTTTGGGCCGTGGGGATATGCTTTATTTCCCGACAGGTGCCAATAAGCCAACCCGTGTCCAAGGCGCCTTCATCACCGACGAGGAATTGGGACGGATTGTTGACTTCATCAAATCTGAATCCATTCCGACCGCGTATGAGGAAGAAGTAACGACCCAAGCCCTATCAGAAGATAAGAAAAAGCATGCTGCTGGGGAAGGGGAGGACGAGGCTGAGGACGACTTATTTGAAGATGCCTTGCGTCTTGTTGTTTCTACCCACCAGGCATCCAGTTCCATGCTCCAGCGAAAGTTCCGTATCGGCTATACCCGTGCCGCCCGGCTTGTAGATATGATGGAAGAAAAGGGAATTGTAGGTCCCAGTGAAGGGAGCAAGCCCCGCAGTCTCATAATGAGTGAGACTGCCATTGCGGAACGTTTCTTTACCAAGAACCCAAAGAAAGAGGCTGACTTTTCATGAAGCATATTGGAGAATACCTAAAGCAGCGGAGATGCGAAAAAAATATAACTCTGGAGGAAGTGGCATCCCAGACTGGCATCCGGGAGCAATATCTTACCGCTCTCGAATCCGGTGATTTTGAGAAGATTCCTGGAGATGTGTTTATCAAAGGGTTTATCCGGAATTACGGCAACTTCCTTGAAGAAAATGGCAATGATCTTGTCGAAGCTTACACAAAGGGCCTTGCCACACCAGAAGCCCTGCATGAACCCTTGAAGGCAGCTCCTTCGGATGTAAAAGAACAGCCCGAAGTCCTGCAGGAGCCCGCTTCTTCCCCTGCTTCCACAGCAGATGCCACGCCCGAAAACGACGAAGAGCGCACCATGGTTGTGACCCCTTCCATGATGGAAGAGGCGAGACGCTCGTGGGAAGAAGAGGAAGCATTCGAAGAAGAACAAGAAAAGACTACCCCGAAAGTGCAGGCCGTCATCAAGGAAATCGATGATGAACCGGAACCCGATGAAAATCAAAAAGAGGAATCTGGTATCGTTAAGAAACTGCGCCATTTCATTGAAAGCATCCTGTATGAAGAAGTCGACGAGGATGATGACGAAGATGACGACGCTGACGATGAGGCGTTAGAAAACGGCGAGGATAGACAGGAAAGCCCGCTTTATGCCTATCAAAAAAAGGAACGTCAAGACAATCGGAAGGGTGTCAGTGCTATCTAAATATTCGGATCTTCGGCATTGTATTTGCCATTTTCTTTGGGATCTTCTGTGTGGTCATGGCTTATTTCCTGTTTGGCGGCAAGACCATGCCGGAAATCCCTGCTACGACGAGTCTATCTGACAGTGTAAAGAGTGAAAATCTTCAACCAGGAAGGCGGAAGAAGCAAAAAAAGAAGAGAAACAGCCGGAGACAAAGGAAGAAAAAAAGGGGGACACCAAAGCCTTTGGAAAAGAACAGAAAAATGGGGTCACGGTAACAGTTACGTATAATAAACCCGTCTGGACGGAAGCCGATATTGACGGTAAACGTGTGGAAACGGCTACGGTCAGTGCTGGGTCGACAAGAACGTACAATGGAAAATCCACTGTTAAACTGAGTTTCGGCAGTATTCGAGACGTATCCATCAAGGTCAACGGAAAAGACTATAAATTGAAGGATACAGAGTGGGGGACCATGAGCAAGACTTTCCGTGCCCAGTAAATAAAGAGAGGAGTCCAAGTTGAAAATAGGAGTTGTAAGCCTAGGATGCCCTAAGAACCTCGTTGATTCTGAGGTCATGATGGGACTTATCCGTGACCGTAAATGGGAACTGACTAATGATCCATCCCATGCCGACATCATTATCGTCAATACCTGCGGTTTCATCGAAAGTGCCAAAACCGAATCCATCAATACCATCCTGCAGATGGCAGAATATAAGAAAATAGATTCCCATCGTAAACTCATTATGACGGGCTGCTTGGGTCAGCGTTATGCCCACGAACTTTTTGAACAGATGCCCGAAGTGGATGCAATTATCGGAACAGAATGTATGATGCCATTGGGTCGGTCATTGATCGCGTGGAAAAGGGAGAGCGTTTTGTGCTGCTTGAAGCGCCTAAGCAATACTCCCAGCCTAAGAGCCGCGTCCTTTCCACTCCGCAATATACAGCTTATGTGAAGATTGCCGAAGGCTGCAGCAATCGCTGCTCCTATTGTGCTATTCCAAAAATACGGGGACCATATCGCAGCCGACCCTATGAGGAAATTGTAGAAGAAGTAAAATCCTTGGTTCAGCAGGGTACGCGGGAAGTTATCCTTGTTGCGCAAGATACGACGCAGTACGGGATTGATTTATACCACAAACTGCGTCTTTCCGAGCTTTTGCGTGATCTGAATGAGATCCCTGCCTTAACATGGATCCGCATCCTATACTGTTATCCCGAATCCTTTTCTGATGAACTCATAGAGACCATGGCCCAATGCAAGAAGGTTTGCCACTATGTTGACCTTCCGCTGCAGCACGCCAGCAATTCTCTTTTAAAGACCATGCGCCGTAGGGATACGCGGGAACAGGTTGAAATGCTCCTTGCTAAACTTCGCAACAGGATGCCTGACATCTGCCTGCGGACGACTTTTATTGTCGGCTTTCCAGGAGAAACTGAAGCGCAATTCGAGGAACTCCTTGATTTTGCTCAAAAAGAACACTTCCAATGCGCAGGTGTCTTTACCTATTCACAGGAAGAGGAAACCGAGGCAGGTGCCATGAAAAACCAGATCGATGAAGCAACCAAGCAGGAACGCTATCATCGCTTGATGGCACTGCAAGCCAAGATTTCTGAGGAAATCCAACAGGAACGGGAAGGAAAGGTCCTGACAGTTCTTGTGGAGGGACATGATGAAAAAAATCCGGACCTTGCTGTGGCGCGGTCCTATGCGGAAGCTCCTGATATTGACGGTAAGATCTTTATTGAAGGTGCTAGAAGGTACTCGTAGGGGACTTTGTCAACGTCCAGATCGATCAAGGCTTTACGTATGAGGCTGTTTCTCACCTCGTAAAGGAGTGAATGTTCTGTGGATGTAGAAATCATCAGTACGGGAACGGAACTTTTATTGGGGGATATCCTTAATACGAGTTTCCAGCTCCTGTCAAGAACCCTGAATGACGCCGGTTTCAGTGTCCTTTATCAATCAACGGTGGGAGATAATCAAAAGCGCCTTTTAGCTGCCCTTTCCATTGCGCAAACGCGTGCCCAGATCATCATCCTTACGGGCGGCTTAGGCCCCACAAGAGGCGATATTACAGCTCAGACCGTTGCCGATTTTCTTGGTCGTCCCCTTGTGCTGAGTGAGGAATGGCTGAAAAAGATGGAGGCTTATTTTGCCTCTCGCGGACTTGTCATGAGCCCCAATAACCGGAAACAGGCCTATGTACCGGAAGGGGCGGTCATTTTCAATAATGATGTGGGAACCGCACCGGGTATGGCGATTGAAACAAATGGCGGCAAGGTTTTAATCCTGCTGCCAGGACCGCCTGAAGAAACCAAGTTCGTCCTTGAAAATGAGATGATGCCTTACCTTCGCCAGAAATTCCAAAGTCAAGGGATCATCCATTCCCGCATTCTTCATCTAAAAGGGTTGACCGAATCCATGACAGCCGAAAAACTTGATGACATTATCATGGCACAGACCAATCCGACAGTGGCACTATACGCGCGCCGCGGTGAAATCCTTGTACGGATCACAGCAAAAGCTGCAAGCCTGGAAGATTGTATGGCACTCATTCACAACGAGGAGACCAAGATCCGTGCCAAAGTTGGAGAATATATTTACGGAACTGACTATGAGACTTTGGGGGAAGCACTGGGAAAGTTGCTGCGTGCTAAGGGCATGACCATCGCTTTTGCAGAATCCTGCACGGGAGGGCTTGCCTCAAGTCTGGTGACCGATGTACCGGGAAGTTCGGAATACCTCATTGGTTCCGTTGTTTCCTATACCAATCAGGTCAAACATGAGATCCTGGGCGTTCCCCAGGAAACGCTCGATACGTATACGGCGGTATCCAAGGAAACGGCGATTGCTATGGCTGAAGGGGTGCGCCGTTTAATGCGCAGCGATATTGGTGTCAGTATTACAGGGATTGCAGGTCCTACAGGCGGTTCACCGGACAAACCGGTAGGACTGGTTTATGGAGCCTGTGCAACAAAGCATGGCACGGTTGTACAGGAACTTCGCTATCGGGCTTCGCGCACGACCGTCAAACTCCGTGCAGCAATGAACGCCATGGCCCTTGCCATGGATGAAGCTAAGAAATGAATCGTGCCAAACAAGTATGTTAGGAGAACCTATGACAGAACCAACAATTACGACCTTTGAAGACCTGAACCTTGACAAAAAGATTCTCTCTGCCCTGAAAGACATGGGCTTTGAGGAACCGTCACCCATCCAGAAAGGGGCCATTCCCCTTGCACTTGAAGGGGATGATATCATCGGACAGGCTCAAACCGGTACGGGCAAGACAGCGGCTTTCGGCATTCCCATCATCCAATCCATTGATGAAAAGAATCGCCATGTCCAGGCCTTGGTCATGTCCCCAACACGGGAACTATGCATCCAGGTGGCAGAAGAAATCAGCAAAATTGGCCGGCTGAAGCGTGTCCATGTCCTGCCTGTATATGGCGGACAGCCGATTGAACGCCAGATTCGGAGCCTGAAACATGGCGTCCAGGTCGTTATTGGGACCCCGGGCCGCCTTTTGGATCATTTGCGCCGCGGCACCATCAGTTTGGACCATATCCACTTCCTCGTCCTTGATGAAGCGGATGAAATGCTTGATATGGGGTTCATTGAAGATATTGAGACCATCATCAAGGAAGTTCCGCCAGAACGGCAGACCATGCTTTTTTCAGCGACGATGCCCCGTCCAATCTTGAGCATCAGTAAAAAGTACATGCGGACACCAAAGGTGGTAGCCATCCACAAGGAAATTGTGACGGCTCCGACCATTGATCAATATTATTATGAAACGCGCGATAAAGTGGATGGTCTGTGCCGAATCCTTGATACGACAGATGACTGCAAGATGATCATTTTCTGCCGCACCAAGAAAGGCGTGGATGAACTGGTCATTGCCCTTGCCACCCGTGGCTATGAGGCAGAAGGCCTCCATGGGGACCTGAGCCAGACGCAGCGTGATCGGGTAATGAAGAAATTCCGTCAAGATCAGGTTGATATCCTCGTTGCAACAGATGTAGCGGCCCGCGGTATTGATATTGACAATATCACCCACGTGGTGAATTTCGATGTTCCCCAGGATCCGGAAAGCTACGTCCACCGCATTGGCCGTACTGTCGCGCCGGCAATACCGGCGTCGCCTTGACCTTTATCACTCCTCGTGAATTCCGTCAGTTAAAGCTCATTGAACGAAGCGTAAAGACGAAAATTATCCGCGGCCAGCTTCCGACCGATGCCAATGTCCTTGAAAAACAGCGGGAACAAATCATTTCCAAAATGCAGAGCATTCTTGAACAAAATCAATATCATGATTATCTGCCTATTGCAGAAGCCCTGGAAAATGATTATGACATTCATGATATTGCGGCGGCCGCTATCAAATTCATGCAGGAAGGAAATAAAGCTTTGGAAGAGCCCCAGACTGCGGATGCGCTGCCTGAAGCTCTTGCCAACACGGGGGCTCGCCCCGGCATGGTTAGACTATTTATCAACATCGGCCGCAGTGCCAAAGTCACGGTACGGGATATCATCCAAAGCATTGCCATCGAAGCCGAGATTCCAGCAAAATCGATTGGCCGCATCAGCATCTATGACAAATTCAGTTTTGTTGAAGTTCCTGCCGACTCAGCAGAAAAAGTCATGGCCGTGATGCATAAAAATACCATTCGCGGATTCCGCGTCAACATGGAGCCCGCTAAAGCACGGAGATAAGCACCATGGATAACATCGTCTACGGGAAGACGGAGGGAATTAAAAAACGGGTCTTGGAGCAGCTTCAATCGCTCTACGACCTGCATCTTGATCAGGGCCAGCTCATTTCGGAGGAACTGGCCCTCCTTCTGCGTGATATTTCGGAATCCATTGGACGCGAAGTCTCTGTCTATGTGGACCGCAAAGGAATAATTTCCAGTGTTTCAGTTGGCAGTGATCATGCAGTTTCCCTTCAGGATACGGGAAGCCGGCGTTCTCTGTGGCGTTTGTCAGGAATCACTGCAATCCATACTCATCCGTCCGGCACATCTCGCTTAAGTGGGGTAGATATTTCCACACTTAAAAATTTGCGTCTTGACGGCATGGCGGCTCTTGCTTGGAAAGATGCGGAAGCGATGCCCCTTCTTTCTTTAGGCCTGATTACAGACCTTACTGATGATGGAGTGCCAGTTGCCGAGGAATTTGGACCTTATTCTGCCAAAGAAGCTGCCCGTATTCCTTATGGAACGCTCTTGCAGACGATTGAACGAATTTTAGGAAAAAAGACACGCAGCGAAAAAACGGGAAAAGAAGTAGAACGAGCCATGCTGGTTTCCCTTCATTGGGGAGAGGATTGTTCTCGCTATTGTGTTGAAGATTCCGTTGAAGAATTGGCACAGCTAGCAGAAACGGCAGGGGCCATTGTCGCAGCTAAATTTGTCCAGTCCCGTCCCAAACCAGATCCAGTATTTTTTATTGGAAAGGGGAAAGTTGAGGAAATGGCCCTTTTTGCTCAACAGGAAGATATTGATTTATGCCTTGTTGACGATGACCTCTCTCCGGCCCAGCAACGCAACCTGGAACAAGCGTTAGGTGTCCGGATCATTGATCGAACAGGCCTTATCCTTGACATCTTTGCCAAACGGGCCAGAACCAGTGAAGGTAAGCTTCAAGTGGAACTGGCTCAACTGCAGTATCTTCTGCCCCGCATCATGGGGCAGGGCGCCAGTTTGTCTCGCTTGGGCGGCGGCATCGGAACAAGGGGCCCTGGCGAAACTAAACTTGAAGTGGACCGCCGGCGGATCCGTGACCGTATCGGATTTTTAGAAGCCCAGATTGAAAAGATGAAGGGGGCACGCCGGACGCAGCAGAAAGCCCGGGAAAAAAGCAGGATCAAACAAGTCTGCCTTGTGGCTATACAAACGCAGGTAAATCTTCCCTGCTGAATGCCCTTACCCATTCAGAAATCTATGCAGAAAATCAACTTTTTGCAACGCTTGATCCAACAACGCGGCAACTCAGCCTGCCCAATAAGGAAGTTTGTACCTTGACAGATACGGTCGGCTTCATTCAACGCCTGCCGCATCAATTAGTGGCCGCTTTTCGTTCGACGCTCGAAGTCGTAAAAGGGGCAGATCTCCTGCTCCATGTGATCGATGTGAGCCATGAACTTCACGAGAAACAGGAGGAAGCGGTGCTAAGCGTCTTAAAGGAACTTGGTGTAACAGATACACCAATCCTGACCGTCTACAATAAGATCGATAAGCTGCCGGATCATGAGGGGCTAAAAAAGCGGCTTGATCGAGAGGAATCCCTCGCCATTTCTGCCCGCTCTGGAGAAGGAATCCCCGCCCTTATTAAAAAGATTGCAAGCTTTCTCAATGAAGGAAAGACGGAAGTGACCCTGCTGATTCCTTATACAGAAACAAAGCTCTCGGCTCAGCTTCACGAAAAAGCGACGGTCCTATCCGAAAGTTACGGGGAAAAGGGAGCCCTTATGAAAGTCCGTTTGGATAAACATGATGTAAAGCACTATGCCCCTTATCTAAAGGAGGAAACATAAAACATGATCAATTGGGATGAAATCGAAGAGAAAGCCTTGCTTGAGGTGCAAAAGACGAGCTTTATCCATGAAAAGACTGCCCTTCTCAACACTCGTAAGGTCCTTAAAGCATTCCGTAATCATCAAGTAGCCGATTATTACCTGAAACCAAGCACGGGCTACGCCTATTCTGATACGGGAAGGGATGAACTGGATGGAATCTATGCGGAACTCTTCGGCACGGAAGCAGCCCTTGTAAGAAGTCAATTCGTTTCTGGTACCCATGCTCTTGCCGTTGCTTTATTAGGTGTTTTAAAGCCGGGAGATGAGCTGATTGGAGCTACGGGAGAGCCCTATGATACGATGCAGACCATCATTGGTTCCCCCATCAAGACCCCGGGCTCCCTATCAATCAGGGTATTAGCTATCACGAAATCCCCATGATTGCCAATCATCCCAACATCGACGCCATTGTGGCCGCAATTACCGACAAGACCCGGATGGTCCACGTACAGCGTTCCTGCGGCTACAGCAGCGTCCGCAAAACACTGACTGTCGATGAAATCGGAGAAATCTTCAGTGCAGTCAAACGGGTTAAGCCTGATATCATCTGCTTTGTCGATAACTGCTATGGCGAATTTATCGAAGATAAAGAACCAACCCAAGTCGGTGCTGACCTCATGGCCGGTTCCCTCATCAAGAACCTAGGCGGCGGTATTGCTCCGACCGGCGGTTATATCGTGGGACGCAAGGATCTTGTCGAACTTGCTTCCTATCGTCTCACGGCGCCAGGATTAGGCGGAGAAATGGGAGCAACGCTTGGGGATACGGCCCGTGAATTTTATGAAGGCCTGTTTTTTGCGCCTCATGTAGTCCTTCAGGCCATCAAGACTTCGATTTTTGCGGCTTCCGTATTCCAGAATCTCGGATTCGAAGTGTCTCCGCTACCAGAAGAACGCCGCAGCGATATCATCCAAACGATTACCCTAAAAACCAAGGAAAATCTCTGCCGCTTTTGTGAGGCCATTCAGGCAAGTTCTCCCGTTGATGCCCATGTAACACCTGTACCCAGCCATTTGCCGGGCTATCAGGATGAAGTCATCATGGCTGCCGGCACCTTCGTCCAAGGGGCTTCCATAGAACTGAGTGCTGATGCCCCTGTGCGCGAACCCTTTACGGTATACCTTCAAGGGGGCCTGACTTTTGAACACGGTCACATTGCCATTATGGAAGCAGCAAGAAAAATCATGGATAAATAATCGTGCAGCGGCAATTGATTCATAGATTGTGGATAAAAGTAAAATAGGAGAGGGGAGGGATAGAAAAATCCCTCCCCTCTCCTATTTTACTTAAGTTTCCAAGACAAGGCCGTCACTTGATGATTTCTCGCTCACAGCATCCCAGACAGGATTCTTTTAAAGGACCAAAGGGAATTGTTCCTGTATAGCAAAAGAGCTGCTGTCTCTAGCTGCGGATCCCCTCTGATCGGATTTTACTCACCTTGCTGTTTATTTGGCAATCTACGTATTTTCTTTATGCCCATTTTGCCTCCTGTCCAATCTTCTTGTTCCAATAAATCAAGATTGACTGCTCCATTTGACCTTTGCTGGGTGCTGGATCGTTATGGATAAATAAGCACATATGTCACCATATTTCTCTTCTAAGACGATTTTAGAAAATGATAGACACCTCTTATGAGAAAACATGCTCTAAATGCAGATTTGAGCTTATAAGCCAGATTTCCATATCTGTAGGGCCATTATAAGAAAGACAGTCAGTTCGTCTTATGAAGAAATGAACAGTAGTCTTTTAGAAAAATGAAAATAATAAACAGCTGATCATGAGAAAAGTAGGAGCAAGTGGGAGCCATAGGAAAAAGCATCCTATATAACATCAAAATAGTAGTAAGAGGTAAAATGTGAAAAAGTGCTTCTTTCGAAAAATAAAACCGCCTCTATATTTTATGTTAGAGGCGGTTTTATTGAAATATGCATATATTTAATCATAAAATAGATAAAAGCCCTTAAAACGCAAATTTAAGCGTTTTAAGGGCATGAAACCTTTGTTGGGAATTTCATGGCTTATTATCTATCGTAAACGAGCAGGAAACAATCAAAGAACACGGAAAACACCTACAACAACTCCGGTAATCTTAATATTATCCGTACCAACGATGGGTGAATAAGCGCTATTTTCCGGAACTAGACGAATCTGTTTGAGTTCACGGAAATACCGTTTTATCGTCGTTTCTTCTCCATTTAAAAGAGCAACCACGATATCCCCATTTTGGGCGTAATCTTGACGGCGAACAAAAACATAGTCCCGGTCAAGAATTCCGGCATCTTTCATACTATCGCCTTCGACGACCATCATGAAGACATCGTCCTTGGTCCCGAGAAGTTCTGTTGGAATGGGGTACATATCCTCGATATGTTCATCAGCAAGAATGGGATCGCCGGCGTGAACAGCCCCAACAAGAGGCACGCCAACTACTTCCTTCTTGCGCCAGGCTTCATCAGAAACAAGTCCATACGTACGGGGTTTATCCGTATCCCAGTTCAAGAAACCTAAACTCGCAAGCTTCTTCATATTGTTATGAACACTGGCACTGGAGCCAGGCCAACACCCTTACCAATTTCACGGACGGATGGGGGATAGTTATTTTCAGAGATATAACTTCGAATAAATTCAAGGATCATTTCCTGACGGTCCGTAAGTCCATTAGCGTGTATCGAATTTGCTTTAGGTCTGCCCATAAGAAAGCCTCCCATACAAGGTATTTTAAAGAAATATACTATATGTAGTAGTATATCAAGAGTTCAAATAATAGTCAAACGTACGTTTAGTAAAAGAGAAGAAAATATGAATAAAATAAAGATAATAAAAGAAAAACGAACAACGGAATGCAAAAGTAAAAATCATGATAGATTAAGGAAAAAGAAAATAAAGTTTACGCTAAGAGAATTCCGAGATTAAGATACGTAAAAGAAGATTGTCATTTTAGATAGGAGTGTAGCTTGCAGGAATGGTTGGCTGCAGCCACTTAAAACTGTACGCAGCTAAGGACGTGGGGAACAGAAAAAGCATTTTTTAAGCAGAAATTTTTACGTCCTATAATATATATTATGTAAAATGGTATAAAAATAAAGGCCGTAAAAAAATCCCGGAACCCTCTTTTCCTAAGCCGTTCCGGGATTGTATCCGTTCTTAAGTTGATTTCTTTTTTTGACCAAGAAGTGTAAATGACTGTACGGCTCGTTTAAATGCACTGAGCTTCAGGTCATAGTTGATGGTATCATCTGTTTGAAAGTGGATAACATAACCTTCACCTTGTGGATTAAGGAGATATGCATTGAGTAGGAAGACTTTCTTTAAGTCTCATTATCGGTCGACTGCGAAAGACTTCCGCGAAGGTCACCGACAATGATGGGTTCATGATGAAGGATTGTAATATTGGGTGTATAGCTTGTGATTTTTTCGATGAAGTTCTTTTCTGCTTCATTGATAGTCGCCTTTGTGGCAGACCCTAATTCCTTGAAACTGTCATCGCTGAGCCTTCGGATCATCATGGAATCCGTATGGACACTGCTCAAGCTGCGTCCAAAAAGGACATTATCGGCACGCAGTGTATAAATACGCCACCCACTGGGAATTTCCATCTGGAATCCGAGGTTGGGGTCGGTTAGGATATTTTCATCCGTATAATGGATCTTTTTCAGATCTAGATCCTTTGTGATTGCTTTTAAGGCTTCCTTGCCAGCTTCTTCATTGGCCTGTGTTGTACGGACCGTTACAACGCATAGATTATTTTTCTGCGTTTGGTATGCCCGTCCAATGATAAAGGGACGTCTTGTCTTTTCTGGATCTTTGGGAACACTGCGAAAATCATAGCAGCCTGCTTGCATTTCTTTTTCTAACTGAGCCGATGGGTTGTTCTTTTTTCCGTGAAGTTTATCACGCAAAAGAGCTGCCTTATCAGTTGTTTGGCCAGTGGCTTATCATCCATGCCTACAATCGTATTATCCTGATCATCTTGGATTTTCTTAAGGAATTTCGAAAGTTCCCGTTTCTGTTCTCCTGAGTATTGTTTCATGGGAACAGAAATAAAACTGGGCAGTGTATAAAGATCCGCACTGATGAGAAAGTCTTCCCCAACCTTAAAGCGAACACCTGTTGTTGTATGATACAATTCTGTACTGCCTGGCGGAATGGTCATGGTAAAGCCACCGCTTTTGGGTGTATAGCGCTGCGGAGCGGCCGCCATGGCAGGATGCTGGATGCTGAGGCCTAGGACTGTAAAGGCTGCCGTAAAGAGTGCAGCTATCCGTTTTTTCACTTCTCTCCCCTCCCCTTTAGGCCCTGGAAAGTCGCTCAGCACAGCGCTGAGCTTCGGCGCAAACTTTTTCGTAATCAAGGGTCAGATATTCGCCGTTTTCATAAAGCAATTTTCCATCTACAAAAACATGGCTGACACTGTGGGAACTGGCGGCATTGCAAAGAAGGGAATAGCGGTCATTGCGGGGGAACCATTCCGGTTCTTTCAGATCATAAAGGACAAGATCTGCTTTGTATCCTGTTGTGACGGCACCCACTTCATCAAAGCCGATGGCTTTGGCGCCTTCTAGGGTTCCGCATTTGATTGCAGTTTTAGCGGGCACGCTTCTAGGATTATCCTCTTTGACTTTGGACAGCATGGAGGCTAGACGTACCTCTTCAAGCATATCCAGATTATTGTTGCTTGATGCCCCATCCGTTCCAAGACCGAGGACAATGCCTTTTTGGAGCATTTGGCCGATGGGGGCAATTCCGCTTGCCAGTTTAAGGTTGCTCTGCGGGTTGGAGGCAATGCGTACATGATGCTTCCTTAGGATTTCCATATCCTTGTCATCAACATGGACGCAATGGGCAGCAAGTTCCCAGCTCAAATAAGCCCAGTTCTTCCATCAAGGCAATGGGCGATTTGTCATATTTCTTGAGACAGTCCGCCACCTCCCCTTTTGTTTCCGCAAGATGCATGTGGATTTCGGCTCCTTTTCGGGCCGCTTCCTTTACGATGCTGCAAATATATTCCGGAGCGCAGGTATATGGCGCATGGGGGCCATACATCACATGAATCCGGTCATTTTCGACGCCGTTCCACGTATCAAATAGAGCTGAATTCTCATCAAGACGGGCTTTGCCATCGGCTGCGGAAGACCCGGTAAGGCCCCTTGATAACGCAGCACGGATCCCGATGAAGCCACGGCACGGGCCGTGGCTTCCATAAAGAAGTACATATCGGCAAATGCCGTTGTACCTGTACGGATCATTTCCGCTATGCCAAGGAGACTGCCCCAATACACGTCATTTCCCGTGAGATGATTCTCCATGGGCCAGATTTTGTCCTGCAGCCAGTCCATAAGGAGCATATCATCGGCATAACTGCGAAAAAGAGTCATAGCGATATGAGTATGGGCGTTTACTAAGCCCGGCGCAAGAAGATGGTCTCTGCCATCGATTACGAGGCTGCCTTGAACCGGCTCTTGACCGATATAGGCAATGCGTCCATCCTTTATCCCAACTTGATAGGTTTTTCCGTCATTTCGATCCAAGATCTCAGCGCCTTGGATCACGGTATCGTAAAACATCTGTTGCTTGTACCCTCTTTTCTTTAGATTTTATCAATGGGAAAACCACCCACAGCATGAGCCGCTTCCCGGCAGTGACAAGATGCCAAGGTCTGTTCTTCCTCTGTTAGGAAGGCATGATGATGCGAGCAATGGTTTTGGCATTTTCATCCATCATGGCAACAACTTCCTCATGAGATAGGGCCGTCCAAGAAAGACCGGATCCCATATTGGTCACTAGGCTGCAATTGGCATAGCAAATCTCTGCTTCCCTTGCAAGGACGGCTTCCGGCATTTGGGTCATCCCTGCTACATCACCGCCCATAAGTCCATACATCCGAACCTCGGCAGCAGTTTCATAGCGTGGCCCTTCTGTAGCTACATAGCAGCCAGCTTTACTGTGTCGTACGCCAAGTCTTGTGAGGATGCCGTTGAGCCGCTCCCGCAGGACTGGACAATAGGGAAAGCTGAAGTCAACATGGCAGACCGGCATGACACCGCCATCAAAAAAAGTATGCTCGCGCGATTTTGTAAAATCAAGGATTTGACTCGTATTGACAAACGTCCCAGGAATCAAGCCGCGATTCAGGAGCCTACAGCGGTAAAAGATAAGATTTCCGTTACACCCAACTTCTTCAACGCATAGATATTGGCACGATATGGAATGCGATGCGGCGGCAGACTGTGCCCCTTGCCATGACGAGCAATGAAGTAAACAGATGTATCATCGATCTTGCCTGCAAATCCTTCCGCCGTACCAAATGGGGTTTCTACCGTAATGAGGGACAGCGTTCCAAATATGGAGGTATCTTCGACACCTGTACCCCCAATGATTCCAATTTTGCGCATAACGTTCACCTCTGCTGATTCAAACTTTCAATGATAGGGAGAAGTTCCGGTAAAGATGCAATCGTATAGTTCGGTTTTATTTCTTGCTGGAAACGTATGGGGTCAAAGCTGGACCACCCGACCTTGACTGAAGCACGGCATCCAGCTCGCATTCCGCTCACTAGATCATAAGGACTGTCACCGACACAAAGGCATTCCTCACCGGAAAGTCCTAGCTTTTTTAGGGCAAGAAGGCTGGTTCTGGATCAGGCTTATGAAGGCTGTATCCCGTACGCCAATCACACCTTCTATATAGGGAGAAAGCCCCAGACAGCGTAGTCCCCGTTCACAAGTCTCATTGGTCTTGCTTGTCACAATGATGGAATGGATCCCCTTTTCCTTTAGGCGCTGACAGCCAGCCAAAACAGAAGGAAAGGGACGGATCATTTCATCATGAACAGAAAGCTGATACGTCCGATAAAAAGTCAGCAGCTCGTCGAGATGGGCTTCATCCCCACCACTCAGCTGCAGCATGGCCTGAGGCATAGGAAGACCAAACGTCGTCAAGATTTTCTCATCAGGCGGGACCTTCCCATAAAAATGAGAAAAGGTTTGATGGAAACAATGAAGGATGAGGGGTGTTGTATTGGCAAGGGTTCCATCAAAATCAAATAAGATTCCTGAAATGGTCATGAATGGCTCCTTGTGTGTGTCGCTTACGTTTCATCTGATAACAACTCATTTTACCATAATTTACCGTTGAAATAAAATGCGAACGTCCCAAAGGGTGTGAAAAGTCAGGGACATCTTTGCGTCAAATTCGGAGAAAAACCCCTCTGTCAGCAGAAGGAGGGGTTTTTCTTATAAAAGATGAAGCAACGCAGCTGCAAGGACCGATCGTTCAAAGAGGGAACTGACCAGGCTTTTTCTTCATCCGTATGGGCACCGCTACCAATGACACCCATTCCACAAAGCGTTGGTATCCCCAGGCTTGCGGCAAGACCCGCATCGGATAAGCCGCCTACTTGAATGCCCTTAATTGGACTCATGGAATAAAAGGCGGCCGCTTCCTGAAGCTTCACAATCAGGCCTTTTCCCCCTTCTTTTAGGTCCATGGCAGGAATCAGATGGGTCAAATCAAGATCCGCCCACGTATCGGGAACGGTCTGGCTTGCCGTGGCCTCCTTTAGGTTTTCCTTGATTTCCTGGGCTAGGCTTTCCGTGCGGTAGCGGACCCCAATACGCAGCGTACATTCCCCAGGAATCGTATTTTCACCAATACCGCCATCGATGGCTCCGCAATTGATCAATTTTCCTCGGGAGATATCATTTTTGCTTTCCAGATAAATGATCTTATGAGCGGCTTCCAAGATAGCGGAACGTCCTTTTTCAGGCTCGTACCGGAGTGGGCTGCACATCCATGTACATGGATGGATACAGGACCGCCGCCATAGCGTGAGAGAACGACCTGTCCGTTTTCGGCGCAAGGTTCAAAGTTTAAAAAGGCTTTTGCCCCTGTAATTTCCCTGCGCAGCACGGCTTTTGCATTGGAGTGCATATGAAGGGTTTCCTCATCCGTTACAAAAACAAATTTAATTGGAGGCGTGACGAGCGACAGTGCGCTAAGGCTTTAACCGCATAGAGACTTACGACAAGCCCGCCCTTCATATCTAGGACACCAGGCCCGTGAGCATACCCCTCTTCGTCAATGAAAAAAGGGCAGGTCGACGCTTTTCCTTCCGGAAAAACGGTATCCATATGGCCGGAGAGGATGATGGGACCTCCCCTTCCTCTTTTCCCCGTTCCGCTATAAGAAGGTCCGGGGCGCCCGAGACTTTTTGGAGCCGTATGGTAAATCCCATGGCGGCCAATTCTCCTGCAAGAAGGCTTCTTACCGATTCAACCCCAGTTGGCTGTTTGGGCCCGCTTTCTGTTTCTACAAGGGTTTTCCACAGCGATAGCATTTCTTTTTCATGTCCATATAGGTAGTGTGTCAGTTTTTCATTGTCTTCCATTGGCAAAGATTCCTCCTTACAATAGTGTGACGACAAATCCAGCAAGCAGGACAGATGTGATGGTAACGGTGACAAAACCAGCTACAAGCATCTTTGGGAGAAGGTAGTGCAGCAAGGCTGCACGTTCCTCCTCATTTCTTCCCATGGCAGCGGATACTTCCTGAGAGACAAGCATCGTTGTAGGAAAACCAAAGGTGCAAGTCACGCCAAGACTCACGCAAAGGGGAAAAGGCAGGGAAAAAAGCCTATTTGTCACAAGCCCCGCCGTAAAAAGCCCCAATATACCCAATAAGGCCGTAGCTGCAAGCGGCGGAAGGACGGAGAGCACTTCCTGCGGGGTTGTCCGGCTCAAAGAAGAAAAGATCACGATGGTAACGAAAAAAAGGATGATGCCGCTTGACTGTGTTTTTTGAAGGATGCCTTTTTCCAAGAATCCCAGTGCGTAAAAAAGGGTCCCAAGAAGAAGACACATGACAAGGTAATGAACCGCCCCACCCGTGAATCTTGAAGCATAATAAGCAATGGAAGCAACAAAAGATAATTTTGCAAGGTGTACGGAAGGACGATCAAAAAGACTGGGAAGGCGGAGCGGCTTTTTGACCTTATTTTCTTCCCCTTCCGACGCATAGCGTTTTACGAAATCCACGTCGTCCCTGAGATTTTTGGCCAAATGGCGCAGCATCAGGGAAGCAATAGGAATCCCGAAGAATTTTTGTGTCACGAGAAGGACAAGACAGAAGGTTCCTACTGTCTCGATTCCTTTTTCCTGTACCGCGTCAAGGATAATGAGCATGGCCGCGTTCCCGCCGGCAAAAATGGGAGACCCTGCGATGGCAAGGCTCCATCCATGAAAAATGGGCCTAAATAGATGATAAAAATAACGGCCATCGTAACAGAAATCACACTGACTGCTGCCACCTTCCACTGACGGCGAAGTTCAGCAAAATCAATGGTGGTGCCCAAGGAGACAAGAAGCATTCCCACGGTCAGCATTCCGATTCCTGGAATATGGGCAAGTTGAATGATATCCTTGGGTAAGAGATTGAACCAAAAACCGATGGTTAGGATTACGGAAATCCCAAGAACCGTTGATAGAACAGCATTTGAACGCAGGGCGATGATTTCGCTCAAGGCGTAAAGAAAAAATAAAATCGTTATGGCAAGGATACCAGGCATAATCACACCTCACAAATAACTTGACAGATTCTTTCGGTGGCCTTTTTCCGGTAAAGAAAAATGGTCAAAAGCGTAATGAGAGCCAAACAAAGGGCTGACCCCAGCATACTGATGATAGGAAAAGAGCAGGTACCGCAATCGATGGGCATCAGCAGGCCTGTGGACACCATAATAACCAACGAAGATGCTGATCATCACTCTAGTTGATATAATGGCTCCAGCTATGATCAGTCGATTGACAAACATGAAGAGATAAGGGGTTGTTACAGAGGTTCCGAAAGCAAGATTGATAAATAGACCGTGAACGGCAAGAGTCCTATCGTCGCGGCACTGTGGGTAAAGGATGGCTGCAAACGTAATCCGTCCGGGTACCATAATAAGCTCCATCATATCGAAGGCGCAAAGAAAAGAGCTTCCTCGTCTGTTCTATTTCAATACGGATAATAGGCAGAATGAGTGCTGCCAATGAAAGCAATCTTTTTCGTCATTATCCGGTTCCCCCTTTTCTTCTCTGCTGCTAGACTGCGCATGGAAAATGTAAATCTTACCTTACACCTCTTTATCGCGCTGTGTCAATAAAGAAGAGGAAAATAGAAAAAACACCCTTCCCGTCTGTTTCATTTGATACGGTAAAGGGTGTTCATTGTTTAGGATTTATTCTTATCCTTTTCTTTGGAAAGGATAATCTGCTTGGGTCCGTGTTCGGAACTTTCCGGAACCAGTACATCATTGAAACTGATTCCCCTCGTATGAAGCGTATGGCTCCATACATGTTCATGACGGTGAAGGAATCCCAGCACCGTAATGGGTATCCAGCTATAAACAAAGATCGGATAAAAGATGGTATAGAACCAAGATTTAGGTGCTGCGTGGATTTTTAGAAGGATTACGGCAGGAATGACGTACTGACCAATCCCAATGACCTGCCAGATTTCATAAGGCAGGATGGCATAGAGCACGTTCGTGTAAAATGGAACATAGGTGTAGATTGTACTGGCAATGACAAACAGCGTTGAAAGAAGGAGGAAATAAGGCTGAAAAAGATCGATGACACCGTCAAGGATGATGATATCCCGTTTTTTGATGCCTTCCTTCAGGAGCTTTGGAATATACGTTCCCCACATCAAAGTGGCCTTGTACCACCTTTTTCTCTGGTTCCAAGACTGTTTAAAGGTCAGGGCCTTTTCATCATAGACAATCGCATTGTCACACCAAGTCGTTGGAATGCCTTCCAAGAGGGATTTCATGGTAAATTCCATATCTTCCGTCAAGCAGGTTGCTTCCCATCCGTACTTCTTAAGGATATCCACGGCAATGCACATCCCTGTTCCGCCAAGAATGCTGGAAAGGCCAATATTGTATTTGGCTCTGGACCAAACTGCATTGGTGATCCAGAAGGAAATGGCAAAGACACCGCTTACCCACGTATCATTAGGGTTCTTGGAATCAAGATACCCCTGGATGAGGCGTTCCCCTTTTTGATAGCGGGAATTCATTTCCATGAGAAAGTCAGGATGGACAAGGTTATCGGCATCAAAAATAACAACCGCGTCAAATTGACGATTCATTTCAAAAAGCCGCTTGAACATCCATTCAAGGGCAAAGCCCTTCCCCTTTTCCGTATCATTAAAGCGCTCATGAACGCTGGCTCCGGCCTTGCGTGCGACGTCCGCAGTATGGTCCGTACAATTGTCGGCTACGACAAAAAATCTCGTACATGGAATCAGGATAGCGAAGCATGCGAAGATTTTCCACTAGTTCGCCAATCACTCGTTCTTCATTATGAGCTGCTGCAATGACAGCAAAGGTTGTCTTCGGCGTTGTAATTTTCTTTTCTTT
>ENA-OQCE01000245-OQCE01000245.1-human-gut-metagenome-genome-assembly--contig:-NODE-245-length-26267-cov-4.208454_pt1 | contig 26267 bp, 23 predicted proteins | sample MGYA00242495_ERZ504572 | MGnify/ENA primary metagenome ERZ504572 (study PRJEB26092, sample SAMD00036228) | human gut metagenome | host: Homo sapiens | study: EMG produced TPA metagenomics assembly of... | reverse complement strand
CTTCGGTACCGCCGGCACCGGCATGCAGGGTTAAAATAGCATTGTTGCATCATATTCGCCGTTTAAAAGCATTCCCAGTTCCAAATGCTCTATTTCTGCTTTTGCAGCTTCCAGCCCGGCGTCAAGTTCTTCTTCCATGCCGGATTCCGGTTCTTCCAAAGCAAGCTCTACCATAACCTCAAGGTCATCAAGCCTTTGTTCAAGGTTATGTACAATGCCCACTTCTTCTTTCAGCTGCGTAACAGCCTGGGCAGTTTTTGCGCGGCATCCGGGTTGTCCCAAAAATCCGGTGCACCCATTTTATGTTCTAATTCAGCAATGCGGTCCTCTTTGGCAGCGACGTCAAAGAGATCCCCTCATTTCTTCTAATTTTTGCTTCAATGCGGATATTTCGGGTTTATATTCCTCTATCAGCACCAAATTCACATCCCTTCGTAGGTAATTTATTTTAAATTTTGTTTTTATTTATCTTTGCCGCAGCAGTTTTTATATTTTTTGCCGCTGCCGCACCAACAGAGTTCATTTCTTTCCATGAATAACATCTCCTTGTAGTTATTTTATTACTGTATTTTAAAAGCGGTGAATGAAAAGGCCGCTTCGCAGTTTTGGTTCAAACCATGTTGATTTCGGAGGCATGAGAAGCCCGGCGTCCGCAACGCCCATCAATTCAGTCATAGAAGTGGGATACATTGCAAATGCGATCCCGCCTGTCTGATCTGCGGCGTCTTTCAGCGCGTCAAGTCCCCGGATTCCGCCGATAAAACGGATGCGGGAATCTGTTCTGGGATCGCTGATGCCAGAACCGGGGAAAGGATGTGATCCTGTAAAACGGAAACATCCAGATCTTTTACCGGATCGCCGGAGAAAAGGTCTGCTTTTGCGTTTACACGATACCAGTTTCCGTCGGCATACATTCCGAATTCGCCTTTTTTCTGCGGGCGGACTGCTTCTACGCCGGCCAAAGCCACATCGAACCTGCTCTTTATTGTATCAAGAAATTGTTCAAATGTATACCCGTTCATATCCGTAACAACTCGATTGTAGTCGTAGATCGCCAGTTCGTCCGCGGGGAAGAGGACAGAAAGAAAATAATTGTATTCTTCTGTTCCTGAAAAATGGAGATCTTCTGCTCTGCGTTTCAGTCCGACTTTGACAGCAGAAGCTGCGCGGTGATGTCCGTCTGCAATGTACAGATGTGGAATCGCCTCAAAAATCTTAGAAATGTCAACAATCGTTGACATTTTATCTATACGCCACACCTCGTGTCTTATCCCGTCGTCAGAGGTGAAGTCGTAGACTTCAGGTGTTAATCGGACGTTTTTGATGATCTCTCCTAGTTTTTTGTCGGCGCGGTAAGCGAGAAAGATCGGTCCGGTCTGGGCGCTGCATGCGTCGATGTGACGGATTCTGTCCTGCTCTTTTGCTTCCAGTGTATTTTCGTGTTTTAAGATCACATTGTTGCAATAATCGTCGATCGAAGCGCAGCCTACAAGCCCTGTCTGTGTTCTTCCGTTCATTGTAAGCGCGTATAAGTAGTAACAAGGTTCTTTGTCCTGAAGAAAAGAACCTTCATCGATCATACGGTTCAGTGTTTCAGATGCTGTTTTATATACTGCTTCGCTGTATGGATTTGTGCCTTTTGGAAGAAGCGTCTCGGCTCGGTCGATCTGAAGAAAAGACTTCGGTTCGGCAGCACGATTTCTCTTGCTTCCTCGCTGTTGTATACATCATAAGGAAGGGCGGCTATGGCAGAAGCTAAGTCTGCGCGAGGGCGGATTCCTTTAAATGGTCGGATAATGCTCATAGTAGTACCTCCTCATATAATCAAGTGTTTTTTATTGAAAATTCAAGGTTTTTCAACCTTTTATATCTCAGTGAATAGGCCTCAGCTACAAGCATTTCCGTGTATCGGGTACTGAAATAGTGATTAATGGGTATACGAAATAAAACGTCATTGTTTTTCGCTTTACTGGCCTTGTGTATACCCTTCCCTCTATGGCAGCTAACCTCCTATATCCACCAGGATCATCTCTGTCTCCAGAGGTCCTAACTTCCTTCGTACTGCCTGCCCATAACCAAGGTGTCAGCTTTGCTCCCTAACGGGGTCATGCCCCATGGAAAATATTCCTGCCGACTACTGGCTCATTCTTTGTATTATTGATTACTGACTCGCTTCCTGTTCCAGCACTGTGTTCAGTGGACGTTATCTGTTACATTCTGCTTATTCGGTGGCTGCCCAGATGACAGCCTCCACTATAGTTACTTGTTTTTCTTACGCAGCCTGCGCATAAGCCGCCGGTCTCCTGATGTCATTGACCATCTTCTTGGGATCATAGCCCACGCCTTTTGTCAGTATGGCATAAAAAACACGAAGCAGCTTCGCTGCTATTGCCATAAGTGACTGCATCTTCTTTAATGGATTTAGCCTTCTAGTTGTGTAGTAATTATGGAGTTCCCTAAATTCTGGGTTCTTCGCTACAAGCGACATTGCAACCTCGAAGAGCAGGTATCTAAGTCTCTTTCGACCTCGTCTGCTTATTGTTGTCTTGCCCTTGTGTTTTCCAGAACTATTTTCAACCAGTGCTAAACCTGCAAGTTTCTGCAGTTCTTTCGGGTCATTAAAGCGTCTGATGTCGCCTACCTCTGCAAGAAATCCAGACACTGTCTTGATTCCTACACCTTTGATTTCCAACAGCTTTTCAGCCATTGGAATCTGATTTACCAATCCTTCAATCAGACCCATCACTTCCTGAAGACGTATATTTCTGGATTCATAGTCCTCCAGAAGCATTCGGATTTCCATTCTTGCAGATACTGCACCTTCTTTGCTTCCGACACTGTGCTCAGCAGCTTCGATCAGGGTCTTTGCCCTCGCCTTTCCAACTGCTCTCAACTTTGCATCCCGCCAAATCTGGTTCACTCCATCAATACCCAACGTCAGAATATCTTCTGGGAGTGGTGCTTCCTTTAGAATCAGTATTCCACTTTTGGCATCCGGCTTACCGTATACCGTCTTATATTCAGGAAAATATATATTGAACCAACGATTAATCCTATTTTGAATTCGTGTAAGCTCCGCTTGTAATTGAAATCTGATGTTTGATGCCGTTCTAAGATCAGCATAAACACCGTCTGGCAGGTATGGGATCATGTATCGTCCCTCTCTAACTAATCCTGCAATGACTTTTGGATCCTTACGATCATTCTTTGTCGGATGATTGTCGTCGAGTTCTTTTGATTTCTTCACATGGTGAGGATTTACAAGAACCGGTTTCATTTCATTATCTTGAAGAAACTTTCCAAGATTAAACCAGTAATGACCAGTTGGTTCCATCCCTGGAATCACCTTATCCTTCCCATGCTTTTCTTTGATATCCAGAACCCATGCCTTAAATGTCACGAATCCTGCTTCCGTGTTACTAAATTTGAATGGTTTCTTCGAATACTCGACTCCTCTGTAATCAAAAGCTCTGGCATAATGCGTTTCACTTCCGACATCGATTCCGAGTACCAAAGTTTTTTCTGTAATAGCTTCAATTTTTGCGTTCTGTGTGTTAGACTTCATTGTAGATACCTCTCTGTTCAATAAGATTTTTACTAACCTGCCAGTCAGTAGTCTTATTGTACTCTGAGGTATTTTCAATTTTCAACATCCACATTTTTTATTATACAGGAAGCTCCTTATTATTTATATCCCCCTTTTCTCATGCCGCGTGATCTTACAGTTTTTCTCTTTCTCGAATCATACCAAAACCACAACCCGGCTGCCGCCGCGATCAGAACCGTGCCTGCAAGATAGCTGTATCCCCTTCCGCCTGATAACGGAAATTCGGCATAAGTATAGTTGATCACTTTATACGGATTCTCATCCGTTCCTTCCCCCGAAAATGCCGGAGGCTTTTTACGCTTCCGGTTATCTTCAGTTCATGAGTCTCTTTCTCATATGTGACTTTCCACTGACCTTTCGCCGTCACGTATCCGCTCGGAGCTTTCAACTCCGCCAGACGGTACTCTGTGCCTTCTTCTGCCGGAAGATTTAGGAATTCGACTGTTCCGTTTTCATCCGAAACCGCCGTTCCCTGCAATTTCCAACAATCTTTATACGCATATCCGGCGTCGAGACTACCGTTTTCATCGTGCCGGATCAGATCTTTATCATGCTTTCCTCCATGAGACGGATCGCTGCAGATCAGCCGGTACAAAGCGAACTTCGCGTTCTTCAAAGGCTCTCCTTTTCGGTTTTCCTTTGTAAAGCTTACGACTCCGCTGTTTTTTTCATTTCTCACCTGAAGAGTCACATTTTCTTTATTGGAGAGAGGACTTTCCAAACTTACTCCGTAAGGAAGTACAAACTGATTTTCCTCTCCCTCCTGTATCGATAATTTAAACCGAATCGGATCTGACGCGCCGTATCCGTTCGGAGCGTCGTCTCTTTTAAAACGTATTCTCCTGCCGCAAGGTTCTCGAAACATGCCGCCGCGCGAACTTTTTCACGATTCTGTGCATCCATTCCTTCCGCGCTTTCAGGATCTTCCATTCCCTTTTTATATGCGGCAATCTCTTCGTTCGTCAGCGGTACATAATAAACGTTTTTCTCAGCCGGATCGCCTTTCAGCGTATATACCGTATAAGACGTATCTCCCGATGATACCTTCCGCTCGAACTGTCATAATTCGGATCGCTTATACTGATCTCATTTTGCCACATATAAACGGCCGTCCGGTTTTGAACGATATTATCTTCCGTATCATAAAGCGTAAAACCTGCGTTTTCCAAAGGCACGTTTCGGGAACTGTCTGTTTTCAAGACCGCAACATTATGAGAGCCGATATTTGTAAACGTAAAATTATGACGGCTTTCTCCCGTTCCGCCCTGCGCTGTCCAAAACCCTTTCTTCGCACATTCGCTTCCGATCGCCCCTTCTTCTTCCGGAATGATCGAAATATGCTTCTTCTCTGCTTTTACATCTGTATGAGAATGATTCTGTTCGGTATCCGAAAGTGGGTCATCACTTCCCAATACCGTTGATCCTGCGTCCGCTTCCAAAGTCAGAAGAGCGGTTTCATCTACTTCATGTACTTCATATTGTGCGCCAAGCGGGATATTTTCATAGACAGTACTTCCTGTCAATTCCCCTGCTTTTACAACTACAGTCTGCGGAACGACAACGACCTTTTCCTTATTGTTTTCATCCGTTGTTTTATAATGGATATGGAACAAATAACCCCGCTCTTCTCCATACGCTTTTCCCTGAAGTTTTTTCGTAATCTTAATTTCTCCGTGAGCAGGCACTTGTTTATTCGCAAACGTAACTTCCTGTACGCTTTCTTTCATTGTACCTTCCGCCGTTTTATATTCGACTTCCGTTCCGTTCACATTATATTTCTTTGTTCCCACCTTCACCTTGTGGTCATACTCATCACCTGTGCGTACACCGCCTCTGTCAGGATCTGTCTGCACGAAATTTTTTTGCCACGTTTTGAGGATAAGTATAATTCCCGCCGATCTCGATATTTTGCGGTATCTCATTTTCCTCGTGGATCGTATATACAGTCTCTTTCGGAATACCGTACACTGCTACGCTTGCAGTCTGTTTTCCCGCCGGAACAGTTACGTCGATTTCCTGAACAATACTGCTTCCGCTTTCCGACATGCTTCCCGATCCGAGATTTCCTTCAAGGCTCATTCCGGCTACGTCAGTATAATGAACATGAAATTTATATGTATGATCTTTTTTCGGATCGATTCTGATCGACGGTTTTTGTAATGATCAGTCCTCCGCTGATCAGATCGTTTTTATACGCCACAGTCAGATGGATCCCGTTTTTCTGAAGGTTGTCAGGATCGAGATAGCTTCTGAAAACAAAAGTCTCGTTCTTTTCCGATACATGTCCTTCTCTGTTTGAACTCGGATAGTGATACCCTTTTCCGTCCGCGCTCTTTACATTTCTGTCGTCTGACGCCGTATATGTTCTTACATCCGTCACTGTATTATTCAAAATCTCCGGATCATTTTCCACCGTTCTTGCCGTCGGATGCAGCGCAAGAATGTTATCCGCAATATAACCTTCCGTATACATTCCCGACGCACCGTCATATACCGAATTTTCCAAAATCGACCATGAAGTCCGAAATACTTTGTTTCTCAGCGGATCGTCTTGTGTGATCTGCAAATAACTTCCCTCACGGAATTTATCGACAAAAGACGCTTTGTTTCCATCTGTAAGCTCCAACAGTCCTCTCGATCTGACCATGAGGTCATTTCCGTTGTTCACAACATCTGTTTCCTGTATCGGATTCAACCGGAAGAACGCTCCGCTTACCGGATTTAAGACCGCCTCATTATAGCTAAGAGGCCGCTCTTTTGTTCCCAGCGATTCATAATCTGAAATCTGATCGTCGCTTGCATAAAATCCGGTCGATTGGTTCGGAATGATCTTTCCTTTAAAATCCATATCCGCCATATACAGACTTCCTCTGTCACGCGCAAAGGCGAACTGCACTTTGGCGACATTTTTCATATCAAAATCCGATATTCCCGAATTCCAGTCTGCCAGATTCAGACGAACGATCGACCACTGGCCTTTCGGCATCGAATTACTGTATCCATAATACGTCATCTGACTGGCAGGTCTGGTGATCACATTTCCGTGCCGGTCTGTCAGTCTCGCTTTTAACGACCACCCGGTAGCGCTGGAAGCATCCGAGTTATTATAAACTGACATTTGAAGATATGCCGCTTTTGACAGATCCACACTGCCTCCGTTCTCCGCACAGTCGATCGTTGTCCAGTATTTTCCCGAAGCAATTTCTTCCGACATCTGATACTGATCGAGATTTTTGCCGCTGTCTTTATTCACAAGCTTTATCACATCGCTGCGCTCACCGATAATCGGGCCGTCTGTCTCTGCGTCCGGATCTGCTTCTTTGAGCTCACTTTCTCCGGTCTTAGACCCTCTGTATGTTCCGCTGTTTTTAAAATCGTTAAACTTAACAGCGCCTTCGTTACGGAGATAACCTACCGAATCTTCCACGGGAATCTGCCTTCCGCTTGTCGCCTGATTCAATATTTTATAAGTAAAACTTCCGATATATCCTAATGCTTTTCCGAATACGTCCTGATTTGCCGAAGCAGTGCTTACCTGATTCGTCAGATCAAGCTGATTCGTTTTCGGGAAATTAAAACGGATCTTTAAGTTGGAAACACCCGCTCCGCGCTCCGCATAAAAAATCGTGATCTTATGTATGCCTTGCGAAAGTTCTTCCATATCTAAACACGGACCGTTCGCATCATTTTTTTCATAAATATTCGCCTGTGCATGATGCTGATTTTTATTGATCGGATATCCGTCCTCTGTTGCACCGTCTTTATTTAATCCGTACACATCTACCGCTCCGGTCTCAAAGTTAATATGACCTTCCAGAGGATTATGTTTCCCTGCCATATCAAGTACAAGTTTTCCGTCGATATACAATAAGAAATCATCGTCTCCCGAAAACTCAAATTCAATCGGCTTCTCAATATATTCTCCTGCCTTTTCTCCCGGCATACGCACTTTTCCGTCTTCCGTCAGCTTAAATTCCAGTTCCATCTTCATACCGAAGCAGAAATTCGTTTTCATCCTATCCAACCGGTAAAACGAGTTTTCTTTCGTTGCGTCGTTTTTGTCATTAAACGGGAAAAATCCGAATTGATCTTTTCCCATTGCGACATCTCTGTCACCTGTTTTCAGCGCGTCTTCCTTTTCTCCTACGTCTAAATAATAGCCTTTATCGGGATCTTCTTTTAACCGCAGCACATGATCGGACTTCAAACTACTGTACTCCCAATAGCCGTCATCTGCAAGGAAAAACGGAAAAGAAACGTTATTATACACGTATCCCAGCGCCGAGTGAAACGCATTGTTTCCGCGAAGAAAACTCTCGTCAAACTGCGGAAGTTTCACACCTGCAGTTGAGATTTTCCATCTTCCAGTTGTTTATCGACATGCCCGTAAGCATACTTTAACGTATTTCCCGAATGCCAGTCATTCGGTCCGATCTGATTTCCCGACATATTGCCCGGAGAAGAATTATTTAGCGGATTATCCCCGTCTGTTACAGCCGGATGCCTGATATATTTTCCATAATACCACGCCGCCGCTTTTTCATTTTTCCCTTGGAAATACTTGGAGATGCCGTCGTTCAATATTCCGAAACTCGTTTCATATTCGTACGGCGATCCGTTTACTTCGCTCAATCTTTTTCCTTGAAGTTCATAATCCGAATAATAATCATAAAACGTCGTATTTGCGTAATAGTATTTTGGATCATACGACTTGTTTTTCGCTATCGGAATGTTCTTTCCCTCATCTCCGTGATCGCTCGCCTTAAAGATCGAACTCCATGTTCCGTTGATTTTCGACTGCTCACTCGTATAACTTAAACTTTTCTTCTGAAGTACGTCTGCGAAAAAGCATGGAAAAGCATAAGTATCGTCAATCTCAGTTATATCCGTCTTATATTTTACAACTTTGCCGTCTGCTCTGTTTTCACATATACGAAATTGAATATACTTTTCTTTATCCGACAGTTTTTCATGTGTAAAAAATGTTTTATAAAAAACTTCATTTTCCATATCTTCGCTTGCCTGACCCGTTCCCGAAGATTCCGGCAGCGCCTGATCCATCTTTTTCCATTCGGTTTCCACTGCCTGCCCGTCTTCCGGGTTTTCGCAAAGACGATATTCCACCGTATCCGCCGCTTCTGTTTTCCCGCCTTCTACACCACTTGCAACGAGCGCTCCCGACGTTCCGTACATCTGATCTTTAAACGCGACATACCGATCGCCGTCTGTTTCATAACTTCTCCAAATACGATGACTGTCATCCAAGTTCCTCAGAATGAAAAAAGTTATCGCCTGATGCAATATTATATAACTGATAATATACTTTATCGTCTTCTTTATTATCGGAAGGATGTTTAAAACCGCCTTTTTCATTAAGCTCTCCGTTTGAAATTGCCAGAAGCGACAGTTCTGTCAGACCTGATCCTTTTCCAAACGCATAATAAGTACATAATTCATAGCGGGTCTCTCTTGTAACTTTCTTTGATACGATCTTTCCGTTTTTATCTGCGTAAGATACCCATAACTCATCCCACACTTTATCTGTTTTCGTATCATAATTTCCGTCTTTGTCATTATCAACATAGATCGCCAGTTCATCCAAGATGTTATTACTTGATGACGGATGACCTCCCCAGTAGGACGTGTGATAGGACATGTCCCAGTAAAAGCAGTCTCTTGTCTTTTGCGTAAATACAAAAGATCCCGATCCTCTTTGCTTTACCTCTCCGGCGGCGTCTATTACCGGCTCTTTTTTTTATCTCATGATAAGGGTCGTTCGGATTTGCGGCCTGACGCAGATTGTATACGATCTGAGAGTCTATTTCTCTCGCTTCTCCGTTTTTATTCGTTACTTCCATCTCAAACGCAACATAAGAACAGCCTTCCGGTATTACCGTTCCGAACAGTCCCGCTTCGTCGACGCTGATCATTCGATATGTCTTCGGTATTTCCTTTTTCCCCGCATTCCCCGGTTCAATCGGATCTTCTTTATAAAACAATGCGTAGACTGTATTTACATGCAGTTTCTCAAACGTTGTCGCTCCGCCGAACGCACTTGCCTCATACAAGTTCGGGATACTTGCAAAATACATTGCTTCATATACCGCGCTGTCTTCCGCTGTTCTGTAAACATCCGTCTCTGTCATCCGCTCCCCGAGAGCGCAGAGCGCATGTTGCCTCCCATCCAGATCATAATAGATGTGAGAACAATATTCATCATTGCACAAGCTTTCCTGCTGCGCAGATGTCATGTTCTCTTCTTCCGATGATCCTTCAGAAACCGTTCTATCCGATGCATTCGGACTGTTCTTCGCGTCTGTCTCATCAGACGTCTGCCCGTTTTGCCGTACAGCATCGTTTTCAGACATCTGCCCGTTTTGCCCATTCTCTTCTAACGGATATAGGGCGCTCCCATCTATTCCGTCGGACAGACTTTCTCCTTCCTTCCCCACCTCTGCGGAAGGGTTTTCTGTTGTAATTTCACCTGGTTTTGCCGAGACTTCCATAATCGGCCGGATGATCATAACGATCAACATAAGCACCGCCAAGATTTGCGATGCTTTCAGATTCCCCTTAAATATTCTGTTTTTTCTCCCCATTATACACCCTCGTACTTATTAGTATTATACTTATCTGTACAAGTTCCCCACCCTTGTACGAATATATCCGTATTCTATCACTCGCATATAGGAATTACAACCCTGCCGCCTGATCTATTTAAGTTTTCCTCATTTTTGTGATATTTTTCTATATTTTTCCACATCCGCTCTTTATTTTCCCTTTTTTTCGCCGCTTTCTTTCGTCTTTTTGCACAGCATCCAAAGATATTTTTCGTATTCTGCTCCTTCTTTCCCCGAAATTCCAAGCGCTGCCGACTCCCTAACAGCCTTCTCGATCATCTCTCCCGCCAGTCTGACCGAATCTTCTGTACGGTCTCCGCGAGCCTTTCCGCCTGCAATTACGGAAGCGAACAGATCTCCTGTTCCCGAGTAACTTGCCCCGATAAAAGAAGAGATCCCTGCCGTTGTTTTCTCACGCGTCACCGTAAGATTTGCGACCTTCCTGCCGCCTGTTCCGGTCTCTTTTCCGACTGTACACTCTTTCGCAGCGTCCTGCTCCTCAAATAACACCCCTGTCACGATCACTTCCGATACGCCACTGTCCAAAAGTCTGCCTGCCGCTTTCGACACTTCCAAAAAAAAGAGCTTCTCTGTCTCCCGTTTCCGAAATATTTTGAATCTTATCATAATCATAATCCGTCAAAAGACAAAGTTCCGTCACATTCGGCGTCACGATATCCGCTCTTTTAACAAGCTGTTTCATCTCTTTCTGAAATAACCCGTCAAAAACAGAAAATCGTTTTCCGTTATCTCCGAGCACCGGGTCTACAAGAAGAAATGTGCCTTCTTTGTGAAACAGATCGAGAAAGTGATTCACTTCCCCGATCTGTCTGTGGTCTGACATAAACCCTGTAACGATCCCGTCAAACTGCGCGCCTGATTTCTTCCATTCTTCGGTAATCATCCCCATCTGCTCTGTAAGATCCTGAAAAAAATAACTTTCAAACCCTGTCTGTGCACTCAAAACGGCTGTCGGAAGAGGACACGGCTGCACCCCCATCGCCGACAATACCGAGATTGCGGCTGTCAGCGAACATCTTCCGAAGCCTGCCAGATCATTTAGAACCGCTACTTTCCCTGCCATGTTTTCTCTCCCTCCGAAATAGGTTTCATTACGATTGCGGAATGACGCCCCATATTGATGACGATCTCTCCGTTTTCTACAATGAACTCGTCATACTCTGTCGTATATCCTTCCTCATATGTATACATAAGCCTTTCCATCCTGCCTTGCTTCGGAACTCCCGCAAACCAGACCGGAACTGTCAGCTCTTTTAAATCTTTACTGTTGTTTAAGATAACAATGATCTGCTCATCTTCCTGAAATCTTGCGTATGCAAGTACGTTTCTTTCCGCATAGAGCAGCTTGATCGACCCTTTCCTAAGCGGTTTTTCCTGTTTATGGATTCGGATCATCTCTTTATGAAACGCGAGCAGTTCTTTATTCTCCCTGCCCACGGATATGTGCGCCTGTTGTCCGGATCTGTAAATCCGCATACTCCCGCCTCGTCTCCGTAATAAACGGTCGGCGCTCCGACCCATGTCATCTGAACCGTAACCGCTTCACGCATAACGGCATAGTTAACGCCTTCTTCCGCAGCTTTCGCACCGACATGTTCGGCGCGTCCTACGATGTGATTCGTCCTTGTCAGGAAACGGGAGTGATCGTGATTGGACAGCTCGTTCATCGCGACCTGCAAAGAAGGAGTGAGCATACTTGCCATAAAATGGCGCATTCCGCCTATGAAGTTGTCTGCATTTCCCCACAGGTCTGTTCTTCGCTCGTCACTGTGTTTTTCCATTCCGGTCAAAAACCACGTCAAAGGTTCCATAAACGCGTCATAATTCATAACGCTGTCCCATTCGTCCCCCTGCAGCCATTCTCCCGGATCGCCGTAATGCTCTGCCAGGATCAAAGCTTCGGGATTTGCCTCTTTTACTTCTTTGCGAAAACGCTTCCAAAACATATGGTTATATTCGTTGCTACACCCTAAATCCGCCGCAACGTCAAGTCTCCATCCATCCGCATTATACGGAGGCGAAACCCATTTCTTTCCTATATCCATAATATATTGCTCAAGTTCCGGGGAATCCTCATAAGAAAGTTTCGGCAGCGTATCATGTCCCCACCATCCGTCATAACTTTTATTGTAAGGCCACGCCTCTTTTCTTTCATCATGAAAACGGAAAAACTTCCGGTACGGACTTTCCCCGCTCACATATGCCCCTTTTGGATATTCCGGCTGCTGTTCGTAGATCCGCTCCCTGTCAATCCATTTGTTAAACGATCCGCAATGATTAAATACGCCGTCGAGAATCACACGCATCCCTCTTTTGTGCATCTCCTCCACAAGCCTTGCAAACAGCTCGTTGCTCGCTTCAAGATTGCGGATATCGCCTGTTCGCTTCTGATATTTTGTAGCGCCTGTATTATCTTTCGCTCCTTTAGGAAGCGTCTCTCCGCCGTCCGAGACGATCTTTCCATAATGTGGATCGATATAATCATAATCCTGAATGTCATATTTATGATTTGACGGAGAAACGAAAAGAGGATTAAAATATACAACCTCAACGCCGAGATCCTGAAGATAATCCAGTTTATCCATGACGCCCTGAAGATCTCCTCCGTAAAAATTACGGATATCCATCGCCGCCGGAACTTTACTCCAGTCTTTGATCTTTACGCTCGGAGCGCCGATATAAATATATTCCCCGTCCTCCACGTCATTTGTCGATCGCCGTTACAAAACCGATCCACAAAAATCTGATACATAACCGCGCCTTTTGCCCACTCGGGAGTAGAAAATCCCGGAACGATCATAAACGCATAAAAATCTTCTCTCTGATCGGAAACGCCGCACCTGCTGAAATAACATATCTGATCTCCGCTTTTTACTTCAAACAGATAACTGAACGGAACATCACTTAGCTGCCATTCTATCTCATAGAAATCGAATTCGCCTTCCGAAACAATCTTCCACATCGGATACGACGAATTGCCGGTCAAAATATGGACTTCTTCCACATCGTTGTGAGCCGTGCGAAACCGAATCTTGATCTTTTCGTTTTCCTTCGGTTCTGCAGGGATGACATAATCCTGCGTACCGTCACAGAATAGTGCCTCTCTGTTCATATATTACCCCTCCTCCGACACTCCGTCCTCAAACAATGCCTCAAACTCGCTTCGTGTGATCTTCTCTTTTTCAAGCAGAAGTTTTGCGCACGCCTCAAGAACATCATGGTATTCTTCAAGAATAGAACGGGCTTTGGCATAGCATTCGTCAATAATACGTTTTACTTCCTCGTCGATCGTTCCCGCGATCTTTTCTCCGTATCCTCTTGACGTATGCCCGAAGTCGCGTCCGATAAACACTTCGTCACTGTCATTGTCGTAGTTGATCAATCCGAGGCGTTCGGACATACCAAACTTTGTAATCATTGATTTTGCGATCGCAGTCGCCTGTTTGATATCCTGCGAAGCGCCTGTCGTAATATCGTCAAATATTTCTTCTTCAGCTACACGACCGCCTAAGGAAACCGTAATTTCCTGAAGCATCTGCCCTTTTGTATTAAACATTTCGTCTTTCTCCGGAAGAGGCATCGTATATCCCCCTGCCCCGCCGGTCGGAATGATAGACACACTGTATACAGGTCCTACATCCGGAAGAACGTGGAACAAAATCGCATGTCCCGCCTCATGGTAAGCCGTAATCTTTCTCTCTTTTTCAGATACGATGCGGCTCTTTTTCTCCGCTCCGATGCCTACTTTTACAAACGCATGACGGATATCTTTCTGTTGGATAAACATTCTGTTATCCTTTGCAGCTATGATCGCAGCTTCATTCAGCAGGTTTTCAAGATCCGCCCCTGTAAATCCTGCCGTCGTCTGAGCGATCTGTTTCAGATCCACATCTTCCGCCAACGGTTTGTTTTTCGCATGAACTTTCAGGATCTCCTCTCTGCCGCCGACATCCGGCCGGCCTACAAGTACGTTTCTGTCGAAACGTCCCGGTCTTAATATTGCCGGGTCAAGGATATCTTTTCTGTTCGTCGCAGCCATCACGATAATTCCCTCGTTGACGCCGAATCCGTCCATCTCAACGAGAAGCTGATTCAACGTCTGCTCTCTTTCATCATGACCGCCGCCAAGTCCGCTGCCTCTTCGTCTTGCCACAGCGTCGATCTCATCAATAAAAATAATACACGGAGCATTTTTCTTCGCATCCTGAAAAAGATCACGCACGCGAGATGCGCCGACACCTACGAACATTTCCACAAAATCCGAACCCGAAATACTGAAAAACGGCACTCCCGCCTCTCCTGCAACAGCTTTTGCAAGAAGTGTTTTTCCTGTTCCCGGAGGTCCTTCCAACAAAACGCCTTTCGGAATACGAGCGCCTACCTGCACATATTTTTTCGGCGCTTTCAAAAAATCGACGATCTCCGCAAGTTCTTCTTTCTCTTCCTGCAGTCCCGCTACATTTGCAAACGTCACCTTTATCTCGTCATGATTTGTCATGCGGGCGCGGCTTTTTCCGAAGTTCATCGCTTTTGCATTCGCCCCGTTTCCCTGACGGTTCATAAGAAAGAAAAGCAGCATGATCCCGCCAAGCGTGATCACGGTCGGAAGAAGAACGGAAGAAAGCATCGACGTTTCCGGAATTGCGGATACCTGATATAAAACTTCGTTTTTATCAAGCAGTTTCTCTACTTTTTCCACATTCGACACATTGACCGAACGGTTCTCATCTGTATCTTTCAGAGCAAACACTACCGTACCTGTCGGAACTGCCTTATTCTGATCGATATATACTTCTGTTACATTTTCTGCCTCAACCTGCTTAACAAACTCTGTGTATGTCATCTCCTGTCGATGCATCTGCATCCGGTTTGCCATCCAGAGCGCGCCAAAAACGATCACCATAAATATAATGATCGTAAATCCATTCACACTTCTGTAATTTCTGTTATTATCCAAAACTGATCCTCCTGATTATTCCACGCCTTCCACTACGCCGATATACGGAAGGTTTCTATATTTTTGGGCGTAATCAAGCCCATATCCCACAACAAATTCATCCGGGATCTCAAATCCGCAGTAATCAACCTTTACATCTTTCACTCTGCGGTCCGGCTTATCCAAAAGCGTACACAGGCGCATACTTGCCGGATTTCTCTTTTTCAGCACATCGATCAGGTAATACAGTGTATTCCCGGAATCAATGATATCTTCCACAATAAGCACTTCTTTATTCTCGATCGACTCATCCAGATCTTTCGCTATACGAACAACTCCGCTCGAAGCCGTTCCGTCTCCGTAACTTCCGACACACATAAAATCCATAGAAACCGGCACGTTAATCCGCTTAGCCAGCTCACACATAAAAAATACGCCGCCCTTTAACACACAGATCAAATGAATTTGTTTTCCTGCGTAATCTTCACTGATCTGTCTTCCGAGTTCCCTGATCCTCTCGTCAACTTTCTCTTCCGAAATCATCTCTCTGATCGTTTCTGCCATCTTTTTCTTCCTCCGTAATCTTTATCTCAACAATATTTTTTGTCTTTTCTGTCACTTTGTACGCTCTGCTCATCCTGTATCCCGGTATCCACACAATATGGCTTCCGTCTGCGACAAGAAGCATCCTGTCTCTTTCTTCCTTCGGGATCTTCTCGTTGATAAACCATGCTTTCAGTTTCTGACGTCTCCCCTGATCATCGATCACGAGATAATCGCCGCTCTGCCTTGTCCGTACGCAAAGACCGCATTTAATTATATCATAATCAATCCATTTCGTGTAACTTTTTTGCGGGATTTCTTCTGCCTGCAAAATGTCTCCGTTTTCCACAAAACGCAGTTCCAACTTTCCGGCGGCGTCTGACTCCGGCGCCGCTTTTCCCGTTTCCGCCCTGCTTTGTGTTTGCCTTATGATCTCTATCCCGTCATATGTCCTCTTCGCCGCAACGCCTCCCGGCAGATCGATCTGTTTTCCCACCTGCCGGTCAAACAATTCCGAAACCGACTGAAGGTGGGCAGACGTCAGATCTTTCTGTCCTCCGCGCACTTTACCGATACATTTTTGCAGAAGCAGTTTTCTCACTGCCGGAAAAACTTTGAAAAAAGCTCTCTTTTTCTATGACAAGTTCTATCGGCGATTCCTTCTGTTCTTGGTCCTTTTTTCTCACGCTGACGCAGGTTTTCCACAACTGCCGCACGCTGTAATCGAGATATTCACATATTTCTTCCGCCTGACGGGATAACGATTCCAGATGTTTCACCGTCTGATCGTTTACTTCGTTTTCCAATACCGGCAGCACTTTATGCCGGATCCGGTTGCGTGTATAATCGTCCTCCTCATTCGTTGCGTCGACGCGCCAGACGATTCCTCTCTCCCGCAGATAAGACTCGATTCTGTCTCTTGTAAGTGAAAGAAGCGGTCTGATCCGGTTGTCCCTGACAGGCACGATCCCGCAAAGGCCGCGTATTCCCGTTCCTCTTGCTATATTAAGCAGAACCGTCTCCGCCTGATCGTCTCTGTGATGCGCGGTTGCGATCTTCGTTCCTCCGTTTTCGGCACACATTTGTTCAAATGCTTCTCTTCGTACTTCCCTTCCCGCTTCCTCACAAGATTGTTTCCGTTTTTCAGCGATTAATTCCACTTCTTTTCGGAAAACACGACACTCCACTCCAAGTTCGCCGCAAAGCTTCTTTACATACTCCTCGTCCGCATCCGCAGCCGCTCCGCGCAGGCAGTGGTTCACATGGCACACTTTTACCTCGAAACCGAACTTTTCCCGCAAACTGCAGAGCGTCAAAAGCAGGCATACCGAATCCGCTCCGCCCGATACGCCTGCTATCACAACATCTCCATGTTCGATCATATGAAATTGTACGATCAATTCCTCTATTAATTTTTCTGTTTCTCTTCCTGCTTTTTCCATCATAAGTATACTATACCAAATCCGTGTTTTTATGTATGAAGCGCCGCGCAATACACAGCTTTTCACTATACGCATACTATACCGAATCCATCCGCGCCTGTAAAGTATTCCTGTCACATATTTCCCACATTCCCACAACGATCACCGTCATATCATCGGCAGGCTCTCTGCCTGTCCACGCCAGGACCTGTTCCAGGATATGATGCGCCATTTCTTTCGGATTGACTATAGCGCTTCCCTGAATGATCGTTTCAAGCAATATATCCTGCTCTCCTACCGGAAGGGCGTCAAGAATCCCGTCCGTAACCATGATCACAAAGTCTCCGTCCTCAAGTTTTCTCCTGACAGAATCAATCTCTATATGATGGACAACCCCGATCGGCAGACTCGTAGAACTTAGATGCTCCACACAGTCTTTTTTCTTAATAAATGTCGAGGAAGCTCCTGCTTTTACGATCTCGCATTCTCCCGAATACAGATCAAACACACTGAGATCCACAGTCGAATAATGAATCTCCTCCCGCCCTGTCGCCAGCGTTGTATTGATCATCTGAACGGCGGCTTTTTCCGGGAATCCCGCGGCAAGCAATTCTTCCAAAAGCTCGATCACAAGCGTGCTCTCCTTACATGCCGTCTCACCTGCGCCCATCCCGTCAGAAAGAGCCGCCGCCTTCTTTCCTCCCGGCAGTTCCATGAGTGTAAAATTATCTCCCGATATTTTCGCACATCCTTTCCCGATCTTGGCAGTACCTGACAGCGTATAGTACGACGGTCCCTCTCTGCATACGATCGTCATATAACGGAATCCGACTACCTGCGGACTTCCATGTGCAAGGACAAAACGTCTTCCCGCTGCTTCTGATACGGCCTGAACGACTTCTTTTGCCGTCCCTTTCTCTTTGCCTGTACTTCGTACTGTCACATGTACTTCAAACTTTCCTTCGCCATTTAAGAACAAATATGTATACAAAACTCGCATTCCACATTTTCTAAGCGCCCCTGCTATCCTCTTTTCCATGCGCTCATCCGTAAAAATACTTTTTTCCAATTCCCGCACTGTCTGTTTCATAATATCGGCAAAAAGATCCATCTGAAACGCACACCCTTCCCTGCTTCGCGCCAGACGGTTTGTCCATATGATCGTTTGTCTCGCATCCCTGAAACCTTCCAGCATCTCCCGCAAAAATCTCGGAGCTTTCTCGCATCTTTGCATCAGTTTTCTCTTTGTCTCTACGTTTAATTCATTTCCATAATGATCGACCGCCGAGAGCACGTCATATCCCATCTGGTACGTATGAACAAAGTTCTCTCCCCAGCACCACGCGTTCTTTTCACATTTTTTGCAGACCCTTTCTTTCACCCGGTCAAACATCCCGTCAATATCGGCTCCCGAAAACTCTTCTTTGTGTGCCTCTAACTCTAAAAATGTATGGGAAAGCTGTTTGAGCGAACTTGCATATTTTTCAATCTGTTCTACATAAGGACTTCCCTGCAAAGCCTGTCCTTCTTTCATTGTATATCCCCTTTCTTACAATCTGACTTTCCCGTCTTAATGTAACACGGTATTTTCTTAAGCGGCATCACCGAAAATGCCAAGAGTCATATTCCGGAATTACAGACAGCCGTCAATGTCTTGAACAGGCCCGGACTTCAACTCGCCGCCGTCAATAAAAAAACTCCGGGAAATCTTCCCCGGAGTTATCTTTCGTACATGCCTGTCTGGCTTTTTTGCTTCTGTTTGTTTTTTACGTCTTATTTATTTTTATTCGACGGTTTAAAAATAATCTCATTCGGATTCACAAGTCCTAATTTATCTTCTGCCGTCTCTTTTATATACTCGTCTGTCTGAACATACTTTTCGTATTCTTTCACTTCTTCCGAGCGCTTCTCTTCCTCTTTGATCTGCGCCGCCAGTTCCTCTTCCTGAGCCTTATACGCGTTGTTCTTTGCATAAAGCTTTACCGCGCCCACCGCAAGTACGCCTGATAAAAACACAAGAACCGTACAAATCATCAAAACGCTTTTCTTATAACTGTGCAGATGTGCCGATCTTCTGCGTCCGGCATTCCTTCTGTCCGCCGTTCTTTTCTTCTTGCCGTTCATTTATCTCACCCTGTTCATCTTTCTTTACACTCCCCAGTGTTAAGTAATATTGTATCTTCTTTTCTGACTCATTTCAAGACTTATTTTCTATTTTCTTTCCTTGCTTTTCTGCACGATTTTTCCGTTTTTTCCTTTTTTCCGCATCTTTCGGCACATAGTTTCACAATCTTTCTGATCCCCGCATGCCCTGCCGCCGCTCCGCACAGCATCCCAAACACAAAAAACCAGCGGATGCTCCCGTATGTTGTGTCATACATTTTCCGAAAAATATAGATGCTCGCAGCAAGCCAGTAAATAAAATCCTCCAGACTGACCGCCCAGCCGCTGTGAGGAACAAGCTTCCGAAAACAAACAAGTACATGATAAGCTGCCGCCGCTTCGACTCCCGCCAGCGCCGCATACAGAAAGATTCCGGCTTCTGCTCCGATCCCGGGTATCATATCCTACTTAAACAGCTTCGTCAGAAAGCTGTCCCCCTGTTTCGCCTGCGGCGTTACGCTTGAATAAGCAATACTGTCAATATTGCCCGACAGATCTACCTCGCCTTTTTCCACGGTCAGTCTGTTGACATGAAGATCCGTGCCTTTCACCATGAGCATCCCCTGCTCTGTTTCAAGAAGTATCTCGTTTAGATCAAAAGACAGTACGTCAAGCACCCCTGTCACCGTACTCGTCTTTCTGTTATTTACAACTAATTTATGCGCCTTCGCAATACGCTGTTCTTCCATGAAAACTCCCTCCCGCCTCCGAACTTTTTACAGCATGGTTATATATATGAGAGGTTGTTTTCATTTATGCTTTTCTTTTCTCTTTCTCTACAAATACCGGAACAATTCCTCTGCTTTTTCCTTCTTCGTCGTATCTTCCAGCTTCAGCACTTCCGCTTTCACTTCTCTTGTTCCGAAATGGATCTCTATCACATCGCCCGGTTTTACCTGCACAGATGCTTTTGCCGGTTTTCCGTTGACGGAAACGCGCCCTGCATCACATGCTTCATTTGCTACAGTCCGCCTCTTAATAAGGCGGGATACTTTTAAAAATTTATCAAGCCGCATTTTTCTCTCCTTCAATAATGTCCGGACCCGCCTCTGTTTTCAGTAAAAACAGAAGCAACAAGGCACTTACGATGATACCCGTAAGTGCCTTTTTATCTGCCCGTTCAAACGAATTGATTAATTGATAGCGTCTTTAAGAGCTTTTCCTGCTTTAAATTTCGGAGCTTTGCAAGCCTCGATCTTCATTGTCTTTCCTGTCTGCGGGTTTCTTCCCTCTCTTGCAGCTCTTTCACTCACTTCAAATGTACCAAAGCCTACAAGCTGAACCTTCTCGCCTTTTTTAAGTTCTTCGGTAACAACATCAACAAAAGCTTTCAGCGCTTTTTCAGAATCTTTTTTTGAAATGTCAGCGCTCTCTGCGATTGCTGTAATCAATTCTGTCTTGTTCATAGGTAAATCCTCCTCTTAATTGTACCACAATACATGTTATTCATTTTAAAGGGGAAGATTCCGAACGCACACGGATTTCCACCTTTAAATATTGTTATATCGGGTTTACACAGCTTTGTCAAGATTTTTCACCATTTCCATTATGGCTTTTCCCATTTCGTCGGATTTTACATCCGCATCTGTCAGAGAAGTACCTTTCACGCCGTAGTAGAATTTCACTTTTGGCTCTGTTCCCGAAGGTCTTACGCATACCCACGCTCCGTCAGGCAGCTCATAGTAAAGTACATTTGAATTCGGAAGTCCTGTAGCCGTAACTTCTCCGGTCTCCATATCCCGAATCGTATCCGCCTGATAATCTCTCACTTTAAGTACTTTATATCCTGCGATTTCTTTCGGAGGCTCGCTTCTTAATGTGGCAAGGATCTGACGAATCTTCTCGAGTCCTTCGATTCCTTTCATTGTGATAGACTGGATGTCGTCTTTGTAATATCCGTAACGCTCATACATCTCGATCATCGCATCCCACAACGTCATCCCTTTTGTGCGGTAATATGCGGCAGCTTCACACAGAGCCATCGTAGCGACGATCGCATCTTTATCTCTTGCATGTGTTCCGATCAGACATCCGTAACTTTCCTCAAATCCAAACAGATACTCTCCTTTTCCTTTTGTCTCGAATCCGAGAATCTGCTGTCCGATATACTTAAATCCTGTCAGACACTCGATCAATCCGACATTATAATGCTCTGCGATCGCATCCGCCATATTGGAAGTCACAATCGTCTTGATAAGATATCCGTCTTCAGGCAGACCTTTTAATTCTTTTCTCTGTCCGATCTCGTAATCCGCAAGAAGGCATCCCGACATATTTCCGGTCAGATCATGATATACTCCGTCTTTATCTTTCACACGCACGCCGAGCCTGTCCGCATCCGGATCTGTCGCAAGAACGATATCCGCATCGATCTCTTTCGCCAGTTTTAATCCGAGTTCAAACGCCTCTTCGGCTTCCGGGTTCGGATAGGAAACTGTCGGGAAGTCTCCGTCCGGCAGTTCCTGTTCTTTTACGACATATACGTTCTCAAAACCAAGCTCTTTCAAAATACGGCGAGCCGGAATGTTTCCCGTTCCGTGAAGCGGCGTATACACGATCTTAAGATCTTTGCCCGCTGCTTCGATCGCATCTTTATGAAGCACCTGCTTTTTCAGTTCCGCAATATAAGCATCGTCAACTTCCGCGCCGATCACTTCGTAAAGTCCGGCCGCTTTCGCATCCTCTTCCGTCATCGTCTTCATTGTTGTGTAATCTTCCACAGCCTTCACTTCGTCCATAATTCCTTTATCGTGCGGAGGCGTGATCTGCGCGCCGTCTTCCCAGTATACTTTATAGCCGTTATACTCCGGCGGATTATGGCTTGCCGTAATATTGATGCCTGCGATACATCCGAGTTTTCTCACCGCATAAGATAACTCCGGCGTCGGGCGCAGCGATTCAAATATATATGCTTTGATCCCGTTTGCAGCCAGACAACATGCAGCCTCTTTGGCAAATTCCGTGGACATATGACGGGAATCATACGCAATCGCAACGCCTTTTCCCTGACCGTCGTTTTTCATGATATAGTTTGCCAGTCCCTGTGTAGCTTTGCGTACTGTATAAATATTCATACGGTTTGTTCCCGCGCCGATGATGCCTCTCAGTCCTGCAGTACCGAACTCCAGATCCATGTAAAATCGTTCCTTTATTTCATTTTCATCCTCTTTGATACTTTCAAGCTCCGCTCTCGTATCTTCATCAAAGTATGAATTAGAAATCCATTCTTCATACCTCGCCTTGTAGTCCATATTTCTACCTCCTAAACTAATATAAATTTTATATCCGCCCCTATATGCCCGATATGTTTTATTATACAACAATTATTTATAAATTCAAAGGAAATATCCGACTAAGGAACTCATATTTCTCTTCTGTCTGACGGATGCATATCTGTAGCTTTTCTACATTCTTTTCCGAGAGGTGCGCCTTATTCGACCGGTAATAGCTGCCCGCGATCTTTTTAAACTTTCCGGGATATGCAAGACTCAGCGCCGCAAACTCTTTCTCCCTTTCCGACAAAGGACGTACTTCTTCATATGCTTCCAATATTTTTTTGTCCTGTTTTTTGTTTCCATTGATTTTTTTTCCATTGCTTTTCTTAAAAAATAACAGAAATCTTTTATCTGTATATCCGTATGCATATGTTCAAAATCAGTTACGGCAATATCGTCTCTGAGCATGATCAGATTATGATAATTATAATCTCCGTGTACGACGCTCCCTTTTGATACGCTCTCTTCAAAAAGCTTTCTGCAGCCGGAAGTTCCATCCTGGCGAGAATATCGTCCGCCGTACGGTACATTTTTTCAAAATTTTCCAAAAACAAAATTTCAAAATCATTTTTAACAGGTCTGGAACGAATAAATGAACGGATCTTTTTTAATTCCCTGTTATATCTTCGCACCTCTTCCACCGGATTTTTTCCCTGTACATCCGCTCCGGGCCGGATTTTTACAGCCAGTTTTTCCATATCTTTATGCAAAACGGCAAGTTTTGCCGCCGCCCGTACAACGTCCTGTTCCTGACGAACGTCGCACTCTCTTCCCTGATACCATTTTTTCAGCATATAAAAAGCTCCTTCCCGGGAAGCGGCTCGAAGTTCGCCTTCTTTCGTAAAGACAGGTGTGTCAACTTTTACATTTCCACATCTTTCTATTTCACTTAGAGCGTCATATAAAAAAGGGCGCGCCGCTCTGACAGTTTTGTCTCTTTGAGCAGCATCGGCCTTTCTTTCGTATCGTAATCACCCGCCGCGCCAAAAGGAACACTACGGGATTGCAAGCAGTCGCCAAAGTCTCCGGCACGCCCGGACTTTAGCTCGCTGCCTATACAAAAAAACGCACCCCTTATCCGCCGGGTGCTTTTCACTTCTATATCATACTTTTCCAAAACTTCCAGTTCATATTCTTCTCTCATAACTGCCCCCTGTTTTCTACATTATAGCTCTCTCTAATGTATGAACGGCAGAGGGCAATTATAACCTTCCTTTTCTTTTTCCGATTAGACAGTTTTATTCCTTTGAGATATTTTTTTCTTTACATAGTTGCATAATATTTTCTTATCATTTTTTTCCGGATTATCTATCACATACTCCAAAAGCTCGCTTAACATCCTTCCTATCTCTACGCCGGGTCTCATGCCAAGATTCATCAGATCCCGTCCGCTTACAGCGAGCTGCCTGAGAGTAACGCATTCATCCTTTATGATCGCTTCCTGATAGAACTTTCTCATCGCCACTATATTCTCAATCTTTTCCCGCCTTCTGTAAGAACTTTGCGCTTTCGCATCTGCCATGCGCACTGCCAGATAATACGGAAACAGATCAACGCCGATCCGATTCATTGCTCGGCGCACGTTTGCCGGCGTCGCCTCTGTGCGGTAATCATGAAAACATACGAGACGCGTCACTTTTTTAATCGTGTCATTATCAAATTTTAAACGCTGCATCACGTCCCTGGCGATCGCTTCGCTCACCAGCGCATGTCCTTTAAAATGATCTCTTCCGTTTTCATCCGTTGTTTTTCTCGCCGGTTTTCCCATATCATGAAACAGCATCGTAAGACGCAGTATCTTATCACGCTTTACATACTTTAATGCATGGAGCGTGTGCTGTGCCACATCATATTTATGATGGGGAGTATTCTGCTCCACTCCCGCCATAGCATCCCACTCCGGCAGAATGATCCTCGTGATCCCAAGTTCATACGCATCTTGTATCCGTTCCGGATGAGCCGACACAAGAAGCTTTACAAGCTCTGCCTGAATGCGCTCTGCACTGATATTTTCCAGTGTAGGGGCAAGTTCCCTGACCGCCTCAGCCGTTTCCTCTTCTATCGGGAAATTAAGCTGAGCGGAAAAACGCACCGCCCGCAAAATGCGAAGAGCATCTTCCGAAAAACGTTCTCTCGGATCTCCCACACACCGGATCAAATGATGGTTTAAATCCTGCATTCCTCCGAACACATCTACAAGGCGCACTTCATCATTATATGCCATTGCATTGATCGTAAAATCTCTGCGGCGCAGATCTTCCTCTAATCGGTTTGTAAACAAAACCTCTTTCGGATGGCGCTGTCTTCATACGCCCCGTCTATTCTGTATGTCGTAACTTCATAACCGTCTCTTCCAAGCAGCACGGTAACCGTTCCATGTTCAATCCCCGTATCTACTGTCCGCCTGAAAGCTTCTTCACTTCCTCCGGGCGCGCGGAAGTTGTAATATCCCAGTCCTTCGGTCTGCGCGCAAGGATCGAATCGCGCACGCAGCCTCCCACAGCATACGCTTCATAGCCGTGAAGCTGCAAATTTTTTATAATCATCATCACTTTTCGCGGTAATGCTATCTTCATGAAAATTCCACCTCTGAAATAACCTTTTTATCTCTTTACACTCATTTATGATCATCTGATCTAGTTATCATTTAGACTAAATGTTCCAGCAATTTGGCTTCCCTGCTGTGACAACTTAATATTATAACCTGCTTTTTCTGCCGGCTCAACCATTTTATGACAGATTCAAGCCTTTTATCGTCATAAAACGCAAACGCATCATCTAAAATAACCGGCATCGGTTCTTCCAAAAGCATTTCCGACGCTGCCATTCTTATTGAAAAATAAATCTGTTCCAACGTTCCTTCGCTCAACCGGTCCACAGATATGCGATCCATACCGTTCCATGCCGAAATTCCCGCGCCTTTTTGTATATTTACACTTCGATATTTTCCGTCTGTGATTTCCGAAAAAATTTCTGAAGCCCGGGCGTTTATCTTATGCGAAATCACATCAGACGTTTCCTTTGCAGTCCGCACAAGAATCTCTTCTGCCATTACAAGCGCCTCTCTTTGCTCTCTCAGCCTTTTTCCGGCGTCGCTTTCTTTCACATCTCCACATTGCTCCCGCACATTTTGACAACGCAGCTCTTTTTCCTTCCATTCCAAACGCAGATGCTCCATCTGCCACTCCAGCTGCTGTTTTTGTTTCTTCTTTCTCTCGTCGTCTTTATCGGAATTATTATAAGGCACATCACGGGCGTCCTCTTTTTTTCGCTTTCCTGATTTTTTTCCCGCTTCATAACCTCCTGCCGCAAGAGCGCACACGCCGATCACAAAAGCAAAAACGCCGATCCATGCAAACGGTGCGGAAGGCACTGCCGACTGTTCCGCCATAAATCTGCTCCATAAAAGTCCTGCCGCGCCGGTAAAAAGACCTCCAAGCCCTGCCGCAATAAAATATTTACTTCTGCTCTCCTTCGTCCCTTCATCAGATCTCTTATTAAAATCAGACTCTTTTTCTTTTTCCTGATTTTTTATCGTTTTCTCAAGCAGCTCCCATTCTTGTTTTCTCTCTTCATACTCTCTTTGGATCTCATCCATATCCTGCTCCAAATACTCGCATTCCTGAAGCATTTTCTGTATTTTCCGTTCTTCTTTATCCGCTTCTTCCCGGATGAACCGAT
>ENA-OQCE01000243-OQCE01000243.1-human-gut-metagenome-genome-assembly--contig:-NODE-243-length-26356-cov-2.025392_pt1 | contig 26356 bp, 29 predicted proteins | sample MGYA00242495_ERZ504572 | MGnify/ENA primary metagenome ERZ504572 (study PRJEB26092, sample SAMD00036228) | human gut metagenome | host: Homo sapiens | study: EMG produced TPA metagenomics assembly of... | reverse complement strand
TTGATAATTTCCGGTTCTGGGATTATCCCATCACCATGCCCGAAGACGCGATTCCGGCAACGAATGTATACGACATGCGCCTCACGCTCATGAGGACGCTGGATTACGGTATCTTTTGCGCCGAACGCCACGACGACAATGCGCCCGCCGGTGACTTGTCCTCGGCTACGGCTACAGCTGCCATTGCTCGCACCAAGGATTTGAAGAATTGGGAACGCCTGCCCGACCTGAAGACCAAGAGTCAGCAGCGCAACGTGGTGCTGCACCCGGAGTTTGTAGATGGCAAGTATGCCCTCTATACCCGTCCGCAGGATGGCTTTATTGATGCCGGTAGCGGTGGTGGTATCGGCTGGGCGCTGGTGGATGACATAACCCATGCCGAGGTGAAGGAAGAGAAGATTATCGACCAGCGCTACTATCACACCATCAAGGAGGTGAAGAATGGTGAAGGTCCGCATCCCATCAAGACTCCGAAAGGCTGGTTGCATCTGGCTCATGGTGTCCGCGGTTGTGCCGCCGGATTGCGTTATGTGCTTTATATGTACATGACTTCCCTGGAAGACCCGACGAAACTGATTGCCACTCCCGGTGGGGCCTTTATGGTACCCGAGGGTGAGGAGCGTATAGGTGACGTAAGCAATGTGCTTTTCACCAACGGCTGGATTGCCGATGAAGACGGAACTGTATTTATTTACTACGCTTCTTCTGACACGCGGATGCATGTAGCCACTTCTACCATTGACAAGCTGGTGGACTATTGCATGAATACGCCTGCTGACGGCTTGTCTTCATCAGCCTCGGTAGAAACGTTGAAGAGACTGATAGACAAGAATCTGCAGATAATGAAATAATAAAAATACAACATACTATGGCAACACTAAAAGAGAAAATCGGTTATGGTTTTGGGGATATGTCTTCCTCTATGTTCTGGAAAATATTCTCCTATTACTTACCGTTCTTCTATTCGAATATTTTTGGCTTGAGCTTGGCTGATGCAGGATTGCTGATGCTGGTGACACGTATTTGGGATGCAGTGTCCGATCCGATGATGGGAGTCATTGCAGACCGTACTCATACGCGTTGGGGCAAATACCGTCCTTATTTATTATGGATTGCAGCTCCTTTTGCCATTGCTGGGATTTTACTTTTTACAACGCCCGACATGGGGACAACGGGTAAGCTGGTATGGGCTTATGTCACTTACATCCTGATGATGACGGTATATACGGCAATCAATGTACCATACGGGGCTATGCTGGGAGTAATGACTGATGATTCGAATACAAAAACGGTTTTCTCTTCTTACCGTATGTTTTTTGCATACGGAGGTAGTTTTATCGCTTTGGGAGCATGGGAGCCATTGTGCAATTGGTTTAAATCAATGGACTATAGCAATGCTTCCAGTTGGCAATATGCATGGTATGTATTGCCACGCTCTGCTTTTTAGGCTTTCTGTTTTGCTTTAGCATGACGCGCGAGCATGTCAAGAGTGTGGCGTCCGAATCTATCGGCAAGGATGTGAAGTCGCTGGTGCGCAATTCGCCTTGGTGGATATTGAACGGTGCGGCGTTGCTGTCGAATTTCTTCAATACGGTGCGTGGAGCTACTGCCGCCTACTTCTTCAAGGACTATATCAGTGCCAATGCATTCCTCGATTTTGGGGTATTCAATCTGGTGTTGTATGCCGGTCTGTTCCTGATGGTGGGTGAAGTGTGTAATATGATTGGTGTGGCGCTGGCTGTGCCTCTTTCCGTGAAGTTTGGAAAGAAGTCAACCTATATCATTTCGCTCGTGTGCCTGGTAGTATTCAGTGTGCTCTTCTTCTTTGTGCCGAATGACGGGCTGGGATGGTGGCTGATGATGGTTTTCCAGGTGCTTATCTCCATTTGTACCGGTATCGTATCCCCGCTTATTTGGAGTATGTATGCCGATGTGGCCGACTATGCCGAGCAGAAGGACGGTACGTCATCTACAGGGCTGATATTCTCTTCTGGCTCTATGGCACAGAAGTTCGGCGGTGCATTTGCTGGCTGGGCAGTAATGGCGCTGTTGGCATTCTTTGGTTACAACACTGCAGAGAATGCTGTGCAGACGCCCGAAGCGCTGGATGGCTTGAAGTATCTGATGAGCTTTATTCCTGCTGCGATAGCTGTACTTTCCATTCTTGTCGTATTCGTCTACCCGTTGAACAAGACGCGTATGGCAGCCATCAATGCAGACTTGAAAAAGCGTCGTGAGAACCTTCAGCAGAATAACTTATAACTTAAACTCATAGAATAGTGGATATCAAGAAGATGAAGCAGGAGATGGAGGAGGAGTTGGTCTCCAATATCCTCCCCTTCTGGATAAACAGAATGACGGATGAAGTGAACGGCGGCTTCTACGGCCGTATCACGGGTCGAGAGGAGGTGAAGCCCGAAGCTGAAAAGGGGGCCATCCTGACGCCCGCATCTTGTGGACCTTTTCGGCTGCATACCGCTTGCTGAGGAGGCCGGAGTATCTGGAAACGGCTACGCGTGCCAAACGCACTCTTATCGACCGTTTCTACGACAATGAATTTGGCGGAGTTTATTGGTCTCTCGACTATAAAGGCAATCCGCTCGATACCAAGAAGCAGATTTACGCTTTGGGTTTCGCCATCTACGGGCTGAGTGAATATGCTCGTGCCACGGGCGATGATGAAGCACTGGCATATGCCATCCGCTTGTTTGAGACGATTGAAGAGCATAGTTTCGACCCCGTGAAGAACGGTTATTGTGAAGCCTTGACCCGCGAATGGGGAGAGATAGCCGACATGCGCCTCAGCGCCAAGGATGAGAACGAGCGCAAGACGATGAATACCCATCTGCATATTTTGGAACCTTATACCAACCTTTTCCGGATATGGAAGGATGCTCGTCTGGAGAAGCAGCTTCGTAATTTGATAGGTCTTTTTACTGAACGGATTCTGAATATCAAGACCGGCCATCTAGAATTGTTCTTCAATGATGATTGGGTGAGCAAGTACCGAATTGTCTCCTACGGGCACGATATCGAAGCTTCCTGGTTGATACACGAGGCTGCCCTTGTTCTGGGCGATAAGGAGCTCCTGGAGAAAGTGGAACCACTTGTAGAATACATCGCTGCCGCTGCCGATGAAGGATTGACGCCCGACGCAGCATGATATACGAGACTTTTCTGGATAAGGGAAAGACCGATACCGACCGCCACTGGTGGGTGCAGGCCGAGAACGTAGTGGGACATGCCAACCTCTACCAGCACTTTGATGACGAAGTGGCCATGCAGAAGGCTCTCCGATGCTGGGGTTTCATCAAGCAGCATCTGGTAGACTACAAGTACGGAGAATGGCATTGGAGCGTGCGTGCCGACGGCACGGTGAACACCGATGATGACAAGGCGGGGTTCTGGAAATGTCCGTATCACAACGGACGTATGTGCATGGAAATTATTGAACGTTTTTCATAGGTTTTCTATCATAAGAAGATGAATAGATTGATGGTTTTGGGGATTCTTGTCTGGATGGGGATTGCGCTGCACGCGCAATCTCTTTATCCGGACTTCAGCAAGCTGAACTTCGGGTGCGACGGAAACAGCATTACCGCAGGCGAACAATGGTCTAAGACTGTAGTGGATAAACTCGGATTCGCTACACATCACAACGTGGCGGTCGGTTCTGCCACATGGGCATGCCATCCCGATACTCAGGATTATGGCAGCGAAGCTTTTGCCGGCATCTCCGGCGGTTGGCAGGCTACGGAGGATAAGCATGAGTTGCAGATGCGGCACAACAACGTGTCAAAGGTGCATATCCAGAAGTTCATAGCCGAAGTGGAAAGTGGCGCTTACCCTGCGCCCGATGTCTTTGTGTTCTCTATGGGAACGAATGACCGTAACTTGGGTAGTGCCGAAGAGGCCCTTAAAGGGAAGACGCTCGATGAAGTAGATGTCAACACCATGGCGGGCGGTGTCCGTTGGTCCATTCAGACCATTCTGGAGCATTATCCCCAATGCCGCGTATTCGTGTGCACGCCGATTCAGACCGGCAACCCCGAACACAATGCACTGAATCTGCAGAAGATTGCCATCTTGCGTGAGTTGTGCCGGGCGCTTTCCGTGCAGCTGATAGACTGTTACTCCAACTGTGGTATCACCGAAAAGTTTGAGCAGCCTTCCGGTAGTGGGCGCTATCTGCGCGACGGGTTGCATCCCGACAAACCGGGGCAGGAGCTGATGGGCCGTTACATCGCGAAGGAGATACGGAACCATTTCTTTTAGTTCCGTTCTGCATATTCCGGTTGGAATAACTTATCATTTAGGGCTTGTAAAGCCCTTTTTTGTCTGTATTCTTAATGACGAATGCCACGTCATTATTGCTGCTGCCATATGAAATCATCCGTAGGGGGATGTCCTTTAGCGCCTCCATAATCTTTGCCTCAAACCCGGCAAATTCCCATTGCATGTTGCCCACCACGGAGACGATGGTCATGCGGTCTTCTACCAATACATGGGCATATTGGCGTAGTTCGGAGATGATGTTCGATAAACGAGTGCAGTCGTCTATAGCCACAGATACGTCCAGATTGGAAGATACCAGCAGGCAGAGGGGGTACGTACTTGGCAAAAAATGTCGAAAATCTTGCTGATGAACAGATAGGGACACAGATTATGGTTCGATTCGAACTTTATGTATATGATGTGGTCCTTGGCGGCTATGGCTTGATGATATTGTCGTCCTGCAGGTTGGAAATCAGCGTGCTTCTGCCGATGGTTCCATAGAGTTAAGCAACCGGACGGGAATATTCCTTAGGCGTGCCGGAGCGATACAGAAAGGATGCAGTATCTTGGCACCATAGAAGGCCAGTTGTTCGGCTTCGTTGAAGCTGAGGCGTTTCACGGGGCGGGTACCTGACACCTCGCGCGGATCATTGTTGTGCATGCCATCTATGTCCGTCCATATTTGTATCTCGTCTGCTTGGAGGGCGGTGCCAATGAGGGAAGCAGTGTAATCACTGCCGCCGCGTTTCAGGTTATCTGTTTCGTTATAGGCATTCTTGCAGATGAAACCCTGAGTGATGAAGAGATTGATGCCGGGATGGCAGGCAAGCTGTTCTCGGAGTTTTTGTTCTATATATTCCAAGTCAGGTTCGTTGTCGGGGCCGGTACGCATGAAGTCGAATGCACAAAGCAGTGCATTGGGAATTTTCAGCTCGCGCAGGTAGAAATGCATCAGAGCGGTACTGATAAGTTCGCCTTGTGCCAGCACCTCCTTCTCTTCGACGGAGGTGAAAGAGTTCTTGGTAAATTTCCATAGTTGCTGGAAGCGGTCGAGGATATAATCTATTGCTTCCCGTTTCAGTTTCTCGTCGGTCAGCAACCCATTGGCAAATTCGATGAACTGGAATTCCAGCCGGGTGATGCGGTCGTGGGCTTGTTCCATTTCACGGTTGAATAAGTTGGCGGCAATCTCCTCCAGATGGTTGGTAGTGCCTGCGGTGGCAGACAGTACCACAATCTTGGGTGTTGCATCTTTAATGAGTGTTGCTACATGTTTCATTCTCTCTACGGTGCCGACGGAAGTTCCGCCGAATTTACAAACTTTCATTTCTTGTTTCTTTTTTAACAGTTTCATAATTGCATTCATCCGGAGGTTCTTCCTTCCGGCTTTTCATTTCAGGTGGCCTCTTCCCAAAATGAAAGGGGGGAGGACGGGGCTTGCCACCTGAGCTTGGCCTGCATAATGCCGTTGTAGCATTGCCGTGGTGGGATATTCATGCTCTGGCTGGTAGCAGGCTCTTGGCTTTTCATTTATAAAAGTTCAAAAGATGTGCCGTCGATATTCGGGAAAAGCCTTATATTTGCACACCCCTGTTTTTACCGTTATCAGTTTAAAAACTTATCGAATAGATATGAGTAAGATTCTAATCATTGATGATGAAGTACAAATCCGTACTCTTCTGACGCGTATGATGGAGTTGGAGGGGTATGATGTCTGTCAGGCCGGTGATTGTAGGGCTGCCCTGAAACAACTGGAACTCCAAAATCCTGATGTTGCTTTGTGCGATGTATTTCTGCCCGATGGAAATGGGGTGGACTTGGTGTTGGCTATCAAGAAGGCGGCACCCAATGTGGAAGTCATTCTGCTGACAGCGCATGGCAATATCCCCGATGGAGTACAAGCCATCAAGAACGGTGCTTTCGACTATATCACCAAGGGAGACGATAATAACAAGATTATTCCTCTGATAAGCCGTGCCGTAGAGAAAGCGCGTATGAATGTACGGTTGGAAAAACTGGAGAAGAAGGTGGGGCAGACGTACTCTTTTGATTCTATCCTGGGAGAATCCAAAGTTCTGAAGGATGCCGTTTCATTAGCTCAGAAGGTGTCGGGAACTGATGTTCCTGTACTGTTGACTGGAGAAACGGGCACGGGTAAGGAGGTATTTGCCCAGGCCATCCATTACAGTAGTAAGCGTGCACGGCAGAATTTTGTAGCGGTTAACTGTTCTTCGTTCAGCAAGGAGTTGCTGGAAAGTGAAATGTTCGGTCATAAAGCCGGTTCGTTTACCGGCGCATTGAAGGATAAGAAGGGACTGTTCGAGGAAGCGAATAATGGGACTATTTTTTTGGATGAAATCGGTGAGATGGCGTTTGAACTGCAAGCCAAGTTGCTGCGTATTCTTGAAACCGGTGAGTATATTAAGATAGGTGATACGAAACTACCCGTGTCAATGTCCGCATCATTGCCGCTACGAACCGCAACTTGTCCCAGGAAATTGTTGCCGGACGTTTCCGTGAGGATTTGTTTTATAGATTAAGCGTATTTCAGATACATCTGCCGCCATTGCGCGAACGTGCAGGTGATATCCGGCTGTTGGCGAAGGCTTTATAAAGAGTTTTGCAGAACAGCTGGCGCGTCCGGTGGTTGAAATAGCTCCCGCATTTCTTGAAGCATTGGACTCCCAACCGTGGAAGGGAAATATCCGTGAATTACGTAATGTGATAGAACGTAGTATGATTGTTTGCGAGAGCGGACATCTGGACATTGCTGATTTGCCGTTTGATATTCAGAATGCCCATTATGAACACTCCAATGATTCAAGTCCCGGCAGTTTTGAACTTTCAGCTATGGAACGCCGGCATATTGCCCGTGTACTGGAGTATACAAAGGGGAATAAGACAGAAGCAGCCCGGTTATTGAAAATAGGTTTGACGACGTTGTATCGGAAGATTGAGGAATACAAGATCTCAGAACGCCTTCTATAATAGGGGGCTCAGTATACGACTGAGGTACCTTCGATATAGGACTGTGGCAAGATTATTTTTGAAACAGTCTTAGAAGCAGAAAGTGCCTATGGACTAAAACATATCAAAACAGGTTGCACCTTTTCATTTTGAAAAGGTGCAACCTGTTTCTTTTTATACTTATGTAGTTTGTATTTTGTTGATAATTAATGATGTATGTCATGCGCGCTCTTTTTGGCACATATTTGGCATATTCCCGGCAGACAAAAATATGTAGTAACATTTTAAAAGGTAAAAACATGGGAATAACAGTATCATTTATTTTTTGCCTATTGAGCGGCTTGTTCGCCTTTTGGCTTTTCTGGAAATGTGTAGATTGGTTTGAGAAGATTTAAAAGAGAGAATTATGTACACAGCTTTATTTGTATTAGGTATTGTAATGTTCGGGTATCTGACTTATGTGCTGATAAGACCCGAAAAGTTTTAATGAATGGAGAGTGGAGAAATGAACACTGAAATTTTAGGTGTAGCCTTGCAGATTGTTCTGCTGATTGTGATATCCTATCCTCTGGGAAAGTATATTGCCAAGGTTTACAAAGGCGAAAAGACATGGTCGGATTTCATGAAGCCGGTCGAGAGATTGATTTATAAAGTGGCCGGAGTCAATCCGGAGGAAGAGATGAACTGGAAACAGTTCTTGAAAGCCCTGCTGATTCTGAATGCCTTTTGGTTTGTATGGGGCATGGTGCTACTCTGTACACAGCAGTGGTTGCCGTTAAATCCGGATGGAAACGCTAACCAGACACCGGATCTGGCATTCAATACATGTATCAGTTTTATGGTGAACTGTAATTTGCAGCATTATTCTGGTGAAAGCGGACTGACATATTTTACACAGTTGTTCGTTATTATGTTGTTCCAATTCATTACCGCCGCTACCGGTATGGCAGCTATGGCAGGTATCATGAAGGGTATGGCTGCTAAATCGACGAAGACTATCGGTAACTTTTGGAAGTTCTTGGTTTTGAGCTGTACACGTGTATTATTACCGCTTTCGTTGATTGTGGGCTTCATCCTCATTCTACAAGGTACTCCGATGGGATTTGATGGTAAGCTGGAAGTTCAGACGATGGAAGGACAAACCCAGTTGGTTTCACAAGGTCCTACGGCAGCGATTGTTCCTATCAAGCAATTGGGTACGAACGGTGGCGGTTACTTTGGATGTAACTCTTCACATCCGTTGGAAAATCCTACTTACCTGACGGACATTGCAGAATGCTGGTCTATTCTGATTATCCCTATGGCAATGGTCCTTGCACTTGGTTTTTACACCAGACGCAGAAAGATGGCCTACTCTATCTACGGCGTAATGCTTTTTGCTTTTCTTGTCGGTGTTTGCATCAACGTTTCGCAGGAGATGGGAGGTAATCCGCGCATTGATGAGATGGGAATTGCCCAAGACAATGGAGCAATGGAAGGTAAGGAAGTCCGTTTAGGGTCTGCTGCTACTGCTCTTTGGAGTATTGTGACTACAGTTACTTCCAATGGCTCTGTAAATGGTATGCATGATTCAACGATGCCTCTTTCCGGTATGATGGAAATGCTGAACATGCAGATTAATACGTGGTTTGGAGGTGTGGGTGTAGGTTTCATGAACTATTATACATTCATCATTATCGCCGTATTCATCAGTGGACTGATGGTGGGACGTACTCCGGAATTCCTCGGTAAGAAGGTAGAGGCGCGTGAAATGAAGATTGCTACCATTGTGGCACTGCTTCATCCGCTTATCATCTTGGGCGGTGTGGCACTTTCTTGCTTTTTGTTCGCTCATTATCCTGAATTTGTGGCAGGTGAAGGCGGCTGGTTGAATAATCCCAGTTTCCACGGACTAAGTGAGCAGCTTTATGAATATACTTCGGCTGCGGCCAATAATGGTTCTGGCTTCGAAGGATTGGGCGACAATACTTACTTCTGGAACTATACTACCGGCTGGACGCTGATTTTAGGACGTTTCTTGCCTATCGTAGGTCAGGTAGCCATTGCTGGTCTGTTGGCCGGAAAGAAATATGTTCCGGAGAGTGCCGGTACGCTGAAGACGGATACAGTAACTTTCGGTGTGATGACTTTTGCCGTTATCTTTATTGTGGCTGCCTTGTCATTCTTCCCGGCACATGCATTGAGTACGATTGCTGAACATTTCAGTTTGTAATAGTAGTTTGTAAAAAGTAATTTCATAGGTATGAAAGATAATAAATCAGCTTCTCTGTTTCAGAAGGAGCAAGTAATGGAAAGTTTGAAGCAATCATTCGTGAAGCTGAATCCACGGGTGATGATAAAGAATCCGATTATGTTTACGGTGGAAGTCGTAACGGTTGTCATGCTGATTGTCTGTTTCCTTTCATTAGGTACTTCGGAATATGGAGCGTTCGGATATAATTTCTTGGTATTCATCATCTTGTTTGTGACGTTACTGTTTGCTAATTTTGCTGAAGCCATCGCTGAAGCTCGTGGTAAGGCCCAAGCTGACAGTTTGCGTAAAACCCGTGAAGAGACTCCTGCTAAAGTGTTGGTTGACGGTAAAATCCATACCGTTAGCAGTTCACGTTTGAAGAAAGGCGACTATTTTATTTGTGAAGCGGGAGATACGATTCCTGCTGACGGTGAGATTGTGGAAGGTTTGGCTTCCATTGATGAAAGTGCCATTACCGGTGAATCTGCTCCGGTAATCCGTGAGGCCGGTGGTGACAAGAGTTCCGTAACTGGTGTACAAAAGTTCTTTCTGATAAAATCAAGGTACTGGTGACGCAGCAACCGGGTGAGAGCTTTCTTGACAAGATGATTGCTTTGGTAGAAGGCGCTACTCGCCAGAAGACTCCGAACGAGATAGCATTGACTATTCTTCTGGCCGGTTTCACTTGGTATTCGTCATTGTATGTGTGACGTTGATTCCTATGGCCGACTATACGAATATCGACCATCCGGGAACTTATATCTCCATTGCAGCCATCATTTCTTTGTTTGTCTGCTTGATACCGACTACTATCGGCGGACTGCTTTCTGCCATCGGTATTGCGGGGATGGACCGTGCTTTGCGCGCTAATGTAATCACAAAATCCGGTAAGGCAGTAGAAACAGCCGGTGATATCGATACCTTGTTGCTTGACAAGACCGGTACCATTACAATCGGTAACCGTAAAGCCACCAAGTTTCATCCGGCTTCGGGTGTTGACGAGAATTTGTTCGTAGAGGCTTGCTTGTTGTCCTCACTTTCTGACGAGACTCCGGAGGGTAAGTCCATCATTGAACTGGGACGTGAAAACGGTCATCGTATGCGTGATTTGAATACTACCGGTGCTCATATGATTAAGTTTACAGCCGAAACAAAATGTTCGGGTGTGGATTTGCAGGATGGTACTCAGATACGTAAAGGTGCATTCGACGCTATTCGCAAGATTGTGGAAAATGCCGGAAACAAGTTCCCGAAAGAGATTGAAGAGGTGATTGCTGTAATTACCAGCAACGGTGGAACTCCGCTGGTGGTATGTGTCAATCAGAAGGTTACCGGGGTAATTGAGTTGCAGGATATTATCAAACCGGGTATTCAGGAACGTTTTGAGCGTCTTCGCAAGATGGGTGTGAAAACTGTGATGGTGACCGGTGACAACCCTTTGACAGCCAAATACATCGCAGAGAAAGCTGGAGTGGATGATTTCATTGCTGAAGCCAAGCCGGAAGACAAGATGGAATATATTAAAAAAGAACAGCAGGCCGGTAAGCTGGTGGCTATGATGGGTGACGGTACAAACGACGCTCCCGCCCTTGCACAAGCTAATGTGGGGGTGGCGATGAACAGCGGTACGCAGGCAGCCAAAGAAGCCGGTAATATGGTGGACCTTGACAACGACCCGACGAAGCTGATTGAAATTGTGGAGATTGGCAAACAGTTGTTGATGACACGCGGTACGTTGACTACCTTCTCCATTGCGAACGACGTTGCCAAGTACTTTGCCATTATCCTGCTTTGTTTATGGTAGCCATCCCTCAGTTGGCTCCTCTGAACATTATGGGACTGCATAGCCCTGAAACGGCTATTCTCTCGGCTGTCATATTCAACGCTATCATCATTCCTATCTTGATTCCGTTGGCTTTGAAAGGTGTTCAGTATAAGCCGATCGGTGCCAGTGCGCTACTTCGTCGCAATCTGTTGATTTATGGTGTGGGTGGCGTCATTGCTCCGTTTGTCGGCATCAAACTGATAGATATGATAGTTAGTCTGTTTTTTTAAAACTTGGATAAAATGAAAACTCTTTGGAAATCATTTAAAATAACAATTGCATTTTGCATATTTTTCTCTCTGTTCTATATCCTTGTCTTGTGGATATTTGCACAGTTCGCCGGTCCCAACAAGGGAAATGCAGAGGTGGCAACCCTCAATGGTAAAGTGGTAGGTGCTGCCAATGTAGGCAGATGTTTACGCAAGATATTTATTTCTGGGGACGCCCATCTGCGGGTGATTATACAGCCGATGCTTCAGGTGGTAGTAACAAAGGTCCTACGAACGATGAATACCTGGCAGAAGTGGAAGCCCGTATTGATACTTTTCTGGTACATCATCCTTATCTGAGCCGCAAGGATGTGCCTGCTGAATGGTAACCGCCAGTGGTTCCGGTCTAGACCCACATATCACACCTGCTTGTGCTTATGTACAAGTGAAGCGTGTGGCTCAGGCACGTGGCATGAACGAGGCTGAAGTGAAAGCATTGTAGACAAGAACATCAGCAAACCCTTTTTGGGGGTGTTTGGTACGGAAACTGTCAATGTGCTGGAACTGAACATTGCATTAGAAGAAGCCGATCAGAATAAATAATTTTTTAGTTGTGTTTGTCATGTGTTATGGGCAGGAGCGGAAGTATTTCTGTTCAGGCAGCGAAAGACTGTCATTTTACAGGGGGAGCCGAAACTTCCTTCCTGCTTTCAACGATTGATTAGTAATGGTAAATAAATAGTTGGATATGAAAAGTTTAAAAATATCAATTCTAGTTTTTGCGAGTATGGTGGCTGCTTGTTTTATGGGAACCGGCAAAGTGCAAGCTCAGGAATTTACAATACAAGGTGATTTGGTCAGTTCTTATGTTTGGCGCGGCTTTTACCAGACGGGAGTAAGTTTTCAGCCTACTTTGGGTTTTGGGGTCGGTGATTTTTCTTTGACAGCATGGGGCTCTACCGATTTTGACGGAGCTTCTTCAGGAGAAGGGGCTGCGGCTAAGGAGATTGATTTGACCGCTGCCTATGTTTTTGGAGAATCAGGTCTGACTTTTTCTGTTGCCAGCTTGTGGTGGGGCGGACAAGGAGCAAGAAAGTATTTCAATTTTAAGAGCCACGAAACGGCGCATCACTTTGAAGCAGGATTAGCCTATACATTGCCGGTTGAAAAGTTTCCTTTGTCAATCGCTTGGTACACTATGTTTGCCGGAGCTGACAAAGATGACAAAGGCAGGCAGAATTATTCTTCGTATGTTGAACTCAACTATCCGTTCAGTGTCAAGTCTGTAGATTTGAACCTTACTTGCGGATTTCTGCCTTATGAAGCTGGGGTAGGAGTATATGGTGTTCCTAACAGTGGATTTGCTGTAACCAATGTGGCACTGAAAGGTATTACGGAAGTCAAGATTACTGACAGTTTCTCAATACCTGTATTTGCACAAGCCATTTGGAATCCTCGTATGGAAGATGCACATCTGGTATTCGGCGTTACTTTAAGGCATGATTTATTTAGATATAACTTTAGAACTCATGAATTAGTGTTGGATGCCCGTGGCGGTCGTGATGATCGTTGCGGGTTATATGGTATATATAAAACAAGCAAGAAACAGAAGAAATGAGTAGGGAAGAAAGCGTACAACATTTTCTTGATTTGATTAAAAAGTCGCGGCGTGGCAAGTTCAAGGTCTACATCGGCATGATTGCCGGTGTAGGTAAATCTTATCGTATGCTTCAGGAAGCACACGAGTTACTTGACAACGGAGTAGATGTGAAGATAGGCTATATAGAGACACATGGGCGTGCCGGTACGGATGCCATGTTGGAAGGATTGCCCGTTGTTCCTCGTCGTAAGATATTCTATAAAGGGAAAGAACTGGAAGAAATGGATTTGGATGCCATTATCCAGATACACCCTGAGATAGTAGTGGTGGATGAACTGGCACATACCAATGTGGAAGGTAGTCGGAATGAGAAACGCTGGCAGGATGTGATGGATTTGCTTGATGAGGGTATCAATGTGATTTCCGCCGTTAACATCCAGCACATTGAGAGTGTCAATGAAGAAGTGCAGGGCATTTCGGGTATTGAGGTGAAGGAACGTATTCCCGATAGCGTTTTGCAAGAGGCAGATGAGGTGGTGAATATTGACTTGACTGCGGAAGAATTGATAGCCCGTTTGAAAGCTGGAAAAATTTACAAACCGGAAAAGGTCCCTACTGCCTTGAACAATTTCTTCAAAACGGAAAATATTCTCCAATTACGTGAACTGGCTTTGAAAGAGGTGGCTTTGCGGGTGGAAAAGAAAGTGGAGAATGAGGTGGTTACCAGTGTGGGAGTCCGTCATGAGAAGTTTCTGGCATGTATCAGCAGCAACGAGAAAACACCACGACGCATCATTCGTAAAGCTGCACGTCTGGCAACCCGCTACAATACTTCGTTTGTCGCCCTTTATGTACAGACTCCCAGAGAAAGTACTGACCGTATCGGTCTGGCAAATCAAAGGTATTTGTTGAACCACTTCAAATTGGTGACTGAACTGGGGGGGGAGGTTGTTCAGGTACAATCGTCGGATGTGTTGGGAAGCATTGTGGATACTTGTAGGGAGAAACAGATAACAACTGTCTGCATGGGAAGTCCGTCACTTTCTTTTCCGAAATCATTGTTTATGATATTGAAATACCGAAAATTTGTGCGTGATTTGGCACAAGTAAACATAGATTTGATTATACTTGCATAATATTAATTCTTAGGAACATTATGAATATTCGTACAAATTGATACTCAGCGTAGGGGTGTTGGCTGGAATGATTATTTTGCTGGTTGCTCTTTCTGTGGTGAATCTACAGATACTGACGGCTACGGAGCCGGATAGTCCTGCTGCTGTACCGGGATTGCAACGTGCATTGCTCTGGATTTCTGTGATAGGTGGGGTGTGTATTTTTGCCAGTATCATATTATTGGTATGGCTTCCCCGTTCCATCAGCAAACCTATTCAAGAACTGACACGTGGGATTCTTGAAATAGCGAACCATAATTATGAGAAACGTCTGGATATGAGTGGACACGAAGAGTTTCGTGAAGTGGCTGATGGTTTTAATCGGATGGCGGAACGACTGACGGAGTATCGCGCCAGTACGCTGAACGACATACTTTCTGCTAAGAATTTCTAGAAGCTATTGTGAATAGTATTGATGAACCTATTATTGGCTTGAACCGTAATAGGGAAATTCTCTTTATCAATAATGAGGCTTTAACTGTGCTGAATTTGAAACGGGAGGAAGTAATTCGCCGTTCGGCTGAGGAGCTTTCTTTGAAGAATGATTTGCTTCGCCGTTTAGTTCGTGAATTGGTAACTCCGGGTGAAAAGAAAGAACCGTTGAAAATTTATGCAGACAATAAGGAGAGTTATTTTAAAGCTTCTTACATTACCATTATAAATACAGAGGCTGATGATGACGAACCTCATAATCTTGGCGATGTGATTTTACTGAAAAATATTACAGAATTCAAAGAATTGGACAGTGCCAAGACTACTTTTATCTCGACTATTTCTCATGAACTGAAAACGCCTATATCCGCTATTCTGATGAGTCTGCAGTTGTTGGAGGACAAACGGGTAGGGGTGTTGAACGACGAACAGGAGCAATTGTCGAACAGCATCAAGGAAAATGCTGATCGCCTTCTTGGGATTACCGGGGAATTATTGAACATGACGCAGGTGGAAGCCGGTAAATTGCAGATGATGCCTAAGATAACGAAGCCCATTGAACTGATAGAGTATGCTATCAAGGCCAATCAGGTACAAGCTGATAAATTCGGCATTCAGATAGAAGTGGAGTATCCGGAAGAAAAAATGCCTAAATTGTTTGTCGACAGCGAAAAGATTGCTTGGGTGCTCACCAATTTATTGAGCAATGCTATCCGCTATTCCAAAGAGAACGGGAGGGTGGTTATCGGCGCTAGGCATGACGGGGACTTTGTAGAAATGTATGTGCAGGACTTTGGAAAAGGTATCGACCCGCGTTATCATCAGAGTCATTTTTGACCGTTATTTCCGAGTGCCGGGCACTAAAGTGCAAGGTAGTGGTTTAGGTCTTTCCATTTCGAAAGACTTTGTGGAAGCTCATGGCGGTACATTGGCTGTCCAGAGTGAGCTGGGTAAGGGGAGTCGCTTCGTTATCCGGTTGAAAGCGTAACGTTTTCTATTTTTTACGGTACTGTTGCGGAGACATGCCGGTTTGTTTCTTGAAGAATGTTCCAAAATAAGAAGCATTGGGAAAATTGAAGAAGTCGGCGATTTCCTGGATGTTTTTCTGGGTGTTCTTGAGTAGTGAGATGCTTTTGCGGATGATGGATTTAAATATCAGTTCCTGCACCGTGAATCCGCAGACGGACTTGGATAGTGCAGAGAGGTATTTGGGTGATAAGCAGAGTTTGTCTGCATAAAACTCTACGCCGCGTTCTTCCGTGTAGTGTGCATCTATCAGCTGAATCAGCCGGATAAAGATTTCATGTTTGTGACCAACCGTTGTTTTTAGGTTCATCAGTTACGGTTGTAAATGGAACAGATGCGGTATGTAAGTCCCAGTAGAAGCAGTCTTTGTTCGTAATCATTAAAGGTGTTGTTGTCTAAGTGCAGGGTATTGTCCAATAGGGACATGTATTTCAAAACTTCTTCTTCATCTCCGGTGTTCCATACGTAGCATGGTTCAGTCCGGAGCTGCATGTATAGGTACATGGCTGCCACTGAATTGCCTATGATGTCCCGTATCGGTTCTATCTGGTAAATGAATATGAATAGTTGCAGGTCTTCCGATTCGCTCAACACTTGGAAGAGAGAATCTTCCGGGATGAAAACTGTTTCGCCAGCTTGGGCCGAGAATGCTTTCATGTTAAGTGAAAAGGTGAAGTTGCCTTGGCGGCAGACAATCAGTCCTGCTCCATTAATCATAAAAGGTTTTTTCAGGGAGGCAGGAAAGGAGCAGAGCATACCTTCTGAACTACAAATGTTTTCTCCGTTTGACAATGCGCGGTCTAAGTGGGATAAACGTTCTTGTTGGGTATCCATAACAGACAAAATTACAGGTTATACTGAAAATTGTCTGCTAAGTTAGTAATTTTCGTTTAGGATACCGCACGACAAGCACAAATATCATGCAAAACAAGCAGGCGTAGAGTGTCCATCCTGCCATTTCCTTTACAGCAGAGAGGGTGGCCTGCACTTGGATGCGTCCTTTGGTGGATATGCAGCCATGCTGATTGCTTCTTGTTTGCTCTTTCCCTGATATTGCATACCTTGTACGGTCTGGGTAAACGAGGTGGATGCTTCGGGGTGCAGCATGTCTACATTCTGTGCATAGCGGGTGACGTAGTGCTGTTGGCGTTCTTGCAGTACATTCGTATAGAGTGCGGCTCCGATGCTGGGAGCCAATACCATGCGTACGGTAAGCATGGTACATATCCAAGAAGAAAGATATTTGTAAGGCATGCGTTGGGTGGCGTAGGTTGGAATCAGCGAATAGAGGAACATCATACCGGTAGAACGGATGATGACCGGATACTTCATCCGTTCGTACAGTCCTGCACCTTGTACCTCGAAATACATGAACATGGTGGAAAGCCCCAATAGAAGGAAACCGGCGGCAAAGAGATATTTGAAGTGTACGCCTTTTACGCTGAGCCAGATAGTGGCTATACCGCCGATGAGGTAGCCCAGCATGGACCAGTTGCCCAGGGTGGCATTCTGGAAGTTGTCCAGTTTCATGCCTATGCCCGTGAATACATTGACAAACATGGCGCTGGAATTCAGTACCATTAACAGAAAATAGAATAGGAAACCCATACGGATGGTACGCAGTTTGAATACATCGAGCTGATAGTAAGGATTGCGCTGGGTAGACTCGATATAGAGAAATATGCCGCCAGCAATGATGGCGCAGACTGTGGCCCATTGTATGGTTGGGTCATCGTACCAGTCGAGCACTTTGCCATAAGTAAGCACGTAGGTAATGCAGGTCAGTGTGATGCAGAAGATGGAGGCATTGCCGAACTGCTTGAAGTTGATGGGGAAACGGCGGGTGGTATATTTATGATAAGGCATAGTAATGAAGGTGATGAGGATGCAAAGTAATAGTAGCCCCATCATAAAGTAGTGTATGTACTGCCATTCATATTCAAAAGCGAGCCAGGCGGTGAGCGAGGTTCCCAATTGCCCCAGTACCATGAAGAATAGGTAGATGGCGGGTTGTGCCGCACTCCGTTCGATGTCCAGCTTGTCCCAGCCTTCGTCAGTTGTGGCTCGTTGCCGGGTGTAATTTTGTCGTACGCCTCGATATGCCCTGCATACTTTATGAGGGTGAAGAGGTTGACCATCATCAGCACCATTCGTAGGAATCCCATAAAGATGCTGCATAGTGCCAGCAGGAAAACGCTGTCTGTCTTGGCACAGATATAGCTGAAGATGTACATCAGGGAGAATCCTGCCAGGCACATCATTTTCTGCCGGCGTATGACTACCAGCTATACAGAAAAGGGCAGAATGCTGCCATGCCAATGGAAGTGGCGAAGTTGGCAAACTGGATATGCTCGGAAATGATGCCGAGTTCGCTCATCATTTCGGTGCTTGCCACCGAGTAGGTACCGCCCACAGTCAGTATCGGCAAAAAGAATACGAATAGGATGATGATACCTACCGGTTTGGGTACCAGTTGTAGAAAGGATAGTTCTTGGGGTATGAGGGCATGGGGATAAGGGTTAAGGGGTTAGGGATTAAGGGTTAAAGATTAAGGATTAGGGGTAAGGATTAAGGAGTTGGTTGCCTTAATCCCTAACCTCTAATCCTTAATCCCTATTTTTTTGTTTTCGCTTTGACTATTACCATCATACCGGCGGCAAGGCTACTGTTGTCTTCTTTAGACAAATCGGTAAAGTCGATGCGGACTGGGATGCGTTGTTGTATCTTCACGAAGTTACCGGCAGAATTATCCGTGGGCACTAGGGAATACTTGGAACCAGTGGCTCCGGAGATGGCAGTGATTTTCCCTTTGAACTCTTTGCCGCTGATGGCATCAACGGTAATGGCTACTTCTTGTCCCAAGTGCAGATTCTCAATTTGGGTTTCCTTGTAGTTGGCTATAATCCACTTTTGTGTGTCAGGCAGAATGTAGGTGATGGTTTGTCCAGCAGTAATGAATTGTCCTTCTTCAAGAGTACGCCGTCCCAATTTCCCATCACAAGGAGCTACTACTACGGTGTAGGAGAGGTTCAGCCGTGCCATTTCGAGTGCGGCTGTTGCCCGTTGTATGGCAGCTTCTGTATTTTCACGGCGATGTGACACTTCGTTCACACCCGACAAGGCAGCTTTCTGTTGCCGTTTCACAGCTTCCAACTTCTTGTGGGTAGCTGCATATTCGGTTTCTATCTGTTCCAATTGAATGGGGGTGGCAGCGTTTCTCTTCACCAAGTTCTGGTATCGCTGGCGGTCTTTCTCCAGCTTGGTAAGGCGGATTTCTATCTCTGCTATGGAGGCGTCGTAGACAGAGGCTGTAGTTTGCGTGGTTTGTAGTGTAGCACCAATGACTGTGGCGCCGGCTTGTGCATCCTTGAGTGCAGCTTCAGCTTCCATGACTCTGATTTTATATTCCCGGTCGTCCAATATAAGTAAGGTATCTCCTTTGTGTACTTCTTGGTGTTCTGTGAAACAAATTTTCTTGATATATCCTGATGCGCGCAGATTGACGGGAGATATGTATTGTTCAATCTGTGCATCATTACTGGTTTCCGTCCGTTTGTAGTTCAAAAAGAGGCAGGTCACTTGAATTATTCCCCAGATAAGGATAGCTATTCCTAATAGGCTGACAACGATTTGCCAACGGCGAAGCTTCTTCAATTTCCGTGCTTTCTCTTGATGGGTACTTGCGGTGTTATTGTTCTCTTTTGTTTCCATATCTTCTATATTATATTGTTTATTCATTATTATATATATCCGTCCTTGAATACGGACTCTATTCATCTTCCTCTTTAAGGAATTGAGGGGCTCAACGTCTCCAGCTGTCCCGTCAGCTTCAGCAAAGTCAGATTGGTTATCCGGTAATTGTAGTGGGCACTGATATAGTTGTTTTGGGCTTCGCTCATCCGCATTTCGTCCTGCAATACTTCGGTCATTGAGGCGATTCCTTCCCGATAACGGTCCATAGTAACGGTATATACATCTTCAGCAAGTAGATAATTGTCTTTCTGCTTCTTAAAGTTACGCTGACTGTTCATCAGGTCATTGGTAGCATTCAGATATTGTGTCTGAAGATTCTTTCTGGTATTCTCTTGGGCGAGTTTGATGTTCTCTATGTCGATGGTTGCCTTACGCATCTTGTAGCGTTTGTCCAGTCCGTCGAAAATGGGAATGCGTAAGGAGAGGCCCACTCCATAGGAGCGATACCAATGGTTGGAAGGGCCGGAATGGAACCAATGGTAAGCTTTGTCTGTATAGGCGGAAAACATCCAGCTTCCTGTCAGGTTCAAGGAGGGGATGTAACCGTTGCTGATTATTGTTTCTGCTGTTCAGCAAGTTGTTTTTGTGATTGCAACAGCTGGAGTTCATATAGTGTTTCGGACAGCCCGGTGAGTGCTGCGGGCGTAATCGTTTCTGTATTCACTGGTACCAGTGCTATTCTTTCTTCCGCCGGATAGTCGATAATGTATTTAAGTAGATTCAGCTGCTGTTCCATCATGGCTTGTGCGTTGTCGTGCTGCACCTTGAGGTTCTCCAAGTTGATGTTGACGCGTTTCACATCTACTTCCATAGCCATGCCGTTGTCATAGAAGGCTTGAGTGATATCTCTCAACTCTTCCAGGCGAGTGATGTTGGCTTTTATCAAAATAATCTGTTCAGCTGTAACCTGTCCTAAATAGTACATTTGACTAATTTGGAGGATGAGGTCTTCTCTTGCCTTTCCATAAGAAAGGCGATTCATCTCATCCATGGTTTTGGCTATGGATAGAGTGGTGTAGAGTGTCTGGTTATAAAGTGGTATCTGCAACTGTAATCCAAAGTTGGCGTTGTATTGCAAGGTTTGGGTTACATTGTAGGGATTGCCATATGCTGAACCGTCGGTAACGGAGACGGGTTGGATCGATATTGTCGTTATAGTTGGCAAAACCATTGATTTGGGGTAGCAGTTTGGCTCGATTCTCAGAGATGCCGTATTTCCCTTTTTGTATTTCCTTCCGTTTGCTTTGCAAGGACAAGTTGTTTTCGATACCTATTTTGAGGCAGTCCTCCAAGGTTAGGGTATTTTGTGCTCTTGTACCTAGTGCAAGCAGACACAGAAAGGAAAATGTGAACAGTTGTCTTTTCATAATAGTCACTTGATATTTGCACACAAAGTTAGTGGCTTAAAATGCAAGAGGACTATCCATATATCAACTGTTTGTATTCATATTTTCCTTTTTACTATAATTTGAAAACAAACCATAGTAAAAAACGAGTATTAAAAACAAAAAAGACCGCCAAGAGTGGAAGCCTCCTAACAGTCTAAATCTTCTTTGTAGCGGGACCGGGATTGAACCGGGGACCTCATGATTATGAATCATGCGCTCTAACCAGCTGAGCTATCTCGCCATCAAATGTCATCATTTTCTTGATTGACGCTGCAAAAGTAGAGCTTATTTTTATATTGTGCAACACTTTCATGAAAAAAATTTCAATTATTTTGAAAGCTTCCTGTTAAGATCTTAATTCAGAGTTGTTTTTTTTGGCGAACAGATTTGGCAAATATCAATTCTTTTATTATCTTGCTGCGCAATAAACACGATGAAAGATGAAAAAAGAGAAATTTCATATCGAATACATTTTCGATAAAGTTTCACGACGAAGCTTATGGAATCACCTCACAACTCCTCCAGGACTATCCGCTTGGTTCGCCGATGATGTTATTATCAATGGTAGCATATATGTTTTTAAATGGAACAAAGCCGAACAGGAAGCGGAAGTGCTGTCTATAAAACCGGAAATGAGCATCCGTTACCGTTGGATGGATGAAGAGGATGAAAATGCCTATTTCGAATTCCAGATCCACAGCCATGAATTAACAGGATCGACTTCTTTACAAATAACGGATTTTGCCGAACAAGATGAAAAAAAGGATTCTATCGATTTATGGGACACGCAAGTAGAAGAACTGAAACGTACACTCGGTATTTAGCTTGTTTTAGTGATTTCTGTTAGCGATCATATCGTTTTTTCACTACTTTTGCGCCGTCAACCGGATAAGCAATGTTGAAAATAAAACGATTATACACATTTATGCTGCAGACTTTCCTGCCGTTGTTCTTGATGACCTTCGGCATCTGTCTGTTTATTGTGCTTATGCAGTTCCTGTGGAGGTACATTGACGACATGGTCGGGAAAGGTTTGGGGATTCCTGTTTTGGCGGAAATGTTTATGTATGCCGCCCTATTTCTCGTACCGATGGCACTACCACTGGCTATTTTGCTTGCCTCGCTTATGACTTTCGGGAATCTTGGCGAACGATTGGAATTACTGGCTATGAAATCGGCGGGTGTCTCACTTGTCCATATCATGCGCCCGCTAATCATCACCATCAGTATTATAAGTATCGGGGCTTTCTTCTTCCAGAACTATGCCATGCCTGTCGTACAAGTCAAACTTTACACGCTACTTTGGTCTATGCGGCAGAAATCGCCGGAGCTAGATATTCCTGAAGGGGTTTTTTACAGCGAAATCACTGGATTTAATGTATATGTGAAGCATAAGGATACTGAAACGGGGCTCCTTCGCGATATGATGATCTATGATTATTCTGAAGGATTCAACAAAGTAAGCGTGATGGTCGCAGATTCGGGACGCCTGAAGACATCGGCAGACAAAATGTTCTTAGTCCTTTCCCTATTTAATGGAGAATCCTTTAGAAGCCTGGACAAGCAACCGAGTACCGCAGGTACAAAAAGTTCCGTTCCTTACCAAAGGGAGACATTCAAAAGCCGGGATATCCTGATCGAATTTGATGCCAACTTTTCACGGACGGACGAATCATTCATGCAAAACCAGTTTATGGGTAAAAACATGCATGATTTACAAATCTTCATCGATTCTGTTTCCGTACGCTTAGACAGCATACAAAACGTCAACGCCAAAAATGTTTACGAAACCTCATACAAAAAGACACTAAAGAAGCCGCAAGACATAAAGCAGAATAACGTAAAGGATGATTCGAATAGTGAAAAATCAGATACAAAAACGACACTAGAGACGCCCAAAACGGACGAGCCGGTAATTGTCATGAACTTTGACAGTCTCTATCAGGCAGAAAATCCCGGAAAGAAGGCAACTATCCTGACACGTGCGAAATCGAGCATAGAAAATATGAAGGCTGATTACTTCTTCAAAGCAGCCACTATCGGAGACGAAGCTTACAGGGTACGCCGCCACTTGACGGAATGGCACAAGAAGTTCACTTTGTCTTTCGCCTGCATGGTCTTTTTCTTTATCGGCGCACCGTTGGAGCATCATTCGTAAAGGCGGATTGGGGATGCCGGTCGTCATTTCGGTCATACTGTTTATTTTCTATTACATCATTGACAATATCGGTTTCAAAATGGCGCGCGACGGCGTATGGGAAGCATGGCAAGGGATGTGGCTAAGTTCCGCAATTTTGGCTCCGTTAGGTATCTTCCTGACTTATAAAGCGGTCAACGACTCCGTCATCCTGAATGCCGACACATACCTGAATGCCTTAAAAAACCTGTTCGGAAAACGTTCGGGCAGAAAAGTTGAAATGAAAGAGGTGATCATGTTCAATCCGGATTACGGGCAAATCATTCTCCGCCTGAAACAGTTGGCAGAAGAAAGCAATGCCTACTTAGCCGCCCATAAACGATGGACAAACTATTTTCTCTTCTGGAAACAGGGAGGTCGTGACCATACGGCCGAACAATTAGCAGTAAAAATGGACGGGATCATCGAAGAATTGTCTAATTCGGACCAAAACTTGGTTCTGAACAAACTGATGGACTATCCGGTCATCAACGGTTACAACCAGACAAATGCAAAAATAAATGGAAAAGCCGGGCTGGCAATCAGCCTCTTTTTCCCGATCGGATTCCCGGTTTATCTGCTTGCCACGTATCAGCGTAAACTTTTACGGCACGATATCAAGATGGTACAAAAGACAAGCTATGAACTGATTGATATAATTGAAAAATTACCTGTATCTTTGTAAAATAAGAAATATAAGTAAAATAATATATGAGCGAAATCAAATTAAACACCATTGAAGAAGCTATTGAAGACTTCCGAGAAGGAAAATTCTTAATCGTAGTCGATGATGAAGATCGCGAAAATGAAGGTGATTTTATTATTGCCGCCGAAAAGATAACTCCTGAAAAAGTAAACTTCATGTTGAAAAACGGTCGTGGCGTATTGTGCGCACCGATCACGGAAGAACGTTGTCAGGAATTAGAACTGGACATGCAGGTTGCAAATAATACCTCTTTACTAGGAACTCCTTTCACGATAACAGTTGATAAATTAGGAGGTGGCTGTACAACCGGCGTTTCGATGTTTGATCGTGCAGAAACTATTCTGGCGCTTGCCGATCCGAAAACCAAACCGTCCGACCTGGGCCGTCCGGGACATATCAACCCGCTTCGTGCCCGTTCACGTGGTGTGTTGCGCCGTGCCGGACATACCGAAGCAGCTGTTGATCTGGCACGCCTTGCCGGTTTATACCCGGCTGGCGCACTGATCGAAATCATCAATGAAGACGGGACCATGGCTCGCCTGCCCCAACTGATCGAGGTCGCCAAGAAGTTCGATATCAAAATCATCTGTATCAAAGATCTGATTTCATATCGTTTGAAAACAGAATCGATCGTAGAAAATGGCGTCGAAGTTGATCTGCCCACCAGTATGGCCACTTCCGCTTGATCCTTTCCGCCAAAAAAGCAACGGACTGGAACATATTGCCCTGATAAAAGGTAGGTTCGAACCAGACGAACCGATCTTGGTCCGTGTACATTCTTCTTGTGCAACCGGTGATATCTTCGGCTCCATGCGCTGCGAATGTGGCGAGCAGTTGCACAAAGCAATGCAACGTATCGAGCAAGAAGGCAAAGGAGTAATCGTTTACCTGAACCAAGAAGGACGCGGCATCGGACTGATGGAAAAGATGAAAGCCTATAAACTTCAAGAAGACGGTTTGGACACTGTCGATGCAAATTTGCATCTCGGACATCAGGCAGACGAACGCGATTACGGCGTCGGTGCCCAGATCCTGCGCCATTTGGGAGTCACCAAGATGCGCCTGATGACCAACAACCCCGTCAAGCGTGTCGGACTGGAAGCATACGGGCTGACAGTCGTAGAAAACGTTCCTATCGAAGTCGCTCCGAATCCTTACAACGAATTCTACATGAAAACGAAAAAGGAACGTATGGGACACGTCTTGCACAATATCAAATAATTCATAATTACATAATAACACTATCATGACACAAGTATCAGCACGTTTAGCAAGTTTGTCGCCATCCGCAACATTGGCGATGTCCCAGAAGAGCAGTGAATTAAAGGCTCAGGGAGTTGATGTTATCAACTTAAGTGTCGGAGAACCCGACTTCAATACTCCCGAACCTATTAAGGATGCTGCCAAAAAAGCTATCGACGAAAACTATTCTCGTTATTCTCCCGTCGCTGGTTATCCGGCCTTGCGTAACGCCATCGTTGCCAAGCTGAAAAACGAAAACGGATTGGAATACACAGCCAACCAGATTTCTTGCGCAAATGGTGCCAAACAATCCGTTTGTAATACAATCATGGTATTGGTAAATCCGGGTGACGAAGTGATTATCCCGGCTCCGTTCTGGGTCAGCTATCCGGAAATGGTAAAATTGGCCGAAGGTACACCAGTAATCGTTGCGGCCGGTATCGAACAGGATTTCAAAATCACTCCGGCACAGTTGGAAACGGCTATCACACCGAAGACAAAGGCGTTGATCCTCTGCTCCCCGTCTAACCCTACAGGCTCGGTCTATAGTGCAGAAGAATTGGCAGGCTTGGCCGAAGTCCTGAAAAAACATCCGGAAATCATCGTGATTGCAGACGAGATCTACGAACATATCAACTATATCGGCAAACATAACAGCATCGCACAGATGGACGGAATGAAAGACCGTACTGTCATTGTCAACGGTGTTTCCAAAGCCTATGCCATGACCGGATGGCGTATCGGTTTCATTGCCGGACCGGAATGGATCGTAAAGGCAGTAAACAAATTGCAGGGACAATATACTTCCGGACCATGCTCCGTATCCCAGAAAGCGGCAGAAGCTGCTTACACAGGTTCACAAGCACCGGTCGAAGAAATGCGCCAGGCATTCGAACGCCGCCGCAACTTGATTGTCGGCTTAGCGAAAGAGATTCCGGGATTCGAAGTAAATCAGCCGGAAGGAGCTTTCTACCTGTTCCCCAAATGTAGCTATTACTTTGGCAAAACCAACGGTACACGCACGATCGAGAATGCAGATGATCTAGCCATGTACTTGTTAGAAGTCGCCCATGTAGCTTGCGTTGGCGGAACATCTTTCGGTGCCCCCGAATGCATCCGCATGAGTTACGCTACCAGCGATGAAAACATCGTGGAAGCTATCAAACGTATCAAAGAGGCTTTGGCTGCTTTAAAATAAACCTACGGATATAAACGGATTTCACAATCGTGAAATCCGTGTCTAAAAACAGAAAAGGGGCTGTCCAAAAAGTCGGATAGCCCCTTTTGCTATTGTTTATTTCGGTAAAAAGTATTATCTTACCGTTGCAAAAAAACAAACATTATAGCAA
>ENA-OQCE01000240-OQCE01000240.1-human-gut-metagenome-genome-assembly--contig:-NODE-240-length-26432-cov-1.923551_pt1 | contig 26432 bp, 37 predicted proteins | sample MGYA00242495_ERZ504572 | MGnify/ENA primary metagenome ERZ504572 (study PRJEB26092, sample SAMD00036228) | human gut metagenome | host: Homo sapiens | study: EMG produced TPA metagenomics assembly of... | reverse complement strand
CAGAGAAAGAGAAACATGAAATTGAGCGAGTAAAGGAAGTCTTTGCGGAACATCTGCGGCAAAGCCCTGATTTTGAACTGCTCTGGTCGGACAAGGTAGGCTATGTCTGGCTGACGATTGGCGTAAATCCACTTTATGTGGATACTGGCATCAGGATAGAATCAGCCGCCGATCTCTGCGGCAGGTGTTTGGATGATGTTGCTACGGATGTTTTATATATGACAGGCAACGATCATGCACTGGAAGCAGCCGATCCGCTGGAATTGGCCGAAATCAAGCGGCGCTGGGAGTCATATATCAACCAGCTGCCAGACTATGCGTATCTCTGCAAAGACCTGCTGAACGGAAAAATGTAATCTATCAAACGAGGTGTCAGGAGCCATACGGTGCTTCTGGCACCTTTTTGTAGATTTTTTGTGAATTTGATTAAAAAGTCCTTGACAATTTGTCTCTGGAAAAACAGCGAAGTCGATCCTTATTTCCTGTGCTTCCAGACTGGCTCCTTTTGACATTAAAGAAGTCAGGGAAATTACCATGTATGACGAGCTGGATCTGGATATGCTGGGGGATGAACGGACCGCTCTTTTCCTTATTATGAGTGATACGGACGGAACCTTTGCATTTTTGATCAGTCTGATCTATTCCATTTTGTTTAACCGCTTATGCGAGCGGGCGGATGATGTATATGGGGGCAGGCTTCCCATCCATGTGCGCTGCCTGATCGACGAGGCGGCAAATATCGGGCAGATCCCGAACCTGGAGCGTCTTATGGCGACCATCCGAAGCGTGAGATCTCTGCCTGCTTGGTGCTGCAGGCGCAAAGCCAGCTCAAAGCCCTGTATAAAGACAACATGGACACCATCATCGGTAACTGTGACGCCTCTCTTTTCTTAGGAGGCAAAGAAGAAACTACCTTAAAAAGCTGGAACTCCCTATTAGGGAAAGAGACTATTGATCTGTATAACACCAGTGTCACAAAGGGAAATCAGGAATCCCACGGACAAAATTTTCAAAAGCTGGGAAAGGACCTGATGTCGGTGGATGAACTGGCAGTTATGGACGGGGGCAAATGTCTGCTGCAGATCAGGGTGTGCGGCCGTTCCTCTCCCGGAAATACGATATAACCAAACACCCAAATTACAAACTGCTTTCCGATTTTAATGAGAAGAACGCTTTTAATATCGAAAAGTTTCTTTCTACCGGATGCCGATGCGTCCCGGTGAACGATACCGTAATTATGAAGTCACAGCCGAAGATCTGGCTTCCCAGACTTTATAGAGTTGTTCCTGCCTGTCAAAGCATGACGCCCTGGCAGGCTTTGTTTTTGTCACGATGAAAGGAGGATATTTTGAGGATTCGTGATTCTCCCTGAAAAGTAAATAACCGCAGGATTTTTCCTGCCCCATGCCGCCGTGCTGTTTGAAACAGATTTTTTTCTAAAAACAGTGCGGCGGCTTTTTTTGTTTCCGCCTGATACGGCCATATCACAAATTAAAATTTCTGAAATTAAAGGAGGAACATTATGGCATTTTTTGCAAGCGCGATTGATACTTTGAAGATCCTTGTGATCGCCCTGGGCGCAGGTCTGGGCGCATGGGGTGTTGTAAACCTTCTCGAAGGTTACGGAAATGATAACCCAGGTGCAAAATCCCAGGGGATCAAGCAGCTTATGGCAGGCGGAGGTATCGCTCTGGTTGGTGCAACGCTGATCCCGCTGCTTTCCGGCCTGTTCGGTTAAGGGCTGACTTATGGGCAGTCTGTTTGAATGGATAACAGACTGGATTAAAGAGGGCCTGATCGATGCGATCACCGGACAGTACACCAGTATTTTCAACTCCGTCAACAATCAGGTTGCGGATGTGGCAAATCAGGTAGGACAGACCCCGCAGCTGGAATGGCGGCGTGTTTCCATGATTCAGAATCTTTCAGAAACCGTCGTCATTCCCATTGCGGGCATGATCCTGACCTTTGTTCTGGTGTATGAACTGATCCAGATGATTCTCGAAAAGAACAACATGCACGAATTCGATACATTCAACATCTTCAAGTGGATTTTCAAGACTTTTGTTGCCACTTACCTGCTCACCAACTGTTTTACGATTGTGATGGCGGTCTTTGATGTGGCCCAAAATGTGGTGTCGCAAAGTGCCGGTGTCATAAACGGGAACCTGGATGTGCAGGCGGCGTTGTCTGATCTGAAAACCCAGCTTGAAGCAATGGGAATGTGGGAACTGATTGGACTGTGGCTGGAAACCAACATCATCAATCTGTGTATGTGGGTACTGTCCATCGTGATCTTTGTCATTGTATATGGCCGTATGATCGAGATTTATTTAACCGTGAGCCTTGCACCGATCCCGTTTTCCACAATGGCAAACCGGGAATGGGGACAAATGGGAACCGGGTATCTGCGTTCCCTTTTTGCCCTGGGCTTTCAGGGGTTTTTGATCCTGATCTGTGTTGCCATTTATGCAGTGCTGGTCCAGTCTATCCCATCGTCCGGCGACGTGCACGGCGCGATCTGGGGAACGGCGGGTTATACGGTACTGCTGGCTTTTGCCCTGTTTAAGACAGGTTCGTTATCCAAATCCATATTTAATGCAAGATAGCATGAACAAAACCAATTCTAAAAAGGAGGATTTTATATATGAGTAAAACCAATACAGAAAAAATGGCGCCGGAGACACAGACGCCGGAAATGGCAAACGGCATGAAGCTGGATGTCCGCGTGCGTCCGATCGCCCCAATGGGAAACCTGCTGGCGTTTGCCAATGTTACGATTGGCGGATGCTTTAAGATTGACGGCTTCCGTATCTGTTCCAGTGAAAAGGGGCTGTATGTCAATATGCCCGCAACCCAGGATAAGGGAGGCAACTGGAAAGATGTCTGCTGGCCGGTTACGGCAGAGTTCCGCAAGCAGCTCAACGATGCCTTAATCGATGGGTACGGGCAGGCTATTGAAAATTTGCAGGCAACTCTTGAAGCGACAAAGGGAGCAGCGGAAAAACCTTCCCTGACCGGTGCATTGAAAGAAAATGCCGGTAAGGTCAAAGAACAGCCGGCCAAACCGGCCACATCTAAGAATGAGCAGGCTCGCTAATGCCGGAAACGAAACAGTACGGCATTATCTATGCCGATCCGCCCTGGCATTATGACAGGAAACATGGAAGCGGCGTTGCGGAAAACCATTACCCCACAATGAGCATTGAAGAAATCTGTGCCCTGCCGGTATCGGAACTTGCCGCAAAAGACAGTGCCCTTTTTCTGTGGGCGACCTTCCCGCAGCTCAATGAAGCCTTCCGGGTGATCGATGTCTGGGGATTCAAATATAAAACGCTGGCTTTTCTATGGCTCAAACAGAACCGGAAAGCGGATAGCTGGTTTTATGGCATGGGCTTTTGGACCCGCTCAAACGCGGAGGTCTGCCTGCTGGCAACCAGAGGCCGTCCGAAACGCCAATGTGCGGGAATCCATCAGTTTGTGATCTCCCATATTGAGCAGCACAGCAAGAAACCGGACGAGGTGCGGGATAAGATCGTAAAACTCATGGGCGATCAGCCAGAGTGGAACTGTTTGCAAGACAAAAGACACCCGGCTGGGATGTATGGGGCAATGAAGTGAACTGTACGCTGACTATGCCGGAGCGAAAGGGTGATTTTGATAGAACAAGATGCAAAGCGGCTGCTTATGGAACGGCTGGACGAGTGTTTGAAGGTTCATGCGGATATGCTGGATGCACAGAACATCGGCAGTATTTACGAGTTACAGGGACTTTCGGAACTCCACTATTATCTGAAGGTTGAGCATGTATTTACTCCGGCGGAAGTAGAGGCGCTTCTTTCTTTTCAGGACCCGTTGGATGTAGCCCGATGGTGTTGGGAAGAAAATAACCATGAACACAGTTTCCCGATCTGCGATCTTCTCAAAGAAATTGATGCAGCGCAAAAATTTGAACATTTCACAAGCGAACCTTCCGCACAGGACAAATATACGCTCCTGATGAAACGGCTGGGACAGAATTACTTTGCTTACAGGGAAAGCCTTATGTCAAGAGATAAGGAATCCTTAATTGAAAAAGCTGCTGAAATTACAGCCATGCAGGAGGCGTATTCCTATCTGACAACAAAGTTTGAGTTCGGGGATGAAATGCTGGATGATGTGCTGGCGCTTGAGAATCCTTTGAAATACTTTGCAGACCGTTGCTTATGCCGGTTTCAGATGTGTTCGACGTGGATATGGATATTCGGGAAAATATTGCCGGAATCCGAGACAGCCAGGAATACCTGTGTCAGAGAGAGCCGGCTGTTTCTGTCCTGGCACGGCTGCAAAATGCGGCTCAGGAAGTGCGGGAATGTCCGGCTGTGGAGAAACCGGTACGCGATTTCGGTGCACGGTAATGGGCCGGAAATTATATTACGATGGGAGGTGTATAGATGCCTTATGTACCTGTACCAAAGGATTTAACCAAAGTTAAGACTAAGCTGGCCTTCAATCTGACGAAGCGCCAGCTTATTTGTTTCAGCCTTGCCGGGCTTATCGGCCTTCCGGTGTATTTCTTTACCCGCGGGGCGATCGGCAATTCGGCGGCTGTACTTTTGATGATCGGGCTGATGATGCCCTTTTTCTTCTTCGCCATGTATGAGCGTGACGGGCAGCCGGCAGAAAAGATCTTGAAGAACCGGCTCCGTTATAGCTCTGGCTGAAGGACGTCCATACAGGACGGATAACCTGTATAAATCTATGTCAAAGAAGGAGGTTACAAAGATTGCCAAAAAACAAGCAGCAGGAAGCTCAGGAAAAACGTCTGCAAAAAAACATCAGGCAGGCCAAAAAGACTAGAGCCGATGCAAAGCAGGGCAAAACTAAGTCTGCCCGTTCCAAGCCGTCTAAAAAAGGCGGCTTTTTTGCCGGGCTGAAAGCAGATGCCCCGCAGACGGTCCAGCAGAGCATTCCCTACCGTGAAATGTACCGGGATGGGATCTGCCGGCTGACTGATACCCTTTACACCAAAACGGTGCAGTTTTTTGATATTAACTATCAGCTTGCACAGGCAGATGATAAAGCACAGATCTTCGAGGGTTACTGCGATTTCTTAAATTACTTCGACGCCTCGATCCATGTGCAGCTTACCTTTATCAACCAGCGGGCCAATATGCAGGATTTTACCAGAAGCATTGACATCCTCCCCGCGGCGACGAGTATGACGGAATCCGCAGGGAATACGGGGATATGTTAAAGAACCAGTTGCAGAAAGGAAATAACGGTCTCACCAAACGTAAATACATTACCTTTGGGATCGAGGCAGATGACCTGCGTACTGCGAAAATGCGTCTGGAACGCATTGAAACGGATGTGCTGGCAAATTTCAAGACCCTTGGAGTCCAGGCAAGATCCTTAAACGGACTGGAACGTCTGGAGCTTCTTCACAGCCAGCTTCACCCGGACGGTCAGGAAAAGTTTCATTTCCAGTGGTCGGATCTGCCTAAGACCGGTCTTTCTACCAAAGACTTCATTTCCCCATCCGGGCTGTCTTTTTCAAAGGATGGAAAGACATTCCGGGTAGGCGATCATTCCGGTGCTGTCTCCTTTTTGCAGATTTTGGCGCCGGAGCTTACCGACCGGCTTTTAGCGGATCTTCTTGACTTAAACGACGCCGTGACCGTCAACCTGCATATCCAGTCTATCGACCAGGCGCAGGCGATCCGAAACATCAAGCGTAAAATGTCGGACCTGCAGAAAATGACCATTGAGGAACAAAAGAAAGCGGTCCGATCTGGGTATGACATGGACATCATTCCCACCGACCTTGCACCTATGGAGAAGAAGCCAAAAATCTTTTGCAGGATTTACAGAGCCGCAATGAGCGCATGTTCCTTGTGACGGTACTGGTGGAAAATATCGCTGCCAAACGTCAGAAGCTGTTCAATGATATTTTTGCCGCTTCGGGTGTGGCACAGAAATACAACTGTGCCTTAAAACGGCTGGATTACCAGCAGGAACAGGGGCTTATGTCCTCGCTTGCTCTTGGTACGAACCAGATTGAGATTGAGCGCGGGCTTACGACCAGCAGCACAGCGATCTTTGTACCGTTTACCACCTGTGAACTGTTCCAGGAGGGCGAGGCATTGTATTACGGCCTGAACGCCCTTTCCAATAACTTGATCATGGCGAACAGAAAAACGCTGAAAAACCCCAATGGGCTGTTTCTCGGTACCCCAGGAAGCGGCAAATCTTTCTCTGCCAAGCGTGAGATCGTCAATGTGTTCCTTCTGACGGAGGACGACATCATTATCGCCGACCCGGAAAATGAGTATGGGCCGCTGGTACAGCAGTTCGGTTCCCAGGGGCAGGTCATTGATATTTCCCCTACTTCCACGAACTACATCAACCCGATGGACATCAATCTGGACTATTCCGATGATGAAACCCGATCACTTTGAAAAGTGATTTTATCCTGTCGCTGTGTGACCTTATCATCGGCGGCAAAGAAGGACTTTCCCCCATTGAAAGGACGATCATCGACCGTTGTACCAGACTGGTGTACCGGGAATACCTGCAGGACCCGTGCCCGGAAAATATGCCGATCTTAGGTGATCTTTACGAGCTGCTTTTGAAACAGTCTGAACCGGAGGCGCAGAATATCGCAACGGCGCTGGAAATCTATGTCAATGGTTCCCTTAACGTGTTCAACCACCGTTCCAATATCCAGATGGATCAACACCGGGTACTGTGTTTCCAGCTTAAGTCACTGGGAAAAGCCTTAAAGGAAATCGGGCTTTTGATCATGCAGGATGCGGTGTGGAACCGTGTTACGGCCAACCGTTCCAAACATAAAACAACCTGGTTCTATATCGACGAATTCCATCTTCTTTTGAAAGGGCAGACAGGAAGTTTCAGCGTGGAGATCTGGAAACGCTTCCGTAAATGGGGCGGAATCCCATCAGGTTTAACGCAGAATGTCAAGGACCTTCTGGCTTCCCGTGAGATCGAAAATATTTTTGAGAACTCGGACTTTATCTATATGCTCAACCAGGCCCAGGGAGACCGTCAGATTTTGGCAAAGCAGTTGGGGATCTCCCCGCACCAGCTTTCCTATGTGACCCATTCCGGTCCCGGCGAGGGGCTTTTGTTCTTTGGAAATGTGATCATCCCCTTTGTGGACCACTTCCCGAAGGACACACTTTTGTACAGTGTGCTTACCACAAGACCGGATGAAGTGGCGGGGACCAAAGCGTGAGACAAAAATTAAAATGGATCGGAGGTGAGAACAATGGCACACGACAGGGAATTTCAAAGGAGGCGCAAAGATACCCGGATGCCGGTGCGTGATTCCCACGGGGAGGATCAACCGGCAGCCAGGCAGACCGAACAGGATTTTGACCTGCGCAGGGCACGGGACACCCCTTCTTCTGTCAACGGCAAGACACACAGGCAGGACATCCCTGTACAGACGGAATTTTCCCATCTGTCACCGGAAACACCGGCGTCCTTGCTGGAACAGGGCGAAGCGTATGCAACCGCTTTGGATGGTTTTTCGGAACACTTTGAGACACCGGATGCTACCAGGACAGCGCCCCCGATACAGGACAACGTGCGAAGCAATTTCCGGCAGGAGGCTTCCAGGCGTTCTTTTGTAACAGAGGATGTGACAGACCATGATACCGGAAAATATGCTCCTTCTTCCGAAGGCTCAGCCCCACCGAACGGCACAGACAGATCCGGTCAGGAACACCGTTACCGAACACACCAGCATGGGAACAAATATCAGCAGCGTTTTCAGGAAGCGGCACAGGCGGAGGAACAGGCAGCGCAGAAGGAAAAGGGTATGGATAGCGAACCGCCGAAAACATCCAAGCTGGAATTTACTGCGGATGAACTGCCGCCGGAGACAAAGGATAAAAAGCTCACCCATGCAAGACGGAAGGCGGAACGGACTGCACAAAAAGCAGAGCAGGCGCAAAAATCGTCTACCTGCCCGGAAGAAACTGCGCATGGAGACGGTTTCCAACCCGGAGACCGGAAAAGCCAAAAAACACTTAAAATTTGAAAAGGAGGTCAAATCCCAAAAGGTCCATGTAAAAGGACCTGTACCCCTGCGTCCGGTCAAGGCGGGCGCAATACTGCCATTGGTTACGCTCATAAAAAGATTTATGAGGCAGAGGATGAAATGTGGCATCAAAGCAGCCCACCGCTCTGAACTTGTGGGCGAGGCAGGGCTTCGCACGGCATATCACCGGCATAAAACTGCCCCCTACCGAAAGGCAGCGAAATTACAGCAAAAATCAGCAAAAGCAAACGCAAGACTTGCTTACCGGCAGGCTCTTAGCGACCACCCGGAGCTGAAGAAACATGCGATTGCCCGGATATGGCAGAAACAAAAACTGAAAAGGCAGTATGCCAAGGCTGCCCGTGAAGCCGGGAAACAGGCAAAAAATGCCGCAGTCGCAACAGAGAGGGTCAGCGTCGGTATTGTCCATGCGGTCAAACGGCACCCTGTAATCTGCCTTGTCCTCCTGCTTCTCCTTTTGGTAATTTTCCTGATCACATCCCTGTTTTCCACGTTCTCCAATATCGGGACCGGCGGTTTGGGAAGTCTGGCTGCTTCTACCTATCTTGCAGATGATCGGGACATCAACCAGGCGGAGCTTACCTATACCGAATGGGAAACGGATCTGCAAATGGAAATAGACCGGGTGGAATCAGACCGCCCCGGCTATGACGAATACCGGTATAACCTGGGCGCAATCGAGCATGACCCGTATGTGCTGATGGGGTATCTGACTTCTGCTTATCAGGGATTTACTTACGATGAAGTGGAAAGCGTGCTGCGGCAGCTTTTCCAGGAACAATATACCTGTCCTTTTCAGAAGAAACCGAGATCCGTTACCGCACAGAAACTTCCGTTGACCCGGAAACCGGAGAAGAAACCCAGGAGGAAGTGCCTTATGAATGGCGCATCTTAAATGTCAAGCTCACAGTCACACCTCTAGAAAACCTGGTCGTTTCCCGGATGAACGCAGACCAGAAAGAGATCTGCGAGATCCTGCTGCAGACAAAAGGAAACCGCCAGTATGTCAAAAATGTCTTTGGCACCAACTGGCTCCCTTATGTGACCAGTTATTACGGCTACCGGGTACATCCCATCAGTGGGGAAAAGAACTATCACACCGGTGTGGACATCGGGATGCCGGAGGGCACAGAGATCCTTGCCGGGCATGACGGAACGGTCACCCTTGCGGGAAATGCCGGCGGTTATGGCTTGTGTGTCGCTATTGAAGGCGAGGCATACGAAGGACATACCCTGACGACCAAATACGGGCACTGTTCCCAGATCCTTGTTTCTGCCGGGCAGGAGGTCAAAGCCGGGGATGTGATTGCAAAGGTCGGGAATACCGGAAATTCTACCGGGGCCCACCTGCACTTAGAAGTCCTGGTTGACGGCCAGTATTTGAATCCCCTGTATTTTGCCGATACCGGCGATACCAGCGAACGGCACCTGCCGGAAGTTGGTTCAGGCGGCACAGGAAACTACTTCGATTATGACATTCCACCGGAAGCCCTTGCGGATGAACAGTTTGCCGCAATGATGGCCGAGGCGGAAAAATATCTTGGCTATCCGTATGTATGGGGAGGCGCAAGCCCTTCCACTTCCTTTGACTGTTCCGGCTATGTGTCCTGGGTGATCAACAACTGCGGCGTTGGCTGGAATTTCGGAAGGCTGACCGCGGATGGTCTTTTAGGTGTATGTACGCCGGTATCAAGTGCGGATGCAAAACCGGGCGACCTGATCTTCTTCCAGGGGACCTACAACACCAGCGGCGCAAGCCATGTAGGGATCTATGTGGGAAATGGAATGATGATCCACTGTGGAGACCCGATTTCTTATGCAAACATCAATACAAGCTACTGGCAGCAGCATTTTTATACATTTGGGCGTCTGCCTTAACAGATTGGAGGTAATAAATTGAATCCTAAAATTGAAAAACTGGAAAAGGAAATTGAAAAGACCAAAACAAAGATTGCGGAAATGCAGGCAAAGCTCCATAAGCTGGAGGAACAGAAAACAGAGCTGGAAAATACCGATTATGTAGCGGTGGCGCGCAGTTTCAAACTGACGCCCCAGCAGCTTGCGGATTTTTTGAAATCACAGCAGGCAGCCCCTTCGGAAACTGTTTTACCGCAGGAGAAGGAGGATGTGCATGAGGCTTAAAAAAACTTTCCCTGCTGCTGGCGCTTACGCTTCTTGTAAGTGTCAGCGCATTACCTGTAACGGCTCATGCCGGCGGTTCCAAAGACACCACACCGCCAACGCTGACTGCTTCCATGGAGGGCGATGCCCTGAAAATAGAAAGCAGTGACGATCTATCCGGCGTGGAGGCGGTCTTTGTTGATGAAAACCGTATCAACTCCCTCACCGACGGGAAAGCGTCGGTCGCACTGAAAGATTATGCCGGAACAGAAAAACAGGTAAGCATATACGCAAAAGATTATGCCGGCAACCGTTCTGATGTGGTAAAGCTGGATAATCCGTATTACAAAGAACCGGCTCCTGAAAAGAAACCTGCTACGACAGCACCCCAGAGTCCGTCCGGTACACAGACAAAACCGCCTAAGGAAGAAAAACCTTCCGGCTCAAACGCTGCAACCCCTTCCGGCGGCGGAAATTCTTCCGGTTCAGATAACAGTACCGGACAGCAGGAAAATACTTCTGCGATCCCGGAAGGTGCATTTACCCCGGAAGGCACCGGAACGGTACAGGACAACATCAGCGGTACGGATGGGGAAAAACAGTTTTACACCATCACTACGGACGCGGGCAATGTCTTTTATCTGGTGATCGACGGGAAACGGGAAGATAACAATGTCTACTTCTTAAACGGCGTCACAGAGTCCGACCTGATGGCACTTGCAGAAAAGAACAATGGCAGCATGAGCATGATCCCCCAGGAAGAAAGCTGTAACTGCACAGAAAAATGTGAGGCAGGAAAGGTTAATACCGGCTGTCCGGTCTGCAAAAATGACTTAAATGGCTGCAAAGGAAAAGAAAAGCCGGCGGAAACTGAAAAACCGGCAGAACCGGAAAAGCCGAAGAAAGAAACCGGCAGCGTCGGCACGATCCTGTTTATCCTTGCTGCCTTACTTGCGGTCGGCGGGATCGGTTACTATGTAAAAATCGTGCGTCCGAAACAGCAGGCCGAGGACGATGCGGAATTTGAGGATGACGGTTATGGCGAAGGCTTTGACCCGGATGAGGCATACGGGGAACCGGAATATCTTTCCGAGGATGATTTTGACGACAAGGACAGCAAATAAGGCTGTCCTTTTAGATTTTATGAAAGTGAGGATTTTTCATGGAACATATCATAACCAGACGCCGCGGCTTTCGCAAGCTGTTGGCGTTTTTGCTTTGTATGGCAAGCATTTTGGGGCTTCTTCCGGCTCAGGCTTTTGCCATGTCTGTCGGACAGACGGCAAGCTCCTGGCTGGGCGACCAGTATGTAGCTCTGATGGGAACCACTACCGCGCCCCGGCGCCTTACACCTATCTTGCCTACCATACAGACGGAACCATCGATGTACACACCAGTTCTGGGGGCAATGCTTACCGGCATTATATGCTGACGGATTCTGACGGGATCAGCCACCAGGTTTACTGTGTGGAGAGCGGGATTCCTTACCATACTTCGGAAAACACCTATGTTTCAGAAAGCGGGACCAACAGCCAATATCTGAACCTGCTTCCTGCCGAGGCAAGGAGGGGGATCACCCTGACTGCGATCTATGGCTGGAAACCCGGTGCGGCGCTCCCTGTTTCCGGGATCAACGAGGACGACTATAAGATGGCGACCCAGATCATCCTCTGGGAATACCAGCAGCAGCTTAGAAGCGATCCGTACAGCCGCCACGGAAACGGCCACGCAGACGCCGACCAGTATTTTAGCGTGATCGCCGGACGACCGGCAGAAAAAGCCTATGACTGGATTCTGGCACAGGTTGCTTCCCATTCCACAGTCCCTTCCTTTACTTCTTCTAAGAAAAGCGAAGCACCGGAACTGGAACTGAAATGGGTGTTGAAAAAAAAAAGTCTATACCCTGACGGTCACAGATACCAACAACTTGAAGATCGACCTGGAGGCTTTGAAAGGCAGCGGCGTTTCTGTGACAAGAAACGGAAATGAATACACCTTTACCAGCAGGCAGATGATGATGGACCCGGTGCTGTTTGAATTCCGAAAGAATATCCCGGTGGCAAACGACATGCTGATTTGGGGCAGACCCGGCTACCAGACCATGATGACCGGCGCCAGCGATCCGGTTTCCTTCTTTGTAAAGATCAAAACGGAAACTTACGGTACTGCAAAACTTGTCAAAACCAGTGAGGACGGCATTGTTTCCGGTATCACCTTCCATATCTCCGGTACGGACATTTTGGGAAATGAAGTCAATGAGGAAGTTACGACCGGAGAAAACGGCCAGATTGAAAAGAAGCTCCTGCCGGGAACCTATCTGGTAAAAGAACTTCCGGTGGACCGCTATGTGACCCCTTCCGCACAGTACGTGACCATTGAAAGCGGGCAGACTTCTTCGGTACATTTCAGCAATATCTTGAAGAAATTCCGCGTCCATGTGGTAAAGAGTGATGCTGACACCGGAAATGCTCAGGGGGATGCCACTCTTGCAGGGGCGACCTATGGGATCTTCCGTGATGGCGAACTGATCGACACTTATACTACCGGGTCAGATGGCAGCTTTATGACCCGCTATTATGTATGCGGGGATGGCTGGACGATCCGGGAAATCGAACCGAGCACCGGGTATCTTCTGAATGAAACTATTTATGAAGTGGGTGCATCCCCTTCCCTATATGAAGTGGAACTCAATACCACAGAAAATCAGGTGACGGAAACGGTTATTTACGGAAATATCCAGCTTGTCAAGCACACCGATGACCTGGACCGGATGTGCCTGAGGGCGAAAATATCGACGATCCCAATGCCGGTATCATCGAACGCCCGGAAGCAGGCGCAGTCTTTGAAGTTTACTTAAAGGCAGCCGGAAGCTATGACGCGGCAAAGGAAAGTGAACGTGACCTTCTTACCACGGATGCGGATGGTTTTGCTTCCAGTAAACCGCTTCCTTATGGGCATTATACGGTCCATCAGATCGCAGGCGAGGAAGGCAAAGCCTTTGTCCCGGACTTTACGGTATTCATTTCCTCTGACGGAAAGACTTACAGCTATATCCTGAACAACCGCACCATCACAGCCCGTCTGAAAGTTGAAAAATGTGACGCAGAGACCGGAAAGATTATCCCTGTGACCGGAACCGGTTTTCAGATCAAGGATCTTTCCACCGGGGAATTTATCACCCAGACCGTCTACTATCCGAACCCGGAAACACTGGATACCTTCTATGTTTCTGACGAGGGCTGGCTGATGTTGCCGGAGCCTTTGGCCGCCGGGGATTATGAACTTTATGAGGTGGCTGCCCCTTATGGCTATGTGCTTTCCAATCAGCCGATACCGTTTACCATTGACGGCAGCGAGGCGGTTGCGACGGTCACTCAGTACAATATGCCGCAGAAAGGCCAGCTTACCATCACAAAGACCGGAGAAGTATTTGCTTCTGTCCAGGAAAACGACGGACTGTACCAGCCGGTGTATGAGGTTGTCGGACTTCCCGGAGCGGTCTATGACGTGATCGCAGATGAAGATATTTATACCGGTGACGGTACCTTGCGGGCGGAAAAAGATACGGTTGTGGAAACCCTTACGACCGGCGAGGACGGCACAGCGAAAAGCGGGCTTCTCTATCTTGGCCGTTACCGTCTGGAGGAACGTCAGGCTCCTTCCGGCTGTGTGCTGAATCCTCAACCGGAATATGTGGAACTGACCTATGCGGGTGAGACCGTGGAGGTCACACAGACAGCAACAGGTCTTTATGACGAACGACAGAAAGTGGATGTCACACTTTTCAAGGCAATGGAGACCGATGACCTGTTCGGTCTTGGCATGAACGAGGAATATAAGGATATTTCCTTTGGACTTTATGCTTCCGCAGACCTGACGGCGGCAGATGGCAGCGTGATCCCGGCAGATGGACTTCTGGAAGTGGTCTCTGTTTCGTCTGAGGATCCGGCGGTTACAGCGCTTCCTTTGCCTCCGACCTGCCTTTTGGCAGCTATTATGTCAAGGAACGCATGACCAACGGCGCTATATCCTTTCGGATCAGGAATATCCGGTCGTCTTTGAATATGCCGGACAGGAAACCGCCCTGGTACAGATCCTTGTCAATGAAGGCGAGGCTGTTTCCAATGAACTTCTCCGCGGGCGTGTAGACGGTGTAAAAATTGGGGAAAACCCGGAAGGCGCCGAAGATGTCACGCTGACCGGTGCGCTCATGGGACTGTTTCGACCTGATACCGAAGAATTTACTGAAGAAAATGCACTGCTTACTGCTGTTACCGGAAAAGACGGCAGTTTTTCCTTTGAGAACATTCCTTACGGACACTGGATCGTCAAGGAGATCTCTGCCCCTGACCTTTATACAGTAAGCCCACAGCAGCACCATGTATATATCGGTGCAGACGGACAGCATATCGAGATCCGTGTGGAAAACACCTTAATCCGCGGCAGCGTGCAGGTAACTAAAACCGAAGCTGTGGAAGAACCTTCCCCTGTGGAAAAGGAGGATAAGAAAGACAAGAATTCTTTCCTGCGCTTCCTGCCCGGTGCAGTGTTCGACCTGTATGCGGATTCCAACGCCAACCAGGAATATGATCCTGACGATCAAAAGATCGGTACGCTGAAAGAAACCGATGCAGGCTATCATACGGCGGAAAACCTTCTGGCTGGCGGCTACTTTATCAAAGAAAGCAAAGCACCGGAGGCTATCAGCCTGACTCAAACGCTTACTATTTTTCCATCACAGAAGATGGACAGGTCGCAGTTGTGGAAAATGGAGAAGCCGGGCACGGATTTACCAATGAGGCTTACCGCGGCAACTTAAAGATCACAAAGGATTCCAGCGACGGGCGCAAAGATGGTTTTGCCATCGAGGTCAAGAGCGCGGACGGCTCCTACTGCGAGACATTCACCACTCCAAAATCCGGCGTAATTGAAGTCAAGGGCCTTCGTGTCGGTATTTATACCGTAACAGAAGTTGCAAATCGGGCAAGCAAGGATTACATCATTCCTGATGCCGCTACGGTGGAGATTAAGGCAGATCAGACATCTACAGTCCAGTTCTTTAATGAAAAACCGGAAAAGCCGGAAAAGCCGGAGAAGCCAGAAAAGCCTTCTGTTCCGTCCAATCCTTCCACCCCTCAAAAGCCGGTACCGCAGACCGGGATGATCCGTATATTTTCCTATATGGCGGACTGTTGGCAGCCGCACTGATTGGCGGCAGCGTATTTGCTGTGTATTATTTCAAAAAGGGAAAATACAGCAGGACTTCCCAAAAAAGAACGGCTGTCGGGGCTTCTGCCTTTCACTCTGCGCTTTGGTGGCTCTTGGCAGCGGATTTTTGGTGTTCCGTGACCTGAACCAGTATGCCGAAAGTAAAGATGCCTATCGGGATCTTGCCGGATATGTAGAAGTACCGGAGCAGACAGACTCCCCGGAGTCGGCACCCGATCCGACAGAAACAAAACAGGACGATGCCGATATTGTCCTGCCTTCGGTAGACTTTGAAGCGCTCCGTGAAAATGGACCGGACATCATCGGATGGCTTTCCCTTCCTGATACGGTGCTCAATTATCCGGTGACGCAGACTGACAACAATGAGTATTACCTGAACCATCTTTATGACGGAACCTATAACAAGGTTGGCTGCCTGTTTGCCGACTATGAAAACCGGGCAGATTTTTCAGACCGCAATACGATCATCTACGGCCATAATATGCGGGATGGTTCCATGTTTGCCCTGCTGAACCGGTACGATGAACAAAGTTACTTTGATACCCACAGGCAGATGTATCTCGTTACTCCGAAGGGTGGTTATGTCATGGAGATCTTTGCGGCGTTTGCAGCAAAGCCGGAAGAATCCGGCAGTGAAACTTCTCCCTGGCAGCTTTCCTGGAAGGATGACGGTGCTTATACTACCTGGCTTACAGCTATGAAGGAACGTTCCGCGGTGGAAAGTGATGTGACTGTGACCTGCAGCGATAAGGTACTGACCCTTTCTACCTGTACGCCGGGCGGCACAGGACGCTTCCTTGTCATGGGAAAACTCGTGAAAGTAGATAACGAAATATAGATTTTTAGACGGTGCGGGGGCAAAAGCTCCCGCACCTGCTGTTTACAAGGAGGATTTTATTTTATGGTAAATACCATGATTTCCATTCCCGGCTATGTCCATCTTTACCGCTCGCTTTTGCGGTTTTACGACATGCCGGAAAATGAAGTCCGGGAAATGCTCTATCTTCTGAATACGGCAAACCTGGACTGCTATGAGTATTATCACCCGGACCGCAGTGTGATCCAGAGCGGACCGGTCGCTTTTTGCGGATGGCTGGAAACGAAAGACTGCCGCCCTTACCGCACAGAGGTACAGCTTTACAAATCGCTGCTGTTTTTGAAGCGCAGCATTGACCGTGACCTGATCGTATCAGCTCAGAGGGAGGCTCTGCAAACCCTGCGCTGTATCATCTCCAATCTGGAATACCGCTTTTATAAAGCCTATGGCATGGAGATCGAGGACAAACGCACGGTCTATGGAGAATGTACCTACCGTCTGGTTCCCAGGGAGGACGAACCAGCGTGTGCCTGATGCACGACTGGATCTACCTGCCGAGTGCTTAAAATGTCCCGAATAATACACAATATTCGGGACAAAATAAGAATACGATAGTTCCCATCTCCCGATATAGAATTTGAAACTGATGTATAAATTCTGTTCTATGTGGAATACTATTTCTAAAACTTTTGAAGCCTATTGAAAATCTGTCCCGAATAATATATAATATTCGGGACAAAAGGAGGTGAGCAATATGGCAAATGGTTATTCCAAACAGATTCAGGAGCAGATCAAAGCAGCGGCGGAAGGAACTATTTTCATCAGTTCTGATTTTGCGGATATTGCCGATACGGAAACCATAAGACGGAACTTAAACCGGCTTACACAGGCAGGTATGCTTCGCCGCATTTTGAAAGGTGTTTATGAAAAACCAAAATATAGCAAACTTCTGGATGAATATGTGGCGGCAGACCCGGAAGCGGTGGCGAACGCATTGGCACGAAGTTATCACTGGACGATTGCCCCATGTGGGAATACAGCATTGAACCTGTTAGGTCTTTCAACACAGGTAACAGCAGTATGGTCCTATATCAGCGATGGTCCATATAAGACCTACGAGTGGAACTCTACAAAGCTGGAATTTAAGCACCGGACCAATAAAGAGATTACCGGATTGTCCTATATGACAAGTTTGGTTATACAGGCATTAAAAACGCTTGGCAGATCGAATGTTACGCCAGAAGTCATACAGATGCTTTCCGAAAAACTGACAGACAAGGATAAACAGGCTTGTTTGAAGGAAGCAACCGAGTCTACGGATTGGGTTTACGATACGATACGGCAGATTTGTGGAGGTAAAAAGGTACAATGAGAAATATAGCAAGACTTTCAGATAACGACCGCAGGGAGCTGTTCAGAAATACAGCTGATAAAATGGGGCTGAATGATGCCATTGTGGAAAAAGACTTTTGGGTATGTTTTACGCTGGATTATTTATTTCACCGCTCACCATGGAAAGAGTCCATTACCTTTAAGGGCGGTACCAGCCTTTCAAAAGCCTTTCACCTGATCAGCCGGTTTTCAGAAGATATTGATTTGATTCTGGACTGGCGTGTATTGGGATATGGCAAAGACGAACCCTGGGAGAAACGTTCCAATACAAAACAGGATGCTTTTAACAAAGAAGCCAATGCGCGTGCGGAGGTATTTCTGGCTGAAACATTCTGTCCGGCAGTCAGATCCGGCTTATCCCAGAAAATCGGTTGTGAAGCAAATGTCTACATAGATGAAAAGGATAAACAGACGGTCATTTTCGCCTATCCGCACCTTTTTACAAATACGGCGACCTTACAGGTGATCCGTTTAGAGATTGGTGCGCTGGCAGCGTGGACTCCTGCAAAAACAGCGCAGATCGAACCATACGCGGCAAATTATTATCCGAAGATTTTTGAGCAAAAAGAAACTGCAATCCTTACCGTTGCCCCGGAACGGACCTTCTGGGAAAAAGCCACAATCCTGCACCATGAAGCGAACAGACCGGAACATTTGGAAATGCCGCAGCGGTATTCCAGACATTATTATGATCTCTACCGCATGGCTGCAACACCGGTCAAAGAAGCTGCTTTTTCCAGGCTTGACCTCCTGAAGAAAGTTGTAGATTTCAAAATGAAATTCTATCCCAGAGCATGGGCGAAGTACCTGGAGGCTGTGCCGGGCACATTAAAATTACTCCCGCCGGAATACCGGTTCGCAGCATTGGAAGCGGACTATAACTCTATGCAGGATATGTTGTATGGAGATGTTCCGACATTTGAGACAGTCATAGCAGCGGTCCGGGAACTGGAAAAAGAGATCAATACACTATAAACAATTACATATCCGTTTATTTGCCGGCTATTCTAAGATGCTTTAGAATAGCCGGTTTCTTGTTTTCAAAGGAGGGATGCTATATTACGCAAAATGAAGTCAATGCCGTTTTTGACGAACAGGTACGGCTTTGCGCTGATACCTTGAAACGGAAAACCAAAGAATACACCGGGGATGACCCGGACCGGCTGGGAGCATTTAAGGCAGCGGCAGCTTTACAGCATACAACGCCCCAGCGTGCCCTTGCCGGTATGCTGGCAAAGCATATTGTTTCTCTGTACGATATGTGCTTTGCCGAGGAAACGGTTTACCCGATGGACACATGGGACGAAAAGATCACAGACAGTCTGAATTATCTGTTCTTACTGAAAGCGATTGTAAAGGAGGGACATACCAATTAAACGAATCGAAGTAAAAATTTTGAACTGCCAGGCGGTAGCGGAAGCAGAAAAAAACATGGTCTTTGCGGCAAGGCTTACCCAACAGGGACATAAGATTGCCTCAATGGACGACCTGATGGAGCTCTACGAAAAATCATTCAGCGTTCAGACAGTAGCGGCTATGGGGGCGCTTCCCCATCCTACCATCCAGAAATTTGCGGTGATCACGGTAGCCATTGTCGGCGCCAGCAGGCGTTTTCTGGCGCAGATCACCCGCCACCAGAACGAAGTAAAATTTATGAGTGCATCGCTGCAGTACAGCAACTATACGGGACAGGCGGATTTCGCTGTCCCGTATTCTATTATGACGGCTCCAGCAGTGGTACGGGAATTGTACTTAAAAAGCTGTCATGAAAGCATGAAATGTTATGAAGCCCTGTGCACTGCCGGAAGCGGGCACGATGCGGCCGGCTATGCCACGCCCCAGGGATTACGGAATGTACTGCTCATCAGCGCCACCCCTTATCAGTGGAAACATATCATCAGCCAGCGGGTATGCCGGAGAAATACTGATGAAACAAGGATTGTGCTGCTAAAGGTCTGGAAAGAACTTTATGAACTAAGCCCTGCTTTGTTTGCCCCATCACTGACCGGGCCTTTTTGTCAGATGGATCGATGTCTGGAAGGTAAAATGACCTGCGGGCGAAAATTGGAGGCAGATATGACGCCGGAGGATATTTTAGAAAAAGACTATCCTGCTCTTTGGGAAGGAGCTACCGATGAAAATAAAACTGATTGACTTTGGCGTACCGGAGCACCAGCGTCCTTACCGTCCGCATGGCAATGATGCCGGAGCAGATGTTTATCTGCCCTATGACTGCACCTTACAGCCCGGAGAAATCGCCAAAATTCCTCTTGGTTTTGGACTGGAAATACCGGATGGGTATGCGGGATATATCTTTCCCCGTACCAGTATGGCGGTAAAAGGTCTGGTCTGTGAACTGCCACCTGTGGATTCCGGCTACCGTGGAGAGATCCATGCGATCATCAGCAATGTAAGCAATCAGGCGCAGTCTCTTTTTAAGGGAGCCCGTATCGGGCAGCTTGTGATCACGCCGATCGTCATTGCGGATTTTGTAACCGATCTGGGAACAGAACGAGGAACCGGCAGCTTTGGCAGTACCGGCGAATAGAAAAAGGCTGTTTGGAGAACAGTTTTTGAATACTTATCGGTATAGGGAGCGGACATTTCGAGAACATTATAAAATATAATAAAGAAAGTCACGAAAAAAGCGGCCATTACCGTGACCGCTTACTTTCTGCTATTGAGTTCTTTCATAATACCGAGGATATATTGCATGGATTGAGGATCAAGCTGTCTTGCCTCTGCAATGAATTCCTTTAAGGTTTCCGGGTAGGTATTTCCTTCATCAAAGAATTCCTGCGGTGTCACACCCAGATATTCGCAGATGTAGAAAAAAAGACTGCATAGCGGGAAGTGACTTTTTATTCTCAATATTATTGATGTAGTTGTTTGCCTGACCTAACGATAAAGACATATCGCGTGCGGAAACTCCTTTTTGTGTCCGCAGCTTCGCTAATCGTTCCGGGACAAAATCTTCATACATCGCCTTCACCTCCCATTCTGTAATAGATTGTACCTTACACCCCTTTATTATCCGCAAAAGGAAAAAGGTATTATCGTTGACCTGCTAAATAAAATCTATTACTATGTGAAAAGTGAAGAATTTTACCTATCAGATGGAGGGATGACCGATGAAAGGAAAGACTTGCTGTGTTACCGGACACAGGAATTTGCCGCAGAATGAGATCAACAAAATAAAAGCCGCTTTGGAACATGAGATCGATGCTGCCGTTACAGATGGATTCACCTGTTTTATGAGTGGCTTTGCAGATGGCGTGGATCAGTATTTTGCAGAGCTGGTGTTGGAAAGAAAGCAGACCAATCCGGCGCTGGAGCTGATCGCAGTGATCCCTTACCGCAAGCGTCTGGACAGCCTGAACAAGAAAACAAGAACCCATGAACTGCTGGAGGCTTGTGCGGATGTTGTTGTCATACAGGAAAAATATCTCCCAAGCGTCTACTCCCACAGAAACCGCTATATGGTGGAGCACTCCGACCGAGTGATCGCTGTCTATGACGGACGGGAAACCGGCGGTACGGCAAAGACGATCCGCTTCACCCACCGGATGAAGAAGGAACTGCGGGAAATCCCGGTTGGAGAGATCGTCCTGCCGGATTACTTGAAACCAAAAACAAAATAGATACCTGTTGATGCGCTCACTTTGAAGTGGGCGTTTTTCTTTACCCATTTTTAGGAGGAATGCTTATGTGGAGCCTAATCTCACATTTCCTTATCTTTGCCGGAGGAATGGCTTCCGGCGTTATGCTGATGTGTCTTATGCAAACCGGAAAACTTGCGGATAAAGAATGTGAAACTATGAAGGAGGAATAAAAATTGAAACTTGTGATTGCAGAAAAGCCCTCTGTTGCTATGTCATTGGCAGCAGTATTAGGCGCAACGGAAAGAAAAGATGGTTATCTCGAAGGTTCCGGCTATCTGGTGAGCTGGTGCGTGGGACATCTTTTGGAACTGGCACAGCCGGAGGCTTACAAAGAACAGTATGCCAAATGGCGGTATGAGGACCTTCCGATCCTACCGGAAAACTGGAAATATGAAGTCCCAAAGGATAAGAAAACGCAGCTTGCCCTTTTGTGCCGGCTGATGAAGGACAAACGGGTGGATTCCGTGGTATGCGCTACGGATGCCGGGCGTGAAGGAGAACTGATCTTCCGTCTGGTCTATGAATATGCCGGATGTAATAAGCCTATGGAACGCCTTTGGATTTCCAGTATGGAGGATGCGGCAATCCGTGAGGGTTTTGACCATCTCCATCCCGGCAGTGATTACGATAAGCTCTATGATGCGGCAGTATGCCGGGCAGGAGCCGACTGGCTGATCGGAATCAATGCACCCGGCTTTTTTCTGTCCTGTATGGTGTCACACTAAATGTCGGCCGTGTTATGTCACCGACGCTGGCACTTTTGGTACAGCGTGAGTCGGATATTGAATCCTTCATCAGTAAACCTTTTTATGTGCCGGAAATCACCTGCGGAGGTTTTACTGCTTCCGGCGAAAAAATGACGGAACGATCCGAGGCTGAAAAAATCCGTATGGACTGTGACCACAACTCCGCTTTTGTGCGTTCTGTGGAAAAGAAGGTAAAAACCATACAGCCTCCCTGCCTTTATGACCTTACAACTCTGCAAAGGGAATGTAACCGTATTTATGGCTATACGGCTCAACAGACTCTTGATTATGTGCAATCTCTCTATGAAAAGAAGCTGGCAACCTATCCGAGAACGGACAGCCAGTATTTAACGAAGGACATGCAGGCAACCGCCGCTTCCCTGATCCTGTGGCTGCGTGACAAGATGCCCTTTGGAAAAGCTGCGCCGGAGAGCCGGACATTGACCGGGTAACAGATGACAGCAAAGTGACCGACCACCATGCCATCATCAACTGTGGAGATTGCACGGACAGACCTGTCGGAGCTTCCTTCCGGGGAGCGGGATGTGCTTACCCTGCTTGCCGTCAGACTGCTTTGTGCACAACGCAGGCAAACCGGTTTGAAGCAGTCACCGCTATATTGGACTGCCAGGGACATACTTTTACGGCAAAAGGAAAGACCATCTTACAGTCCGGCTGGAAAGAGGTGGAACGGATTCACCGTATGAGTATCAAGCAGAGTGAAACGGAACACAGAGAAAACGAAGATGCCGCTCTCCCTGTGCTGAAGGAAGGACAGACTTTTGAAACTGTGTCAGCAAGTCTCCGTGAAGGGAAAACTTCACCGCCGAAACATTATACGGAGGACACGCTGCTGTCCGCTATGGAGACGGCCGGTGCGGAAGATATGCCGGACGATGCCAAGCGTAAAGGATTGGGTACTCCGGCTACCCGTGCGGCAACACTGGAAAAGCTGGTTTCTGCCGGATTTGTACAGAGAAAGAAAAAGCAGCTCATTCCTACGGAAAAAGGAAGGAACCTGATTGCAGTCCTGCCGGACAATATCAAGTCTCCCATCTTAACTGCAGAATGGGAATCTATGCTGAAACAAGTGAACATGGCGAACTGTCGGCAACATCTTTTATGGATCAGATTGCAGATATGAGCCGGACGCTGGTAAAAGAACATACCGCCCCAGAGAAATGTTTTGCGGATCTGTTTCCTTCCTCCAGAGGAACTGCACACGAAGCCGTGGGGGTATGTCCTCGCTGTGGCGCCCCGGTATATGAAGGAAAGAAAGGGTTTTTCTGCGACAACAGGGAATGTTCTTTTGCTCTTTGGAAAGATAACCGTTTCTTTTCCAGCAAGAAAAAGTCCATCACAAAGTCTGTGGCAGCGGCTCTTTTGAAAGAGGGCCGTATTTCTATGTCCGGGCTTTACAGTGAAAAAACAGGAAAGACCTATGATGCGGAAGTGATCCTGGATGATACCGGCGGTAAATATGTGAATTTCAAGCTGGAATTTCCCATAAAGAAAGGCAGGCGTAAATGAGTGATCGAAAAACCTTTGAATATGGCGGTTATCACTTCACGCCCATACGAAAATTTCACAAAAAAGAAGGCGACTTTTTCGCCATATCGAAACGGCTGGCAAGTGACCCCAACTTAGGCTGTGTACCTATCAGGAGCGGCAAAAAGCACCTTATGATTACAAAGGCTTTTATACCGTCGCAACCGACAAAGAATGTGATGTTTTCCGCTGCGAAGAAAATGGCTTATTGTATGTGCCTGGAAAAAACGAACTTTTTATTTACCATGAACCGAAACAGAAAAAGCGGAACTCTATCGCCGATGCCCTTTCACAGCCCAGGAATGTTACTGATACAACCGGAATTTCCAGCGGCCGGCAAAGCAGTGCCCCGGAAGGTAGGCGTTATGGCAGAGAGAGAATTGAACCGCTCGGAGCGGACTGCAATCCGAAAGCTGGTTACGGAGCTTTGCGCCAACTATGACTCCCAGGATAAGATCTGCCTTCCTTTGGACAGTCCTTGCTATATGCTGAATAAATGGTGGACCGGCGCTTATTTGCAGGTACTTTGAAAAAGCGGTGCTGCCGGTGGATGCAGCACTGGAATCAGCCATTACCGGCGAGGACACCTCCATGAGACAGAAAATATGCCCTGTGTGCGGAAAAGCATATCTTCCTACGACCAGCCAGGCATATTGTTCTGATGCCTGCCGGATCTATGCAAGACGGAAATCCGAGCGGGAACGCAAACGCAGGAAGCGCCAAAACCAACCATGATATGTACGCAACTTAGCCCCAAAAGCCCTTGATTTTCAAGGCTTTTTGCACCTGTTTTTAAGGGAACTGTATAAGAATACTCCGGTGCTTTGAAATAAGGTTAAGTTGCGGACAAAACATATATTTTAACAAAAACGATAGGAGGCGATTTTTTGAATATCAACACGATTACTGCGGAGGATCTTCGCCGTATGCCGGATAAGGAAGGACTGATTTTACAGGGCTGTGGCGGGGATCTGACAGAGTGGGTGGACGGGATCAATGAAATGCTGACACATGCAGGCATATTGAAAGATGGCTGTCAGTTTGAGAATGTGGCTACTTTTCAGCACGGCGAACTGACCTGTTTGCTTTACCCGTTTGATGATGTGAAACTGGATATAGGAAAACTTGCCCTGTGGCGTTTACAGACCCATGAAGTCTATGGCGGCACATGGCTGTCGGACTTTGTGCCGAATTATTTAGGCGGATTTATAGAAACACCGGAAGCGTTGGCAGATAAACCGGATTGTCCACTGATCGGAGCAGATGGGAACATTTTTAATCTGCTGGGTATTGCTTCCCGTACTTTGCGGGAGCATGGTCTGAAAGAACAGGCAAAAGAAATGTCTGATCGGGTATTTGCTTCCGGCAGTTATGGAGAAGCGCTCTGTATCATTGGCGAATATGTCAACATCACAGATTCCGAACCGGAGCATAAGAATTCTCTCCGTCAGCAGCTAAAAGCAACAAAACTGGCAGACCCGGTAAAAAAGCAACAAACTTCCAAACAGCAGGAACGATAAGGAGGGATGCGGAATGGAAAAGAAACGGACCTATGGTGTATGGGCAGTACGAAGCAGCACTTCTATTTTCGGACCGGCACAAAGCTGGTGCAAGGAAAATGGAAAACCGTTGGAATTTGATAGCAAAGCCGATGCTGAAAACTATGCAAAGGAAGCCAACGAGCATACGACAGCAAATGTCCGATACTATGTGAAAGAAAAAAGAACCGGAGCCCGGTGCTGTTCGGAAAGGAACATCTCAACCGGAGCTGGATGCACGCAGCCATGAAGAAGTGACACCAAGAAATGATGCATCGGAAAAACAAAATGAGATTCCGGGCAGAACAGATTCCTTCTCAAACAGATCCGCTGGTAGAAATCCGCTCTGCGGTTCATAGTAATTACGCAGGCATGGTCGCTATGCTGGGTGCGGACAACCGTGTATATTTTGGGCGTGAGGAACGCTGCCATTACCAGAATATGCAGCCATCTTACTATGACAATCAGGACGGCTCCCTGTGCTTTGTCTGTGATCAGCCCGACATGTATTATTTTCTTTATGGAGAAGGCTGGGCGCATACCCAGGCGGAAATGCTGGAACGAGGGCTTACCCTGCGCCAGTATGAAGAATTTGCAAGACTGCAAAATGGGGTCCTTGCACAGTTTACCACCCAAAGAGAAATTCTGTTTGCCGGACAGCCATTTCAGGCGCCGGAGAGTTATCTGCGCAATGCAGAACTTATGAGGAAGGTCAGACCGGCAACTACAATATGCTGGATGGCAGGCTGAACAACGAACCTCTTGTGCGTCCGGATCTGACAGATGGACAGACGGATGAAGAAATCCGGGAGCTGGTGCCGGAAGCAAAGCCGTCCTTGATGGACCGTCTGAAAGCAGATAAACCGGAGCATGAAGCAAGGCAGATGATCCCTCCGGTGCCGGAAAGGGAACGCTGATGGCTGGGGTAAGATTTGAGGATGTAGATCTTTTGGGTGCTCTTTCCCGTATCGTAGATCTTCATACCCAACATTATAAAGAGGACTTTGACCTGGATAAGGAACTGATGCTCCTGTTATCTTATTGGATGAAAGTACCGCCTCTATTGATCCGGAAAATGAAACGAAAATTCAAGAGGCTATTGGCAAATTAATTAAAGACAAGACAGTACTAATTATCGCCCATAAACTGCGTTCCATTGTAGAGTGCGATAAAATCGTCGTTTTGAAGGAAGGGCATTTAGTAGAAGAAGGCACACACAATGAGTTGTTGAGGCAATCCGGCTTATATCACCGCTTGTATTCTTTGCAAAATGAAAGTATGGATTGGACTGTCAAAGCACAAATATAAAAG
>ENA-OQCE01000239-OQCE01000239.1-human-gut-metagenome-genome-assembly--contig:-NODE-239-length-26442-cov-6.639673_pt1 | contig 26442 bp, 31 predicted proteins | sample MGYA00242495_ERZ504572 | MGnify/ENA primary metagenome ERZ504572 (study PRJEB26092, sample SAMD00036228) | human gut metagenome | host: Homo sapiens | study: EMG produced TPA metagenomics assembly of... | reverse complement strand
TTTCATTTCTATTTTATTTAATGCTTCCATTCCATCTGTAGCCGTAATGGTTTCATATTGTTTCATATTAAAATAACTACAAAGCATTTTCACCAATTCTTTATCATCATCGACAACTAAAATCTTGTATTTCATCCAAACCACCTCCAGTATCCATATTATACGATAAAAAACAATGAAATCACAACAAGAGTACATGAAGAACGTACGCACAATATATCTTTTTTCTCAATTCCAGCTCAATTTCCACTCAATGTCTTTTACCTCCGATTTTCGTATGCTTATCTCACGGCAAAGCAGTACCACACCGGTATGACCTGCTGAATGCAAAATAGCAGCCTTAATGCGAAGGGGATCGTCTGCACGGAAATGTTTTGCCTTTACTGCAATCTGGTCAACAGTCAAAAATCCAAATCCATGAACCTCACAGAGCCGGAAAGGCTCCTCTTTCACGATCATAACTGCAGCAGGGCCAAATTTCTCCTGTATTTTTGAAACTTTTGCAGGGGTCACCCCAAAAGGGGACAAATACATCATCAGTTCCCGGATGGAACTGCTTTTTTGATATCCTTCCAGAATATCCTCTAAGCGTTTCTGCGTAATTCCTTTTACCTGAAGGAGTTTCTTCGGGCTGTCATTAAAAACATTTAGTGTATCTTCCCCAAACATTTCTACGATGCGGGCTGCCATTGCCGGTCCGATCCCTTTGATCAGGGATGACGACAAATAAGTCCGAATACCTTCTTTTGTGGTTGGCATGGTTACTGAAAAATTGCTCACACTATACTGCATTCCATATTTTGTGGGTTTCCAGTCTCCCGTCAGTTCCACATCCAGGCCTTCATTCGTCGGAAGTTCGGTTCCAAATTCCTTTTTCCAATGGAAATACTGCAGATTCCTTCCCTGTTTACTGAAAAACGGTTTCGATTTTCAGATTCCAGAGTTTTCCGAATCGCCTGGATCCGCTCAAAGCCTTCCTTTTCGTACCATATGGCAGCCTGTGCCCTGCATCTTGCCTGCTTCTCCTGATTATCGAAATTTACCGTTTCCGATCCCTTCTCATGATTTTTCGGTAAATCCTCGGTCTTTTCAGCATCTGCATGTACTTTACTGGCATCTGCATGGTTCTTTTGCTGTTTGTTGTCATCATCATTCTCATTCGTTTCCTCCTTGTCCTTTTTCATAATAAATTTTTCATAGAAAAACAGTCCTGCTGCAACCGGAATGACCAGTGAAAGGGAATGTATGATCACTGCCAGAAATACCGGCCATAAAAATGGTGATACTAACAGACCAAAAATTCCAGTTATCACGCACAGCTTTTTATGTGCAGACAACCATTTGTTCATTTTCTCCATCATAAGCATTTTCTCCTATGATTTGCTCAGTCAAAATCCAGTTTTTCATCATCTGTTTCCATGTACCGGTCATCAATATCCTACTACGCTCCCGCTTCTTGCCGAAGTTCCTCTGGATCTTGTCCCGCCAGAATTTGATCTCCGTCTGTCATCCGATGCATCTGTCCTGGTATTGCTTCTGTATCTTCACCTTCACGTTCCCTGTCATAGTCACGGTCATCCATTTCTGCTGCTCTTCCACTTCTGCTGCTTCTGGAAGCTGAACGCTGGTTTTCTGCACGGTCAGAACGGTTTCGATTAGAAGATGCCCTTGTTTCTCTTTCCGGTTCTTCCCGTTCGTCATTTCCAGATTCTAAAGCTTTCTTACTTTCTGCAAAAGAAATCTCTTCAATCATAAGCCGCATGCCGTAGACATTTTCACCAGCCCGATTCTTGTAGTTGTCATTCTGCATACGACCTTCTACCAGAATCTTGATACCCTTAAACAGATATTTTTCCGCGAACTCTGCTTTTCGGCCAAAAGCCGTACAGCTGAAGAAATCTGCTTCCGGATCTCCTCTTCGTACAAATTTCCGGTCTACCGCCAAGCGAAAGTTTGCGATGGCAAGTTCACCATTCTCTGTCTGTGTGTAGCGTAAATCAGGATCTTTTACTACTCGTCCCATCATGATTGATTTATTCATAGTTGTCCTCCCATAGCTTTATAAGGGTTTCCAGTTTCATTCCAGATGCTCCCGCATACATTTGACTAATGCTTCCATACCATTTTTTCGGATCTCGCGGGCAGCAGAGTCAGCCGTACATAAATTTTTCGCCATCTCCAGTGATTCTTCTCCCGGATGTGTTGCAAACAATACCGGTATCAGATAAAACAGAGATTTTTTGACCAGCATATCATATGCCATCTTAAAAGATTCAGGCGAAGTTTCTTTTCCATCTGGATTACATACAATCTGCCATACTCCTGGATATTCGATAATCCATTCAAGAAGGTGCACAACCTCCTTTTCCATCTTTTTTCGTTTCATAACGCCCTCCTTGCATTCTGAGTTTCCTTGTGTTTTTTTGTGATCCTCCTTTCCTTATTTGCTGATCTGTACTTGTTGTCTGCCATATTTTTGCAACAAAAAAAGGCATTTAGAAATTTTCATTCTAAATGACCTTTATTCATTACAAAGGCAGGAGGCTTTTGGCTCCTTAATGTTTTACTTCCGGTCAGATCCGGAACCAGCGTTTCTTATCTGTGTCTACAGATACAAATACAAATCTCACAATCATATTAACACAAGATATTGTTGGCGTCAATCGTGCTTTTGCTATATTTGGTGTTTTCGATTTTTAAAGATTTGATCAACTTCTCTTATTACTTACGGAAATGTAATTTTACCATTTTTATTTATACGAATCTTAAATGTACCACCAAACATTTTATTGTTATTTTTTTTATCTTTACAGTAAAAATATCCAATTGCGGTATCTCATCCCTCTCTTCGATTAAATTATTCTTTTGTCATCTGATTTTAATTTCTATTTTTCCTTCCACTTGGCTATATAAATCCAGAGGATCTTCATCACTTTCATAAACACATCCTTCGCCTTCTCCGTAAGTATCTTCTATTCCTGTTTCATATTTTTTATATGTTGTTCTGTTTTTTTCTTCTTTATTTACATATAATTCTAATGTCACCGTTTTAGCATCTGGAGAAATTCCTTTATATTTTGTATTATTTCTGCTTTCTTCAAACACGGTCTCTGTGCCTCCATAATTTGTCATTCTATAAAGCCCCTGATTTCCTTTATCATCGGTTCCTATTAAATAATAATTTTCATATTCTTTATTATCCAAATTTCCATAAATTGTACTTGCCAAATCGTTTAAGCTCATTTTTGAAATCGTCAGATTTTGATTTGGAGATATCTTTATTTTTTTATTCACATTTACATTTATGGTATTCTTCTCCAGTTCTTCCCAATTTGATGAAAATTCAAAAATATAGTCATCCGTATCTTCTGTATCAGCAGTATCCATTTCTGTTGGATCAAATAACCATACTTTCATTTTTATATCTGCTGTATTATCTATAATAGTTGTATCTTCCAACCTATAATGACAAACCTGACCATCTGTTCCGTTCTCCTTTTTCTCCAGAGCATATGTTCCATCTAACTGTGCCGCTTTTCCATTTATCTCCACTTCTGTTAGTAGAATAGTCTCTTTTTCTTTTGAATCATTTATATTATCAGATATTGCCACCCATAAATTCTCCTTATCAGCAGCAATTTCATTTAACGTAATAGAAATTCCATTTTTAGTAATCGTTTTTCCAACACTATCTATATATGATTCTACATTTTCATTAATCCCCAATGCCGTTTGAATCCACGAAGTAATCTGTTCCCAGGCCGCCTTTATCTCATGCGGATGTCCCAAGCCTCCTATCAATAATGCTATTACAACTCCTGCTGCTGCAATCTTTGCTAATTTTAATTTCAAATTAACATTTCGCTTTTTCCATGGCAAGGAAGCTTCATAAACAAATTTTTCATCTATTTCTCCCATCAGATCCAAAAAATTGTTTTCTTTTTTCATATGATTTCTTTCACCTCTTCCCATAATTTGTTTCTGCTTCGAAAAAGACTGGATTTAATTTTAGTCTCAGAGCATCCATGTCTTTTTGCAATGTCTTTAATATTATCCATATACCAATATCGCCTGACAAAAATATCCCTGTCCCCTGCTTTTAAATCACTTAAAAATTTTTCTAAAATATTCAAAATTTCCTTTTTCTTTATATCCTCTTCCACATAATCCTTTATTATATTTTCCAGTTTTTCCACTTCACCACAAATATCCATCATATGTGTATCTGCTCTTTTTGAAGCATTTTTCTTTCTGAAATTGTCCAATGCCAAATTTCTGGTTATTTTTCCAAGAAATGCAGATAATTTTGTTGGCGTTTTAGGCGGAATCTTATTCCACGTTATCAGCCACGTATCATTTACGCATTCTTCTGAATCTTCTGTGTTATATAAAATATTCCATGCAATCTTAAAGCAAAATTTTTCGTACTTTACTTCTACCTGGCGAATTGCATCTTCTGATCTTTCTAAAAATAAATTTATAATATGTGTATCTTCCATATCACATTTCTCCCCTGTATATTAGTGTTTTTATGCAGATAGGTTATTTGCAGTGTGCCATATTAATGTTGTCTATTATATATAACGTAATTTTTTTTGTTTGGTTGCACTTTTTTTATAAATTTTTTTGTTACCATAATTCCATTATCACTATAACATATTATCTAACCATTCTTCTATCTGGTTAACTATTAATAGCGTAATCTGCTTCTGTAAATAAAGCTACATGCAAAAAATGAAAATTGAAGCTGCCATTCCATGCATTCACGAAAGGCAGCTCCTGCTTAAATTATTTTTATTTAACAACTACTTTTACTTTTTTGCGAATCTTTCCAGATTTCACTGTGATATAGGCGGTTTCCTTTTTCTTTTCGGTGATCACACCCTTGGAATTTACCGCTACGATCTTCTTATTTGAAGAACTGTAAGTAACCTTCTCCTGGGAAGTGATCGGGCTGATGACCGGTTTCACCGTAAGTTTTTATTCCTTGTAACGGTCACGCTTGATTTATTGAGCATCTCTTAACTGATCTACAATGCTGCATTTCGCTGCGTTATCATACATCATGCAGGGAATCAGCCACCCAAGCAGAAGAAATACCGGAATTGTCAGCAGGACAGGCAGAATGGTGAACCGATACTCAAAGAACCAGAACATACTGCTCAGCATTTTTCCCGCAAGAGGTCCCACCACCAGCGACAGCATAAAGGCCGCCGCTACGGAAGACATTGCGTAAAGCAGCCCCTCATAGATCAGCATGGTTTTGAGCTGCCGGTTCGTCATTCCTACAGCCTGAAGCACAGCAAATTCACGGCGGCGGGAAAGAATACCGGTCATCATGGCGTTGAAGAAATTTAAGAGTCCCACCAGCCCAATGATAGCACAGAGGATACCACCGATCAGAAGGAACATCTGCCGGAACTGAGCAAACTCAGAGCGAACCGTGGCTTTGCTTTCATACATCAAGGGCGAAAACTCACCGGCCGTGAGCTTTGACAGATATTGCTCTGCTTCGGCCTCGTCAGCTTCGTCCGCTGTGTCGAACAGGTAGAGCATCGGAACGACTGCACCACCGCTGTCCCTCTGTGCGGTGTCCACAGGCAAAACTGCGTTATATCCAATACCACCATAACGATAACCCATGGAGTTCGGAAGTTCTACCAAGGCGCAGACCGTGTACTCTACATCTCTGGCCCCATACAATTTTGCCTGAAGGTACTCCTCCGGTGTGTCTTCGTTGCACAGTTCCCCGGTGCGGCTGTCGATATATTTCACATCATCGCATAGGTAGCCGTGATCGTGTCTCCCACCTTGGGGTAGTATTCAGGATTGGGTAGATTGCCGTAATCATCCAAAGAAACCGCAATGGCAATGGCGTTATTGTCCGGCTCCAGCATAGGAGAAATATCTCCGTCGAACACTTGCAGCTTGTCAAACAGACTGTTATCCAGAGCCTCGATTCTGGTATCTCCCATCACCATATTGCCCCGGTGCTCCATGCGGCTCATATGGCTGTCCAACTGCTCGGCACTTTCGTACCTTGCATAGTCTTGCCGCAGAGCATCCTCCGTCATCCACAGGTATGCGGTTTTTCGCACAGCATATCCCGTGCCGGAAAGACTGGCCTTTGTGTTTGCTGCGATCTCCTCGATCTGTTCTGGCGTGATGAATTCATCTGCCGGGTTGAAACGGAAGTAGTCGGGAGTGCTGACGATAAAATCGGCGCAGGTCATGGAGGATACATACTTCTCCATGCTGAAGCCTCCCACAAAGGCACACAGCGCATTGAACAGTGTCACCGACAGTGCCAGAGACACCACCACCAGCACCGTCTTTTTCTTGTTTCGTCCCAGATTGGCAAAGGCCATCTGATGGAGCTTGACTCCCCGGGTGCTGCGCTGTTTTTTCTTAGTCTGTATCGCATCCGTATATTTGGTAGCCTCTACCGGAGAGACCCTGGCTGCCATTTTTCCGGGCTTGGAACAGGACAAAAGCACCGTCAACAGGGCAAACAGCATGGAACCAAGGAAGATCACAGGCGAAGTGCTGATGGTGGTGATGCCTGCATCCAACTGGGTGGAGCGCAAGACAACAGGTACCAGAACAGCGCCGATGCCGTAGCCCAGCAACAGTCCTGCCGGAATGCCGATCAGACAAAGCAGAAGTGCCTGCTGGCGAATGATACGTTTGAGCTGCCGGGGCGTTGTGCCAATGGTTTTCAGAAGTCCGTAAAACCGGATATCCCCTGCAACAGAGATCTGAAAAATGTTATAGATGATAAGATACCCCGTGAAAATCACCAGCAGCAAAAAAGCTGCTATGGCGATCATCAGCTCTGGATCGAGCTGTGACTCCAGCTGGGATGAGGTATATCCCCAGTTGACGCCGATCCGGACGCTGTTGGGATCGGTATAGCTGTCCCATGTGTATCCAAGATCGGTATCCACCTGCTCCATCTGCCCTTGAATATTTGTGCTGGAGGCCAGCATGACATTCAAATCGGTGCGGAAAGGCTGTAACCCTGTTTTCACTGCCTGCGCTTCGATGTCATCTGCGTAATCACGGCTGATGTTGATGTAGTGAACAGGCATTAGTTCATCATATTCCCAATAGCCCACCAGCGTAAAGGTATCTGTTACAGTAAAGGCGGTTTGATCCTTGTCCGTGATGGAATAGGAAACCGTGACCTCGGCGCCCAGCTCCGGCGTTACGCCAAGCAGCTGCAACGCTGCCGTATCCATGGCTACTTCTTTGCCGCTTTCGGGCATCCGCCCGGTAGTAGGGGTGGCATAGCTCCATTTGGTGCAGTTGGCATCCATGTAGCTGATCTCTGCAGGCGTTTTGGAAAAGACACCATCCACAGTGATGCCGATCACCTTCCGTGCCCCCGCAGCCTTCACCTTTGGATGAGCAGCGATACGTTCCGCCTGCTCGGGGGAAACATCTTTAAAGGTACCGTGTGCATAGCCACCTACCTGCCGAAACTGGTAGGTTTCATAACTGGCGTTCAACGACAAGACAATGGTGAACATGGACGTAAATAGCATCGTTGTCAGCGCAATGGCAAAAATGGCGATCAGATTGCGGCGGCGGTTCGCATAAAGGGATTTTAAGCTGAGCTTCCGAATACATTTTTTGTTTTTGACATTCATCGTAGCCACCTCCCGTTAGTTCTGGGAGACGATCCGACCATCTTCGATACGGATAATGCGGTCTGCCATCTGCGCAATTTCTTCGTTGTGGGTAATCATTACGATTGTCTGGGCGAACTTTTGACTGGTGACTTTCAAAAGGCTCAATACATCCTGGCTGGTTTTGGAATCCAGATTACCTGTCGGTTCATCTGCCAGTATGATAGCGGGTGCCGCTGCCAAAGCACGGGCGATTGCCACACGCTGCTGCTGACCGCCCGAAAGCTGATTGGGCAGCGCATCCAGACGCTCATCCAGCCCAAGGGTCTGTACAATCTGCTGCACGAAATCCTTGTTGACCTTGCCACCGTCCAGCTCAATGGGTAGAACGATATTTTCATACACATTCAGCACCGGAACAAGATTATATGCTTGGAACACAAAGCCAATTTTTCTGCGGCGGAAGATGGTCAGGGCTTCATCCTTCAGGGAGAAAATATCCTGTCCGTCCACCATGACCGTGCCGCTTGTAGGGCGATCCAGCCCGCCCAGCATATGCAGCAGCGTGGACTTGCCGGAGCCGGATGTGCCGACAATCGCCACAAATTCACCTTTCTGCACACTTAAATCCACTCCGTCCAGCGCATGAACTGCGTTATTGCCGGAGCCATAAATCTTTTTCAGGTCTTTTGCCTGTAAAACCTCCATAAATAAGTACCTCCATGAAAAAATCTGTATGTATGAAAGGAAATGCTCCTTTGATACATACAGATTATCGCACAGGATTCTTTCCACATTCTTTCCGGCGGAAAATGAAATCTAACAATTTTGATAGAATTGTTGTTATTTCGGCAGAAATATGGAAAACGTACTTCCTTTTCCCGGAACGGAAGCAACCTTGATATAACCGCCTTCGCCGGATATAATCTGTCGGGCAAGGTATAAGCCGATGCCGACCCCTTCCTGCTCCTGAACTGACTTTGAACGATAAAAGCGGGCAAAGATTTTCGCTTGCTCACTTTCCGAAATGCCTGAACCGGTATCCGCTATGTCGATCCTTGCAAACATCTCATAGCTTACAGCAGAAATAGTAATGGTGCCATGCTCTGTATATTTGATGGAATTGTCTACGATATTAGCCAGCGCTTCCGCTGTCCATTTGAAGTCGAATACAGCAAAAGCATCGGTATCTTGCAGTTGCAAAGACAATCCTTTTTCAGAAACCTTGGCGGCATATTGTTCTACTACACTTTCAAGCAGCGGCTGCAGCGCTGCTTGCTGAGGGGAAAGTGAAATGATCCCATTTTCCAGTCTGGAAAGCTTTACGAGAGAATCAATCAGAAATCGTAGCTTTTCCGATTGTTTGTACAGTGCCTCCACATTTTCCTTTGCCGATGCAGGCAGAGTTTCCTCCATCAAAAGCTCGCTGTATAACAGCAGGTTTGCAATCGGCGTTTTCGTCTGGTGGGAAATGTCTGCAATCAAGGATTTGATTTTGTCTTTTTCCTGTGCCATATTTCGAGAAGATGCTTCTGCGGCAGAAAGATAGTGTGCAAACTTTGTTTCCAAAGCAGACAGCTGGCTTTCATCAAAAGTAATTTCAGAAAAAGAACCGGTCATGGCAACGTCCAGCATCTTTTCAATTTCTTCCATCATTTTTCTGACCTTTCTCCGCTCCCATAATACAACAGCTGCCGCCGCCAGAAAACACAGCAGTATGATCACGATGCCGCTTTTATTCATCTTTTGTCACCCAGCTATAACCGATTCCATAGACGGTTTTAATGTATTTCTGTGCCTCAAGCTTATCCCTCAGACGCTTGATCGTAACAGACAAAGCATTTTCATCCACATATTCTGCGCCATCTGTCCAGATCCGGTCGACAAGGTCTCCACGGGTCATGGTTCGACCACGGTTTTCAACAAGCAGACGCAGTAATTTTTGTTCTGTTTTACTCAATTCCACTTTTGAATCTCCCACATAAAAGGTCATAGCCTCAAAGTCAAAGTGAAATAGATCAATATGGATCGGCGCATTTTTATGGTTTGACGCTTGCTTTCGCAGTTGGGTATTCACTCTTGCCCGCAAAACCGAAAGAGAAAAGGGCTTGGTAATGTAATCATCAGCGCCCCTCTCCAGTCCGTCCACGATGTCCAGATCGGTATCATTGGCAGTCAGCAGAATAACAGGAATCCCGGGTGTGTTTTCCTTGACCTCCCGGAGCAGTTCAAGCCCACTGCCATCCGGCAGATTGATATCTAACAGGATCAGGGATACACCGCCGCAAAGTAGCTGCTCCTTCGCTGTTTTCAGGTCATGGCAGGAAATGATCTTCCGATCATCTACTTTCAGTGCTTTGCATAAACCTTGATTCAAACCAATATCATCTTCAACAATCAATAATTGCTCCATATATCTCACTCCCTCGTTGCTCAAAGGTATTCGGCAAAGATAATAACAAGACACAAAAATAACCAGCCTCGCAAACTGAACGTTTTTTTTATCAATTAAGTATGGAGACTAATCGTCTATCAGTAGTACTCTTTTTCTATAGTCATATTAGCACGCATATGTGAGAATGTCACAATTTTTTTATTCTCAATATTGTAAGACTGCTGGCATTGTTATTTCTTTTCATTCAATAATTCTTTTACTCTTTTAACCGGAAATCTATCTTCAATATCAACTACTTCAAACAGATTTAATGGCAATTCCTTTTCACCAATCAGGAAAAGGTATTCATTAACAGCTCTACGATCAATCATAATCTTTCCATGTCCTGCCCAATGACGATTGCTCTCTTCCTTTTTCAGTCCGGAAATCCAATATTTATTACCATTCTCAATATCTATATAATTTGCATAGTTACCGATATTCTTCTGAAAGGCATGGTCATTAAAATAGATTGTTTTCTTACTTTTTGAAGTTTTGACATATCCAATCCATGCCGGACCATCATCAGAATATCCCGTTTTTAATTCAATGTACATCAAATTGTTAATCATTCTTATTCTCTCCTGATTCCAAATTTTGCAACATCTCAACTAACTGGAAGTTATTACTTTCTGCATAGCGTGTTTCCCAAAATGATAATTACCACGACATCAATCAAAATAATCCCCAATGCAATATATACAAAAAATGCAGGCAAAATATTTTCAAGCAAGCCCATAATTAATGCAAGAATTGCTATAATAGACATTCCAATTCCCATTGTTCTGCATAACTTCTTTTCATCATATTTTTCCTTTTCTTCTTTTGTAGCTGTATTATATCCAGAAATAAACCAGCTCCCGTGTCCAGAAAGTAAAGTTATAGAAAGTACAGCAAATATTGCAAAGACAATCCACACTATCCGATCAGAACCTGTTGCTAAATCTGCTAATTTCATCTATATGCTCCTTAAATTCAAGTTTTTCTAAACTCTTCAATTCCATCTTCTTTCCCTTCAAATAAGAAGTATCCCTCGCCCAATGTGCTCGGTCAATTCCGATTGAGATTTCACCTGTTTTAGGAAATTTAATAACTGTTATATTTTGTTATTAAATTCACTGTAAACCTTTGAAAACGCTGGATTTGTCGCAGGTGAGCTTTCCCTTATTGTTTCCCTTGTGTTATATCTTCCCATATAAGTTTACGAACTCTGATAAGGGAAAATACAAGGGCAAAAAAAATCTGATAACACATTATAACATAAAATGAAAATGACATGGTGAACTGATTGAAATGCTTCTATATTTTTATTGATTTGAAGGAGACACAACATGAATACCATTTACGCAAAATACAACATGTATCACAACAGCATTGACATTTATACATCTGCCGGATATATGTTACGCATTGACTGTAATAAGGCAGAGGATGGACTAAAAGCCACTCCCCGCTCACAGTATTCGTTATATGCACTTGCTGCTTTCCAATGGGGCAGTAGAATCAATAATCTGTCTTCCGATTACTTTTTCAATCTCTAAATAGTTCATAGCGATATCTCCTCATATTTACTCAAGAACCAATAACAGTGCCATTTTGAACTGCTTTGTTGCACTTACTGAGTGCTTTCCAAACTTATCAAACTTAAAAGTTTCTCCTGCGTGGATCACCTGCTCCTGTCCCTCATATCCAATCACAGCCTCTCCATCAAGTGCCATCACAAGGGCTTCTCCCGGAGCTGCATGCTCTGAAAGACCTGTTCCTGCATCAAAACTCATAACAACAAATTTCATCTTGTCATTATGCGCCAAATCCATATTTACAATCTTTCCTTCCTGATATGGAAGTAACTCTGCTAACTTAAATACTTCTCCCGCCTTGATTACCTCGTTCATAATAGTCTCCTTTCGAAATTCAATCTCTTTATATATAGAATCTTTTATTGCACTAACTCCAACCGACCGTTGAATAGGTGTTAGAATACTTTCTCCAGGCAAAAAATTGATATCCCTGTGCCATTCTCATGATAGATTTGCTTCGAGATGGTACACCCTGGCACTGTTCTGTTTTCTCTTACAAAATCTATAATTTTTCCAGCTTGTTCTTTCATCGTTACCACCTCTCTTTCTCTTCTTTACATCTATTATTTTATCCATAGGCCTCTTGTTTTTCTGTTGCTGTAGCAACAATATCGATGATATGATAAAATTTCATTTGAAAGGATGGTAATAAGCATATGAAGAAACTAGATGATTATCAGAAGTATCTTCCGATACTATCGAAAGCAAAGCTATTTGAAGGAATTCCTCTTGAACACTATCCGCAAATTTTCAACTTCCTCCAGGCCTCAATTCTCTCTTTTGAAAAAGACGAATTAATTCAACACCTAGGAGAACCTTTGTTATATTCCGGAATTGTGCTTGATGGAACAGTTGAAGGATCATTTATCAATGAAAACTACAGCAAAATCAATATGAATCATTTTGAACGTGGTCGATCATTTGCAGAAGCCCTGGCATGCGTGCAAACACCATACAGTCCAATACAGCTAAAAGCATTGACTAACTGCACCATTATGTTAATTAATCTTAAAGGTATTATAAGCGGTTCTTCCTGTCCATGCTCTTACCAACTGAATTTAACCACTAACATGCTCAAAATACTTGCCTCACAAAATGTTTTTTCAAATCTAAAACTAAGAATTGCAAATCAGAAATCTTTAAGAGATCGAATTCTAATCTATTTGCATAGTTTAGCGCCAGACTCAGAAGGGTATCTCCATGTTCCCTTTACACAGACAGCACTTGCAGAATTCTTAGGTGTAAACCGAAGTGCACTGTCCAGAGAACTTGGTCGTATGCAAGATGAAAATCTTATAGAAGTTAACGATAAAAAAATGAAACTTTTACTATAGAAAAAAGGGGATGCGCCCATCCCCTTTGCCACATACGCTGTATGCGATTTCACAACAATTTTATTCCAATGCCTCTTCCAGCACTGATTTTAGTGTTTCAGCTGATTTGTGTAATGCCTTGATTTCATCTTCAGATAGTGAAATGGGAACCTTTGATATAAATCCTTCTGCACCTACAATACTTGGCATAGACAGAACTACATCCTTGATTCCGTATTCTCCATCCATCATTGTTGAAATTGGAAGTATCGAACGTTCATCTCTGATTATAGCTTCACATATTCTCTTTACCGACATTGCTATTCCATAATAAGTAGCACCCTTCCTTTGAATAATTTCATAGGTGCTGTTTTTTACTTTCTCCGCAATTTCTGACGTAGCTCCTTCATGGTCATGATGCCCTCTCATCTCGCAGAAATCATGGAGTGGAATACCTGACACGTTGGCACTTGACCAAGCGGCAATCTCACTGTCTCCATGTTCTCCAACAATAAACGCATGAACACTTCGACTATCTACTTCCAGATGCTCCCCGAGACGTTCTTTTAGTCTTGCTGTATCCAGAACCGTTCCTGATCCAATCACACGATTCGGTGCATATCCGCTTAACTTTAGGGCTGTGTAAGTAAGAATATCAACCGGATTTGCTACTATAAGAAGAATTCCTTGGAAGTCTCTTTTCACAATTTCAGGAATAATCGACTTAAAAATATTAATATTCTTATGCACAAGATCTAAACGCGTCTCGCCCGGTTTCTGTGCTGCTCCTGCTGTAATAACTACAATCGCTGCATCTGCCAGGTCATCATAATCACCAGCATAAATTTTTATTGGCCGTGTAAATGGAACTCCATGAGATATATCAAAGGCCTCTCCTTCTGCCTTTTTAAAGTTTGCATCAATGAGTACCATCTCTGAAAACAGGCCACTTTGCATCAGTGCAAATGCTGATGCTGATCCAACAAATCCACAGCCAAACCACTGCTACTTTTCTTGGATTCATAACTACTTCATTCTTGCTCATATCCTTGCCCTCCTTATTGTTCAAAATGCTCTTTTGCAAACTGCATATCCTGTACTACTTCAACCGTTCCAAGATAATTGCCTTTCTTATCTCTTACTGCCATATATGTTACAAGGAATGGTTTTCCATTCTTCTCCATCCAAACTGGAACTCTGTCACGCTTATTATTTCTAAAATCATCTAAAATTGCTCGCACCATCGGTTCTATCTTAGGTGGATGGCAAGAAAATACTTCCCTGTCAATCGCCATCTGAGGGCGTTTGAACACCTTTGGTCCTTCGTTGAAGAAGCGATTGATATTATTATCATCCACAAATGTAATCTCGATAGGCAATGTATTGAGAAGTGCTTCCAGCTGTGGAACTGTCATATGACCACCACCTAATATGATTTCTCCATCGCTTAGAGCCGCCTCTGTTCTTGCTTTTTTATCAGCACTATATTTTTCTGCCTCATCCCAGATCATTTCTACTCCAAACACAGGTGCATAGTCCTTAGCATCCTCGTAAATGCCATACCACTCTTCCCTGCTGAAATTCACTGCGCAGATAGGGTATAAAATATTATTTTCTTTATAGATCATCTCATCTGCTCGTTTGAGAACTGTCTGAAGTCGGTTCATCCATTCTTCATCATAATCTGATATTTTATCAAGTGCAGCTAGCTCATCACGAATTTCATCATCCACTGTCCACATCACATCCGAAGGTCCTGAGATCTCATAGCGTACCTTTAATACCGGATAGACAAGATCTCCTTTTTCTGCATAATGAATAGAAATCTGTCGAAGCTCAGATAGCTTCTCTCCTACATCATTCCCAGACTCAATATCTCCTTGAATTTCATGAATCAATGCGGCTATCTTCTCGTTTTCAAGAGCCCATCGATACATCGGATGTCCAACAGTTTCTCTAAGAGTCTTTGCTGCAGCATGCTTCTGATTGTATGCATCCGGCATCAGTTTCTTAGATGTCTCCTCTTTCTTAAGTGACTCTTCTACTGCTTTTTCTGCATTTGCAATCTTTTCTTCCTTTGTTGCACCGTGAAATAAGGCACTGTGAACATCGCACAATTTCTGCACTTCTGTGATTGGTGTGCCTTCCTTAATTAGCTCCTGCTCAGCTTTCATAATTTCAGATGCCTCTACCTCTGAAAAATTCTCTACGAAGTCTTTGCGCACACTCTCTAAGTCTTCGCCTTCTCCAAGTCGCTTTAAATAGCTCTTTATCTTTTCTCTTGTATTTTCCTGAAAAGCCCCATCTTCACTGCTGGTCTCGTCTCCTGCATTATTCTTTCCAAGTGCAAAGATATTTGGCATCTTCCCAATAAGTTCAAACCCATTACTCATAAGTGCCGGCACAACCTTCATCATGGATATGTTTCTCATCTTAGCTCCCTTTGGAATTGTTGTGATGCGTCCCACAGAGTTAAGCATTGCAGGCTTTGTAATCTCTGAAAATCCTAAATCCTTTAAAACATCTACAAGCTCAGGATATTCCTGAACCAATTCAAATACTGGTTTGTTTAAGTCTAATTTCTTTGCCATATAAACATCCACACCTTTCTATCTTTCCTTGTTACAAAATAAAATAACCTAAATTCCCTAAAATAATCTGTTGCTCCAGCAACATTTCTCAATGTCTCTGTTGTGTGTCCAGCACCTCCGACAATAATATTTTTCTTTGCCACTTCGTTCTGAATGGCTTCAGCAAGAATATCACCACCGGCTATAATGCTTCCTCCAAATAAAACCATTACACCAGCCTGATTGATTCCAATTTTTTTCTAATACATTTTGTGTAAATTCTTCTATATCACGCTTGCCACAAAATTCTCCCAAAATATTAATTGCTTTTGCTTTTTACATAACTCACCTCATAAAATTCCGATTGAGATTTCACCTGTTTTAAGAGATTTAATAACTGTTATATTTTATTTCAAAATATATGTTTATGAAAAACACTCTGACTACTAATAAGTTGGAGTGTTTTTATAATTCATATTATATTTATAGATTTACTCTCAGTGCTACACATTCCGGGGGTTGAGGCCGTCCCCAAAGTGCGTTTTGATATCCAAACGCTATGCTTGCCAGATACTTCCGAACACTTTTTAAGGAAACCATACCATCCGTCCAACCATTTTATATTAATTCTCATCCATATTATCTTTCTTCTCCATCAGCTGTTTCAGCTTTTTATTTATTTTGCTTCTATTCTCCTCCTGTAATTTTCCGCAGAATAGATAGCAAAATTTCAGTGCAAACCACCAGATATACAAAGCTTTAAAGCTCTGGAATGCCTGATCATCCAGCATTCCATGTGCCACATTGTTGCGCATGTTAAATCCAAATTTTGAACAGAAAATCGTATTTAAAGAAAATATAAGGTCTTCATCCAGGCTTTCTTTTACTCCTTCCAATTCTAAGACAGCGTGCATTGGTTTTACTTCTTCAATCCCTTCTTCATTCATGTTGTAAACAGGTTCTCCACATTCCACTGCCAGATATCTTACTGCATTTTCTATCTGTGGAATCAGGATACTTAGCGCCGTCAAAAAATCTCCTGAAAAGCCAAACATAAGACCCTTGGTATACGATTCTTTTCTCCCCTCCGGAATCGCACAACTTACATCTACAATCTTTTTTACATCACTCTCTTCGATCACAAATCTGGAACGAATATATTCAAACGTATTTCTCACCAGAATCTGTGCAAAATAATCCATCTCCATGGCTGCTGTCCGCTCCATATTATCCTTAAGCGCACCTTCATCGATTGTTCCATCAGCTTTTTCACAGGCCTGCTTTTAGCAATTAATTTTCCTCCTTTTCCAAGGATTGCCGCTGGAAATATCGTGTTCAGGATCCCAGTCCTATTTAATACTTGATTCTTTACCTTTTCTCTTACCGGAATCGGAAGAAATGAAGCAAAATAACATAATGCCTCTTCTTTATCAAGATCTTCCAGTTGGCGGAACAGTTCTTTTACAATGCCGCTGGCATCCTGTTTATCACTCCATACCATCATCTCCGAAAGGGAAGCTTCTTCTATCTGTGCTATTTCCTGCAACAGTGCCTTTCTTTCTTCTTCCGTACCCTGTATGGTCTTTAACAACTGAATAACCTCTTTCAAATAGTGAATCTTTCTCATTAAATTTCCTTTAGAAGAGGCCCCGGCATATTCAGCCTCCATCCGGATAGCCTGAATCTTACGTCTTCGTATCGCAATCAGTTTAGGTTCAGTAATACACTTTTTCTTCTGCCAGTTATTTTTTCTGCAATAGAGTTCTTCCAACAGATCACAAAACTTACCAATGAGCGGTGCATCACAGCTATTATCATCGTAAGTTTTCAAGATATTTTCCACATAAGGAATCAGATATCCTGTATCCACTTTTTCCTCCATGGCAGTTTTTATCAAATATCCAATTTTTGCGTGGCTGCTGTTATCATACTCTTCTAATACTTTTATCAGCAGATTCTTTCGCACCTCTTCATTGATTTCCTTGCTTCGGATTTTTTTAGAGATAAACAAGATCCGGTTTATAGCCATGATATGATCTGCAAATGCACCGGTGTTCTTCAAGTATTCGCAATAAGCCGTTTCTGCTATTTTAGCATTTGAAAAATCATTTTCCACAACCCATAAAAAATCCGATATCTTTGCCTTGTTGATCGGTGCGATGGGATAGCTTCGGATTTCCTCCAGCAATGCCTGATACTCTTCTTTATTTATATCTTTCCGATTCCAAATGCTGCGGGCATAGGAAAACGGTACGTCTTTAGGCGTATCGATCCATCGTTCCACAATAATATCCACCAGAAGATTCCTGAATTTCCCATCCATCGTTCCGCAAAAATCTGTCAGTGCTTTCTCTACCGTTTGAAAATTAGGTCCTTTTAAAATCTCTGCGATCTGCTCTGCCATTTTTTCTGCCATATATATTCTTCCAGCCTTTTTCTATAGGAAAAGTATAACGTATTTTTCTTTTTCCTATAAAGCAGAAAGACCTGAAAATCCAGGTCTTTCTGTCATCATTTATTAGGAATTGAAATTCACACTCTATTTTATATCCTTAGAGTCCATAGAAGCCGCCCATCCAGCCTGAATCCTTTGTATTACGCTTCCATCCCGTGCATCGATCGTAAGGAGTGAAACACCTGCATCATCCATCGTCACGTCTCCCATGACCGGTCCATCCTCCCCATTTCCGTACTCATACTCTGGCTCTTTGGATGTCCAGGTTCCATAAAAATCCCACACCGGGATCAGACTGCTTCGGTATCGCTGCCTTCACTGTCTGGCATGCACATATAGCCAGCTGTACCTTTGTTATGGTTATCTCCGCACTCTGTGCATCAATGGACGGATAACGGTAGTGGCTTCCTCCATCGACAGAGATCAGCCGATTCTTGTCTTCTGTCATGACCTGCAAAGTGATTGTTTTTTCAAAAATATCCTTGACCTCATCAAAAGGAAGTAAGAACAGCGTCTCATCGGAAGCATTCGAAGCTTCTATGGAATTTCTGTGCAGAAAACTTTGAAGTGTCCCACTGCAAAAGTCCATTGTCAGTACTTCATTTTCCCATCCTTCAGGCTGTCCTTCATGAAGTGTTCCGTCCTCATTTTCCCATTCAAGAGCCTGCTCATTAACAGGCAGAGAGGTTTCCCTCACATAATTAACCGGAACCCCGTCTATCATCCGTTCAAAAATGAAGTCATCTTTTTCCAGGGTAATACTTCCTTCTGTAAGTTCTTTTGAAGAACTTTCAAATATCTCCCAGTCTCCGGAAACAAGGCCTGAAACCTTCTCCTTTGCTTCCTTTTCAGAGATTGGGCCACTTCCTGCCTTTATATAATTTTGAAAGCGTTCTTCCCTTTCTTTTTTCTCACTTGATGCCAGGGTCATGTCCCCACAATCATCAAAGCTAAACTTCGCTATCTGAAATCCAAGTTCCTCCACATCCGATACCTGCTCGCTCTGTACATAAGAATACCGATAGGTCAGTCCATCTACTGTATACGTCCCCGCCTGTTCGTTCTCATTCTTCTCTTCCTGCATGGACTGTCCTTTTCCGAATGTGTCTTTTATTTTATTCTGTTCTTCTTCAGGAATCGCCAATCTTTTTATTTTTTTTAGACAGATTGCATCTACATCCGGCACTTTTACCGGTGCATCCGCTGTCAGGGTAAAATTCATCGGGGTTTCTTTATCCTCCCGGCCCGCTGATCTTAGATCTGCCTGGATCGTTGTCTGGTATGTTTCCGGTGCCTGTACCTGTTCGGCAACGGTTTTCTGAACTGTCTCCTTTTTCTCTTCTTTTTTCTGTTCTGTCTGATCCTTTTCTTCCACAACAGCAGACTGGACAATACGGTCACATCCGGATAATGTCAAAAGATTCATACACAGAACGGCTCCCATAAACATTTTTATTTTCTTCATCCTTTTTCCATCCTTTCCTTTCGGTATTAAAAAAGGTACCCTCTTCTTATGAGAAAAGAGTACCATATTGCTTCGCTGATGTATTCATCAAGATGTAAACAAATTGTAAATCAGAAGATGGCTCTTACCGTGGTCCCCTCTCCTGGCTGGCTTTCGATCTTCAGAAATCCGCCATGGATTTCAGCCACCTTCACACAGAGTGCCAGCCAAGTCCAGATCCGCCTTCTTTTCGGCTTCGTGATTTGTCCACCATATAGAATGCATCTGTGATCTTTCCCAGTTCTTCCTCCGGGATCCCCATTCCGGTATCCGACACCTCAAAGATCTTTTTTCCAGCTTTCTCATAAGCCTTTACCCAAATGCTTCCACCGGCATCCGTAGCCTTTAGGGCATTGTCGATCAGGTTTATCAGAAGGCTTTCCATCAAGGCCGGATCCATTTTCATGGAAAAGGCTTCACATTCCATCTTGAGGTGCACCGCTTTCTTTTCTGCCTGTTCTTTTTCCATGTCTATGACATGGTTTAAAAGGTCACCTGCCATGGTCATTTCCATCTGTATGGCATGGTTCTGATAAAGCCCCAGCATCTGCAGCATCTTCCCAGAAAGAGCCTCCAGGCGTTTTCCCTCCCGGTTGATATGTTCCAGTGCCCGGTCTTTCTGTCCATCTTTCAGCTTTACAAGGCGCAGGGTATCCGAATACCCGATAATGGACGTTAACGGGGTACGCATTTCATGGGAAAGTGCCCCCATGAGCAGCTCCTGTTTCTCTGCCACTTCCTGTAGCTTCTCCATCTGTTCCACAGTTCTTCGCATCATCATATAAATAAAAAGGCCGGCGATCAGGAACACAGCCAGATAAATTCCCCAAAAACAGACAGCGTCTGTCTCAGCTCTGCAAAAAGCCTGTGACTTCCCGGACAGAGAGGACTTCGTATCCTCCGGTCTGGATAATGGTTCCATCTGGAGAAGGAGGTATTTCTGTCCCAGTTTCTGTATCTTGTAGCATACGGATTTCCTTCATCCTTTAAGCCTAAGTTTTCGAGCCCCACCACTTTATAATCTGTCAGGTTTTCAATGACGGCATTGCTTTTTCGGTCGATCAGGGCCATGCCTTCCCCACAGCATCGCCGGAACTGAAAGCCCATATAAGCCCGCTTTCCAGTCTCGGACATCTGCTCATATTTGCTGTTATCCCAAAATTGTTCCAAGAGTACCTTGCCATTTTCCAGCTGTCTTCCGTAGGTCTCTGCAGCATTATTGAGGCTTCGTTTTCCTGTGATATAAAGACTTAGCGTTCCCACTGGGATCAGGGCACATAATAGCGTTACCAGCATAAGAAGTACCGTTCGTTTCCACAGCTTCATCCTTATTCCTCCAGACGGTATCCAAGTTTCGGGATCGTCCTGATCTCATCATAAAGTTCCAGCTTTTTTCTGAGCTGTCCGATATGGACATCCACCGTCCGGCTTTCCCCCAGGTAGTTTTCTCCCCAGACCCGTTTTAACAGTTCTTCCCTTCCAAGCGCAATGTTCTTATTTTGCAGGAGCAGCACAAAGAGGTCATATTCCATTGGCTTTAGGCTTACCGGAAGCCCGTCTTTGTAGACCTGATGGCTTTGCATGTCCACCAGGATGTTCCGGACCGTTAAGACTTTCTTGGCCCGTCCCGTCCTCTCCAGCACCTTCTCAATGCGTACCAGAAGTTCCAGCATCTCAAAAGGTTTTACCATATAATCTTCCGCACCCAGCTTTAATCCCTTCACCTTGGAAGCCACATCATCCTTTGCAGTCAGGTAGAGCACCGGAAGCTCCTTCTTTTTAAAATCCTCCATCAATGCAAACCCGTCTTTTCCCGGCAGCATGATATCCACTACTGCCAGATCCGCGTCCTCCTGCCATAAGAGCAGCCTCTGGGCTTCTTCCCCATCATACGCTGCCACAGTCTCATACCCTGCTGCCTCCAGGTTCATGCACAGCAATTCTGAAATTGCACGGTCATCTTCTATCACCAAAATTTTATTTTTCATTCCCGTTGCCACCTCTAACGCTTTTCTATAGTATAGTTTTTATATCCCAAGTCTACATTGCATTTGTTCTTGTTTTCTCATCATTTATACGCATCAGGGCACGATAATGTGACCAGCTCAATTCAGGGCACAGTGTGTCTCGAATTAGAAAAGTACAATAAAACTGAAATTATAGATTTTTGTCCCTTTTCTTTTTTGCCATTACGAATCCAAACATTAAAATCAAGTTCATAAACAGTACAACTATGCTACCTTCAATTTTACAGCTGCCACCCGACAAAATTGAATTTCCACTAATTACCATGTTGAACAAATGCGGATAATCTTCTGCTAATGATACTCCACCCAAAATAATTGCACCAACTCCATTCCATAAAAAATGGATTACAATCGGAGCAACTAAGGATTCCGTGTATTCCAAAACTGCCGTCACGAAAAGACTCATTGTTATAACGTTTAGTACGGGAAGTATTCCTGCTTCAAAAGCCCCACCATGTGCAAATGTAAATAATCCGGTAGAGATAAGGACAGCGACAACGATGTTGTAATTATTTTTTATCATCTGATACAAGTAACCACGAACTAACACTTCCTGCATAACGCTATTGATAAAAACTGAAAATAGCTATAACCAAAGCATAGAAATTTGGTTTCTGCCATCAATATGTATGACCCCTGTTAAAGATAATATCACAACAGATACTCCTAACCAAATAGCTCCTGTGATACACCCAAGTACGATATTATAAACAGGTTTTCCAGTCAGATGTAATCGTATGTTTCTTTTATCTATTAACCAGAAAATAATTGTAAAACCAATAACTGACAATAATGGAATCAATTCTGCCCAAAATCTCCAGACTGCCGCACTTTTTGTATCTGGTATAGGCAAAATTGAAACACATATAGCCCAGCCTACAAAAAAGGCAAACGTTTTTAATGATACCAATACTAATTTCTTCATGTAATATTTTCCTTCTCTACAATCCTGATTTTCTTAATTTCACAGACTTGAATCCGTCGATTCCTTTATTGTCTAATCTGTTAGCAATTTATCCAACAGCATCTGCCTGTTGTTTATGAACATTTCTGTTACCCGATAGCTCTCTGTTTCTTCATATTCGCATAAATGTATTCGTCCATTATCAAAACAGTAGATATCTGCATCAGGTATTCCTAACAAAATTGGCGAATGCGTAACTATAATAAACTGTGCTCCCTCTTTTGCACAACTATATATTTGCATCAACAATGTAAGCTGTCTCTGTGGGGATAATGCAGCTTCAGGTTCGTCAAAAAGATACAAGCCATTTGGACGCAGATTATTCTGTGCCAATGCGAGAAAACTCTCTCCATGTGATTTTTCATGATATTTAGCGGAAGGATGTGTGAGATCCGCATATTCTTCTTCCTTCGTTGCAACATTATAAAAACTTTCAGCCCTAAGAAAATAACCCCACTTTTCCTTCCGATAGCCTTTGGAAATTCTTATCGCATCACACAATTCTGAATGTGTATCATGCGTAGAAAAAACATAATTCTTTGTTCCACCCTCCGGATTAAAACCATGTGCTACAGCAAGTGCCTCCAATAAAGTCGATTTACCACTGCCATTTTCTCCGACAAAAAAGGTAATTGGTTTATTGAAAACAAGTTTTTCAATCCCTTTAAAAGCTTTAATTCTATTTAAATAACTATCGTTATCAATTCTATTCCAATCGAATATTACTCCTTGTAAGAATTGATCATTCATCTAATCACCTGCCTGTAAAAAACACTTTCTAATCTACCTTTTCTTGCTCTTTGGACAAGAAGCATCATTCGCTCTAAATAGCTCGGTCAACTGGAATTTATTGAATTATAATCATTGCTCCTACTGCATTATAAATGATATGTAGTATGACTGCTCCCCACAGACAGTTAGTCCTTTTGTATACAGTATCACAAAAGAAGTGCAAAGCAAGAAGTGATACGATATATACGGCTGATAATACATCAAAAGATACAGTTCCAGATACGACCCATCTTACAGGGTAATGTATGGACAAAAAAAGAACAGAATTGATTATTCCAACTATCCACTGACTGTTTATGAGTCCAAATAATCTTGTTTGTATGTACCCTCTGAATAATACTTCTTCTTCAAAAGCAGCGAATAGAAATATAACCCAATTTAACAATCGAAGGCTGGTAAACGATATTGATTTACCTTGAATCATAAATAATGCTGTCTGTATACCAAGCAGTAAGAAACCGCCTGCAAAACCAAGTCCTATACTATTCCATATATTATCAGAATTAATTCCAATACTTCTAATGTTCTCTTTGCTACAGTAAAAAAATAAAAAGAAGCCAGCAGTCAAAATCAAAGGGATCCATATCTGTGATAAATTCAGCACAATAACATTTATATTTGTTGTATAAAGCCAGCCCTGACAGAAAGCACTGCACATGATTAAGCAGTAAACTGCAAGAGCTTTCATCCCATCCCTTTTATCATTTTTTCTCAAATTACTTTCGTACTGTATATTTAACCAACTCATTCGATCACTCCCACATGCCAGCTAATTCTATTATGCTTTCATCATCTCTATAAACTTTTATTTATCTTCTAACTCAAATCCGAGTTCTTTCAATTCTTTTTCGTTTCTGACATCTTCTTCCGTTTTCTTTCCAGTAATGGCACTGTAGGCTTCTTTGATTCCATTTTTCACTGCCCATTTGATGACGAAATACAGCGCAATCAAAATAATAATTGCGGTTCCCCCGCTTAAGCCTAATTCATTCCACATAATCATTAACTCCTCCGATTTCGTGACTTTCAATTTATTTTCAATTTTGCAGGCTGGGATTTATCATTGAATAAAACACATCCATACTCCAACTGCTATAAGCAATATGCCTGATATTCTTCCTGCGAATTTTGACTTTTGATATCCTAGAAAATTAATTGTTTCAGGAGTTGTAAATGGCAATAAAACAACATCTATACCCATTACTACAATCCCAATTCCTATTATAAAGACATTATTGTTAGAAATAATGCCATAAAACATAACTAAGAATCCCAAAATAATGCCTAATGTAAAATACTTGATTTTATGGCTGTCTTTATCCATCATCTTTTCATAACAATTTTCACATTTACTGTTACAAAATTCAAAATTATCATTGAGTTTTTTGCCACAATATTTGCATTTTTTCACACTCTATTCCTCCATAATTTTCGTTTTGTCACTAACATGATATCATATTTTTTCGTATAATCCAATTATCTTAGATGGTAATTGGATTTTTCCTTTCTCCCAGTTAACACTGGGTATTTATTTCCATCTCTGATATATTTTGAAAAGGCACTGTGGATCTGTATCTATATCTTTACAGCTTTGACTGGTATGAGGTGACTCAGACCACAGCTTTTCGTCTATTATTGTTAATCAGTTTGTTAACGCATCGACGTTTTTATTTACGTGATTACACAGCCGAATTCTCTGTGGAAGACAGCAGTGCTCAAAATATTTATCAGGAGGTATAAACCTATGTCAATGTACTTTATTGGAATTGATATTTCCAAGTACAAACATGATTGCTGCATCATTTCTGCAGCTGATCAAAAAGTAGTTTCTAAAGTCACAATCAAAAACAATAAAGCCGGCTTTAATGAACTGCTTACAATCATTCATTCTCTCGCAAATCCTGCAGACATAAGAATAGGGTTTGAATCAACTGCCCATTATGCTCTCAATCTTGAACTCTTCCTTGAAAATTCTCTCCTAACCTTCATGGAAGTAAATCCTGTTCTCATCAGTGAATACAAGAAATCAAAAACACTTAGGCGTACAAAAACCGACTCTGTTGACTGCGAATCAATAGCTCGTTGGTTAATGACTGTTGAATACAAACCCCATTCAAAAGGATTTTACCACGCTTACTCTTTAAAGTCATTAACTCGTTTACGCGATAAACTTATCCGACAGCGTTCTTTCTATCTTATCAAAATCACAAATGTGTTAGATCATACATTCCCTGAGTTTAAACCATTCTTTAATGAACGCTTATCCAAAACTGCTCTCTATCTGCTTGAAAACTATGGTTCTGCTGAAAAGATGGCTCGTATGAACTCAGCCTCTTATGAAAAGCTACGTTCCTTATCCCGGGGGAGGTTTTCACCACAGCAATTCCTACGACTAAAAGAACTTGCTGCCAATACTGTTGGTGTAAATAACTCTATTTTTGATGTAGAGCTGAACAGTCTTTTATCTTTATACAAATCCCTTGTAAAAGAGATTAATACCATTGAAAAAGAAATCAACAAACTAATTGAAGAAGTACATCCTCACTATATGTCAGTTCCTGGAATCGGACCATTATCAGCAGCTGTAATCTATTCTGAATACGGCGATATATCTAACTTCACTAATCCAGGACAAATGCTTGCATTTGCCGGAATAGAACCGGGAATCAACGAATCTGGTACTGAATCTCACGGAGGTAAGATGGTTAAGCGTGGATCATCCCAGCTCCGCTACACACTTATCAATTGTTGTCTACCGTTAATCCGCTTTGACATGACATTTGCAACTTACTATGCCAAGAAACGCGGAGAAGGCAAACCACATCGAGTAGCCATTACTCATGTAGCCAAAAAGCTTATTAGAGTCATCTATGCATTGGAGAGGCAAGATATCGACTTTAATGCACAGAAACTTCGTTAATCTCTAGTGGATTAATACTAATTTCTCCCATCTGAAATACGATGTATTCAGATAGCTTATTAAAGTTACCCATTTTTACAATTCAAAAAAATCACAAAATTCTCTTGACTGTTTATAGTTTGTCACGTATAACCTCTGAGTGTAGACGCAGACACCTTTGCCGACTGCATCAGCAGCCACTTCTCGCCATACTCGGCTACTGTCGGGTGCTGCCGGTGAAAGATAATTTCTTCCACCTGCTTCCGGGCCTCT
>ENA-OQCE01000238-OQCE01000238.1-human-gut-metagenome-genome-assembly--contig:-NODE-238-length-26468-cov-9.726130_pt1 | contig 26468 bp, 29 predicted proteins | sample MGYA00242495_ERZ504572 | MGnify/ENA primary metagenome ERZ504572 (study PRJEB26092, sample SAMD00036228) | human gut metagenome | host: Homo sapiens | study: EMG produced TPA metagenomics assembly of... | reverse complement strand
TATATCTGCATTCAGGTAAAAGAAAATTCTCTGGAACATTTTACAGCAGAGGATGCCGTAATCGGCTAATTAAAAGTATTTATTTACAAAAATGCACAGTTCACGATAAGCTAAGAACTGTGCATTTTTGTTCAATATTACGTTTTCTCAATTTTTCAAACAAGAAGTTATCAGTGATTATCTTTTAGAAAACAGCCAAATCCAAGAACACCTAGGACATATCCCCAAAAATTATTTGTTGTCACAGCAATTCCTAAAAGTATTATTGCAATCCCCAATAACTCAATCTTAATTCCTTTCATCGCAAATATCTTCGTTACAAACTGGAAGTTAGCGATTTCTTTTTCCGGTATTCTCTGTCCCACGGATTTCCTCATGATAGAAATAATCTACGATCACCGGATGTCCCTGCGGGACTCTGCCATAAGGCATTTCATTATCCACAAAGTCACAATCATACTTCTTAGCCATTTTCTCAGCTTTTACTTCAAGTGCTTCAAAGTAGCTGCGGTTATGCTTGTTATAGATCTCGTCGTAAAGTGGTACAAGATCAGGATATTTTCCGGCGATATAATTCATAATTGTCTTTTTGAAACCGCCTCGAAGATTGAGATTTTCGAGCCAGAACAGATCGCACTGATCCTTTACCCGCTCAAAGATTGCTTCAAAATCCGTGATACCGGGAAATACCGGGGATACGAAACAGACTGTACGGATACCTGCCTCATATACCTGCTTCATAGCAGCGATACGGTGCTCAATGCTCGAAGCAGAGTCCATATCGTTCTTGAAATTTTCATCTAGTGTGTTGATCGACCATGAAACGGTTACACGTCCAAGCTTCTTCAGTAAATCAATATCTCGTACCACAAGATCCGACTTTGTGCAGATCAGAATATCTGCGTCACTGCCGATCAGCTGCTCCAGAAGTTTTCTGGTATTCCCGAATTGCTCCTCCTGTGGATTGTAGCCATCTGTCACAGAACCGATGACCACCCGCTGTCCGGCATATTTCTTCGGATTTTTAATTTCCGGCCAATGCTTCACATCAAGGAAAGTGCCCCATTCCTCCTTGTGCCCGGTAAAGCGCTTCATAAAAGAAGCATAGCAATACTTGCAGGCATGTGTACAGCCCACATAGGGATTGACCGAGTAACCGCCTACCGGCAGACTAGACTTAGTCATGATGTTCTTTGTTTCCACCTCACGAATGAGGATTCCATTTATTACTTCTTCCATGATTTCTGTACCTCTAACACTTTATTAAATTCTTCCGGCATTTCCTGAATCATATTTTCATCCCCTATGATAGGGACAAGGTCTTCCTTCATAAACACCGGAATGCCGAGCTTATGTGCCTGGTCCGCCAGAGACCATACCCATTCCGGCTCCGTATGAATCTTCCTGCTCTGAGCTCCGGTCATGGTGCCCACAACGATCCAATTGATTCCGGAAAGGTCAACTGTGCCGGGATCGTCGAATAACGGCTCAAAGGTAACATGGTAATGTTTTGCTCTGACGTTTTTCCGAAGGGCGTCGATACGCCACAGTTCTGCTTTCCTCGTCACCGTAACGCCAAACCATGCGTTTTCCAAATCGATATCAAAATCCAGCAAATCAGGTCGCTTGGTAAGGAACAGGAACTGATGCTGTGGATTTTCACGGATCTTTGCAAATACCTCGTCTCTCCATTCCGGCTTCCATCCGGAGAGATCGCTCATCCCGGTAAGAAGAAAGTTCTGCGGACGTTTCTTTTCCATCATCTTGAGCTTACCCGGAAAGAATTCAGGGTCAGCGAAGTCATCAATCATATGCCAGCGTTTCACGTTGTTGCGGGCATAGCAATATGTACACCCCACTGTGCAGCCAATGACGATATTCATGTTCTGAATCTGATCTTTGATACAAATACTCATGACTTCTGCCACTCCTCAAGATTCTTTCTGATGCGGTCGAGACATTTCTCAAACCGGGTAATTTCTTCCTCTGAAAAACCTTTGTAGTAAATACTGCCCATCTCATCAGATACAGAATCGTACTCGCCCTTTAAGGCATGTGCTTTCTCAGTCAGAAACAGGAGTGTTTTCCTTTTGTCCGTTTCAGACTGAACACGGCTTATCAGCCTTGATTTTCCATTCTTTCCAGCATCGTAGTAAGAGATGTTATCGCTAATCCGCATTTAGTCGAGAGTGACCTGATTGAGATACCATCCTCCTGCCACAGCACATAAAGAATACGTCCCTGGGCTCCATTAAACGCATCAATATTCTTTTCACTGAGAATCTTCTCAAAAATCCGGTCTCCAAGCTGTTTTATTTTTGTGACAAGAAATCCTCCATTCATTTCCATACAAAAGCTCCTATATAGTAGTTTATTAAAAACATACTATATAGGAGCTTTATTGTCAAGAGTTTATATGTCTTAATAGGTAAATTCCATTTTTTCAATTCTCCAAACTGGAATTTGACTTGCCTATTTTCTTAAAATCTCATGTGGAGCTTCTATTTCATTTGCCAAGGTATGCTCTGTTAACTCTGACATTCCATTGTGCATTGTTGATTTCAAAACATTGGAAATTTACTCACTACAAGATTACTGGAGATCATATTTTGTCCAAGATTATTATGTAGAAATGGATTTTGATGATAATATAGTAAGAACAGAAGTATTTTATTTGCCAGAACGTCAATAACAAATATGGGAAAGAGATGGTACTACATGGGAATAATTAAATATTTTAGAAAAAAGTACTGGGAAGCAGCCATTTTCAGAGGTGGGCGACGTATACCATTTACCTGTGATGGATTAACAGCTGTTCCTGATAGCGCCTATGCATTGTTTACTGAAAAAGAGTTAGAAAAAAGTTTACGAAGAAAGAGATATTTTTCATGAGCGGCTAATGCATATGATTGATTCTTTTTAATCACATGTACATCAGAGTTTTATATATTACTTATGATATTGTGCCGGCTTTGTCGCTTTGTATCAGCCGAATGAATACAAGAAAAGGAGCTGTCGGGAAATAGACAGCTCCTTCAAAGAAAATCTGCAGGATACCTTTCTTCTTTCCTTCTGTAAGTTCATTCCACCCACACTTTTCTCTGGATCTTTTCACCTGTTCACTTGTAAGCCAGATTTCTTGCCATTCACCCTTTCAAGAACCTCTTCTACCGTCTGCTGATAAATTTCCTTCATCACTTCCGCCTCATCGTTTCTAAGTATTTACTACCTGAATTTCTTATGCAATGAAAGACCTCTTTGAAAAAAATATAAAAAAAAGACCTTCATTGCATAATAAAAAATGCAATAAAAGTCTCACCATTTCCTTATGATACCGGATGCTTCCACCGTACTGACAACATCACAAACGCAATTTGTTAAGCGCAGGTTACTCCCCTTTATTGGATCAAATCATATACCCAAAGTAACATGATTGTCAAGATACTTTATCATTACTTTTTCATTTTATGTTATACTTTTTACATCGTTAACACTATTAAAATAAATTCTCCGGAGGTGAATCAAATGGATCATACGAATAATTCCTGTTGTTGTGGTGAAGCGGAACATTTTTCCGGATGTCTGATTTGTGGTGCTTCTATTACGTATCGTGCTGAAAGCTCTATTCAGACGTGCAGCATCTGCCATAAAGAGCAATTAACCAATGCGGTCTGTGAAAATGGTCACTTTATCTGTGATGCCTGTCACAGCTATGGCACATATGCTCCGGTAATCACAACACTCAGAGACAGTACAGAAAAAGATGCTTTGCTTCTTCTGGAAAAAATTATGGATCTTCCATCTGTACATATGCATGGACCGGAGCATCATGCAATTGTCCCATGTGTTCTTCTGACAGCGTTTCGCAATAATGGAGAACATATGGATTACGATGCTGCACTATCTGAAATCTGTAAAAGAGCGAAGCAGGTTCCGGGCGGTACCTGTGGTTACTGGGGTGTCTGTGGAGCTGCTGCCGGAGCCGGTATTTTCATGTCCGTTATGACTGGATCCAGTCCACTTCACAAAGATGCATGGCCGTTTCCTCAAAAACTTGTTTCCATTATTTTATCCAGACTGGCAGATGTTGGTGGACCTCGCTGCTGCAAACGTACCAGCAGAATTGCCATTGAAGAAGCCGTTCATTTTTACAGTCAGTTTTGTTCTGTAAACATTCCGTCATCTTCTATAACGTGTAAATACTGCGAAGATAATCGCGAATGCATCCAGGAAGATTGTCCATACTATTCTGAATAACAGGCAAGGCAGTGATTCCATGATACCACGAAATCACTGCCTTGTAACTCGTTTGCCAGGATACAGCGCCCCATCTTCCCACTTTGCTTTTTTGCAGTTCCATGAACGAATATCCTTCTCTTCCAAAACACTCCTGATTCGTTCTTCTCCATTGTCCGATGTAAAAAGCGCTGTAATTTCCTTTTTTCCATCTACAATTTTCACACAATAATCTACCAGTTCCGGAATCTCAAACAGCAATTCATCCATCTCTCTGATACTTCCCAATGGATCCATCCGCTTTACAAAGTCCAGGCGTTTTATTTCACTTCCACAGAGGCATCTTCCTGGAATGATCCTTGACCAGTCACCGGTTCGATATCGAATCAACGGCTGTGCTTCCATTCCAATGGTTGTAATCACCAGTTCTCCCCATTTACCGTCTGGCAGCACATTTCCGTTCTCATCTATAATCTCTGTAATACAATGGTTTTCCCGCATATGCATGCCCTCATGCGCCGTGCAGCAAATGGCACCTCCAAGCCCCATCTCTCTGGAACCATAGTGCGGCCAAAGTCGTGTTTGCAGAATTTCTTCGATTGCTTTCATGACAGTTTTCGGACAGGCATCTCCGGATACCAGTGCTCTTTTTATACTGCCTTTTCCGCACATTCGAAGCATGGACAGCAATGCCGTCGGCATTCCCACATACGTATCCGGCTGCTCCTCTTCCAGAATCCTGTTCAGTTCGCCATAAGTTCTTCCTGTCCCGGTTGAAAGAGGTTTTGCTCCCAGACGTCTGATTGCCTCCGCGATCAGTTCTCCTAATCCAAAAGGACCTGAAAATGGCATAGCCACCATCGTTATACTTCCAGGATAAATAAATTCACCCAGACCTGCCATAAAAAGTTCTATGGTGTGTTCACAGTCTCCCTCTGTATAGAATACACGTTTACCGGCACCGGTAGTTCCGCTTGTCTGTTCTGATATCACTTTCTGTACTTCCCCCTGGGAGCAAAGCAGCATCCTGCCTCCATCTCGTGCCAGATCTGTTTCTGTCGTAAAAGGAAGGCTTCTCAAATCTATCAGGCTTTCCAGTCTTTCCGGCAAATCTCGGTAAAAACCCTCTCGTTCTTTCTCTCTCTTCAGTACAATATTTAATTTCTCCAGCTGTATTCTGTGTATTTCATCTCTTGTAATCTCTGTAATGCCTTCCTGCTTACAGATCATTGCATCTATATTCGATCGTTTCACTTTCTGTATAAATATATTCCTTTCGAATTCGTCAGATTATATGCACAAAATGGCACCATTCCATAATCAGAATCCACCTCGCAGATATAACATCTTTTCAGACGTTCAAGATCCAGATTCCATGCATCCTGAAAAATCATCCCTGATACTGCAAAAGTTTCATTATGAACCCGGATCAGGAATTCATCCAGTGCATCTGTCTGTGTCATTTCATCATCACTAAATTTTTTTGTGCTATAGCTCCACTGATTTTCCACATACTGTCTGGAATCATCGCTGGTAGTACAACAACATCCTCTGCCTGATTTCTTTTCCAGGAGTTTCAGTTCCCTCTCACCTTTTTTCAGATAACTTGCATGAAAAGAACAATATGGATTCTCTGCTCCACCACCGGCGAAATCCTTGCTTTTCATAAGCCCGTCAGTCTGTTCCTCGATCAGCTTCAACATCTTTGGTATGGTAATCGGAGCTTGTGGACGCTGCTGAGAACATCTGCCAAAATAGCTGATCGGCTGGAAATGTACTCCTCTTACAAATGGCATATGATCCATCGCAAACTTCAGAATATCTCCAACCTGCATGTCATTTACTCCTGGCGCAATGACAGGTACCAGGCAATTCCCAGTTCCGCTTCCGAACAGTTTAACACAGCCTTTTCTTTCAGTTCTATCATAGAGCGTCCGCGCAATGTCTGATACACATCATCTGTGACACCGTCAAACTGAAGAAATACTGTATTCAGTCCTGCTTTTTTTAGTTTTCTGGCGTATCCTGCTTCCTGCGCAAGACGGATTCCATTGGTATTCAATTGAAAAAATGTAAACCCTTTTTCTCTACCCATATGTATGATCTCCGGAAGATCCTCCCGCATGGTTGGTTCTCCACCTGAGAGCTGAATATTGAATGGTCCTCCATGATCCATCAGAAAATCATATTGCTTTTCTATTTCATCAATTGAAAGATCACCGTTTTCCAGACATTCTCCTGCCGAAGCAAAGCAGACCGGGCAGTGCATATTGCAGCGCTTTGTCACTTCCAGTATCATACAACAGCCTTTTCGTTCGTGCTCCTCACAGAGTCCACAATTATCCGGGCAGGATTTCTCTTTGATTTTGGGATTTACCGGAGTCTCCGCAGACAGGTTTTCTCTTCCCCAGGAAAGATACTCTGCTGCCGTTCCTTCCCAGATCAGTGTCTGAAACTTTCCGTGGATATCACATTCTTTCACCAGATAAATGCCATCTTCACCGATACATTTTTTAGCCGTAAGTACTTTCATACATATCGGGCATACACTTTTTGTTTTACCCAGCGTAATCATAGTTCCAATATTCCCCGTTCTGTCAGTATTTCTATCACTTTCGTATAAGTATCTGCAATCAGCGCAGGACATTGCTCCATAATCACTCCCCAATCCAAATTAGAAGTGATATCCTTACAATAAAAAGCACCAAATTCTTCTTCGGTCTTCTTATGGAACCACTGATATAATTCCTGCACAGCCGGTTTCATCTGTATATCTTCTTTCTCCTGCGGAGCCAGATTGCCAAGGAACAAACCTATCGCACAGGCTCCTCCTGTCAGGCAGCCACAGGTATCTCCACAGTAACCGATCCCACCGCCAAGACCTCCCAGAGCCTTTACAAGCTGTGGATTTTCCTCACCTATGGCTTCCAGTGTCATAATCATAACCATTTGTGAGCAATGATAACCCATACTGCTAAGTTCTATGATTCTTTCATAAAGATCCATGTGCTACTCCTTTCTGCCAACCAACATGGTATAGCGCAGCTTCTTTCCTTTATATTCTTTCTGCAGAAGCTTATACTCTTCGCAACAGAACGAATCATTCCAGATTGCTTCCAGATAATATTCCCGCCAAAGTAACGTCTGATCCTCCTGTCGGAGAATGGTAAATCCTGTCTGTTCTGCCATTTCCAAAAGATTTCCAGTATCCAGATCTGACAGTAAAAGAAAACCTTCCTTTTTTAAAACGCGCCAACATTCAGATAGTGCATTTTTCTGATCTCTGCTGACAAAAAATGCACACTGCTGATGCAAAGATCTATACTGTCTGATGAATACTGCAAATGCAGAAAATCGCCTGTTTCCACATCACTGCCCCGTGGGAAAAGATCCACACCATGTGCATCCAGCCCAAATGATTTCAGGATTCGTACCGTGTCTCCTTCTCCTGCTCCAAGATCCAGTGCTTTCATTTCTTTTTTCCATTCTATGTTCTCCAGAAGATGAAGCGTCTGCGCTTCCCCTCCCGGATGCCTGTTCATCTATTTATCCTCCAATGCACGCTCCACCGCGAGCACTTTTCCAAGTGCGAGTTCTTCCGGAACATACACAAACCCACACTTTGGACAGACAGGCATTTCCACAGGAAACCCATTTTCCAGATACATAAATTTTGCTTTTCCTTTTACAAGAGGAACCTTACATTTCATGCAGGTCAGCTTTCCTTCCGGATCAATCGTATAATATGTTCTTTCTACTGCCATTACTGTCCCACCCTTTTCATAATATTCATTCGATGACTGTATGCTCTGTGTACCAGATATCCGTCTTCTGTTTCCACAAACCGCACCCAGAATGTGACATTTCCCAGTCTGCTTCTTGTCACCAGTTCTTTTGTTTCTTCATCCAGGATTGCTTCCTGATTTTCTCTGTAATCTGATAACACACGTTCCACATCACTTTTCAGTATCATGCGCTCATCCATCATATGGATTGCCTCCTCTGTATAGGCAACAGTATAGTCTTTTTTCTCCATGATCGGTTCCTCATTCCAGATGTTTTTTAAAAGTGTTTGTTTCAATATGAGCCTGTTGTAGCGTTTCTCACTGATATCAGGCATGTTGCTGGCATTTGCCCCATACAGAAGTTCAAGTATATGTCGGGATTCTCTTCCCTCTCTGGCAAATCGGTCTCTGCATGCCATGCAGTATGTAATATATGGTGCATCGGAACGTTCCAGACACTTTTCTGTCATTTTCGCTGCCATATCTTTATTGGCATATGCCGTCAGACCTCCATATCCACAACATGGAGACAAATCTCTGGAATATTCTGTATCTTCAACGATACATCCCATATCCGACAAAAGTTGTCGTATCATATCTTGTGTCTGTGCATCCCCTCTGGAACCACAGGCATCATGTATGGCAACCGGTATCTCCAGTCCTTTCGCCTGCTGTGGAAGTCCGATTTCTCTCAAAATTTCCCAGATTCCTATAACATGTGCTCCAATACTTTCTTTTAGCTGCTTCATGCAGCTTGGACAGCCTGCAATGATGATCGGATCACCAAGCTTGGCCAGTTCCTGTTTCAGCTGCTCATTTACTTTTTCTGTCATTTCATAGCGGCCCGCCCATTCGCTGATTGCACCACAGCATCCCAGCATCAGAGCAACACCTCTATCTACCGATTACTTAAATCTTCGTATGCCTGCATAACCACATCCGGCGCTATCGCCCCTGCCTGACAGCCCGGGAAAAATACATATCTGCAAGTTTCATATCCCGGCTGGGGTCTGCTTAAAAAAGCCTCTGAATTTGAAAATAACATGTCCATCAGTGCAAATTCATGTGGCGCCAGCGGCATCTTATCTGTGGATACCATATTTTCTCTTGCTGACTTACACACCTGACTCATATCAAATCCATTCGGACAGATCACCGTACACTGTCCACAGAGGGCACAGGCATTCATCGGTTTGTTCATCGGATGATCTCCCATGATAATCTGAGTATTATTATAGATCTCACGGGCTAATAAACCCGGATGTTTTTGATATTCACTTAAATACACACAGCCTTTCATGCATTCGTCACAATGACACTGAATACATCGTTTTGCTTCTTCTACAGCTTCTTCTTTTGAATACCCATCCTGACCACAGAAAATCTTATTCGATCCATGGATTCCTTCCATGTTCGTATAAAGCTTGGTAGTCACTGCTCCTTCACTGCCTCTGTTGCTGTGCGGCGATAAATTCTGTACCAGAAGATCCACTGTCAAAGCTGCCCGCTTTGCGGCAAAAGCCGCATCCATCACAGATTCCGCAGGTCCGCTGACAATCTTTGCCTGTTCTCTTAACATAATCTCGACATCTGCTGCTTCTTCCGGAGCTAACATTTTTGCCACTTCTTCTGATGCGCATACCACATCTGCCAGTTCCATTTTTTCTCTGATAAACAAAAGATTCAAACTGCATCCAAATTCAAAAGAAAGATCCATAGATTTCAGACGTTTCGCTTCATTGCTGCGGTCTGATTCCAAAAGATGTCCGGCTGCCGCTGCAATATAGCTTTCATAATCTTCTTCCTTACAATAAATCGTCGTAGGATACATTTTCTTTTCCAGTTCCCCCGCAAGAAACAGTGGAAATAATCCAGAACCAAAGATTGCTGCCTTTTTCTTCTTTCTCATGCGGAATACACTGCTTCTTCTTCCCGGTTCTCCATACCGGACAATCGCACGTTCTACTTCTCGTATGGAGACACCATCACCAAGTTCACAAAGCTTGCAATTATCTTCGCAAGGTGCCGTACATCCATCACAGAGAATCATTGGAAATGGTGTAATTTTCTCATAAATTGCCAACGCTTTCTTAAAATTTCCTTTTGCAGCATAATACAGCATCTCTTTTGTATCCATTTTGAAAGGACAGGCTGCAACACAGTAGGCCGGCTGTTCATGGACGCAGAGACTGATCATATGATCCATCTCTTCTTTTGACATTCGATTTACATGATAAACGTGAGTAGAACCTCTCTCCTGTATGTATGTCATAACCTGATACTCCTTTCGTCTGTAAAGGGGAGGCAGTTTCCCGTCTCCCCTGATTATATTACAGTTGGCAGCTTTTACTCCAACCACATTATGAATTAAGCTTATTTCTCAAGTTCTTTTAATGCTGCAAGAACCTTTCCGGACGGGCAGGGATACGTGTAATACGTGCACCTGTCGCATTAAAGATTGCATTCAGGATTGCAGGATGTGGAGCATCCAGTGGAGCCTCACCACAACCAGCCGCACCGTAAGGACCACTTGGACGATATGTTTCATTGAAGTGAAGTTCAATATCATCCGGAGCATCCTTTGGATATGGAATACCACAATTCTTCAAAGTGGTGTCATGGTTCAAATCTTCAAAATCTTCCGAAAGAGCAAGACCGATACCCTGTACAAGACCACCATAGAAATTACCTTCTACAAGAAGTCTGTTCATGATCGTACCTACGTCAGCTACGCAAGTAAATTTCTCAACGGTAACTTTACCTGTTTCTGTATTAACAGCAACTTCCGGCAGGAAGATAGTATACATATAAGTTGCAAATGGATCGCCCTGTGCGGTATCCTGATCGATCGGATGATCTGCACAGAATGTAGTTACCCAGTTACCTTCATATTTTGTTGCAAGCCCTTCTGCTACCATCTCATCATAAGTACGGAATGTTCCGTCTTCTTTCTTCATTGCTGCTACAAGATTTTCTGCAGCCAGACGACATGCATTACCTGACATAACCTGTGAGCGTGATCCTCCTGCAGGTCCTGCATTCGGACATGTCTTCGTATCATTCATAACCAGTTTAATCTGTTCCGGTCTGATTCCTGCCTGACGCAGTGTTTCATGAGATGATACAAGAACACCCATATCAGCCCCCTGTCCATGATCTTCCCATGCAGCATACATCGTAACGGTTCCATCCGGATTTAATTCTGCAAATGCATTTGATGTATCAACACCATCAAGACCACAACCGTATACTCCAAGAGATACACCGATACCATATTTCATCTTTCCGTCAGAAGCTGCATTCTTTTCGGCAACACGTTTTTTCGCCGCTTCATACAATGGACGTGCTTTCTTAAACAAATCTTCCTCACAATATACCTCCGGTGGATAACCTGTCGGGATGGTAGTGCCTCTGATTCTTTATAGCAGTTCATTTCACGGATATCAAACGGATCGATTCCCATCTTAGCTGCCAGCACGTCAATTGCAATCTCAGATCCCATATAAGACTGTGGTGAACCATAAGCACGGAATGCGGAGCCCCATGCATGGTTTGTAAATACGGTTGTTGATTTATTACGAATAGAATTAATTCCATAACCTGCGCCTGTAAACTGAGAAAGTCTCATGGTAAGCAGATCGCCAAATTCTGAATATGGACCGTGATCTACATAGTTGTTACCCCAAAGTGCTAAGAGTTTACCATTTTCATCTGCTGCAAGCTTAATATTCATAAATGCAGGAGATCTCTTTCCTGTATAAGTAATGTTCTGGAACTGATTAAATACCAGCGATACCGGACGTTCCAGAATCTTAACAGCTGCACCAATCAGAGCCTCATTTGTCGGTGAGAACTTGTAACCAAATGTTCCGCCTGCATGGTTCTGAACAAGTCTTAAGTTTTCCATTGGTACACCGATACCATCTGCGATCATAGGCATATGAAGATGTATACCGATAGATTTGGAATGCACTGTTATCATACCGTCTTCATCAATATATCCATAGCCACAGTCCGGTTCAAGGTGAAGATGTGGCTGACGTGAGCAGTAAGATTCAATCTCAACCTGCTGGGAATCTGGTATACTATCCCAGTCAAAATCAGGACCTTTGATACAATTTGTCTCAAAGAATGCATTTGGAATACCAGGATGAATATCTGCTGCATCAGGTGCAATTGCATCCATTGCGTTCATGTATGCAGGAAGTTCTTCAATCTCAACCTTTACTGCATCAGCAGCTGCACGGGCATGTTCTTCTGTATCCGCAGCTACGATCGCAATCGCATCACCAAACTGAAAGATCTTTTCGTCGCAGAGTACAGGACGCTCAAATCCGTCTGTCTTATTGTGTTTCGGAAGCATTACAAGACCATTGATCTTGTTGGTTCCGCCTGCTGCCTTAATGTCCTTCGCTGTAATAACACGAACAACTCCCGGCATACTCTCTGCTTCTGTTGTATCGATACTGAGAATATTTGCGTGAGAAACCTTGGCCTGTGTAAGTGCAAGACGAAGAGTTCCCTCCGGCATCTTTAATGCATCATCTGCACCGAAATCCCAGGTACCTGTTACCTTCTGTGCTGCTGATGGACGGATATAGTTTGTACCGACGATAGAATCACCTGTCTGCTTGAATACGAGGTCTTCTTTAGTCATCTCGCCACGCATAACTGCTGCTGCCGCCATGGTCGCATCGATAAGCGGCTTGTAACCTGTACAACGACAGAGATTACGCTGCTTGTTAAACCAGTCCCTCACTTCTTCACGGGTAGGGCTCGGATTATTATCGAGAAGAACCTTTGCTGAAATAATAAAACCTGGTGAACAGAAACCACACTGTGCACATCCATATGCCATCCATGCAACCTGTATCGGATGCATATCAGAAATTGTTCCCACACCCTCGATTGTTGTGATCTCTGCATTGTCCGGAACACGGCTCATCTTGTAAATACAGGATCTTGTAACTTTTCCGTTCATAATAACATTACATGCTCCGCAATGACCTTCTCCACAACCGATCTTACATCCTGTAAGAAGAAGATGCTCACGAAGTACCTGAGCCAGTGTCTCATCCTTATCAAGAATAAGGATTCGCTCCACACCATTGATCTTCAATGTCTTTTTAATCATGTTTCATTCCTCCTTTAAAAAATACACGTTCCGATGTTACAAATCTTCTGACTTATGTGTTCCGCATGGATCATGATCGACTCCCTTACCCGTCAGATCTTTAAGTCTTTCCATTCCTCTGACAGAATAGAAAACAATGGAAGAGCTGCTTCCGTCCAGATTCTCACCGCTGAGTTTTAAAACATTCGCATTCTCATAATAATCAATCGGAAGTGTCCGACTGTATTGCTCTCCTGTGCGCTCATCTTTTACCTGTATCGTAACTTCTTTTGCGGTAATTTCAAAAATCTTATCCATGGAAACGTTCTCCTGTTTACATTATTTTGTATAATTTCATGTTATCATAATTTTGTACAGTTTTACAAATTGTAAATAATTATTAGTTGGCTATTTTCGTCCTTTTTTATATTGTTTTTATTACTTTATTTAAAAATTTTACTATTTATCCTCACTTTTCATGCTATAATAATATCAAATTTGTACAATGTTATTTTTAGGAGGTATCTATGATGCAGACAGGTGCTCTCATCGTAGCTGCAGGGAAATCGTCACGAATGGGAGACTTCAAGCCCATGCTTCAGCTTGGATCCATTTCCATCGCGCAGCGTGTGATTAATAACTTCCGGCAGGCCGGAATCTCTAAAATAGTGGTGGTAACCGGATATAATGCGGATGCTCTGGAACGCCACCTTGCTTCCAATCATGTTATTTTTCTTCGAAATGAGGACTATGAAACTACTCATATGTTTGATTCTGTCAGGATTGGACTGGAATATTTAAAAGACAAAGTGGATACGGTACTCTTTACACCTGTAGATGTTCCACTATTCACAGCACATACCGTTACACAAATGCTTTCTCTTGGACAGCCTCTTGTCACTCCGGTCTGTAACGGAACTCCAGGTCATCCGATCCTGATTCGTTCCTCATTAATTGAGTCCATTTTAAGCAATGATGGAAACACTGGTCTGAAGGGTGCTGTAGAACATTGTGGAACTCCCATGTATTGTTTAAATGTAGAAGATCCTGGAATCATTCATGATGCGGATACACCAGAGGATTATGTAGAACTTCTTCGTGCACACAATCAAAGTCTGATCCGTTCAGAGATTCAGATTCAGCTGGCACGGGAAAAGGTCTTCTTTGATGAACAGCTTTATTCGCTGCTTACACTGATTCATGAAACAGGATCTGTTCGTGATGCCTGCGAACGCATGCACATTTCCTACTCCACCAGCTGGAATCTGATCCATACATTAGAATCTCAGCTTCATGAACCGCTGATTATTCGAAGTCAGGGCGGTGTAAAGGGCAGTCACAGTGAGCTGACACCATACGGAGAAGAATTTTTGAAGCGATATGCCCGTTTTTCAGAGGAAACACGTACCTGTTCCGAAGCAATATTTGAAAAGTGTTTCAGAGGATTTTTCAATGCGTAATCTTTATCTTATTCGACACGGAAAACCACAATATCCAGATGAACATTCTTACTGTATCGGTCAGACTGATTTTTCTTTATCTATGCTTGGACATCTGCAGTCAGTCCTTCTTCACGGAGAACTGGATGATAAAATAACTGCTGTTTACTGCAGTCCTTTGTCAAGAGCTATGGAAACGGCTACACATATCACACCTGATCTTCCACATATCACTATCTCAGATTTAACAGAACGAAATCTGGGAGAATGGGATGGTCTTTCATTTGATGAGATACGCAAAAGATGGCCGGACATATATGAAGCACGTGGAATGAATCCTGATTACCCGATTCCAGGAGCAGAAACTCCTTTCGCATCTGGCATGCGTTTTTCGCAGGCAATTTATGAGATTCTTCGTTCTTCTGAGGGTGATATTGCGATTGTTGCTCATACAGATGTAATTTCTTCTTATCTGTATTTGCTTGATTCAAAACAGCATGCCAGACAGTATTTTCGTCTTCCATGTGGTTCCTATTATCATCTGAACACAGACGATAACGATCATGTTGTCTTATCCGATTTGACTTACCTGCTGCCTCATCCTGACTTGCATGACGAACTATGCCGGATGCTTCGCGATTCGGTGTCTCTTCCTCATCATGTACAAGCGCACAGTGATGCAGTGACTGAATTGGCTTGCCATTTCTGCGATCTGCTGGAATCTCATGGTTACTTTTTTAATAAAAAACTGATTCGCTCCGGAGCACTCCTTCACGATATTGCCAGACTTCAAAAACATCACACCAAAACAGGTGGTGATCTTTTCTTACAATTAGGCTATACTGAAATCAGTCAGATTATTTCACAACATCATGGTTTACAGAAGACAATTCTGAATGAAGCGGCTATCGTCTTTTTATCAGATAAACTGATTCAGGAAACCGAACGTGTAACCATCGAAAAACGATTTGCGGACAGTCTGTGTAAGTGTAACAGTCCCGAAGCTTTGAAATCTCATGAACGACAGCTTAAACAGGCTCTTGATCTGCAAAATATGATACAGACCATCTGTCACATGACGATATGACTTATAGAAAATTACAGGAGGTGTTTTATATATGAGAACTTTATTTCAGATCATACAACAAGAATTTCAAAAAGGAAACGACCTTGTGCTTGCATCCATCGTTGCTTCCTCAGGATCGACGCCAAGAGGTGCCGGTTCCCGTATGTTGGTTGGAAAAAAAGGCCGAGTTGCCGGAACCATAGGCGGAGGTTCTGTCGAACATCGTGCAGAGCTTATGGCGCTTGATATTCTTGAAAAGAAAGAATCCTGTGAACATGAATTCCGGTTGAATCGCAAAGATGTTGAGAATATCGGTATGATTTGTGGTGGTGATGTTACCGTATTTTTCCAGTATCTGGACCATAATGACCCTATTATTATGGAACTTGCAGTAACTGCTGAAACATTATATAAAGAACGAAAAGATTTCTGGCTGATCTGTGATCTTCATGCTACATCCGGTATGAGTCTTTACAGTGCATCCTATGGATTGACTGGAAATGCTGATGTTCCTTCTTCCATCTTATCTTCCTTATCTGCAAGACCATGCCGTCATCGCAATGAAACCTGTGACCTGTTTACAGAACAAATCGGTACATCCGGAACTGTCTATGTATTTGGAGGCGGGCATGTTTCACAAAAGCTGGTACCAATACTTGCAAGTGTTGACTTTCACTGCATCGTTCTGGATGACCGTCCGGAATTTACAGATCCTGCTCTTTTCCCGGATGCAGCAGAGACAATCCTTTGCGATTTTGATCATCTGGATCAGAGCATTTCTATCACAGATGCTGATTATTGCTGTGTCATGACACGAGGTCATGCCTATGATACGATTGTGCAGGCACAACTTCTTGCCACACCTGCATGCTATATCGGCGTCATTGGAAGTCTTGCCAAAAGAGCTGGTGTATTTCATCGTCTCGTAGAAGAGTATGGAATCGATGAGCGAGAATTAGACCGTATTATCACGCCTGTGGGACTTAATATTAAAGCAGAAACACCTGCTGAAATCGCAATATCTATCACAGGACAAATGATTCAGGTTCGAGCTGAAAGAAAGGCTGCTATGAAATGATGACAAAACATGTCTACAAAACTATTATATTCGGTGCCGGACAAATTGGGCAGATGACTGCCCGACTTCTTGGAAATTCCTATCAGATCATGTGCTTTGCCGATAATGATCCGCGCAAACATGGACAATTTATTGGTAATATCCCAATCTGTTCTCCATCAAAGGCCGCTGCTCTTCTTCCTGATCTGATTATTCTTGGTGTATTGGATGAAGAGCGGCGTGGTTCTATGATGCAGCAGATGGAGCACTTGGGCTATCACGGTTCATTTTGTGATCCTTCTGCACTTCGCATGTTTGATGCACGGGTTGCGGTTATGCGCCTTTTAGCCGAACAAATACATCAACAAAATATCCCTGGAGATGTGGCAGAACTTGGTGTTTTCCAGGGTGATTTTTCTTGCCTGATCAGTACAGCCTTTCCAGATCGAAAAATACATCTTTTTGATACTTTTGAAGGCTTTTCAGAAAAAGATATTGCCGTAGAAACCTCCAGGCATCTGTCTCGCGCTAAAACAGGTGACTTTTCTTCTACAGATGTAGACTCTGTTCTTCGCATCATGCCTGATCCATCACATGTGATCATCCATAAAGGATGGTTTCCGGATACTTTTTCCGATATTACCGATGAAACTTTCTGTTTCGTATCATTAGATGCAGATCTCTATGCTCCAACTGCTGCTGCATTACCTCTGTTTTATGAACGTCTGTCTATCGGCGGAGTTCTCCTGATCCATGACGTATACAGTACCCAGTTTTCCGGATGTAACAAAGCTGTAGACGAATTCTGCCTGAAACACCACCTGTTTGCAGATCCTGTATGCGATCTGCATGGAAGTGCTATTATCCGAAAAATCATTTAAAACCTAATCGGAAGCCTTTCATAATCCTATACGCCTTCTGTATTATGCTATTTTACGAGATACCCTCCATCCACCGGAATGATTGCTCCGTTGAGATAGTCGGATGCATCTGATGCCAGAAAATCTGTGATCTCTTTATAAAGTCTGGCATCATATACCGCTATCAGCGATTCTTCTTTTCCATTATGACACAGCATAGTCACCGGTTGGTCGGCTTTTTCCATTGCGAACTTCAACAGATTTTGAAGTTCTTCCACAGGTACCAGCGGCGTATCTACCCAGCACCAGGCATTTTTCTGTCTTTGCCCTTCGAAAACAGCTCTCCAGACCGCCAAGTGGACCCTGACCGGAAATTCGATCCGGCACAATCTCTTCCCCACACTGTGTTCCACGATATCCAGAAATTAAGATCTGTTTTGCTCCCAACTGACATCCTTTTCCGATCTGTATCTTCAAAAATGTCTGTCCATCTAAAAGCAGATCTGACTTCTCCCTTCCCATATGGCTGCTGGCACCACCTGCCAGGACTACCAGCGTAAAATCTGATGGCAATTGCTGTTCTGCCAACTGACCGTTTTCTAATTCAGATATATCAGTCTGCATTTTCCGATTATTTTCTGGCACAGTTCGTTGCCTCCCCGGTCAGGATCTGTAATCCATGTTCCAGCGCTGGAATAATATATTCCAGACTTTCTCTGACTGCTTTCGGGCTTCCCGGCAGATTCACGATCAGTGTTCCTTTTCGAATACCTGCTGCTGCACGACTGAGCATAGCTCTTGGTGTAATCGTCATACTATATGCTCTCATTGCTTCCGGAATCCCCGGCACTTCACGTTCTATAATATCCTTTGTTGCCTCCGGCATACAGTCTCTCGGCGAAAATCCGGTTCCACCCGTAGTTACAATCAGCTCTGCTATTCCCTCATCTGCTATACGAGCCATCTCATCTGCCAGCATCTTTCTGTCATCCGGCAAAAGAATGGTATGCACCACTTCGTAATCGTTCGCTTCCAAAATTTCCTGGATTACCGAGCCACTTTTATCTTCTCTCTCTCCTGCATATCCAGAATCACTGGATGTAATAATCGCAGCTTTCATAATTCCTTATCCTCCTATCTGGGACATTAATTTACATTCATCTGTCTCAATCTCTTCCGATGTAAAATGATGACTGACCGGTTTTTCCCATATTACTTTCTGTATTGCCTCTGTCAGTTCATCATCTGTGCATCCTGAACGCATCAAATTCTTCAAATCCGTTCCAGTCTGATATTGCAGACAGGCTTTTAAAAATCCTTCTGCTGTCATACGCACACGATTACACTGGTCGCAAAACTTATGCGTCATCGCACTGATAAATCCTATTTTACCCTGAAATTCTTCTATTTTATAATAATGACACGGTCCATTCCCATATCGTTCTTTTATTGGAGTCATTCTTCCATATGCTTTCTCTAATATTTCGCATATTTCACTTTCTCCCCGAAACTGAAAATCCTTTCCATATCCAATCGGCATCATTTCAATGAAACGAACATGAATCGGATATTGCTTTGCAAGTCTCGCTATCGATACCAGATTTTCCTGCTCTTCCACTACCGGCACACAATTAATCTTCAATCCAATCTGCGGATACTGTAATGCCGCCTGGATTCCATCCAGCACCCGATCCAGACTTTCTCTCCTGGTTACCTTTGCAAACTCTGCTGCATTTAAAGTATCCAGACTGATATTTATATCATCAAGCCCCGCTTCTGCTAGATCTGCTATCTGTTCTTCGAGCAATACACCATTGGTCGTTAATGTCACTTTTTCGATGCCAGGAAGTTCTTTTAACATTCGAACCAGTGTGGCACAATTCTTTCTAATTAACGGTTCTCCTCCGGTCAGTTTGATCTTACGTATACCTAAACCAGTCATACATCTGCTGATTCTGGTAATCTCATCATAAGTCAGAATTTCTTCATGCGAGATCTGCACAACTCCATTTTCCGGCATACAATAGACGCACCTGAGATTACATCGATCTGTAATGGATATCCGCAGATAGTCAATCTCTCTTCCAAATCTATCCTTCATACTATTCTTTCGGGTTTCGATATAACCCGCTTTTTCCTCCGCTTTTTTCTACCAGATGAATGTCCGTCAGCTCCATGGACTTGTCAATTGCCTTACACATGTCATAAATTGTCAAAAGTGCCACATTCACACCAGTAAGCGCCTCCATCTCCACACCGGTCTGACCTTCCGTTTTGGCTGTACAGATTGCCGTAATTTCAAGATTTTCTTCATCCAGTTCAAAATCTACCGAACACTTCTGAATCATCAGCGGATGACACATCGGAATCAGATGAGATGTCTGTTTTACCGCCATAATGCCAGCCACTCTTGCTACTCCAAGTACATCTCCTTTTTTCACAGTCCCCTGTTTCACTGCATCCATCACAGCCTGACAGACACGAATCTTGCCTTTTGCTACTGCTGTTCTGGATGTCGGTATCTTTCCGGACACATCCACCATAACAGCGTTACCCTTCTGATCAAAATGATTCAGCTTATTCTCCATCTGCCTCACCTGCTGCCTTCTCTATCACAATTTCATCGCCTTCTGTCAATACGCCACCATGAAGTACTCTGGTAAAGATACCTTCTCTTGGCATAATACAGTCACCCATAATTTTATAAATCTCACATCCACTATGACATTTTTTCCCGATCTGTGTCACTTCTAATAATACCTCTCCGCTGCGAAGTCTGGTGCCAACCGGCAATGCCTTCAGATCGTATCCACTTACAATCAGGTTTTCTCCAAATGCTCCGTCTTCGATCGGTGCTCCCTTTGCCTTGAATTCTTCTATTTTTTCATAAGAAAGAAGACTCACCTGGCGATGCCACTTGCCGGCATGGGCGTCCTTCTCGATTCCAAATTCTTCCATCAGTCTGGCACTATGTACATTCTTTTTCTGTGTACCTTTCTTCTCACTGATATTTACCGCCATAATCTTTCCCATTTTATTTCCTCCTTCATCCCTCAATTCACTCTTTCGAAATAAAGAGATGTCCGTTATACTAGATCTAGTATAACACATAGTAAACATGATAAAAGAATTGTTTTTTCAATTGGAGAAATTATGTATATTAACGAACAATAACAAAATCTGTCTCTGCTAGAGACAAAAACATATCAATATATCGGAAGAAATGGAGAATCCCGTACGGAACAAGAAGAAGTATTGAACGAACATATGATGGATGTCTATATAAATGATCATCTGACTATGAAACTTGTTTGCCTGCCCCAGCATCTGACTGAACTGGTTCTTGGAAGATTGCTGACAGAACAAATCATCACGTCTTCCGAAGATGTAGATCATATCTATATCTGTGAATATGGAAAACGTGCAAAAGTCTATTTAAAAAATTCGGCACGCAGCACACAATCCTCATCGGATGCCTTTGTAGAAGTAACTCCTACCTGCTGTACCGGCAATCATATTTTAAATGATTACTTTGTTACATCCAAAGAGCCGCAGTCACTTACACCGATTTTCTGGAAACCAGAATGGATCTTTCATATGGCGGATGCCTTTGCGGATGGTTCTCCTCTCCATGGCATTACCTTTGCCACACATAGCTGCATTCTCGCTCAAAAAGATCACATTCTGTTTTCCTGCGAAGATATCGGACGGCACAATGCTTTGGATAAAGTGATCGGCTACGCTCTGCGGCACAATATTGACCTGCATCAATGTATGGTATATTCCAGCGGCAGAATACCTACTGATATGACTTTAAAGGTCATCCATGCAGGGATTCCAATTCTCTCCAGCAAGGCTTCTCCTACTTCTGAAGCAATTGATCTTGCAAAAAAATATCACCTGACCCTGATCTGTGCAGCCAGAAGGGATCGAATGAAAGTATTTACGAAATAATGTTTGACAACCGCATATTAAACCACCGGAACTGGATATTGAAAGCTTTTTCGCATTTTTCACGAAAGAATCACCGTATCATAGATTACCTCAACCTTGATACGGTGATTCTTTCATTTATTTTAATAACATCACATCTTTTTCATCTATCCCAATCCATATCTTATTTCCAGAAATATGCTTTTGGTACTGCTGCCATTGTTCTTTCGTCACATCTACGCGAATCCTGGCTTCTTCTTTCGTAGATACGATCAAGATATACGAAAACACGTCCTCAATCACTCTTTCCACTTTACATGGAAATACGTTTTTCGTTGTGCCATCTGCTTCCGGTAGTACCGGATGTATAAAGTGACTTCGCACTCCTACACTGCTGGCGTCTTCTTTTCCTGTGGTATCACACTGCAATGTAATTCCCCAGTCCAGAGCCATGACTTCGCCTGCTGCTGTCATAGCCTGCGGGCGATCCTCTATGGCTGCCACTTCCACCAGTTCTGCACCAAATTCTTTCATGCGAGCCGCCAGAAGTCCCTGATTACAATCATAAATCTTCCCCGGAATCAATCTTTTTCCGGGTGCCATTACTTCATCTCCGGTAGTCAGAACAGCTGCTCTTACCCGACGATAAACCTTCACTTTTATGACTCCCATACTGGCCAGTATACCTGCTTCAATAAATCCGATTTTGTCACCCTTTTTCAAAAGAACCGTTCTATTTTTAAAATTCTCTCCCTGATAACAGTAATTCTGCCACTGTCCGGTCGGACGGAAGATTCTGACAGTCTCTTCTCCATAATCTGTATCCTCCTGACGGACACAGCAGTCACAGCCTTTCGGAATAGCTGCGCCTGTCATAATCCGAACCGCCTGCCCCTTTTCCACTGTGACTCTGGAATACTGCCCCGCATCAATCTCTTCCAATACCGTCAACTGTACCGGATGACTTTCTGATGCATCCGTTATATCCTCCACTTTGCAGGCATAACCATCCACAGGTGATCTGTCAAACGGCGGGTTATCAAATCCTGCAATCATATCCTTTGCCAACACTCTTCCACATGCCTGCAAAAGTGGTACAGTTTCCGTTTCCTCTATTACTTTTGTATGTTCCAGCAGTGCTTCCAGTGCCTACTCTACCGTAAGCTTTTCCATGCTTATTCCTCCTGTCCTGCTCTTATACGCCCTTTCCAAAGCTGCAGTTCGGATAATGACATTCTTTGCAACCAAGACAGAATCCGCCATTTCCCATATGTGCCATATCTTTTTTTGTCACTTCTATACCTGCGATAATACGTGGCAGAACAAGATCAAATACGGTGGCTTTTGCATACATCACACATCCCGCAGTCCCATTACCGGTGTGCCATCTTCCAGATAGGATAACAGGAACATCGCTCCCGGAAGTACCGGAGCACCATAAGATACGATTCTCGCTCCTGTATTTTTGATCGCGCCCGGTGTCTTATCATCTGGATCCACGCTCATACCACCGGTACAGACAATCAGATCTGCCCCTTCTTCTTTTAATTTCATAATAGCGGCAGTGATTTTTTCCATATCATCATTGCACAGAATATGTCCGTGAATTTCAGCACCGTAAGATTTCATTTTTTCGATGATTACCGGTGTGAAAGTATCCTTAATTCTTCCATAAAATACTTCATTTCCGGTGGTTACAATTCCTACCTTCCGTTTCTTATAAGGTGCCAGCGATACCAGCGGTTTTTCTCCTGCTGTTTTCTTCACCAAATCCATTTTTTCTTTTGCAATCACCAGCGGAATCACACGGGTTCCTAAAAGACGGTCACCTTTTTTTACCGGGAAATTTGTATGACGGGTGGCAATCATAATCTCATCGATCTCATTAATAGCATCCAGCCTCGGCACATCCACCTGAAATACTCCGTCACAATCTGCAATCAACTCAATTTTTCCTTCTTTTACATCCGTTGGATGCATATTCTCATTGATGCACACATCACACAGAATCTGCGCTGCTTCATTTTCATGCAAAGTATTTTCATCCTTCTCCCACACATAAAGATGGTCTTTTCCCAGAGATAGCAAAACCGGAATATCTTCTTCCTGTACAATATGTCCTTTACGAAAGGCTGTATCTTTTACCACATCCTTCACAATTCTGGTAATATCATGGCACAGTACATGTCCTACCGCGTCCGTTGTTTTAATACACTTCATGACGTTCCCCTTTTACTTTCTGTCCAGAAAAGTTATAAATTTATATGGAGTAATTGTAACATATTGCCAAGAAAAACACAACTTTCATAAACACGGGAGTTTGACACATTGAAATCCAAAAAATTACCGCAAAGCCTTGAACACGGGATGTAATTATTCTTCTACAGCGAATAAATATGGTTGCTCCTACGGACAAGTTTATGCATGGGTTAGAAAATATAAAGATAAAGGAATCGAAGGATTATATGATCGACGAGGTAAGAACAAAGCGATTTCTCAATTATCAGATATTGAGAAGTTGAAAGCTGAAAACCGACTACTAAAAGCTCAAACACAGCAGCAACAAATGGAGATTGATTTCTTAAAAAACTCGACGAAATAGAGAGGAGGTGAACCTGACCAAGACACGCAATACAACAAAATACCTTGCAATCAAAGAATTATAGATTATTTCTGGCTTTCCATACTGGCAGTCATAATTGTTATCTCCATAATCATCGCATATATCATAGTATGAACAGGATCTTTTTATAATGATTTATTTTCTATGTGAACTACTCGGCAACTGAGTTACCAGAGCATCTGAATTAAGGCGGGATACCGCCTTTTCAGGGTGCGTCCATGACACCACTACTGTTTGCTCTTTAGAGCTATACAGCTACTTTTATTATTTCTGGCGTTTTTAGTCCGGTTACGGACAGTTCCTTTTTCTCTCCGGATACGGAGAGATATTTTCTCAGGATGTTATATGCACCTACAGCATCTGCGTTATACTTCCGGTTTCTGTCCCTGTACAGTCCCCTTTGTTTTCGGTTGCATGGCTGTGCATATCTTTTTTCCACCTCTGGTGACAGCGGACTGCACTGGCTGGTATAGCTTTCTTCCTGTCTTACAAAACGGATCCCGTACATCTTAAGCTTATATTCCATCATGCTATAGAGCCTGTTATACGGCAGATTGTGGAACTTCTGGTTTGTTCTGTGTCCCAGGTCTTTTCCTTTCCGGATATTCCGGATATCCCCTGCCACAACACAGGTAATTCCCTGTTCACGGCAGTATTTTGCAAAGTATCTTGTGATCTTGTGCAAATAATCCGTTACCGAGTTCTGCTTTTTCTGATATAATCTGCGAATATGTTTTGATGTGACTGGATGTTTTATTTCCTTCACAGACTGCTGTCCATACCATTGTGCCTGCACCCTTGCAATCTCTTTATGAAAATATCTTTCCAATGCAAGATATCTTCTGCCCAGGATAAATGTATTCCCATTCCCGGAATCATAGCATGTCATAAGATTATGAAGTCCCAGATCAACTGACAGATAGTGTCCATTCTGCGAAAGTTCTTCCCTCTCTGAAATCTCATAAACAACAATAACTTTACATTCACCTTTTTCCGGTGGGTAGATCCGCAACTGTTTGATCTGATCCATGCCCCTGAAAATCTTATTTTCAAGATAAAGAAAGTTCTCATGGATCTGATACGTTTCTTCCATATATCTTTTTAATGCTTTTGGAAGGGACAGACGGACTTTTTCTGTGTCCCATTCATGTACAATTCCCATCTGCATATAGGTAATGGGGATACTTTCCTGTTTAAACCGCGGTGGTCTGGGATTCTCAATCCCTCCGGATCTTTTCAAGGCGTAAAAAGATTTCCATGCTTTATCCAGCAGCTTGCAGACTTCCTGGGCTGTCTGAGATGGAAGCTGTTTATACCACAGATCCTCTCTATGGGATTTTTTCTGATAATACCAGTCCGGGTATTTCTCCATTCCCATTTCTTTGTAATGCTGACGTTCGTAATTACAGACATTCCAGAGCTTGGATGCCGCATAACACATATGTCCGATGACGTTTGCATATTCCTGACTGACCTTTATGGATGTTTTCTTTGACAGCAGCATTTCCCACCTCTATGATCTCAATAAACTTTACTCTGATGCTCAATATATCTGCGGATGTTTTCTTCCGACACAGACCCGACCGTTTCCACATAATAGGAATGGTTCCACAGCTCTCCTTTCCAAAGCTGTTCTCTTATTTCCGGAAAACGTTCGAATAATTTCCTGCCGGTGATCCCTTTCAGATATTTCACGATCGCAGTTATGGATAATTTGGGAGGAGCAGACACAAAACAGTGCACATGGTCTCCTTCCCCGCATTCAAACAAATGGACGGTAAAACCTTTATCCGCTGCGATCTCCTGCACCAGCTCCTGAAGATATGCTTCAATCTCCGCATTCAATATCTTCCGCCAGTATTTCACTGACCATACCATATGGTAATTAATATTGCACACACAAGTGCGGTAATGTATAAGATTCTCCTTCATACATATAGTATAGCATAGTATTAAGAATATCACAATAAAATGCCGAACATATTTTCTTTTTTAATAAAGCTGGATACAGCATTTTTTAGTAAAAAAATAAATATATTTTACTTATAATGTGCAGATATGCACAGTTTACGCTTTCATCTCGGCAATTGAATTACCGAGGATTCCCGCTTATCTTCCTAAATATTTTTCTAGTCATTGTAATATAAAATTGCTTATACAGTCTCTTCCTTAAGAGTCCTGGTATTCTGGATAATATACAGAGCGACCGATATGACCATCATTATAGCGCACAAACCAATCAACAGATCTGATACCATCGGTGTAATGTGGAACCATATAATATGCACCGCTGCAGTTCCATATAATAAAAAGGTTACTATCTTTCCATGCCAGTCTGCACCATGTACTTTTCCTG
>ENA-OQCE01000237-OQCE01000237.1-human-gut-metagenome-genome-assembly--contig:-NODE-237-length-26496-cov-4.567219_pt1 | contig 26496 bp, 30 predicted proteins | sample MGYA00242495_ERZ504572 | MGnify/ENA primary metagenome ERZ504572 (study PRJEB26092, sample SAMD00036228) | human gut metagenome | host: Homo sapiens | study: EMG produced TPA metagenomics assembly of... | reverse complement strand
GAATCGACCGGAGTGACGCCGGAGACACATCGCGAAGAGAATCGACCGGATGAGACAAAACCTCCCACGAAAGACGAATCACCGGATGAGACAAAACCTCCCACGAAAGACGAATCACCGGATGAGACAAAACCTCCCACGAAAGACGAATCACCGGATGAACCAGAACCTCGCGCGAAAAGCGAATCAAATTCCTCCATCCGGGGAGAAGTGCGGCAAAATGAGATCTCAAAAACCGGTCTTTCTCTTCCGCGAAAACTATCGCTTTCCGATCTGACAGTTCTTCCTCGGAAATTTTGGTTTCTTTCAAACAACAGTTTTCTTCTGCACGGTTACCACAGTTACGGGCATCTTCTCCTTACCGAGCAAAACGGACGGCTCTGGCTCGGAGTTCCCGGCATATATGACTTAAGAGAAGCCCGCGCGGCAGACCTTTTCGGTTTCCCACGCTTCTGCAGATCTTACGCCGATTCTGATATGCTGACTGACGACGAGCGAAACGCAAACGCTGATTTCGGTCATTGGTTTCGCTGTGTCGGACTCCGGCCTAGATGATCCCGTTCATTTCCTGATAGAGACGTTTTGCATAACTATCTGTCATACCGCACACATAATCCGTCACAAGCAGCAGGCGGAGATACAATTTCTCCGCTTCGCTTTTGCCTTCTGATTGGATTCGGTATGCATTCTTATAATTATCCGATATAAACGATATTACTCTCCTGTCAATCGTTCCCTGCTTTTCTTTTGTATCGAAATACAAAGCCGCCTGTACAAGACGCTCCATCAAATAATCTATAACAGCCGACTCAGATACTTCCATCTTGTAGATTGCCATTGATGAAAAAACATATCTGTCCGCCATGTCTCCAAGCAGTTCCATCAGTTCTTCCCCGTTTGTTCCGTAAAACAGATCCTGACCGAACTTTCCCGACATGATCGCATCGTAATTCGCCATAAATCCTTCTGTCGCACAGTTAAGCAAAAATCCCTGTGCATTTACAATCCAATTTTTCACGGCGTAAGATTCCGGATCATGCACCGCTTTTGTATTCCCCTCTCGTAAAGCTGCCGAAGTCTGTATGCGGGTCAAACGTACCGTTTCGTTTCTTCTCTTCCAACTCTTTTAGTTCCCGCTCCAGATCCGCATATCGGATAAATCCTTTCACAAAAGAATCTTCAATATCCGCCGTCTTATAGCAAGATCATCCGCCGCTTCCAACATATATGTCAGCGGATGCCGGTTTCTTCCCGCCCCTGTCTCTTTTGTCACTTTATGAAATATTTCCTCGTCCGCAAAATAATATCCCATCTTCCGGTCTTTTATATTTCCACTGTTCTCATCTATCTGCAAAGATGATCCGGGGTATTTAATGATCGTATTCAGGAGCGCATATGTCAGATTCATACCATGCTCATCGACAAGATAGTGCAGTCTTGTCACAAGACGAAGCGCCTGAGCATTTCCTTCAAAGTGAAAAAAATCCTGTTTCATCTGCGCGGTAAACATCTCGGAAACATTCTTTTGGCAAAACGTAAGTTTCGGAAGATTTCTTTCAAACCATTCCCGGATCGCAATTTCTCCAAAATGTCCGAACGGAGGATTTCCGATGTCATGGATCAAGCCCGCACACTCAAGTATATGAGAAATATCCTCTTTCATCTGAGGCGTAAATCCTGAGTTTTTCCGATGCTCCAGTATATTTTCTCCTATCGTCTGCCCCAGTGATTTCCCAAGCGAAGATACTTCCAGAGAATGAGTCAGCCTCGTCCTTACGAAATCGCTTTTATCAAGAGGGAAAACCTGCGTCTTATCCTGCAGCCGGCGAAAAGATGCACTTCCGATTATGCGGTGATAGTCTTTTTCAAATTCACTTCTTAGATCGCCCGCCTTTGCAAAATTCCCGCCTGCTCTCTCACGTTTTGTCGAAAGCAGCCTGCTCCATTCCATACGTTATCGTCTCCTTTCCTCCCGCAAACAGGCGGAAGCGCCAAAATCCACATTCCGAAGTTGTAAATGGCCGCCAAGTCTCAGGCAAGCCCGAACTTTGACATATCGCCGTTGCAAATCAACCCCACAGAAAACTCTGCGGGGCTGTATCACTTTCCTTATTGTTCAATTATCCGCCGAATTGAAACGAAACGTCAATCGAGATAAATCGGCGTTCATACGCCTTGCCGAGTAAAGCTTTCTTACGTTCCTGAAGTCCGAGAAATGCCCACTCTGTCATATCTGTCCATTTATGGATCGTACGGTCATACACCTGAACGTATCCGATCCTTGTCGGATGCATCCGCACGCTGTTCGACTGGTATTCTTTTCCGGTGTACGGATTCACATCGCCTGCCTGAGTATCCTCATCCGCATCATCATGTGTAATGACCGGCTCAAAATCTTCCGTGCTCCCGCTTTCTGCAAATGCCGTTTCATCTTCTGCCGCATCTTCTGTCCATTTTGCATCCGACGAAACAGACTCATCTTGAACTACAGCTCCTGCTTTGTCGGCATGATCCGTATCGTTTTGATTTACATTTTCTCCGATACCGCTTTCTCCGACCGCATCCGTCTGCACTTCATTTTCTTTTGGTGAAACTTCTTTTTCCGCTTTTGACTGTGAATCTCTTCTTCTGAAAAAACTTCCGAGCCTGCGTTCTTTTTTCGGCTTTTCGAGTTCCTTTTTAATCTCTTCTATCGACTCGCCCGCCTGCACGTTCTTTTCAAGTTCATTCAACTCTTCATGAATTTCGTATAATTCGCCGATCGTCATATCGCGATCGTTCGATACCTCTTCTCCCGGTGTCTCTAACCCTTCCGTATCCGGCATACTCATATCCGCTTCTTTTTCCGGCTGGATATATTCTGCTCCACAGATTCTTCCGGCTGGATATACTCTGCTTCCACAGGTTCTTCCGGCTGGATATACTCTGCCTCTACAGGTTCTTCCGTCTGAATATACTCTGCTTCCACAGGTTCTTCCGTCTGAATATACTCTGCTTCCACAGGTTCTTCCGGTTCAATATACTCTGCTTCTGCCTTGTTTTGTGCAAACTCTTCTGTATGCTCAAACATCTCCGGCACAGTCTCTTCGATCAGTTTTTCTTCCGGCTCTGCATACTCCGCTTCTGCCTGCTCTTTTGCTGTCAGCTCTTTATGACCGGAGCTTCTACAGCTTCAACTCTCGCTGCCGCCGCACGCTCCAACGCCGCAATGCTTCTTACTTCCCCTGCCCCTTCTGCCGACATGATACTCAAATGAAACGGACACTCAAGCATTTCCGCGATCATACGCATATCCTGTTCCTGAAAATTATCTCTGCCAAGACGCTGTGTCAGGTTCTGTCTCGACATTTTCTTCCCTGTTTTTTCCTCGATCAATTCCGCAAGCTGCTTGATCGTCATTCCTTTCCTTCCGAGAATGATCTTGACTTGTTCCCCAAATGTTAAATCCTGCATTTTTTCCTCCTTATGTATATTTATACTCTTTACCAACCCTTTACGGTATTCCCCATATACTTTATCCTATCTCTTTTTCCCAGTCTGCGTCAAGAGATTTTCCGCAATGCGGTTTTTAGAACCAGCGCGGACCGGACTGTTGCTTATACTTATACTTATGCGATTCTTCTGCACGGTACTGTCAGGCTTTTTATTGAAGAAGATATTCTTCCAGTGTCAGATTCTTTTTCATGATCTCTTCCGCCGCCGTTTTCCCTACATACCGATAATGCCACGGTTCATAAATGATTCCCGTGATATCCACCTTTTCCGGAGGATATCTTAAAATAAATCCATATTCCCAACAATGTTCCATCAGCCATTTTTGTTCGTCCGTCTCTCCCTGCCGGTCATCCAGACTTCATACTCGGACGCTATAATATCCACTGCAAGTCCGGTCGCATGTTCGCTCGTTCCCGGAACTGCCACTGACTTTTTCGTCTCATCATAAGCTTCCAAAGGCGTACGTCCGTTTGCCATCCAGTCCTGCATGGTTGCATTAAACACTTCCTTCTGCTTCTCAGAAGAACGGTAAGCGGAAGCAACATACATACTAAGTCCCGCTTTTGCCCCATCGTCAAGCATCTGCCGAAGAGGTTCTTCGATACGCGCATCGACAAACCGTTCGCTTTCCAACTCCACCATAGATTCCGGCACATAAGAAACATCCAGAGGATGAGAGTCGTTGACAAGAACCAATGCCCACCCTTCTTTGTCGCTTCCTAAAGCCTCTGCGCTGTTATTCGCCGCCTCATGCTTCATGATCTCTTCTTTCAGCTCATTTGTTTTCTTTTTAATTTTTCTTTTTCTGCGGCAAATTCCGCTTTATTTTTTGACAAAACCGACTTCGCGGCAACTCCTGTACACAGAACTCCCGCCACAAGACCGATCGCTATGCCGATGACCAACATTCGTCTCAGCCGGAATTCTCCGGTCAATTTTTTCATAATTTCAACTCCATATCTATATCGGCGGCAATCTCTTTCTCTGTAGAACAGATCGCCATTTTATATAGTTTATTCGGATGCTCATATTCCCGGTAATAATAATCTTGCCGAAACAGATCCGGTTTCCGTATCAAAACCGGCGGATTTCCCAATCGTATCTCAAACGAGTCAAGCGAAAGCTTCATACCGAATCTTGTCGCTTTCAAAAAACTTTCTTTGAGCACCCAGTATCTGTAAAATATATCCGCCCTCTCCTCCGGTGTCTTTCCCGACATCACTGCCTCATATTCCGAACCGCAAAAATACCGTTTTGCCAAATGCTCCCGCGCCCTGCCGATCTGCTGAATATCACACCCGACCTGTATGCGTTTTCCCTCTGCCAAATCCCCTCCCATACAGACGGCACACATGACAAACTCCCCTGAATGTGACAGGTTAAACACTGTTTCCTTCGGAAGTCTGTATTTCTTCCTCAACTTCTCCCACAGACTCCATGCCGCCACGCTCTGCACTCTCTTTAAAGGATCTGCCTGCGCCATTGCCTTTTCTTTCCGAAAACGGGGAAGCCGTTCAAAATATTTTATATATATTTCTTTATCGTAAAGCGGCGTAATGTCCGCCGCCCATCCCTTTACCATACTTTTCCTTATCTGTCTCTTAAATATCTCACTTCAAACGTTTCAATCGTGATCGGTTTATTAAACAATGTTCCCTGTGCATAATCACAGCCGATCTCCCTGAGTACATTAAACTGATCCTGAGTTTCCACGCCCGCTGCCTGAACAGACGCTCCCAACTGTCTGCATTATGTCGATAACAGCCTGCGCCACGATCCGGCTCCTTCCGTTTCCGACAATATTTGAAATCACGCTCTTATCCAGTTTCAATCCGTCGAACTCCATAAGAGACAAGATCGAAAAACTTGAATCTTTTGCACCGAAATGATCCAAGATCACTCTTACATTTCCTTTTCGTATCTTACTGCTCGTCTCTGCCAGCATCTCCTGATTCATATCGCTGCTTGATTCCGAAACTTCAACTTCGAGATACTCGCATCTGACATGATGTTTTTCTATGAGATGCAGCATTTTATCCGCAAGTCCTTCCTGCCGAAGAGTTGCCCCTGCAAAATTCACCGAAACCGGGATCATCGGAATATCTCTTACTTCCCATTTATGAAGCGTTTTGCACACTTCCTCAAACACATAAAGATCAAGGTAATGGGAAAGTTTTGTTTCTTCCAGCATATTAAGATATCTTCCCGGATCTACTATTCCGAGATCTTTGTGATGATAGCGCACAACCGCTTCCGCTCCGCCGACCTCGCCTGTGAGCGTATCGATCTTCGGAACAAGACATACGATAAAATTCCCGTTTTCAATATCTTGTAAAAGATCTTCTTTTATGATCGGTTCGTGATGTCCTTTTTGCAAATTTTTGTAATATTTTCTTTTTTCCTCGCGCATCATCACTTCCGCGTTGTTGACAAGCTTGTCTACCTCGATATCGATCTTCTCCCACGCATAGCCGATAGAAACAAGTCCGAGACTGATATTGTCAAGCTTTGTATGCACCGCATGAACCTGTTTTGTAAAATCCTGATAAGACGTATTTTCTACAAGCACGAGATACTCATCTCCCGTCAGCCGATATGCTTCCCCACTGTGAAAATACTCCTCCAGAACTTCTCCGACACGAATTACGACTTCGTCTCCGTAATCTCTCCCGAACTCTTTATTAAAATTTTTCAGTCCGTTGATATCGACGGAAAGCGCGCCGATCGATTTTAATTTCTTCTCATCCACAGTATCAAAATAGTGAACAAGACTGTTTCTGTTCAAAAGACCGGTAAGATCGTCATGATAACTCAGATATTCCTGCTGCTTCTGCATCTTCTGCAGTGCGATTGCCTGCGGAATATACTGAACGATAGCGCGCATCAAGTCGATGGTGCAGCCTCCCCGTCTGACTCCGACAACCGCAAGAACAGCAGTCACATCTTCACTGATCGGAAGAAACACGCTATAATCCCGAGCCGTCGTATCGGTAATCTCTGTTTTCATCCATTTCGGCTGACGCTCTTCCGGGAGAAGTTTCATCCGATCACGCTGCCACTCGATATTCTCATCGCACCACTCGTAGATCGTCTCGATGTCTCCTCTGTCTTTTTCAATATAATAAGCATACTCCGCATCATAATAGCTGCGAACCGTACTTAATATTTCGTTTACGATCTCGCTAAGAGACCGGATTTTGTAACCTTCACTCATAATTCCCCGCCCGTTTCATTTTCTTTGATCTGTAAATCCATATATTTATTTAAACTGTTCTGTCTGACATTTTTCTGTGCATTTTAATGCAAATAATTTACTTGCATAAGCATTATTATTTTAGTATACAGCCATATAAAATGCAAGATAAAAAAGAGCCAGTCACTCGTGATCTGACTCTTTTTATCTGTTTCTTTTCACAAACATGCTATCGATGTATCCTTTCGACAACCGTAAGCATCTGTCACACTTAATAGTGGATCAGGTCTTTCGCTCCCTGTGCAAGTTTCAGGCGGTTCATCGCCCGAGCAAGAGATGCCTGCGTGTGGTAATATTCCTGAATGCTTTGTTTCTGCCGCATCCGCTCTTGTGCATGTTCCCTTTGTTCTCTGGCATGACGCACGTCAATATCTTCCGGGCGTTCCGCCGTATCGACGAGCAGTGTCACACGGTTATTCACGATCTCCGCAAAACCTGTTCCGACTGCGATTTCCGTCACTTCACCTTCTGTTGATTCCATGCGCGCAATACCGACAACAACGGCGATCACCATATTTTCATGGTGCGCCAGTACGCCTTTTTCTCCGTCCGGCGCCGGAATCGTCAGTTTCTTACATCTTCCATTGAAAAATACTTTATCACTTGCTATGATTCTCAATCCAAATGTATCCATAATACACCTCTGCCTACTCCGCCGCCTTTGCTTTCTCGATCACATCGTCGATTGAACCTACATTGAAAAATGCCGACTCAGGATACTCGTCCATCTCTCCGTCGATGATCATCTTAAATCCTCGGATCGTCTCTTTCAGCGGCACATATTTTCCCGGAACTCCGGTAAACGTCTCAGCCACAAAGAACGGCTGCGACAAAAACTTCTGGATTTTTCTCGCACGCATAACGGTTGCTTTATCTTCATCCGACAACTCTTCCATACCGAGGATTGCGATAATATCCTGCAGTTCTTTATATTTCTGAAGAATCGCGATCACTTTGTTCGCCACTTCGTAATGCTCTTCCCCAACGATCTCCGCTTCCAAAATACGGGAACTTGACTCCAGAGGATCAACTGCCGGATAGATACCTTGCTCTACCACTTTTCTCGAGAGAACCGTCGTCGCATCCAAATGAGCAAACGTCGTTGCCGGAGCCGGGTCTGTCAAGTCGTCGGCAGGAACGTATACCGCCTGTACGGAAGTAACCGAACCGTTTTTCGTTGACGCGATCCTCTCCTGAAGTTCTCCCATTTCCGTAGCAAGCGTCGGCTGATATCCGACCGCCGACGGCATTCTTCCAAGAAGCGCAGACACTTCCGATCCCGCCTGTGTAAAACGGAAAATATTATCAATAAACAACAAAACATTTCTGTGTTCTTCATCGCGGAAATATTCTGCCATAGTAAGCCCTGTTTCCGCCACGCGCATACGCGCTCCCGGCGGCTCGTTCATCTGACCGAACACTAACGCCGTCTTTTCAAGAACTCCCGATTCTTTCATCTCTGTCCACAAGTCATTTCCTTCACGGGAACGCTCTCCTACTCCTGTGAATATGGAGTATCCGCCATGCTCTGTCGCTATGTTTCGGATCAGCTCCTGAATAAGCACCGTTTTTCCTACTCCGGCGCCGCCAAACAGTCCGATCTTTCCCCCTTTTGCATAAGGAGCAAGAAGATCGATTACTTTGATTCCCGTTTCCAGGATCTCAACAACCGGGCTTTGGTCTTCAAATGTCGGAGGATCTCTGTGAATCACCCACTGATCTGCATCTGTGATCTGTTCGCCGTCATCTACCGTCTCTCCAAGTACGTTAAACAATCTTCCCAGCGTCTTCTCTCCGACCGGAACTTTAATCCCCGCTCCTGTTGCAGTTACTTCCATGTCTTTGTGAAGCCCTTCGCTTGCAGCCAGCATCAGACAGCGAACTTCATTGTTTCCGAGATGCTGCGCCACTTCCATAACACATTTCTTTCCGTTATTTTCAACTTCCAAAGCGTCTTTGATAAAAGGAAGGTTCCCGTCTTGAAACACAACGTCTACAACAGGACCCATAACCTGTATGATTTTTCCTTTATTCATGATCTTTCTCACTTTCTTAGAACTATAGCGGCATTCTGCCGCCTGTTTGACATACTGATCTTCCCGAGGTATCAGCCCCGGCTTTTTTCTGCTGCATTTCTATTTTCGCTGTGCCCTTGCCCCGCTGCACACTTCTGTAATTTCCTGTGTGATCGCCGCCTGCCTTGCTCTGTTATATATGATCGACAAGTCATGGATCAGACTTTTCGCACTGTCTGTCGCAGATTTCATCGCCATCATGCGGGCGTTATGTTCGCTTGCATATGCTTCCACAAGCGCTCCGTAGACGATTCCGGTCACATAATTCGGAATGATACTATCCATTACCGCTTCTGCAGACGGATACAGCGCGATTGCTTCTCTGTGCACGTTCAACGGCATTTTCATTTCGTTAAACGAGCTTCTTTCAAGCGGAAGAAGCTTCATTACTTCTGCTTCTGCCTGAACAGAATTTTCCATCCTCGTATAAACAATATAGATCTCGTCCAATTCCCTCTCCCTGAACTGGTCGAGCAGAACCGCGGCAATATCCCTCGCCCTGTGCATCGTCGGATTTTGTACCGTATATTGAAAATTGGTATCGATCTGCACGTCCCGCTTTGCAAAGTAATGACGACCGATTTCTCCTACGATAAACAATTTATGAATCCCCGGACGGGCCAGTATCTCTTCTTCTAATTTCACGATATTATGATTATACGCCCCTGCCAGTCCTTTATCCGCCGTAATAACGATCGAACCGATCTTGCGCTCTCCTTCCGGAACATTCTCGCGCGCCGAAAAATATCCATGATGCAAGTCCGGCAAATGTCTGAGTATTCTCGATATTTCGCCTTGCAGGCCATAAAAGTAAGGCTCTGTATCCGCAAGTTTTTTCTTCGCATGGGTCATTTTCGACGAAGAGATCATATACATCGCGTTCGTAATCTTCATCGTATCTTTTACACTGTTGATACGGCTTTGTATCTCTCTGATATTTGCCATATTATCACCTGCTCTTTTTAAATTCCTCTGCGATCAACACAATCTGATCGATCAATTCATCAGACAACACTTTTTTCTCTTCGATCTCTTCGCCGATATTTGGGTATTTCGTATCAAACCACGTCATGAGATCAAGACGGAACTGACGTATTTCTTTTTTATCGATGCCGAGGAATATTTTGTGTGTCGCGGCACAAAGAGTAATTACTTTTTCATGCAGTGACATCGGATGATATAACGGCTGTTTCAAAAGTTCCATCAGTCCGCTTCCATATTCCAGCTGTTCCTTCGTCGCAGGATCCAGGTCCGAGCTAAACTGTGTAAACACTTCCATCTCTCTATACTGCGCGAGATCGATACGGATACTTCCCGACGCTTTTTTCATCGCCTTCGTCTGTGCCGCCCCGCCTACACGCGATACGGAAAGACCGACATTTACCGCCGGACGCATGCCCGCCGCAAACAATCCGCTCTCCAAAAAGATCTGTCCGTCTGTGATCGAGATCACGTTCGTAGGAATATATGCAGATACGTCTCCTGCCTGTGTCTCGATGATCGGCAGCGCAGTGATCGAACCGCCGCCGTTTTCATCACTTAATCTGCTTGAGCGTTCCAGCAGTCTTGAGTGAAGATAAAATACATCTCCCGGGTAAGCCTCTCGTCCCGGAGAACGTCCGAGCAAAAGGGAAAGCGCCCTGTATGCAACCGCATGTTTTGACAGGTCGTCATACACGATCAATACGTCTTTTCCTTTATACATAAAGTATTCTGCCATTGCGGTTCCCGCATATGGAGCAATATACTGAAGCGGCGCGCAGTCGCTTGCCGTTGATGACACGACGATCGTATAATCAAGAGCGCCGTTTGTCTTTAATGTATTAACAACTTTTGCTACCGTAGACGCTTTCTGTCCGATTGCAACATAGACACAGATCACATCTTTGTCTTTTTGATTCAAAATCGTATCAAGAGCGATCGACGTTTTCCCTGTCTGTCTGTCTCCGATGATCAGCTCTCTTTGCCCTCTTCCGATCGGAAACATAGAGTCAATAGAAAGGATTCCCGTCTCCATCGGAACACTGACAGATTTTCTGTCAACGATTCCGGGCGCTTCCTGCTCAATCGGACGATAACCGTCGGCTTCTATACTTCCTTTTCCGTCTATCGGCTCGCCAAGCGCATTTACGACTCTTCCTATATAAGCGTCTCCAACCGGAACTCCGGCTCTCTTTCCCGTACGGGTTACTTTCGTTCCTTCACTGATTCTTGTATCGCTTCCGAAAAGAATACAGCCGATCTCGTTTCTTCGGATATCCTGAACCATTCCCTTCAATCCGTTTTCAAACGTAACGATCTCACCGTACATCGCATGATCTATTCCATAAATCGAAGCGATCCCGTCGCCTACTGTAATGACAGTTCCCACTTCACTGTCTTTGCTCATCATATCAAAATTCTCAATCTCTTCTTTTAAGATCGAAATGATTTCATTTGAGTTGATCGAACTCACCTCGCTCACCTCCGTGTTAATCTTTGTTCTAATCTGTCCAGACGGCCTTTCGTGCTCCTGTCATACTCATCGTTTCCTACCCGCAGAATAAATCCGCCTATCAGAGAATCATCTTTTTTCATCTCAATATACGCGCGTTTGCTCCGTATTTTCTGCACAAAAACGATTCCATGCCTTTTTTTTGTTCTTCACTTGGAAGCGCCGTGTAAAAAAGAACCGCTCTTATGATCTGTTCCTCCTCATCTGCCCGCATATCGTATGCGTCAAAAATTTCTCCAAGCAGACGAACCTTACGATAACGGCAGACAATCTTCAGAAAGTTTCTCATTTCCCGCGGAAACACTTTATCTATGACCTGTTCCTTCTTCTCTTGACGAATCGTCGGATTGTCCAGAACATCTGTGATCTGCGGTACTTCCGAAAATATTTCACGAGTTTTTTCTATCGTCTCTTTCGGAATATTCAGTTCAAAAAGCGTTTCTGCGTATCTCACTGCCGAAGAAGAACAAATTACTTTTCTATTTGTTTTCATTTCCGTGTCCCTCTCCTGTTTCTCTTAGAAACTGATCGAACAACTGACTCTCTCTTTCTTCGTCCGACTTCCCGCCTGCAATCTTCGCCGCCGAAGCGATCGCAAGACCGGTGATCTCGCCCTTCAGTTCATGGATCGTTTTTTCCCGTTCAATGCGGATTGTCTCTTTTGCCGACGCGATCATGCTGTCCGCTTTGTTCCCCGCTTCTTCCAGAATACGGTCATACTCTGCCTTTGCGCTTTTTCTTGCATTTTCTACGATCTGAACAGACTCCTGTTTTGCTCCGTTTAACGCCGCTTCATATTCTTGTTTCATTTTAAGAGCGCCATCCTGCGCATCCTGCGCGCTCTGCAGTCCGTCTGCAATCAGTTGTTTACGTTTCTCCATAATGTCTGTCACAGGCTTGATCAGAAAATGTCTCAGCAAGAGATAGAGAATTATCACATTTATTATTGTATAGACAAGATTCATATTTATTTCTATCATCTTTTTCCCATGCCTTTCCCGTCATTTTCACAATGTAACATCTGACTTTATTAACCGAGAAGAATGATGATCAAAATTCCGATAATAAATCCATAAATAGCCGTTGCCTCCGCAAGCGCACATCCGAGAATCAGATTCTTACTGATCTTACTCTCTGCTTCCGGCTGTCTTGCGATCGCTTCTGCCGCTTTTCCTGTTGCGATACCGATACCGACGCCTGCTCCGATACCTGTCAATACTGCTACTGCTGCTCCGATTGCTATAATTGCTTCCATGTTTTTTGTTCTCCTTTAATTTTTTAATCTGTTTGATTGTTTTTTATTGATTGTTTTTTATTCTTAATCGTTTCCATCATTTGAAACAGCCCGGCTGTTTATCTTTTGATTCTATTCCATTTCCTCCGTCATAAATAACGCGGTCAGAAATACAAATACATATGCCTGAAGAAGCCCGTCAAAGATATCAAAATAGAAACTTACGGGGATCGGGCAAATAAGCGGCACAAAATATTTCAAAAGTTCCAGCACTACAAATCCCGCCAGCATATTTCCGAAAAGCCGCATACAAAGCGACAATGGGCGGATCACAATTTCCAATATCGTAATCGGCGCCACAACCGGAACCGGCTTTGCAAAATGTTTCATCCAGTGGACTACTCCGTTTTTATGAATTCCCGAAAATTCAATCACGCACATACTCATGATCGCCAGCGCCGCAGTCACATTCAAGTCTTTTGTCGGCGGTTTAAAACCTAACAATCCGATCGTATTCGACACTGCCAGATAAAGAAGTACCGTGATAAGATACGGCACATAAGCTTTATTTTCTTTTCCGATAATTCCTTCAAAGAAATCCTGCGCCCAACCGATCATTGACTCCAATGCAAGCTGTACCTTTCCGGGATTTTCAACCTTAAGGTTTCTTACTAATATAATGGATAAAAGAACCAAAACTGCCATAATGATCCAAGTGACAACAACCGATTCCGAAATTCCTCCTAAAACAGGAAGTTTCAAAACCGTTTTACAATTCAGTTCCTCCATCAATGTTTCTGTCAGATTTCCCGTATTGCTCCCTCCTTTTTCTTTGCTTTTTTATTACAGGCTTCCGTTCGTTTTGGGTATAAAAAAAGAGCTCTTTTCCATCGAGAACCGTTCCCCATCGAACCCCTGTTATATCTTCATCTCTTAGGTCCGACCGTTTTCGGTACAAGCCGTTTTTTCTGTATTTCCGGCTTCCCTAAAAGTCGAGTAAAACATTACACCCGAAGAATATTTTTGTCAATATTTCCACTTTATTTTCTGTTTTGGCAAAAAATCCGTTTTTTTCTTTCATTTTGCCACCTCATAACATAAAAAAAGATGAAAATTTATTCAATTTTCATCTCTCCTTTTTAACAATATTCTTTTTCTGTAAATTATCAAAAATTATATACAATGCACCCGCTGTTTTTGCAATATATTTTGTCGCTTTCCACAATCTTTATGTCTATTTTTTAACAAACATTGTCAAAAATAGACTTGTTTCTGTGATAATGTTTATAAAACCACATCTATTGTACCGACTGCCGTCTCCCAAGCGCCGCTTATGACGCCTGTTTCATATACCTTTTCTTCTTTCTGTCATCTGTCTCCGTTTTTTGCACTGCCTTTCGGCACTTTCTGCGATTTCTCCTGTATATCTTGCTCCACTTCCGAAGACTCTCTCGCAATTCTCAAAAAGTCTCTGTCATGCGCTTTTCTTCTCGGTATAAAGCTTCCTGCCACCTTTCCTTTTCCTCTGCTTTTCACATAGAAAAATCCAAGTACGGAAAATACAGCCGCGCCGATAAAATTAACGATCAAATCCTGCATCGTATCAAGCAGTCCGATATCAAGATATCCTCCCAATCCAAGAGATTGTCCGTTCACCGCAACATCTGTTATGTTTTGTATCGCATACGGCACATTATGTCCGCCCGGATCAAGCATAACAGATCGAATCGTATGGATAACCGTATCTTTCTGCATATCGAGTTCCATGATCATATCCATCCCAAACTCAAAAAACTCCCACACAACTCCGATCGTCATCGAAAAACAAAACGCTACGATTGCCGTAAAAAGCGGCGACAGTGAAAAAACCGTCCGGTCACTTCTGTTCAGCAGATCAACAAGCGAAAATCCGATCGCCGCCGCAAGAAAACCGTTCAATGTATGTAACACTGTATCCCAGAACGGAAATACAAGATAAAATTCACTGATCTCGCCGAGTATCTCTGCCGAAAAAATAAATACAAGAATGATAATCTCCAATGCTGTCGGCAGTTCCACTTTAAATGTAATCTGTGCCAAACTCGGAATCACAAGCAAAAGAAGCGTAAGTATACACAAAAATACATTTTCATAATTCCGATTCAAAAGTTGGAGCACGAGCATAATGATCACAAGCGCCTCAATGTAAAATACACTATAGCCGAACTTTTATGTTCCCTTAGCTCCATGCTAAGAGCTGTTGTCCAATTTTTAAATTTTCCGGCCGCTTTCTTATTATCTCTTTTGCCATTTACGTCATTTACATTATCATTCTTATTTTTCTTTTCTCTCATAAACCTCTTTCCTCTGTTTCTGATCTTTCCTTATCAGACCCTTTGCCGCTTTTCTATTCAAGACCGCCTTCTTTACTTTTTTACTTTTACAGTTACATGTATAAAATTATACCTGCCGCTCCGCTTACGAGCATCAGCATGATCGGGTTGATCTTCCGCTTCCGCGACAAAAACAACACTCCTCCGAAAATAGCTACCGCGCCGATATCAAGCGATTCTTTCATTGTTTTTAAATCCGGATCTCCTGTTCCGAAAAAAGAAAGCAATATGATCGTTGCCGCGGCTGATACGATCAATCCCAGAGAAGCTGCTTTCAATCCGTTAAGCGTCTCAAAAATATAGACTGACTCTTTATGCTTCTGAAAAAAACGATACAGAGTCAATGAAATCGCAACTCCGCAAAAAACGCATCCGACTGTTGCCACAACCGCGCCTGCCGCACCTGCGATCTGCAAGCCGACAAACGTAGATGTATTCACTGCCAGAGGACCGGGCGTCATCTGAGATATCGTAATAATATCCGCAAATACTTTTTCTCCGATCCATCCCGCTTTTACTACAACTTCTTCATGGATCGAAGGGATTACCGCATACCCGCCTCCGATACTGACAAGGCCGATCTTCAAAAATGTCAAAAATAATTTTAAAAGAATTTCCATTTGTGACCTCCGCTTCTTACGTAAACCCGAAGGATACAAAGCCCGCAGCATACTGCCAGAATCAGCGCCACATTTACATCAAAAATAAAATTTGCTATAAAGGCGATCGGAATAAGGGAAAAAAGAAAAAATGATTTTTCTTTCAATATCACAGTGCACATATCTGCTACAACACTGACGATCAAAGCCGCAACTCCGGATTGCATTCCTTTTAAAACAGCGGCAACAATTTTATTTGCAATAAATAAATCATAAAATCCTGAAATGATTCCGAGAATCACAAGCGGCGGAATTACAGAAGCCGCACAGCTAATCACCGCCCCTGCCGTTCCCGCCGCCTTATACCCCGACAACGCCGCCAGATTCACCGCGATCGCCCCCGGACTTGACTGCGCCACAGCGGACATCTCCATCAGCTCATCTTCTGTAAATATCTTTTTCTTTTCAACAAAACTTCGGCGTACAAGAGGAACAACAACATAACCTCCGCCAAACGCAAACATGCTGATATAAATATTCACTGCAATCAGCCACAAGTAAATGCCCGGTGTTATTGACTTTTGTTCCTCATTGCTCATTGTGATTCCTTCCTCTTTCCTGCACCTTTCATTCCGGCATGCGTAAAATATATTCAAACGGGCATACCAAAAGATCAGTAAGGTTTCTCAGCCGCCTTGTTTCTTTGTTTTCATTCGTTTAATTACTTTCAAACGGGTAAATTCTTCACGCTCTTTTTCTTCCAAAGCATTCGTGATCGTATATACAAGTGATGTATACATCGGAATCGTGATATTCTGCAATGCATTTGCCCTCTTCTGCGTCTTTTTGATATTTCCCGCAAGGCGGTACGCCGCATTTTCTACCATAGACAATTTCACCGTCAGATCTTTTACCTTGCGGAATGCTTCTCTCGCCTTATCGATCGATTCACGGGTCGTACTAAATGAATACGTTGGCTTTCCGGCATCAGGCATATATTTGACATGAGGGATTTCCGTTCCCATAATACTGCGCGTCTGGATCGTGATCGAATTTTCGATCGGAACTGTATATGCAAGCATCTCAACATTGCTGATTCCGTTTTCGATGTTCGCCCTTTGCAGACATTCATACGCATAAGTGAACGTCGTGTCGATCTCTTCTTGGATCGTCCGTGCTTCATCGATCAGATCCATCAGTTCTCTGATCAGTATATTTCTTTTTTTATCCATCAGATCATAACCTTGCTTCGCCAACGCAAGCGAATTTTTCGCCAGCATAAGATTTCCTTTTGTCGGAAATGTACGCGGATCCATATGCCTCCTCCTTCCCCGCTTTTATTTTTACTCTGAAAGGATCAGTTTCTCTGCACCCTAACTTATTCTTCTTCAGACGGTTTATAATATTTATCAAGAATCTTCGTATCAACGCGGTCAAGCTCTTCTCTCGGCAAACGTCCGAGCAGTTTCCATCCGAGATCAAGCGTCTCCTCCATTGTACGGTTTTCATTCATTCCCTGACCGATATATTTTTCTTCAAATTCTTTTCCGAACTCAAGATACTTCTTATCAATAGGCGACAATTCATCCTCACCTATAACAGACGCCAGATTTCGGGCATCTCCGACTTTTGCATATGCGGAGAACAACTGATTTGCCAGATCCTGATGATCTTCTCTCGTATATCCCTCGCCGATACCGTCTTTCATAAGACGGGACAATGACGGAAGAATGTTGATCGGCGGATAGATCGACTGTCCGTTAAGGGGACGGTCAAGTACAATCTGCCTTCTGTAATATATCCCGTCAGATCGGGAATCGGATGTGTGATATCGTCATTTGGCATCGTAAGAATCGGAAGCTGTGTTACAGAACCGTTCACTCCCTGTACGATCCCCGCTCTTTCGTAAATCGTGGCAAGTTCACTGTACAAGTATCCCGGATAACCTTTTCGGCTCGGAATCTCACCTTTTGACGAAGAAACTTCACGCATCGCTTCTGCAAAGGATGTCATATCAGTCAAGATTACAAGAATATGCATATTCTGTTCAAACGCCAGATATTCCGCCGCCGTCAATGCCACTTTCGGCGTGATAAGACGTTCCACAACAGGATCGTTCGCCAGATTCAAAAACATGGCTACGTGATCCGCAACCCCGCTCTCCTCGAACGTATTGCGGAAGAAATCCGCCACATCATGCTTTACACCCATTGCCGCAAATACGATCGCGAACTTTTCATCTGAATTTTCTCCCAGAGACGCCTGTTTTACAATCTGCGCCGCCAGTTGGTCATGGGGCAGACCATTTCCCGAAAAGATCGGCAGTTTCTGTCCGCGGATCAGCGTCGTCAGTCCGTCGATCGCAGAAATTCCTGTTCTGATATAATTTCGAGGATACTCTCTCTTCACAGGATTGAGAGGAGATCCATTCACGTCTCTTCTTAACGTAGAAGCAATCGGTCCAAGTCCGTCGATCGGATTTCCGATCCCGTTAAACGTTCTGCCAAGTATATCCGGCGAAAGCGCGATCTCCATCGGATGGCCTGTCAGTTTTGTATGCGTATTTTTCAGGGACATATTTTCAGAGCCTTCAAATACCTGAATAACGGCTTTATCTTCATATATTTCTACGATACGGCCGATCTTTCTCTGCGTACCGTCTACGACGAATTCCACGATCTCGTCGAAAAATGCATCCTGTACGCCCTCCAGCGCGATCAGCGGGCCGTTGATGCTGCTTAATCCTAAATATTCGATTGACATGATCTTCGGTTCTCCTTATGCATTCTTTTCCAAAACATTCTGATAAAACGCGTCGATATCACGATGATATTGAGCAAACATTTCCAATCTGTCGTTCGGCACATCATATTTGATCGAGATTACACGGTCGAAAATATTTTCCGCCTTCAGCACAGACATAGGATGCCCCATCGTCACAAGCGTCCTTGCCTGTTTATAAAGATATAAAATTGTGTCCATCATCAAAAACTGTTTTTCCATTGAGACACATGTATCGTCTTTATGAAATGCGTTCTGCTGTAAAAATCCCAAACGGATCACGCGGGCAATCTCAAGTACAAGCTTCTGATCATCCGGCAGAACGTCGCTTCCGATCAATTTTACGATCTCCAACAGGCTGCTCTCCTGATTCAGAAGCGCCATTAACCTATTTCTATAATCAACAAACTGCGGGGATACATTATCCTGATACCAATGGCTTAAATCGTTCAGATATTCGCTGTAACTTGTGAGCCAATGAATTGCCGGAAAATGTCTCGAATACGCAAGACTTTTATCCAGTCCCCAAAAACAGCGCACAAAACGTTTCGTATTCTGTGTGACCGGCTCGGAAAAATCACCGCCCTGAGGCGATACCGCTCCGATGATCGTAACCGATCCGTCTGTTCCGTTCAGATTGTGCATCATTCCGGCTCTCTCGTAAAACGCCGACAATCTTGATGCCAGATAAGCCGGAAATCCTTCTTCTGCCGGCATCTCTTCCAAACGTCCCGAAAGTTCCCTCAGTGCCTCGGCCCATCTGGACGTAGAATCTGCCATGATCGCCACATCGTATCCCATATCCCGGTAATATTCCGCCAGCGTAAGTCCTGTATAAATACTTGCCTCACGGGCAGCCACCGGCATGTTTGACGTATTTGCGATCAGCGTTGTTCTGTCCATAAGCGGATTGCCTGTCCGCGGGTCTGTCAATTCACCGAACTCTTCCAGAACCTGCGTCATCTCATTTCCACGCTCTCCGCATCCGATGTAAATAATAATATCCGCATCCGCCCATTTGGCGATCTGATGCTGAGTCATTGTCTTTCCGGTTCCGAATCCTCCCGGAATCGCAGCAGTTCCTCCCTTTGCGATCGGAAACATCGTATCGATGATACGCTGTCCGGTCACAAGCGGAACAGACGCCGGAAATCGGTGATGTGTCGGGCGGGGCACACGGATCGGCCACCGCTGTGTCATAGTCAGCTTCTTTTCACCGCCATCCGGAAGTTCTAATATAACGAGAGTTTCATCGATCGTATACTCTCCGTCTTTTACAACCTCTTTTACCGTTCCTTCCACATCCGGAGGAATCATACATTTGTGAAGGATCGCATGTGTCTCCGGCACTTCCGCTATAATATCTCCGCCATGAAGGTACTGACCTTTTTCAACGACGATGTGAGTCTTCCATTTTTTCTCTCTGTCAAGCGAATCCACGCTGACTCCTCTTGTAATAAACGCGCCGCCTGTCTCTGCAATTCTCTCAAGCGGACGCTCGATTCCGTCAAATATATTATTCAGGATTCCCGGCGCAAGCGTTACCGAAACCGCATTTCCGCTTGCGACAACTTCCTCTCCCGGTCTAAGTCCTGTCGTTTCTTCATACACCTGGATCGTCGTCCTGTCTTTATCAAGAGCGATCACTTCGCCTACTAATTTTTGTTTTCCGACATAAACCATTTCCGACATACGAAATCCTGTATTTCCTTTCAGGTAGATGACAGGTCCGTTAATTCCATAAATCGTTCCTGTGTTAAGCAATTCCGTCACCTCCTAAAAACAAAAATTTGTCATATTCGTCCTGGATCTGCGTTTTAAACGAATGGTCCATCAAAATATTACGCGAACGGATTACCGCGCGCACCCCGCCGATAAAATCTTCCGCACTCACCGTAAGCTTCGCCCCGGTTTCTTTTTCCAGCTCCGTACGTTTTTTTTCATCGGACGGATTAATATAAATAACGACCGGGTCATCGCCTGCAAACCGCTCTGCCTTTCGGATACACTTAACAAGAAAGTCGTCGTATGCTTTTGTTTTCATATAATCGTTCACAAGCTGCATCGCTTCTTCAAACACTTTGTCTTTCAGCTCCTGCTGCACTTTTCCCTGGCTTCGTTTAATCTCCAGCTGAGACTTTGCCAATGCCTGACTTACTGTCCGTTTTGCATTTGTCGTCTCTGCTTTTATGCGCGTTTCCGCCTGCCGCATCATCTCTGACTTATGGTCGCTGAATATTTTTTCCAGCGCTTCTCTGTGCGCATCTATGATCGCATTTCCTTCTGCGCGCGCCTGCTCCATAGACACAGTCTGCATATATGTGAGTTTTTCTTCAAGAGTCAACCGAAAGCCCTCCCTTTTCTACGATTTATCTGCTTCATTTGCCTGATTTATTTTCTGCTCTATCACTGCTTTGTCCGCTGTATTCTTCATTCGTCGGAATGAATATCTCCGCCTTATAATTTCAATCCGATCGCTTCCGTTATATAAGATGTGATAAAATCTTTTTTTCGTCCCGTTCCGTGCCGGTCCGGAATTTCCACAAGAAGCGGCATCTTACGTTCCAATCGGAATGTATCGATGATCGCCGGAAACTCCCTGCCGAATTTCTCTGTCAAAAGTACAATTCCTATACTTTTGTCTTCAAGAACACGTTCCAACGCCTGCTTTAGTTCATCTTGTTCATGAACGACAATGCCGTCTACTCCTGCCAGACGCATCCCGGTATATGTGTCAACATTGTCGCTGATCAGATACATCTTCATAACTTCAGATCCTTTTCCTTTCTGCCTTACCGTTTACGCTGCTCCCGCCGCGCCGTCCGCATGTATCTTTATTACAGGTTTCCTAAAATCATGAAGGAAATGATCAAACCATAAAGACACACTCCTTCTGCAAGACCTACAAAAATAAGAGATTTTCCGAGTACGCTTGAATCTTCACTGATCGCACCTAACGCTGCGCTGGCTGCGCTGGCAACCGCAATTCCGCCGCCGATACAGGAAAGTCCCGTAACGATCGCAGCCGCAAGATATCCCATGCCTGTTGCGAATCCCGCATCGGCAGTCACAGCTTCCGCAGCCTGTACATTCGGTCCGCCAAGAAGCATGATCGATGCAATCGCAAACGCTCCGAAAAAGAAGAAAGCATTCGTTCCTATTGCTCTTTTATAACGTTTTCTGCTCTTTTCCCCAAGAAGATAATACCCAAACGGTACGATAATGCTCACGATCAGCGTGATGATAAAAACGATTTTTGTTCCCATTGTCATTGTAAGTTCCTCCTATGATATGATGAATTTTAAGAAATCTATTTTCGGCTGTTTTTCTTTGTCTTTCTTTTTGCATACGGATCAAATGCATGACCGCTGCCTTTATAAAAACGGCTGAACAGTTCGTAATATTCCAGACGCAGCACCTGGATTCCGACGATCAGACCTTCGAATCCGCAAACGAACAGGTTTCCGAAGATCACGCCTGCCCAGTTCGGACTTCCGCTCTCTGCTCCCGCCAACTGCAGCACAACTTCCATGATCGCGGCATGACTCACCGCAAACGCTCCGATACGGATAAAGGAAATCGTATTAGAGAAGTAACTGAGCAATGTTTCAAAGAGTTCAAAAAATCCCTGCACAACAAACATTGCCTTTCCTGTCTCCATCTTATCCGCCCGCTTCTGAAGCATCCTCGTAAGGGGTTCTCTGAAAAAGATGAGCAAAAGCGGGATTCCGAACATGATCGCCATAACGATTCCGCCCGGAAGCGGATTTCCCGTCATAAAGAGAACGACTGTCACTACGACCGCAAGATAAAATACAAGTCCTGCCGCACCGTTCGGATCAAACCATGCGCTTTCCATATTTTTCCCTCGTACCGCATTGATAATGTGAAGCACCATCGCAACCATGATCAGAAACATACCGAACGCCACCGCAACAATAAACACCGTATTCAGCTTTCCGAGAAACGGCAAAGTCGTCATATGATCGATCGGCCGTATCCACAGCGCCGGAAGAACGTCTTCAAATCCGAAAATACTTCCAAACAGAAATCCGAAGATCGTGGAAAAAACACCTGCCGTCGCAATAATCCCCGCAAGCGGCGCTTTCTTAAACTTATAGACCAATCCTCCGCCGATCATCAAAAGCAGTCCCTGCCCGACATCTCCGAACATCACTCCAAAGATAAATGAGTACGTCAGACCGACAAACATCGTCGGATCCATCTCGTTATGTGCCGGGAGTCCATACATACTGACGAACATTTCAAATGGTTTGAATAATTTCGGATTTTCCAGCTTTGTCGGCGGTTCTCCGAAATATGCGTCATGATCGTCTTCCACAACGACGAATACTTTATCGTCTTCCTTTACTTCCTCAACGAATTTATCTACATCATCTTCCGCCATCCATCCGCACAGAATATAGTAATCTTCCTGTTTATCTTCCATTCTGGCCGCAAGTTTTCTCACATCGAAGTTATTGGACAGTTCTTCCAGCCTGTCCCTTGCCGCAACTAACTGCGGAGCGCGGTCCGCCAGCATCTCTCCTGCCTGTTTATCCAGATCTTCAATTTCTAAATTGACACGGGCAATCTCGTTTTCGAGTACCCGGTATGCCGTATCGGGAGTTCCTTCAAATTCATCCTTCAACTCGATTCTTTCAAAATGCAGCGACCGGAATACCGCGTCAACTTTCTGTGTCTCCGCCTGCGAAACGAAATATACTCCATAAACATAACTTTCATCCCGCTCTCCTTCTACGAAGATTGCTTTTAGATCATCCATAAGATATTTTTGCATCTTATGATAAAATTCCACTGCGATACGGCCGAAACGATAAGTGATATATCGATAATGAAGCACACGGTGAAGATCGCATTCCAACGGTCGAAACGGCGCTACGATCTGCTGTTTCGCCCTGTATTCTTCAATTTTCTGCTTAAGCTTTTCCTTTTTTTCCTGAAGTGTACGATAATCTTCATCCGCCTTGCGTACAAGCTCAAACATATCGTCAAGACCGAGTTTCGTATCCGGCTCTACTGTTTCTGCATTCGGAAGATATCCGACAAATTCATTTGCCTTACTTAACACTTCCCTGTAGGGGTTCAGCTCCACAAAAGGTCTTAAGTTATCTACTGTCTTAAGTTCCGACAGCGCAGACTCAAGCTGAATCTCATACCGCGAAAGATACTGATCGGTAACACGGTCGATATCATTTCGCGGACCTGATATATTAATAAATTTCATCTTTACGATCATCGGGTTCTACCTCCAATGTATGCTGCCGTTTCTCCCGGATTCAGTCCGTACCGGACGCATTCCATAACGGTTGTCAGCTTTTTCAATTCTTCTTCTTTTAAGAGAGATAGGTGTTGATCGCGGAGACCGAATACGGATTCTTTCGCCGGTCTGCCGTGTACAGATGATGCAGACAGTCCGCATACATCTGCTCCATTGTCAAATTTTGTTTGAAATTATAATGCCGGGCATAAGTTGTTCTTATTACGACATTTTCAAACTCCTCGACTCCCGGAGCCTCCACCATATCTTTCACTAATTCTGTTGACAATTTATAGTGTATCGGAATCAGCATCAGATAGATATCCGCGGGCTTCATATTGTAATACTTTTTCGCCCTGTAGATCCACTGAATATTCAAAAGATCGATCTTTGACCCACGATCTCTCATAAACAGCTCAAGATCCGACTTTTTCAAAATCTTCTTCTGCTCTTTCCATGTAGATGTATAATAATAAAGATCCAACGCCAGATTGTAATCATAAAGAGTCACATTATCGGTATCTTTTATTTTTTTCAACGGAGCGTAATACTCCGTTTCTTTTAGATTTTCCACAAGCTCATCTGTCGTTCTGGCTGTGATCAGCTTTCCGATAGATATTTGCGAATACCGGTCAAAAAACGCACTTTTATAATTAAGATCAAACGGTTTCTTATAATGGTTGATCACGATACGCAGACAGTAATTGATCAGCTCGATCTCGTATCCTTTCATGATCAGCTTCATAAATTCTCTCTGACTCTGCCCGCAGAAACGGTAAATCTTTGTGTAATCGTGATAAAGCGACTGCACAAGCACCTTCTCTATGTTTCCTCGATGGATCTGATCTTCCGTTAAAGTGTCAAGCACTTCCGCATACGCCGTATTTTTCCGCAGATAGTCCGCAATATCCGGAACACTTCGTAAATTTGCTATATCCGCAAACTGCTCCGGCGTCAAAAGCTTCGCCTCCATTGCCCGGATCTTTGTCACAATCCCGCTGTACTTAAGTAAATTTCCCATAAGTTACACCTCTGTGATCCGTCTCAATATCTCATGCGCATATTCTGTATGCTTCTCTTCATATTCTTTCCGGAGCTGCAGATCGTATCCTCACTTGCGCCGCTGCTGCTGTTAAGAACTCTCGACTGTTCTTTTTCCAACTGTTCCCGGATTTTCTCAAGGCGTGCTTTCGTTTTATTTTCTAAGTCCTCGTCAAATTTTTTCCGTTTTTCATCAAATTCCTGTCCAAGTACGTCTTTTTGCTCTTCTGCATGACGAACAATCGCAGACGCTGCATTTTCAATTTCCGTCAATTTATCCAAAATAGCGTCCATAAAAAGCCTCCTGTCAGCAATAATATATCCCTATGATACACCTTTTCCTCCAAAATGCAAGCCACATCTTCCAAAAATGCGCTCCCTTTAACATTCCCTTAACATCCGTCCATGTTATCCTCTGCCTAAACAGGAACGATTCTCAAACATCCGCAAATCTTTGACCTGACATATGCTGCATATTATGATACAATCTAGTATAACGACCAAAATACAAGGAGACACATATGAGACTTAGAAATATTCCCCGCGCCGACGATACTCTTCAGGCACATTTTACTGTAATCAAGAATCCGAAAGAGTTCCGCGGAAACTGGACTTCGGTTTTCGGAAACGACCGTCCGATACGGATCGAGATCGGAATGGGAAAAGGACGCTTCTTATTAAATATGGCAAAAACCTATCCTAATATCAACTTTATCGGAATCGAACGATATTCCAGCGTCCTGCTTCGGGCAGTAGAAAAATTTGACACCGAAGAATTTTCAGATTTGCCGAATATCCGCTTTGTCTGCATGGATGCAAGAGAACTGCCGGAAGTATTTGCCGAATCAGAAGTCGACCGCATTTACCTGAATTTTTCCGACCCATGGCCAAAATCACGTCATGCAAAACGCCGTCTTACATCAACAGAGTTTTATCCCGTTATGAAAAAGTCCTCCCACCGCAAGGACTTGTGGAGTTCAAAACGGACAACACCCCTCTTTTTGACTTTTCTCTGGAACAGGTAAAGGAAGCCGGATGGACGCTTCAGGCTTTTACATACGATCTGCATCACAACAAAGAGCTAAACAAAGAAAATATTATGACAGAATATGAAGAAAAATTTTCTTCAAAAGGAAACCCGATCAATAAACTGATCGCAATGAGAAAATAACGGCGGCAGCACGGATATGCTATAAAAAGCAGGGTGAGACGCTTCCAACGAACCTCTCCCTGTTTTTTTCATATAATATAGAAAGATGTATGAGACGCTTTCCGGCCTCGCTTATTTAAGCTGTCCGCTCAATCCGTTCCGTTAAAAGGAGTTTATATGAAACGAAAACATCAAAAATACCGTCTCTGTGAAATATGCTACTGTCATCCGAGACTTAACCGAAAACTTCTTATTATCAAAAATTCTTTTGATGAAGTGTACAAAATCTTAAATTCAGACTTCTGTTCCCGCAAACACTCCTGACAAACAACTTTTTATTCTCATGTACACACAGCCGGTGACAACCGCAAATACAGACAAAAACAATACTATTTTTTAACAAAAGATGAAAAGTAAAAACAAATCGGTAAAATAAAGACGAAAATAAAAGAAAAAATAAAGAAAATCGAATTTTTTTGTTAAAAAGGGTTGATTTTTCATAAATTTTAAATTATAATCTTTCTTGCGTTGTAAAACAACATACTATTGCATGCGCGATTAGCTCAGTTGGTAGAGCACCTGACTCTTAATCAGGGTGTCCAGGTTCGAACCCTGATCGCGCATTCTAATCACTGTTTTTGCGGACTTGAGAGCCGCGGGGAGGTGATTTTTTTGTACTTTAAATTCAAATATCCGTCTCTTCCCCATTACAAAAAAGCGG